>Ga0213919_1000839_pt1 | contig 12504 bp, 16 predicted proteins | sample McNCre317MG_FD_161056 | JGI IMG/M metagenome (GOLD analysis project Ga0213919, IMG submission 161056) | Freshwater microbial communities from McNutts Creek, Athens, Georgia, United States - 3-17 MG | ecosystem: Environmental > Aquatic > Freshwater > Creek | place: USA: Georgia | collected... | reverse complement strand
GCATATAAATCTATAAAAAATATAGATATAAGTTTGAAAAGCACTTGAAAAATGAACGGGCGTTCGTTATCATTAAGATAACGAACGGGCGACCGCTCACGGCGCAAAGCGCAAAGGTGATTATACCAACATTAAGACGAGCATAACAGCCCCGTTTGTAGGCACGCTTTCGGGCTCGTGCCGCAATCATTTCTTTACAATTCTATATTTTCAGAAAGGCGGTCATTTTATGGCTAACAACAATGAATTCGCACTCGTAACCCCACAGAACAGCGCCCCCGCAGTTATGGAAGATAATGAAAATTTCATCACCGACCTTACTGCACCCGCACAGGCGTGTTATTGCAGTATTACCGCAGAAACGGAGAAAGAGAAAGTCGCTCTTTATAACGCGACCAATAACCCCACGGGCAGGTTGAAAGCTATGATTAACAAGCCCATTAAGGTTAAGGACGTGTTTGTCGAGGTCGTGCAGTGTGTCAATAAGGAAACGGGCGAGGTTAAGAAGTGCCCCCGCATAGTGCTTATTGACGAAAAAGGCAATAGCTATACTGCCGTTTCTCTTGGCGTGTTCTCTGCTCTGCGTAAGCTTTTCGCTATTTTCGGCACGCCCGACACATGGGAAAAGCCTATTACTGTAACGCCCATAGGCGTGCAGAAAGACAAGTACGAAATACTCACACTCTCGATATAATCACCTTTATACTGGGCGCGGCTTTAGCCGCGCCCCTCTCCCATTTGAAAGGGGTGTTTACTATGTCAGAAATAATGGAAATAATAACAAGTGTTGGCATTCCAACGGCTTTCTGTATCGCCCTTGCGTGGTATGTTAAGTATAAGGACGATAAAACCGCCGCAGAATTTGAAAAACAACGAGACAAACACGAGCACGAAATACAAGCATTGCGCGAGACTTTCGCGCAGACAACCGACGATATGCGAAACGCGATTGATAATAACACCCGAGTTATTCAAGAGCTATTATTCTACTTGAAAGGCGGTGCAAATAATGGGTGATATGGCGAAAGACTTCAATCGCAGTGAGTTTATGTGCCCCTGTGGTTGCGGTAAAGACGACATTTCACAAGACTTTGTGAACAGGTTACAAGACGTAAAGGACTACTTAAAGAAGTGCGAAAGGGGGTGTAAATATATCATTATCACAAGCGGGTGCAGGTGTGCGTGGCATTCCGTCGCCGTGGGCGGTTATCGTAACGATATGCACGTTATGAGCCGTGCGGCGGACTTCCACGCGGTCGATGATAACGACAACTTTTACCCCGCAGAACAGGTTGCGGCGGTGCTTGAGCTTTTCGGCTTTGGCGGTATTGGCATTATTGACAATTTCAATGTGCACGCGGACGACCGCGAAAAGGGCGGTTATTCCAATAATTACTGGCACGGCGACGAAAGGACGGGCGCGAACAATTGCTCGTGGGCAAATCATATCCCGCCCGCAAAAATCATAAACAAACACAAAATTTCCGTATTTTACGACGGAAAGAACATTTTTGAGGAGGAATTATAATGCAGATAACACAGGTACAGAACATTCTTAAACCCGCACTTTCGCAGGCTCTTGGCGTTGAATATATGGGCGAGGTCGGCGAGCTTTCAGCTATCGATGACAGGGCGCTTGCTGATATTGGCGTTGACCTTTTCAATCACAGAATTGACCCCCAGACGGGAATTGCACTGGGCGCAGATGTTGCACTGCAAGAGCTTGCAGACCAGTGCGGCAAAATCGTTATCGAAAGCATGAAATACGTCGGACAGGTCAAAAGTCTGTTTATTGACCCCCGTGAATGGGGCGGCTTTCTCATTCGTTATTATTTCGGTCTTGGCTCTGTTATGCAGGACGAGATGTGGAATGAGAACGGATTTATTGACTTTTTCAGCGAGGGCGGCGCGGCAGAAGGTGCACGCATAGCGGCAATTGAACATGGCTATTACAAGCCCGCAGTAAGCGGAAAGGCATTCATGAAAGCCGCCGCACACATGATACCTATAACCACACTGCGCGACCAGTTTTTCACGGCGTTCACATCGTGGGATCAAATGGACGAATTTCTCGGCGGTATTCAGACAATGATACAGAATACCATTGAAGCTCTCGCACAGGTCAAGGCAAAAGCACTGCTTGGCGCGGCAATTGTTGCGAGCATTGAGGCGGGAAACGAGGTCAAGCTCGTAACCGAGTACAATGCAGAGTTTGGCGCGGGCACTGTGACCGCCGCAAACGCTCTCGGCAATAAAGACTTTATCGCGTGGGCATATAGCCGCATTGACGAGATAAAGGGCAATATGTCCGATATGACAACTGCTTACAGTGTCGAAAATAATCTTTCGTTTACTTCCGACAACAATTGGCGGCTCATACTTCACAAGCGCCTGCCTAATCGCGCGCGCTATCTGCTCCGTTCGAGCTCATTCAATGAGGGACTGCTTTCAATCGGTGAGTATGATGAAATTAACTCTTGGCAGGCAGTACGCGAGGACGGCGGCGACATTTTCGACTTTGAAACAACAAGCTCCGTATATGTCACCCCCGACGTTGTCGAATACTTCGGCGGTACAGCCCCCGAGGAAAGCAAGCGCTACGACGGTATAATCGGTCTTGCTTTCGACCGCCGAACACTCGGTATATCGCTCAAAAAGGACGATGTAACGCAGAGTTACACAGCAAGCCGTAAATCGTGGAATACATTTTATCATACACTGTTTCAGCAGATACTTGATAGAAAATTCAAGGCGGTTGTGTTCACACTTAACTAACTTAATAAAGCCCCGCCGCAAAGCGGGGCTTTTCTTGAAAGGAAGTGCATAAAATGGCAGAAAAGAGCATTAACTTTTATGATAATATGCGGGCACAGGCGCAGAAAAACTATAATTCAAGCTCATATTGGCTTGATATGGTTGAGACACTTCAAACCGAGTTTGATTATGACAACCTCGACCCCGAGAAAGACCCGCCGCCCGAGTTTATCGAGAAAGTGTTAATCACGCACGGCATAGCAGGCTTTGCGCGTGTCGGTGATAGTGTAGTTTGTTGCACAGGCGGGCGCGACGGCGACCCCGATTATTATTACCGCGGGCGTGAATTCACGGGCTGTTATGCGCTCGGCGACGTTCACGGCACGATAGGAAAAGACATTGCAATAGGCTATAATAACTCTATGTACACCCCCGATATTGACATACTGCGCTATGAAAGTATACTGACCGAGATTGACGTGAGCGAGCGGCTCAACGTCTTATATTCACGACTTCTGCGCGTGCCCGTCGTAGGCGACCAAAAGGAAAAAGAAGCAATGACCGACGTTATAAACGCAATATATAAGGGCGAAAGCGCGGCGCTCGTGTCTAAAAATCTTTTCCGTAAAATTGCAGACGGTAAAAACGTGGTTGACATTATCGAGCTAACAGACCCCGACACAGTGAAAAATCTGCAATATCTCGCGCAGTATCGGGATAAAGTTTTACAGCGTTTCTACACGCGGCACGGTCACAGTTTACAGACAACGGGAAAAGTCGCACAACAGACGACCGACGAAATACACGGGCAAGATAGTGTGTCAATGATATATGCGGTCAACAAGCTTGCTATGCGAAAGCGTATGTGTGACGATGTAAACAAGCTTTTCGGGCGCTCGTGGACTGTTGATTTCAGCGAGCTTTGGAAAGTAAATCTTAAACAGTTTGAACAGACTGTTGAAAATAATGTGGAAAGCGAGGGCGGCGACGATGAAAAGAATTCAAGTACTGCCGATAGTGCAGACGATACCCGATAATGACACATTGTTTATTATCAATTATCAGCGCGGCACGGAAACGATTGAAATAATCAAGCCCGTATACTTAGCGGCTTATTTCTCTAATTTTGCAGATTGGTATATACTTAAACCCGACAACGACAGCCGTACAGACACGGAGTATTTCCGCTATATATGGGAGCAGTATTGCAATATGCAGTCTCAAAACTGGGGAATGCTTTTCAAAGCGCTTTTCAGTACCTATGACCCCATAGATAACTATGATATTCACGAGGATATAAGCGAGACACATTCGCACGGTGACAAGACTTTCACGCATACCCCCTCGGGCACGGATACAAGCACGACGACAACGACCAACGGCACGGGTGCAGATTTGCCTACAACTGAAAGCTATGTATCGACCTACAATGACGGTAACAAGCCGCACACAAAGGTCACAACAAGCGGCGAAGTCACGACAGAAAACAGCGTGACATATGCGGCGACATACGACGATACAACGACCATTGGCGACGACACGCACGACGTAAGTACACACAGGCACGGTAACGCGGGTGTGATGACAACTGCCGAGGTCATAAGACAAGAAACGGAGCTACGAAAGTCACAACTCGCGGCCGACATAGTGCTCGCGGGATTTGTCGAGAAATTCATGTTTTACAGCGGGGTGATTGAGCTATGACCGTACAGCCTTACACGTTTACGGGCGAGGTAAAAGGACTTGATAAGACCTTGACGGCAATAGGCTCGCCCTTGACCGTACAGCCTTACGGGGCGCTTGATATTCTGCACCCCGTTTTTATCCTCTCATACTCTGCGGGGCTTGTGCCGTGTAATTACTGCTATGTCACAGAGTTTGAAAAGTATTACTTTTGCACGCCCTCGCTAAATCCCGCGGGGCAGTGTATACTACACTGTGACGTTGACCCCCTTTACACTTGGCGCGACGGCATACGCGCCGCGAGCGGCTTGATAATGCGCTCTGAAAGCGTGGGCGAGCCGTCGCAGTATGTAGACACAAAATTGCCCGTACTGCCCGACGAACACGACAATAAGGGTATTATTGCAAGCAATAGCGAGCTATCAGAAACGGGCGATTATTGTTATATTTTAACCGTGTTAGGGGGTGCATAATATGGGCAGAATTAACGAGCAAATATGGGGCGCGTTTGATACATGGGTGACGCCCTCGGGACTTTTCGGAAACGTGGGAAAAGTCGCTAATTTTAACGGGCATGGCACAAATTTTCAAACAGCGATAACCGAGGGTATTTTATCACTTTCTGAAAAAATAAAAGACTATTCTCTCTCATGGTGTGGACTTGGCGAGGAAAGCAATTACACTAAGATGAAACTATTTGCAAACTCGACCGACACTTTCGGGCAGGGTGAGCGAAACGTCGAGCATAATATCCCGTCAAACTTTTTCTTTTACTATATTCCCTCGGGCGATAATGCGAGCCCGCAGGCGTGTACAATGACGGGTAATAACGCTCTCTATATATGGGATCCGCCTGCGACTATGCAGAATGCGAACCGTTATATCACCCCGTATACAGAATTTAATATCAAGAAAATACTATGGTCTGTGTACGTCAATTGCAGTCAGACTGTCGGCGGCGCTATAAGCACATTTGACTATAACGACTATAAAAATAATCAAATGTCAACATATCCCGTCATAAACGCGGTTTATGCTGTGCCATATGTTGAGACAAACGACAGCCCCATTTCAAGAAGTAATAATTTCGGCGGAAATTATCCTTGCACTTTCAAGCCTGCAATTTTCAACGGTTTTTCAGTCTATACGACAGTGCCGACAGACTATTTCGACGACTACGCAATCTTTTCACAAGACCGAGATTATTCATTGCTCCTATTCGGCAGTAGTGCGCAAAATAACAATAACCGTTATACCGTAGGCGTAGGCAATTGCAAGCGGAAATATACAAGCCCCCGCGCGACCTATCAAGACGAAAATTTACTTGATGTGCTTGAAAGCGCTTTACAGACCATAGCTTGTTTTGGTTTTTACTTTGTTTTGGACGGTACTGCACATATTAACGACCCGCTTGATAGTCCATATGTATACATGGGTGTCATACCCTCGGACGGCGTTACACACGGTGTATACACGCGTGGAAGTGATAACCGCAATAATCCTAACTGGGATATGGAATACACGAGCAATAGCACCTATGACCCCTCTAAAGTAGATAACACAAACTATAATAATTCCACGGGCTTTAATGCCCCCACAGTTGCACACAGCTTTACGAAACGCTACGTATTGAACGCGGCGGGTGTGCAGAATTTAGCGGGACAGTTATGGGCGGCAGTAAATACACAGGGCACAGGCACGGACACAAGCGAATTTAATAACAAGCTATTCCTTACAAACAACCCTATTGATTGTATTATCTCTTTACAGAAATTCCCTCTTTCAGACATTGGCGGCGGTGAGCCCGATTTTATAAAGCTTGGCGCATATACGACCAACGTTAAAGGCAGACCCCACACAAATACACTGCGTGTCGTGCCATTCCGATTTGACCCCGCACAGGGAAACGGACTGCGTGAGAAGTACAATGGGTCGTTTCTCGACCGCGAGCCGTACACGTCAGCGGTGCTATATGTGCCGTACTGCGGCACAGTACAGCTTGACCCCGCAGATTATATGGAAAAGGTAATTGACGTGTACTTAATTATTGATTATGTCACGGGCGCTTGTGCGGCATATATCGCCGCAAATGGGCTTGTAATGACGACATTACAGGGCTCTTGTGCAATAGAATTACCCGTCACGGGTGTACAGGAAACTACACTGCGGGCGCAGATATTCAACGCAAATCAGCAATTGAAATCCGCAAAAATGAACCGCACTAAAGCTAACATTTCATACTGGGCAGGGCAAATATCTAACCCCGTGGGCGTGGGCGCAGGCGGCGACGACGTGGGCGGCGTTTTATCTTCCATAGCGGGCGCGATACCAAATCAACTTGCAGAACAGTCAACATTGAGTAAAACCAAATCGGCGAAAATAAACGTACAGAATGCGCAGTACAATATAAATCACATGACCGTCCCATTTAAGGAAATAGGCGGCGCAAGTCCTTGCACGTCTGCCGCGCTCGAAAGCGTGTGCCGCATTATTGTTACAAGACCGCTGACGAAATACGACCCCGCTATATATGGGCACACTGTTGGTTATCTTTGCAACCTCACAGGCACTATTGGAAACTTTCACGGCTATGCCGAAATCACAGGCGCAGACCTTTCCGCGATACCTTGCACCGAGGACGAAAAAACCATGATAAAGGCAGCGCTTGAAACGGGTGTATATTTACCTTGATTATATACAGAAAGTAAACACCCCTCTAAAACGCTCGAGAATGCACGAGAAAGCCCCTCTACGTTTCGTAGTGTAATTATACTACGAAAGCCGTAGAGGGGCTTTCCTGTGCATTGTCGAACGTCTGAGAGCATTATACAAGCCTATTACAGAAATTAATATAGCTTTCTACAAAAGACCCGCAGTCATTTCTTGAATAATAGAATTTGTTGTTTTTCCACAGACCCCACACGAATTGAGCGAGGGGGGCATTTCCGCCGAATTTGTAATGGTATCGCTCGTCTATTATTTCTCCTGCCGTAAATATATAGCTGTCATCGTAAAACTCGGAAACTTTCGCCCAGTGAACGTATACGCATAAGCCGCGCTTTTCGTTATCCACTATGTCAAGCCGCACAACTTTCGTATTATACAGAATATAGATATTCTGCGCGAGATATTCAACGTTTTCGGCGTTTCGGCTTTCTTTTAGGTTATCGCTTTGCGGCGGTATATGTGGGTAATATTTCATCGCCCAGTCAGCGCCCGTTATAGCGGCTAACATAGGATTTTTAAAGCCGAAAAATAGTTTGTTAACAAGTGAACGGCGTTTCTGCCGTTCGATATTCTGCCCGACTATTTCGACATAGACGGCAGTGCCGCCCGAGCTTTCAATTATTTTGTGCTCGCCCTGTGTCATAGTCTGTATATCGTCGTATATTTCAAGCTCGTTAAAATATGGACTGTTTTTGTCAATCGTGTTCGCGCTGAAAATGACAATAGGTGAAATGCGGTCGCGGATAATAGTCTTAACCATATCACAGAAGTAAACGAAAGAATTAGGCGCATAGTATTTGCCGATAAATTCATCGAACAGAATAAAATCTCCGCGCGGGGCGTTGTATGAGCTTTTCAGATTTGAGCTTTCGTCTACGCTTGCACAAAACATAAAGTGCTTTTCACAAGTGTCTATTATCTCGCCGTTTTCGTCTACACGGCAGTAATACCAACGGCGGGCGCGATAGTACACGTTATTATATCGTCCCTCTGTTATCTTCTCAATATATCCATGTTCGATAATCGTCGTAAATAGGTCTTTTAAGGCTTTCGGCGCTATCATGTCAACACGTTCGCGGATATAGTGCAGTATCGTTTCATACCGTTTATTCATAAGCATACCGAGCAAAAGCCAGTTTGTCGTCTTTCCCACACTCCTATCTGACATATTTACAAACAAGTGCGCCGTTTCAAACGGGCACGCAAGGGGCGTATATACATGAGCGGGCACGCCAAGCGCCGCGAAATCGCGGCGCAGTTGCACCCAGTCATATTTTACACCTTTATTTATATCGCCGTCAATGTATATATTTTTCAACGTCTTTCCGCCTTTCTGCGAGGTCGTCAAGCAGTGCTTTATACACCGCCGCCCATGAAAGCTTGAACGTTGTTGGATAAATACAAACGCTCGAAAGCTCGTGCATTTCCTCGCCCTCAATTATTGCACTCGTGGGCTTGTCGTTGTAGTGATGTGCCTTTTTCTGTGAATACATAAAATCCATAGTCATTCCGTCGGTGAAAACAGTGTATATATCCGCCTTTTTATCGCGGCAGTATTTCTGTAAACTATCTTTCGGCAGTCCCGCGACCGTCACAGACGTTTCGCCCGCCGCGTCGTATACTCTGTTATTGACTATGAGCTTTTGTGTTTTAATATACCGCTTTGCGCCGAGGGTCTTAAAAGCGTAGTATGACTTTGCTTTCTTGTTAATGCGATCATATTCTCCGAGGTCTTGAAACTCGGGCTTTTCGGGGAAAAGTGCCGCATTTGTCGCGTATATACTATGGTTATAGTCGTCAATTATATGTTGGTGCTTTTCGCAGTTGAGCATATACACGCTGTCGGTATCGCAATACACCACGTCGCCGCCCTCGGGACTTTCTTGCTCTATCACCCATACAGTGCGCAGAAGTCGCGCACGCGCCGCAGAAGTCACCCATATGCCCCATTGCGGTAAAAGAAATTGCCCCTTAACAATTTTATACCATGAACGGGGATTATCTTCCGAAAGCCATTCATCAAGCTCGCCGTCGTCGTTTCTGCGACCTTGCACATAGTGTATATCTTCTAAATATATGCGCGTGACCGTAAGACCGTAGGCAGCATTTATAGCTTTTTTACTTTCGACATATTCCGTTGTATCTTCAAGCCCCGCCTTTTTCAACCGAGCCTTATTGTAGTACAAATCGGCGAGCGGTTGCGTTAAGTACGCGGGCAGACGACCGCCTGCCGCATAATAACAGGCGGCGACCTCTGCACTTTCCCAGTGATAAAACAAGCGGTATATTTCCAAATCCAAGTCAGTGAGAAAGACCGACATAATACCCGCACGGGAAACTCGACCATTATCAATAAGCGGCGAGCCTATTATTTCGCCGTCCTCGTTGACCTCACGACCCTCTAACCGCACACACTTAAAACTGCTTTCAATGCTGTGGTATGTGGTGCTTTCGATATTCTTAAAACGCACGGCGATAAAATACGGGCAGTTTTTAGGCAGTTTTTCGAGGTCGTCAAGGGTCTTAATTGTGGGGACGTGCAAAAGCTTTGACATAGGAAATTTGTCATACTGTAACATAACTGCGGGGTATGAGCTTGTAAAGTCATAGCCGTTCACGGGCGCGGTAATTTTCATGTTGGTGTGCCACATATTTGCGTGTGTATATCCCCCGCGAAATAGCCATTTCATCATGATGTCATAAAGCTTTTGCGACGGAAAAGCACGGCGCACATAATCTTTTATTTCGTCGGTCACGCCCTCTTTTATCGTGTGCCGCAGTATGCCCGTTTTCGTCATAGGCACATAGCCGAGCGGCTTGATATACGTTTCAAAAATATAGCGCGACCATTCAACGAGCGGGCGCACGTCGCCGATACAGTACCCACGTTCGACCTCGTTCAATTCAGTGTGTGAATTTCTCGGTATTGAAAAATCTAAATCACCTTTCTTTTTACGAACGCTCGTATAATGCTTTGCGAGATAATCAAGACCGCCGCCCGAAATCGGCAGGCAGTCACGAAATTCGATTTTATCATCGTGAACAGCTAATAGCGGCTCGCGCTTTGTGCGGGCAAATACCGTTGTTATATTCAAATGACGGCGCATGAATTGAAACTCAAACCCCTCATTAGCTATCCATACAATTACACGTCTATGCTCGTTCAATTTCATGTAGGCGGCGAAACGGTCAATAAACTGCACAAACTCGCCCCATGTGCGCCCCATGATATTGTGATTATTTAGTCCAAACTGCCAATGATACATAAAGGCGAGCTTTTCGTTATCGTTATAGACATTAGTTGTCTCTATGTCAAATCCGCAATAGTATTCAACATAAACCATCGCGTACTTTCCTTTAGTTGTGCGTGTCCAAGACGGCCTTTTATTACATATCATTGACATATCAAGCAATGCGCTGTAATATACGTCCATTATCTATGCAACCCCTCTAAATCGGCAAATTCGTTTACAGGCTCTTTTATAGTCTTGTCTGCATAGTCTCTTTTGAGTATTTCTACAATGCGATTAATCTCGTCCCATGTTTTGCGCCGTCCCTGTGCTCTAAGCGTTTCTTTGGCATACTTTAAACCCATATCATCGTACATATCGTATTTATAGGCGTTGTTTCTTATAATATCCTCGGCATTGTCCGATACTTCAACTTGTGCGCGTATTTCCTCGCGTGTGGGGCTTTCGTTTCCTTGCTCTTGTAACTGCATTTTAGCGCGGGCGGTAACACTGCCTACTGTGGGGGCATTGAACATTTTTTCAAATTTTACAGTAGTATTCTTGACCGCCGCGAGCTTGGATTTACTTCGGGAAATGTGTAAAACGCCCTCTTTTGTCGAAAAGGTCGCGCCCTTAAAATTAGCGTTTATCATCGTTTCATACTGCTTTACGGCGGCAGAATTTGCGCCGAAATTCTTGATTAAATTATCAATTCGTTTGTTTATCGCGTTCGCCGCGTTTTCAAGACTATTAATATTCATCGTATATCACCTCATAATATATTTTTCTGCGTGCGCGGGCGGCAGAATTTGCCGCCCAGAAATCAGCACTTGAAATGCGTTTGGATTTGCCCCACAGTACGGGCTTTCGATAGTATGCGCCGTTGGACTTCTGCCAAGTATACAAAACCGTCACACCGTTTTCAATGGTAAGGAATTTCATTTATCGTCACCCCCTGCCGCGATACAACAAAGCACCGCGAGGGCGATTATCTCGCCCCCGAGTAAGATATACCAAATCATCGTAACACCCCCTTTTCAAGTAAGATTTTGCCCATTTCCTCGCCGTATGCACGGGCGGCGGCATTGTCTAATTGTCCGTATATTTCGCACGACATATAACAGCGCCCCTCAAACATTATTTTAACCGTCGTTGTGCCCTTAAATACGTCATATTTCCACACATATTGAGCAGTGCGCTGATATGTATTGTGACAGTCATTGCATAGCTTGTTTTCAACTGTGCACACCCCCTCGGGGTCGATGTATCGGCAATTGCGTTTCATTAATAACACCCCCTTTCAATCATTGCATAGGCGATACAATGCATTTTAAAGTCAATTGTATTCCTATACGCCTTGTAATTACCGAACGTCCAATATGAACACATATAGGACTTTTGAATTTCTATAAGCAAATCTTTAGTTGTTTTCATAATCATACCCCCTTTGTTATTAAGATAATGTTAGAGCCGAGATAACACCATGTAAACGGGTGATTATTGGACTTTATAACCTCTAATAACCAAACATAAGAGCTTGTGACCTCGTTTCGTTGATAACAGTCTTTTTTAGTCTCACGACCTTTCCCGCTCTTGTCACCCTCGTAAATTTGAATGACTAACCGTCCATTTGGTTTTAACCATGAATACATATGACACATAACCGCAGCGCACGTTTCGTCGCTGTCAATAACGTTAACCACATTACAGCAATATATCGTGTCAAAGCCTTTCTTTTCACCCTCGAAAGCGGTCGTAACGTTCGTTGAAAACGGCTGATTATACAAATCGTAGGGGCTGTAACCTGTCGCGCCGTTTCCCATACAAAAAGTGCGTATGTGTTCGGTATACTTTCCGCAACCATAGTCGCAGACGTGACCGAGGGGCTTGACCCTCTTAAATGCCGTAGGTATACGGGTCGAGTTAATACTTGTGTTGGCACTTGTGCGCTCTTGCATAGCCGCCGCGCCGAAGATACTATTTTTCATTTGCTTGCTTGTGAGATAATTCATCATAAAATCACCTTTACCTTTCCGCCCGTTTCGGGCACACTTTATTAGTGAGCTTTAGCTCACTAATATAATACTATATTTTTTATAGAATGTCAACA
>Ga0213919_1000836_pt1 | contig 12519 bp, 18 predicted proteins | sample McNCre317MG_FD_161056 | JGI IMG/M metagenome (GOLD analysis project Ga0213919, IMG submission 161056) | Freshwater microbial communities from McNutts Creek, Athens, Georgia, United States - 3-17 MG | ecosystem: Environmental > Aquatic > Freshwater > Creek | place: USA: Georgia | collected... | reverse complement strand
ATCAGACGATCACGGCGATTCGGGCCACACAATGACCCGCGCCCGCTCCGATGTGGCTGACATCGACGCCGACATCACCGAAGCACTGCTCGTGATCCGAAACGCACTCGACCCGACCGAGGGAACACCCGAGTCGTACGCGCTGTACGCCGTCGAGACGTTCGCCGTGATCGCGCTGCGGGTGTTTGCCAAGACAAACCCATCGAAGTTGCGCAGCGAAGCGCGCACGGTGGAAATCAAGGCGAGGCTCGACGGCATCCCTGTACTGCGAGGTGCAGCGTGAGGCCACCGCATCGAGGAAAGCCATCGCTGCGCGAAACGCTCGAAGCGAATCAGAAGGCGCTTGATCAGTACGCCACGTTTGCGGACAAACCGAGATACATCGTCGCCATGCCGCCCGCACCTGTGAAACGCGCACCGGCCAAGCCATTGAACGAACCACAGAAACCTACTGAACCGCTTGAAAAGGAAATTCAGCGCGAGATTGTCCAGGCTCTGAAACAAAACCCCGAGGTGGTGTTCGTCGGTCGGTTCAACAGCGGGACCAGTGTGAACACGGACGAGTACGGGAACACTCGTTACACCAAGTTCAACACGGTGGCGGGGTTCACCGATCTGCACGGCATGCTGCGCGGGGGACGGGCGTTCTACATCGAAGTCAAGCGCAAGAACACGCGCGCCACTCAGGAACAGGCTGAATTCATCGGAAAGGTGCAAGCTGCTGGCGGTCTTGCTGGTGTCGCGCGATCAGTCTATGACGCCGAGTGCATTCTGAAATTCGGCGGGCCACGTCCCACCCTATGACCACACTTCGAAGCGTCCCGGCTGGCCAGCCGGGCGCAAGCGACGAATACGCCGACATGGCCGCTCGGTTTGATGACGTGCCGCTGCAGGACCAAGACGGCGCCGAGCTCGACGACGACAGATCGGCCGCACTCACGCAGAACAGCCAGGATGCGCTCGCCGTCGAGTTCGTCAATCAGTTCGGTCGACAGTTCCGTTGGACGCATGGCATGGACTGGATGCGCGACACCGGCGAATTCTGGACGCAGGACGATCTGCTGCGTCGCATGGACTGCGCCAGGCACATCGCCCGCGAGGCAGCATCGCACCTCACTGGCGCAGCAGCTCGGAACTTGGCCGCGGCATCGACCGTCGCAAGCATCCTCACCCTGGCCCGATCTGACCCGCGCATGGCCCTGCCTGCGGATCAGTGGGATTCTGACCCTATGGCGCTGAACACGCCGACCGGGATCGTGGACCTGAGAACTGGCAGCATGCGCCCCAGGGCCGGCGACTTCGTGACGCAGTGTGCTCGCGTTGCCCCTGACTGGATGGCGCCATGCCCGAACTGGCTTTCGTTCATAGATCAGGTGTTCGAGCACGACGAAGACATGATCGAGTTCATGCAGCGTTTGATCGGGTATTTCCTGACATCAGACCGACGTGAGCAGCGGGTTTTTTTCGCGCAGGGAGTTGGTGCGAACGGGAAATCGACGCTGTTCGATCTAGTGCTGTGGATCATGGGTTCGTACTCGCTGAAACTGCCGTCGTCGGTACTCATGACACAGAAGAACCAGCAGCATGCGACCGAACTAGCGCAACTCAGAGGCAAGCGCCTGGCACTGTCAAGCGAGCTCGAGGAAGGTGCGCATTGGGCAGAGGGGCGCATCAAGGAACTGACCGGCGACGAGTTCCTGAATGCTCGAGTCATGCGCGGTGACCCGTTCGAGTTCCGCATGTCGCAGAAGCATCTGATCGTGGGGAACTACAAACCCAGACTGCGAGGTGGCGACGCAGCGCTCGCGCGTCGGTTCGTCTTGATCCCGTTCACAGCGAAATTCGAGGGAGCGCAGAAAGACCTGCGCATGCTTGAGAAGCTGAAAGCCGAAGGCCCGGCGATCCTTGCATGGGCAATCGACGGTGCCGTGAAGTGGTTCCACGCCGGCTTACAGATTCCGTCGTCAGTCACTGCCGCGAGCAGCGAGTACATGGAAAGCAACGACGACGTGAGAATCTGGCTCGACGAGTGTTGCATTTTCGACGAAGACGCCAGTATTCGAGCTCAGCCGCTGTACGAATCGTTTTCAAGTTGGCTCAAGGCGCGCGGGCAGTTCTCATGCTCACTGCGCGTGTGGGGTGATCGCATGTCGCTGCTGCCCCAAATCGTCAAGAAACACAGCGGCGGAGTCCGCTACGCTGGAATCAGACTGACGCAGGACGAAGCGGACCGGATGGCCGCGCTTCGTCGGTCGTTTCTCTAGGCCGGGACGTTCAGTTTCGCGCTCAGGTCGCGCATTCGGTGTCCACACGTCGGGCAGGCCACCCAGGGAACGCGACGAAGGGCAATCGAAATCGCAGACTGGCTCACGCCGATGTGTTTCGCCGCTTGGTACGCCGTCCGTCGATGGTCTTCGGCCATCCATGCGATGGCTTGGCGTGTCTTGCTCAGTGCGGCAGTCATACCGGCACCCGCAAGCAAGCCCAAAACAGCCACAGCATCAGCAGCACGCCGCAAAACCAGCTTACGCGGTCACCGATGATTTCCCACTTGTCGCGCATGTGACCTTCGCGCGGAATGTCATAGTCTTTCATAGTCGCTCCAGATCAGCCGAAAATCACGTACAGCAGGCACGCCCAGATCACGCCACCGACGAACATGGCTGCCCAGGGAATCGCTACCGTGGTTTCGTCGTACCAATCATCTTGGTTCATCACAAACCCCTTTCTTCGTTTCGTTCACGCCGTTCGGCGTCCTCAGCATCGATAACGAGTTTCTGTTCGTCGCGCAGTTCCTGCCGGCGTTCTTCGCTCATCGACTGCAAAGTCATGTTCACGTGGTTCACGGCCGCGAGCTCGCCGTGTTTCAGGCCACGCGCAAACACGCGGCGCAAATCGGGGTGAACGGTCGGGTCGGTGGCGAGTAGTTCAAGTACGGATTTCACAGCGCCCCCCTTTCGACCAGCGACCAATGCGCCTCGACGAGCTCGCCGACCGCCGAATCTGACCAATGGTGCCGGCGCAGCATGTCGCGCAGCGTGCGCTCGGTGACGTGCTTGGCGCGACGTTCGCGCGATACCTGCAGCATGGCCGCGTTCGCCGCGCGGATCGCCGCGGACTGTGCAAGGGTCAATCGGGTGTAGTTCATGATGGCAGCGCCTCCAGTTGCGCACGTGTGGGGTACATGGGATTCAGGCAGCGCACAGACTGCCCAGCGAGAAATGAGACGCGGCCCAGCGATCCGCTCGGCATGCGCAGCGAGTCGCCGATCTGCACGCCGGCCGGAACGCAGTGGTCACCTCGAGCGCCGGTGATCCAGTCAGCGCCCGCGTCAAGCACGGGACCGGGGATCCAGACGAACGCGAAACAGCCGCTCAGGCTTGCCAGGGTCGCGCAGGCTGCGACGAAACAGACGGGACGGACCAGCGCACGGGTATTCACGATTCCAGCCCCAGCGAGCCGTTTTCGTCGTCCGGTTCGCTCAGGTCTTCGCACGCCGAATCGGCGTTCAGGTCAACGAGCCAGGAATCGGGAACGAACCCGTGCACAGTCCGTGACTTGTGGTGCAATCGCAACACGACAGATCCAAGCCGCAAACTCGTTTCAGGTGTGTTCCGGCCGTTCTGATACGTGGTCTGCAAGTGCATTGGAATGAGCAGAGAAAACCCGGCTTCGCGGTGCTTGTACGTCACGGCGCCGGCGTTCACCAAGCGCGCCGGGACGTTCGGGGTGCGGGTCTGAGTGCTGGTCGTGTTCATGTTGCCATCCTCACAGACGCTGCCACGCCGAACTGATCGCCATCGAGGTTCACAAACACGTAACCGTCAGCGGTTCCGCCGCAAGCCCAAGTGCCGAACCATTCCAACTTCTCGGCCAGCGCCAGCGCTGCCGCTTTGTGGTTCTCGTCAGAGTTCAGTGCGTCGTCCCATTCGAGCATGAGGCGGTGCCCCGATGCCGACTTGGCCTGAACCTTCGAACCGCGAGTGTTCGTCGGGCCGAAATACTTGGTGCTGATCGCTTGACGTGCCATGGTGTTCTCCTGAGTGTCTGCTTGTTCGCCCCGAGCCAGCCCCGGCGCATGACTGAAATATCGGCGATAACACTAAGCTACTCAATACCGTTCGTCGGCTGAAATCGACCGTTCATCGGAAACGATCAGCGCTGGCCGGTCACTCGATGCGCCAGATTCGCCACTTCTTAGGCCCACCAGCCCATTCAGGATGTTCACCGACCCAGCGCGTTGAAAACTTCTTCGGTCCACGCTTTGCCATCACATCAGAGTTCGGCCGAAACGCCCACTCGAACGAATCCCCAATTTCCATTTGATCCAGCTTCGCCGCGAAACCTGCGCCCGGTCTGCCAGGCCGCGGTGGAATCGGAATGCCGCTCCTGATTTCAGTGTCGACGCTCATGCGTTGCTCCAATGAAGTGTATGAACATGAATCCTAGCATGAAAAACAGAAAGCGCAGCGTATGCAACCATCGGAGCACGCTTCCAATTGACGGGTATATCTTCTGTTTTTAGCAGGTATGATTCTTGCGACAAATACCCCGATAGTCAGTGAACTATTCCAACCCCTCCAAAGATGCGTAATAACAACACTTTTGGCCCTGATTACCATCAAAAAAGGTTGTAATCGACTCGAAATAGTGAGAGTGCGTTCTCACGATATGAGAGTTCGCAGATTCTGCGTCACAAGATGTTAAAACTGAAAGGTTCGCGTCAGTTTGGCGTAAGGTGACTTTGAGGGGAAACCCTAGTCGAGCGCTGTTTTCGAGTAGACATAACGTCCGCTATGACGTGTTGCAGCGCAGCATGTCCGCGTGACAGCCCGAAATGCGCCTGCAGAATAAGCTGCTGGCCGGCCAGACGCCCGAACTCCACTCGATTACTACGCGAAAAGGTTGGAATCAGACGGACGGGGGGAAAGACTCACGGGCCGAAAGGGACCGAATGGAACTCGCCGGCCGGGTGAATGGGGGGAACTCGAGGGGTTCGGCCTGGCGATCTGCCCGGACGGACTGGCTGGCCCGGGTCGGCCTGGGCGGAATGCCGCCGTTCGACGGTCGCAGCGCGATGGACTTGGGGTAAGTGCGCGCGGGTGCCCCCACCGCTCCTCCCCCCAGAAAAAAACCGATTTCCCCGGTACAGAAGGCAGAATACTTGGATGGCTGCTGACGATTACACCGAAAAAGCGACGGAATCGGCTAACGCTGCACCGGCGAACGCTGCGAACGACCCATACCCACAGGCATACCGCGGAGCGACGTTCAGTTTGGCGAACTTCCGGGAGTTCTGCACCGCGCTGCGCGTCGACACCAAGGATCGCGGAGTCGTGAACCTGAGCGACGCGAACCTGATGGGGACGCAGCGGTACGTGATCGAAGAGATTGCGAAAGGTTTGGCCGAAGGGGTTCACATCTTCGTGATCTTGAAAGGCAGACAGCAAGGCATCACGACCATCTCACTGGCATTCGATCTGTACTGGCTGTTCAAGCACCAAGGATTAAGCGGATCGCTGGTGACCCACGACGAAGAAGCGCGCGACATGTTCCGTACGACGCTTGGCATGTACATCGACGGGTTGCCGCAGCGGTTCAAGGTGCCGGTCGAAGTGCACAACCGAACGCAGTTGGTCGTGAAGAACCGTTCACGACTTGCGTATCAGGTTGCAGGCACCAGAAAGAACTCGAAGCTAGGCAAAGGCAAGGGCCTGACGTACCTGCACGGAACTGAAGTGAGCGAGTGGGGCGACGAAGAGGGTTTCGCGTCGCTGCAAGCATCGATGTCAGAACGACACCCTGACCGTCTGGAAATCTACGAATCGACGGCGCAAGGGTTTAACTTTTTCCACGGCCTGTGGAAACGCACGCAGGACTCGACATCATCGAGGGCGATTTTCGTTGGCTGGTGGAGGAACGAAGCGTACGCGTACGGCAAGGGGACGAAGCAGTACGAGGTGTATTGGGACGGTCGAATCCTGCCTGACGAAAAGAAATGGATTCGTGAGGTGAAAGACCTGTACGACTTCGACATCACGCCCGAACAAATCGTGTGGTGGCGCTACCAGCTCGCCGAGAAGATCGACGACCCGGAACTGATGTACCAGAACCACCCTCCGACCGAGGACTACGCGTTCATCGCAAGTGGGTCGAATTTTTTCGCCACGGCCCGCCTGTCGGACGAGATGAAGAAGATCAAGGCGCGGCAGAAACTTGCCAAGCCTGACCTGTACCGGTTCGTGCTGCGCGAGAACTTCGAGGACTGCGACATCACGGAGACGATTTCCAAGCACTGCAATCTGACCGTGTGGGAGCACCAAGTCGAGGGTGCTAAGTACGTCATCGGAGCGGACCCGGCGTACGGATCGAGCGATTGGGCGGACCGGTTCTGCGCGTCAGTGTGGCGTTGCTACGGCGACGGCATGGTTCAGGTCGCGGAATTCTGCACCGAGCACTGCAACACCTATCAGTTCGCATGGGTGATCCTGTACCTGGCGGGCGCGTACCGGGACTGCATGCTGAACCTGGAAATCAACGGTCCTGGAACCGCGGTGTGGCAGGAAATTCAGAACATGCGTCGCATGGCCGGTGCGACGCCGAAGAACCCGATCAGTCAGAAAATCCTGTACGTTGCATCGAACCTGCAGAACTACCTGTACAAGCGGCTGGACACGTTTGGTCGACCGGCGGCGTATCACTGGAAAACGTCGCACGACACCAAGCACCGGATGCTGAATTTCTACAAAGACTGTTTCGAACGCGGCATCACGACCGTGAGTTCATCGGAACTGATCGAAGAGATGCAGGACGTGGTACTCGAGGATGGAACGATTGGAGCACCTGGGCGCGGCAAGGATGACCGTGTGATCGGTGCCGGCCTGGCGCACGTCGCGTGGTCCGACTACGTGCGCATGCAGTGCATTCAGCGTGGATTGCTCAAACCGGTCCCGCCTGGCGCTGGTGACGACTCGGCGATGAAGCCCAAACCGGTGATTTCGGACACCATGAAAGGCTACCTGCAGCGCATCGGGCTGGGAGCTGACCGCGCGGGAGCACGCCGATGATCGCCGACGACGCTCGGCCCCCGAAGAAAGGTCGGCGCGCGTACGTCCCGAACGATGATCCGTACGACCCAGCCATCGGAATTCTGCCAAACAAGGAACTGCGCCGGCTGCTCAGGAAGTGGATCGTAAAGCGGGAGAACAGCACCGGAAAGTACGGTCGGAACATCGAGCGCAACGGCGAACTGACGCTGATCGAGTTCCAGAAACAGGCGAACATCACGAACGAAGTGCTGGCGAACCTGCTTTACGGAATGAAAAATGCCCGTCCGGTGGGGCCGAGCAGGCGCAAGCGGGTGTCGCAGTTGCTGCTCAAGCTGGAATCCGGCCTGATCGAACGCAAGATCGAGTTCGACCCGCACGCACACGCGCGTCCGATCACGGCGACCATCGTCATCCACGACGAGCCGACTCGGAAACTGCCGATCACGCGCAAGGTCGTGTTCATGAAATTCTCGAATCGAGAAAACGAGCGCAGAATCTTGCCCGGCGAACCGATGTTTCACGTGAAGCACACGCCGCGTACGATGGTGATCCCTGGCGACCCGCCACCGCAACCGAGGAAGATACTGAAATGGCTGTGATCAAGGAATGGACGTGCAAGGCGCACGGTGCTTTTGAGGGAACGCAGGCCGAGTGCCCGCACGGGTGCTCTGGTGAAGGCATGATTTCCCGCGCGTTCAGGACCGCGCCCTCGATCCAGACGGCAGGGTATCGCTCAGTGAACGGAACCATCGAAAGTCTCGCTGCCGAACACGGTTTGACCGACATCAACCAGCGTGGTGGTGACGGCATGCTGAAAACCGACTGGCGAGCTCGCAAGCGGCTGCAGGATTCCGTCGAGATGATGGGTCACGGCGACCGGGCTGGGCAGGACATGAGCAAGTTTTTCGTGCCGACTGCGAACCTGGACATGCTCGGCCAGCAGCAAGGCGCGCTACGCCGCGACCCGACGACGGGCGGGATCGCCACCGTCATGGACGGCCAGATCGTTCCGCTGCCCAAGCCAGGCATTCAGGTGGCCGGATCGTTCGACGGCAAGGGGGCTGGACTGCCCAAGGGTGACGCATGAAATCTGAGACGAGGACCGCATGAAAATCCCGACCGACCTCGTGGAGCGCGAGGGGTTCTACAAGGAAGTCATCGACGTGTGTTTCGCGTCACTGTCTCGTCGGCGCGTCGGATACGACACCCTGATGCACTACTTCACCTATGGATGCGCGCCGGACCAGGGTGAAACTCCGTACAACAAAATCTACCCCATCATCGACACGCTGACGGCGTTTCTGTACAGCGCCGACTCGACTCGGTTCTCGGCAAACATGGGTCCAGAAACGCCCGATGAAGAGTGGGACAAGGCACCGGCGATCAGCAAGGCCGTGAATTCCGAGTGGTCGAACACCAACGCCGACCGGATTTTCGGTGAGTCGCTGGTTCTGTCCGAGGTGTACAACAGCGCGTTCGTGAAGTTGCTGGTGAAGAACGGCCACCTCGTGCCGTACACCATCGAACCCCACTGTATCGGCGTGTACCGTGAGGACGTGAACGGCCTTGACCGGCAGGAGGCCATCGCGCACTCCTACTACATCTCGAAGTCGCAGCTCGAGAACGAAATCGAGAACCACCCGAACAAGGAAGCGATCCTGAAACGGCTGCATGCCAAGCCGCTGCGCGATACGCACGACGACATGCCCGAGGGACTGCGGCGGATCATCGTGACCAACGCGGCAGGCACATCGCCGTTGAGTCCCGGGAACACCATTCGTGGTAACTCGAACATCTTCACGAACGACCGCATCGACTACAGCCCGCAGATTGCCGTCGATCTGATTGAGATGGTGGAACTGTGGATCTGGAATGACGAAACGCACGACTACCAGACCGTCACTATGGCTGACTCGGCCGTCACGATCTACGACCGCGCGAACATCTTCATCCAGGGGGAACATCCGTTCACGCAGATTTGCCCGAACCAGAAGCATGGGTATTTCTGGGGCGTCAGCGAAGTGGCTCGGCTTACGGGGTTGCAGGCATGGCGCAATCTTCGAATGGATGAGATCAAGGATTTGCTCGCCAAGCAAGTGGACCCGCCGACCTCGTTGGAAGGATGGACAGGTGCCATCGACGAAATCGACTTCGCCTTGAACAAGGCGGGCGGTGTGCTGTCTACCTCGGACCCCATGACGAAGATCAACCGGTACAAGCCGGACATCTCGCAAGACATCTGGAACGACATCCGCCAGATCGACGAGATGTTCAGCGAGGCCGCGGCTCTGCCGAACCTGCTCATGGGCAAGGGCGAGTCAGGCGTTCGATCTGGAAAGCAGACATCCGAACTCTCCCGGCTCGGAAGCGCGCGGATCAAGAAACGTGCGCTCGCCGTCGAGGATGCCTTGCAATACATGGCGACGAAGTACTACAAGGCCATGCGCAAATACGACGCTGACAAGTACCTGACGGAACCGACGAAGCCGGGCGTGAAGCCCATGAAGTTCATCATGAACCAGGCCCCCGAAGACCTGATCGTCAAGGTCGATGCGCACTCGAACTCGCCGCTGTTCGCCGAAGACAAGAAATCGGATGCGCAGAGTCTGCTAGAAGCCCACGCCATCGACCGTGAGAGCTTCATCGAGATGATCGACCCGCCCATGAAAGACATCCTGATCCGTCGCCTGAAAGCGATGGAAATCAAGGAAGCCGAGTCGGCCAAGGCCAAGATGGCCCACGAAGAAAAAATGGTGGCAGCGAAACAGGCCGCGCCCCACCAAGCGACTCGAGCCAGTTGACATAATTTCGGAGTACGCTACGATTCATGCAGCAAACCGAGGTAATCGGGGTGCAAACGGGTGAAATTCAGCGATTTTGCAGTTGCCGATCAAACCCTGGCCATGGCTGACCTGCCGAAAAGGTTGGCCGCAGTGAAAAGGAGAACACCATGTTCGAATTCCAGCCGCTGGAAGCCCGCAAGGGCCGCAAGGGCCGCAAGTCGCGTCGCTAAACCGACGCCTCACGGCCGGAACGGGGCGTCAGACCCGTCTCTCTACCCCACACTGCCCAGACTGAACACCACCACATGAATCCCGTCATCACACCAGGCGTCGCGGTCGGATCGGCCCGAGAAAACCTGTTCGTTCAGGACTCGCCTGTCACTGGCGTGCTGCGATTGATCGGTGTCGCGCTCGGCGTGAACGTGAACTCCGTCGCCGACACCCCGGTTCAGTTGATTCTGCTGGCCGGCTGCAACTTCATCGTGCAAGCGGTCGATGTGAACAACGCCTCGATTTCGCTGACGACCGCTGCCGTCTCCGTCTGGTCCGGCGCTGCCGGCACCGGCGTGAACATCGTCACCACAGGTGCGACGAACTTGGCCGGCGCCACAGCACCCACGAAAAATGTCCCGCTCACGCTGGCCGCGACGGCGAACACCACGGTGTTCAACCAGACCACGCAGGCCAACGTGCTGTACTTCAAGGTCGACACCGCGCAAGGCGCCGCGGCGACCGCCGACGTGTACATCTGGGGTCGCGTCCTGCCATGAGCGTCTCGCCCGAGATGATGAAGCTGATGGCCGCACGTGGCGGCCCTGGCGGCCCTGCCAGCATGGGCGGCATGGGCGGCGCACCGGGCGCCGCTGGCGCCGCGATCCCCGGTGGTGCCGGCGTGGCCGGTGGTGCCGCGATGCCCCCTCCTAGCGGGCAGCATCCTCCAGGTCCTGGCGGCGCTCCCATGAGCAGCCCGCAGCCGAACCATGGCGAGCGGCAGAACGCGATGGTGAACGTGAACCTCGCCATGGATCTTCTCGAGCAGACTCTGCCTGCGCTCGGTTCCGAGTCGCCCGAAGGCCAAGCGGTACTGCAGTGCCTGTCCGGTCTGTCCAAGAAATTCGGCCACAGCCGCGCCAAGACACAGGAACTCGTGCCCGCCGAACTGATGCAGCTCATGCAGTCGCTACCGCACACCAGCGGTGCGCCTGGCATGCCGCAGCCGGGTGGTGGCCCCGCGCCGCAGCAGCAGCCTCAGCAGCAAACACCGCAACCCGCCTGATTTGCTGCACAATCCACCATCAGATTCCACACCGGAGCCTCGAAATGCAAACCCTGTTCAAGCCGAAGATGTACCCCGTTCGCCAGCCGACCGACAACAAGCGGCGCAATGGTCAGGTGCTGAATCCGCCGCGGTTGCCGGAAATCGGCGGCATGACGCTGCAGAACGCCGACGACAACGAAGGCAGCCTGCGCCTGCAGAAGATCGGCGACGCCGGCAAGCGCGTGAAGGGCTGATGCCATGAGCCTCGAAGGAAAGTCCGCAGAAGAGATCGAAGCGCTGGCGACTCTGGCGCAGAACCTCGCTTCGAACCCGAAGACCCGCCAGGGCTTTTTGCACTTGACCAAGACCGCGAACCCGGACACCGCGATTCCCGAGGTGGACATCCCGAACCACATCGGCACGTTGCTCGGCCCGACCTTGAAGCGCCTGGACGAAGCCGAGAAGCGCTTCGCCGAAATCGAACTCCGCGACCGCATCGAAGCGCAGCGCAAGGAAGCCGGCATCAGCAAGGCCGATCTGCCCGCCGTCGAAAAGCTCATGGTCGAACACCGCATCGCCGACCACAAGACGGCCAAGCAGTTCATGGACATGCAGAACAAGGCAGCCGAGCCGACGCCGGCCGCGACCGTGCAAGGCGTTCGCCGGTTCGGCGCTCCCGCCATGCCCGACCTGACCTCGGTTCAGGGCGACATGAAAGCCTGGTCGTTCGGCAAGGCGTACGAAGTCATCAACGAACTGCACGGCAAACGCGCCGCGTAATCGATCAACCGGGCTGTTGTAAGGAAACAACGTGGCAATCAGCGGACAAGGCATTCTCCCATCGGGCGCATACGCAACCGAACTCACGGCCATCACGCGCCGGGCGTTCCTGCCGACGCTGACCGTGCAAATCTACAACGCTTCTCCGTTCCTGGCTTCGGCCATTGCGAACGCGCAGGTGTCGTCGGGCGGCATCGCGCCGATCACGGTGCCGGTGCAGGGTTCGAAGATGACCACGTTCTCGTGGGGCGGCCCGGACGGTTCGTTCTCGATCCCCGCACAGCAGAACGGCATCCAAGACGCCGAGTACAGCGTCAAGCTGGCGATGGTTCCGATTCCGTTCCTGGGCATGGAAGCCGCGATCCAGAACAGCTACGCGGTGGTCCCGCGGATCGCTGCTGTGATGAACGATGCAGGCAACAACATGTCGGACGCGATGGCGACCAGCATGTACACCAACACGACCAACTTGCAGGCCTTCTCCGGGCTGAACGGCATGATCGACGACGGCACCAACCAGGTGACCTTCGGCAACATCAACCGAACGGCCAATCCGTTCTGGAAAGCCAAGGTCTACGCGGCCGGCAACGTCAACCCGACGCGGCAGAACGTTTCGCAGTACATCAACGGCGCGGCCAAGGCATGCGGT
>Ga0213919_1000835_pt1 | contig 12535 bp, 8 predicted proteins | sample McNCre317MG_FD_161056 | JGI IMG/M metagenome (GOLD analysis project Ga0213919, IMG submission 161056) | Freshwater microbial communities from McNutts Creek, Athens, Georgia, United States - 3-17 MG | ecosystem: Environmental > Aquatic > Freshwater > Creek | place: USA: Georgia | collected 2017-06-12 | reverse complement strand
TCGCCGTCGACGAAGCCCGCGTCCCGGCCATGCTGCGCGTGCGCGACGGGACGCTGATCGGCATCGAGGATGCAAGCGGCAATGTGCTGGGGCTGCCGGTGACGGCTAAGGCTTCCCCGGATGGGGTGAGTCTAAATCTGATTGATCCGCGCGACGGAACTTCGCTTGACCCCGCAGACTTCGGCTGGAATCTCGGTGGCGCCGCCGATCCGACCACCGTTCCGCGTATTTCCGCGCTGGAGACGATGACCGCTGCTGCATTCTCTACGCAGACCGTGGTCTCGTACTCGACGCTCACGCTGAGGCTTGATGCCACGAGCCCGACCACTCAGCCCCGCGACCTCGTCTTTACTGGCTGGGGGGAGCGCTACACGCCCGCCGGTGTGTCGTTTAACGCGATCCGCATTCGCCAGATCGCGCGCACTGCTACGCTCGCCAGTTCGCGCTGGTCGACCCTCAATGTTGTGATTCGCACTGGTGCGAATTCCTTCAATGCAGGGGCTCCCGTTGTGGCAGTCGGTTCGTCGATTGTGAATGAAGCAGCGGACACCCTGAATGATGTCGTAATTCTGCTCAAGGATCCTGCTACCGGCGCAGTCAAGACGCTGACCGATGCAGACTTCAGCGGCGGCGAGTACATGATCAGCGTCTATGCCCGCAATTCGGCCGGTGCTGCGGCGTCGTGTGGCGAGCCGCGGGCGGCCCAGAGCAACAGTCTCCTCCAGTCCTACTACTGCCTGTCTTCGGCCGATCCCATTACCGGGGCATGGGTTGCCACCACCGCGGGTAGCAATGCGCGCCTCGGCTTCCAGCACTTGCTGCTGACCAGCCCCGTTGAAGCCCGCTCCTACTCTGGCCCTGGGCTGTCCTTTGCCGAAGCCCTGGCCGCAATGGCTGTTCCCTATCCCGAGATGGTGCTGCCGCCGACGATCTATGCAGTGCAAGGGCGTGAATGCAATGTGTATTTTGACAACCTTCACGTTGGTGCGTCGCGGCTTTGGGACCATGATGTCACCACAACGGGCAACGTTGGGGTGCAGCAAAATGAGCGCTTCACCTGGACGCCCAGTGCGGCCCTCACGACGGGGACCATTACCATCGACGCCTACAACCCGCGCAGCGGGGTGAAATTGGCCAGCAAAACGGCCGATATTCGGGCAGCAGCAAGCACCGCCCAAAGTGGGACTAACAAAGGGGTGCTGGTGATTGGTGATAGCCTCGTCAATGCTGGCGTGATCACCCAGACGCTGCTTGACATCGCCGCGGGTGGTGACGTGATGGGCGTGACACTGCTTGGCACCCAGGGGACGGGCTCGAACAAGCATGAGGGCCGTGGTGGATGGACGGTGGATAACTACACCACCGCCGGGCCGACCTACTACGATTTCACGGTATCGGGCGTGACGACGGCGCCGGCCATCACCGCGACCGAGTACACGCACAACGGCAGCACCTACCGGGTGCAGAGCGTTTCGCTGTCAGGCGGCGCCGGGACCATCCGCTGCAGCGTGGTAAACGGTGGTGCCCCGCTGGCATCCGGCACACTCACGAAGTCGAACGGAACCGCTGGTGATGCCACTATCACCTTTACGGCGAGCACCACAGCACCTGGCAATCCGTTCTGGATCGGCGGCGCAGTTAATTTCCCGCAGTACCTGACGAACAACGGCATTGCGGTTCCGAACTGGGTGTTTATCGGGCTCGGGATCAATGACTGCTTCGGCCAGACCGACGATGCCGCATGCTCCGCGTTTGCAGATGCAGCATTCGTCAAGCTCGACGTGTTGAATGCAAGCATCAAAGCGGCTGGTGCGGGGGTGAAGGTGGGAATCATGATCCCAACGCCGCCCAGCTCGGATCAAGACGCATTCGGGGCGAACTACGGCGTGAACCAAACCCTCTGGCGCATCAAGCGGAACATGCTGATCTGGGCACGTCAGGCGATCGCAAAGTACAAGGGGCAGGAGGCGAACCGAATCTATCTCGTCCCGACCAATACTGCTCTGGATACCGTCAACAACATGAACATCGCCGCCTCGGCTCCGGTGAACAGTCGCAGCACGGTGAATTCGACTCGCCAGAACAACGGAGTGCATCCCGCAACGTCGGGCTATCAGCAGATCGGTGATGCGCTGTGGGCGGTCATGAAGTACCTCGGCTGATCTAACCCCCGTTGCGCGCATCGCGCCCATAGCCCGGCCTGGCCGGGCTTTTCACAGGAGCCCGCGTGTCCATCCTCTCATCAACCCTCGGCCGCTTTGTCCCGCGGTATCGCACCCTGGGTGAGTGGGCGGACACCTACGGCGAGATCGTCGCCAGCCGGCCGCTGCAGGCCAAAACGCTGGCTAACCGCCGCGCGTACATCCGCCGCATCGTCGAGGCGCTGGGAGATCGCCGGATCGGGGCGATCCTGCCGCACGAGATCGGCGCCGTGATCGGCGACATTGCAAAGGCGCACCCCGTCGCGGCAAAGCGCACCCTCACCGAGCTGCGCGACATGCTCAACGAGGCCATGCTCAACGGCTGGATCGAGCGCAACCCGGCCTCCGCGGTGCGCCCTCCGCGCGTGCGGGTGGCCCGCCGTCGGCTGGCCCTCGAGGAGTTCCGGCAGATCCACACCTGGTCGGTGGCCCACCAGCCGCCCTGGTGCGCCCGGCTGTTCGTGCTCGCTGTGGTTACGGGGCAGCGCCGGGGGGATTTGCTCGCCATGCGTTTTGCCGACGTGTGGGACGGGCACTTGCACGTCGTACAGCAAAAGACCGGCGCCCGGCTGGCGCTGCCCTGTGCGCTGCGCCTGGCCGCCCTGGGCGTATCCATCGGCGAGGCGCTTGACGCCTGCCGGCAGTACGGCCGCGCCGGCCCGGTCGATGCCGCGGCGCTGTTGATCCGCAAGAGCACGGGGCAGGCCCTGTCTGCCCCGTCGGCCAGCTGGCGCTTCGAGGCCGCCCGGGAGGGCGCGCTGGGGCTGCATCAGGGGGACGGCGCCCCGGCATCGCTGCACGAGCTGCGCAGCCTGTCGGAGCGCGAGTACCGCGCCCAGGGTGTCGATACCCAGACGCTGCTCGGACACACGCGCCAAGAAATGACCGACCTTTACAACAACGGCCGGGGCCTCGATGCCCGCCTCGGCACGTGGCGGACGCTGGATCTCCCCGCCGCATCCCCCCAGGAGCCCTGATGCCCTACGCCACCCCTACCGACCTCATCACCCGCTACGGCTCCGCCGAGCTGATCCAGCAGACCGACCTCGCCCACACCGGCGCCTACGACGCGGCCACGGTGGGCCGGGCCCTGGACGATGCCTCGGCGCTGATTGATGGCTACCTGGCCAGCCGTTACACGCTGCCGCTCGGGGCCGTGCCGGCGCTGCTGGTCACGCTGTGCTGCGATCTGGCGCGCTATGCGCTGTACGTGGATGCGGCGCCCGACATCGTCAAGGCCCGCCGCGACGAGGCCGTGGCGCTGCTCGGCGCCATCGCCGCCGGCCGCGTGCGGCTGTCGGTCGGCGCCCAGGATGCGGCCGCCTCGGCGCCCTCCGGGCTGGCCGAGGTGGTGCAGGCGGGCCGTAAAGTGTTCGGCGGGGGCTTGTGATGCTGGCCCTCGAATCCGCCCTGGTGGCGCGGCTGGCCACGGTGCCGGGCCTGCTCGGCGTGTATGGCGCGGCCGAGTTTGGCGATCTGATCAAAGCCGGCAAGCCGGCGCCCTGCGCTTATGTGCTGTACGGCGGTTACAGCGTGGTGCAGAGCAGCGACGACGCCAGCGCCGCCCGCGTGGAGGACCGCTGGCTGGTGGTGCTGAGCATCAAGCACGCCGGCCGCGCGCCGGGCAGCGAGCCGGTGCGCGACGCCGCCGGCCCGCTGATCCAGGCCGTGCTCGACGCGCTGATGGGCTGGCAGCCCGAGGTGGCCAGCTACAAGGCCTTCCGCCTCGATAGCGCGCCGCGCCCCGAGTATTCCCCAGCACACCTGCTCTTCCCGCTGGCCTTCCGCATCGAGCACGTGGTGCGCGGCGCGGGCTGATTTCTCCTCGTCTCCTGCAGGCCTTCGACCCGCTCCGTGCGGGTCTTTTTTTGCCCGCGTTTTGCCCGCGTTGTGGCCTGTGCGGCGCAGAGGGCCGAAGCCCTTCGGCCTCTCCGCGCCTTCGCGCGCGCGTGAGAATGCCCCCGCATCGCCGCCCGCTCCGGGTGGCCCATCCCCGCGGAGACCCTCATGAGCACCACCCGTAGCTACATCGGCAAAGGCACCATCTATCTGCAAAAACGCGGCGTCGCCGGCGCGGCGCTGGCCGCCATCGGCAACTGCTCCAAGCTGGTGTTCAATATCGAGCAGGAGACCAAGAAGGAGCTGGATTACGAATCGGCCGGCGGCGGCGCGAAAGAGTCGCTGCAGCGGATCACCTCGGTGACCGCGGCGCTGACCGCCTACTCGTTCAGCGCCGACAACCTGGCGCTGGCGCTGCGCGGCACGGCCAGCGCCAACGCCGGGGTGACGGCGATCACCGGCGAGGCCAAGGCCGGCATCGCGCTGGGCAGCCTGGTGGTGCTCAACCGCCTGCCCAACCTGACCGTGGCCCCGGTGGTGAAGAAGAGCGGCACCACGATTGCCGCCTCCGGCAACTACGAGCTGCGCCGCGCCGGGATCTACATCCTGCCCAACGCCGCCGGGCTGACCGCCGGCGACAACATCACCGTCGATTACACCCCGCTGCCCGACAACCTGGTCGAGGCGCTGACCGCCGCGGCGAACGAGTATTACATGGTCTTCGACGGCCTCAACGAAGCCGACAGCGGCAAGGCCCAGCTGGTCGAAGCCTGGCGCGTCAAGTTCTCGCCGGCCAAGGCCTTCGACCTGCTCGGCGATGATTTCGGCACGCTCGAGCTGGAGGCCGAGGTGCTGTCCGACGACACCAAGGCCGGCGTGGGCACCAGCGGGTTCTTCCGGGCGCGGGCGGCGGCGTAAGGGGGTAGGGCGGGGGTTAGTGGCGCAGGAAGACCCGCGCCACGGTAATCCCCAGCAGCAGCGCCGACAGCGCCAGCAGGCCGAGCATGAGCCGCGGCGCAGCGATGCCCGAGCCGAACAGCACGACGGCGGCCAGCGCCAGGTGCAGCGCGGTGGAGACTGGCTTGAAGTGCGTGGGCTTGAAACGCATGGGTTTCATGAATGATGAGGGATCGATAGCAGTATGGCCGAGCTGAAAGCCTCCGTAAAGATTGCCGCCAGCGTCACCGGCGCCGACAAGGTCGATGCGCTGGGCCAGTCGGTGGACGGGCTGGAGGCGGCCGGGGCCGGGGCGCGCCGCGCGGCCGCCGACGTGGATGAGGTGGGGCTGGCCGCCCAGCGTGCCGAGCAGAAGGCCACCCCGGCGCACCGCAACATCCGCGAAGGGGTGCAGTCCATCAGCACCCAGCTGGGCGAGCTGCGGGCCGCCTACCTGGCCTGGGAGGCGGCGCAGGCCGCTACCGGGGCGGTGGCCGGCATCGCCGCCACCGCCGACGCCTACGCCAATCTCACCGCCCGTATCAAGATGGCCGTCGGCGAGGGCGCCGCCTTCACCCAGGCCTTCGAAGGCGTGCAGGACGTGGCGCTGCGCACCGGCACCTCGCTCGAAGCCACCGGGCAGCTGTTCATCAAGCTCGCCGATGCCGGCAAGCAGATGGGCCTGGGCCAGGCCGACGCCCTGCGTCTGACCGAAACCGTCAACCAGGCCATCCAGCTCTCCGGCGCCTCGGCGCAGGCCTCCGAGGCCGCCGTCACCCAGCTTATCCAGGGCCTGCAAGGCGGCGTGCTGCGCGGCGACGAGTTCAACAGCGTCATGGAGCAGTCCCCGCGCCTGGCCAAGGCGCTGGCCGACGGCCTCGGCGTCACCACCGGCGAACTGCGCAAGATGGCCGAAGCCGGCCAGCTCTCCAGCGAAACGGTGATCAAGGGGCTGCAAGGCCAGGCCAAGGCCGTTGAAACCGAATTCGGCAGGCTGCCGCCGACCATCGGCCGCGCCATCACCGAACTTAGCACCCAATGGCAGGTGTGGATTGGCCAGCTCGACCAATCCACCGGCGCCAGCACCGCCGCCGCCGGCGCCATCAAGAGCCTGGCCGACAACTTCGACGGCGTCGCCGCCGGCCTCATCAACGCCGGCCAGGCCTGGCTGGGCTGGAAGGCCTACAACATCGCCGCCGAGTTTCTCAGCCTCAAGGCCGCGGTGGCCACGGCGACCGCCGCGAAAACCGCCGACACCGCGGCCACCGTGGCCAACACTGCCGCCACCGCCACCAACACCGCCGCGCAGCTGGCCAACAACAGCGCCAAGGCCGGCGCCGCAGCCGCCGCCGATGCCGCGGCGGTCGGCGCTGGGCGGCTGGCCGGTGCGCTCAGCCTGCTCAAAGGCTTCAGCCTCGCCTTCCTGGTCACCAACTTCGCCGACATTGGCAAATGGCTCGGCGAGGCCGCCGCCAAGGCCATGGGCTACGGCAAGGCCATCGAAGACAACGAGCGCCAGATGAAGGCCGCCGACAAGGCTGCCCGCGAGCTGGCGGCCGCTAACGCTGAGCTGGCCCAGAAAAAGCAGCTCGCCGCTGACAAGGCGCTGGGCCTCTCCAAAGAGGCCAAGAAGCTGGTCGCCGACTTCGGCGATCTAACTGAAAAGGGCAACAGCACCTCAGAAGCGCTGGGCAAGATCGGCAAGGATCTCGACCTCTCCAACGTCAAAGGCATCACCGATGCCGGCGCGGCGCTCGATGCGCTGGCCGTGCGCGGCAAAATCAGCGCCGAGCAGGTGCGCACCGCCTGGCAGCAAGCCCTCGCCGGGCAGGATTTGATGAAGTTCGAGGTGCAGGCCCGCGCCGCCTTCGACGGCAGCGAACAGGGTGTCCGCCGCCTCGCCGCCGCGCTCGATGCCCAGCTCGGCGAAGCGCTGCGCCGCACCGGCAAAGACGCCGGCGAACTGGCCGGCAGCGTCAACACCGCCGCGCAGCGCGCCATCAACGATTTCGACGTGCTCGCCGGCCGCGTTGATGACTTGCGCAAGCAGGGCGTGAACGTCGGCATTGCGCTGGCTGCCAGCCTCGACCAGGCCGGCAAGGCCGCCACTACCGAAGCCGCGGCCAAGGCGGTGCTTGATCGTTGGGTGGAGCTCGGCAATGCCGGCCTGGTCACCGGCGACCGCCTCGCCGAAGGCCTGCAGAAAGCCAAGACCCACCTCGACGAGGTCAAGCCCGGCATCAACAGCTTGGCCGAGGCCTTCACCACGCTGGGCCTGAAATCCCGCGAAGCCCTGCAGGACACCGAAAAATCCGCCCGTGAGGCCTTCGACTACATCAAGAGCAACGGCGGCACCCTCGCCGAGCTGCAAGCCGCCTGGGGCAAATACGCCGAAGCGGCCAAGGCCGCCAACGGCGGCATCCTGCCCGATGTGCTGCGCCTGCAGGAGGAGATGTACAAGGTTGCCGATGCCGGCCGCGCCGCCGGGCAGACGATCACCGACAGCATGGATTCGGCCTCCGCGTCGCTGTCGCGGGTGGCCACCGAGGCGGCCGCGGTGCGCGACGGCTGGGCGCGCGATGCGGCCGGCAACGTCCTCACCGTCGGGCCGGACCTCAATAGCCTGGCCGCGCAGCACACCGCCACCCCCGAGCAGGCGCAGATGTTCGGCCAGCTGTTTGCCTACTACTACAACAAGGCCCGCGCCGACGGCCGGTATAGCTCGAGCCTCAGCGGCTTCAACTCCCGCGCCGCCGAAGAGGGCGCTGCCTTAGAGACTGCCGCCGAGGTGCAGCGCCGCTCGCGCAGCAAGGCTGGCAGCAGCCCCCCGCCCGACGCCGCCCCCTTCTGGGGTTCGCGCAACAGCTACACCGTTAATCTGAACCTCGGCGGCAAGTCCACCCCCATCAAAGTAACGGACCAGGCCAGCGCCGACGCGCTGCTGCGGGTCCTCGAGGAGGCCGGGCTGGCCCGGCCGTGATTGCCCCATGAGCCTCATCACCCTGACCGACGGCCTGACCTCCGTCAACCTGCCCGGCGGGCTGGACTGGCCGGACCGCCTGGCGTGGTCGCCGGTGGCGCAGAGCGTGAGCCGCGGGCTCACCGGCGCGCTGATCGTGCAGACCGCGACGATGACGGCCGGCCGCCCGATCACCCTGCAGGGCCACGAGCAGCGCGCGCTGGTGCCGCGCTCGGTGTGCGACGCGCTGCAGGCCTGGGCCGAGCAGCCCGGCCTGCCGCTCACGGTGACCCTCGCCGGCACCGCCTACCCGGTGTACATGCGCCACCACGAGCCGCCGGCCTTTACGGCCCGCCCGCTGTTCGAACTGGCCAACCCGCCGGCCGACTGGCTGCACTACATCACCCTCAAACTGATGACCCGGACCGCGTAAATGACCATCCTCGCCAGCGACATCAAGCTCCTCAAATCCGAACGCATGAGCGACGCCGCCGACGGTGGCGGGCGCATGACCAGCACCGTGGTGCCCGACGGGGTGGCCGGCTCGGTGTTCCCGAAGGTCTCGCGACTCGACGCGGTATATGGCCGCGTCAATCTGCGCAAGATCTACGCTGCGGTGCAGTCCGCGCTGACCGAGACCTACGGCGGGGCGCACACCATCATCACCGACGGCCCGGACAATGCGCTGATCGGCTGCGTGCTGTTCTCGACCGGCAGCCACTTCGACGACCGCAGCGCCGCGAGGGATCGCATCGAAAGCTATGTGGTGGCCGGCCCGCTGTCGCGGATGCGCCTCTACGGTAGCCAGGTCGTGGGCCAGCGTGCGCTGCTGCTGTACCAGCGCACCGATGAGCCGCTGCCCGACGTGGGGCAGGTGCTGTGCCTGTCCGTCGAGGCCGCGGGCTATGCGGCCGTGCAGCAGTATCTGCGCATCGATGAGGTGTCCCATGAGGTGCGCACCTTCACCGACACGGCCGGCGATTTTGCGCGGCGGGTGATTGCGGTGAAGGTCACCACGCCGCTGATCCAGACCTTCGTCGGCGCCGAGCCGAGCCGCTACAGCGGTGACGGCGCGCCCACCAAGGTGCGTGATACCCAGGTGGCCGACTCGTCGCGCTACTACGGCATCCAGCCGCTGACCGAGGCGGCACTGGCCGGCGATCTGGCGGTCAAGCTGGCGACGATCTACGCCCCGCTGGTGCCAAGCACCCAGCGCGAGACCTCGGTGAGCATGGTGCAGGTGTCGGGCGCGGGCGCCCTGGTGGCGTCGGGGCCGTCGATGTCGTTTAGCTGGGTGGCGCTGTGGGTGGCTGGTCAAACTGCGACGCGCTATCTGCCTACCGGCGTGCTGCCGGGTACCTTCCGCTTTACCGGCAACATTCAGGATGACGGCGCCGGCAAGATCACCGGCGACTATGGCACCACCGGCAGCATTGACTACGCCACCGGCGCGGTGACGATGACCTACGCGCCGCAAAGTTCCGGAAACGCCACCTCAGCAACGGTCACCTATACCCCCGCGGTGCAGGTGGCCACCCAGTCGCACACCGTCGGCGTGCCGGTCACGCTGGGCACCCGCGGGCTGGTCTATAACCAGACCCTCAACCCCCTGCCGGGGGTGGGCGCCGTAGTGGTCGATTACCGCGCGCTCGGCAAGTGGTATCGACTGCGCGACAACGGCGCGGGCCTGCTGGTCGGCGCCAGCGCGGCCGAGGGCACCGGCTCGGTGGCGTATGCGTCCGGCGCCGTCGTGGTGACGCTCGGCGCGCTGCCTGACGTGGATTCCGAGGTGATCTTCACGTGGGCGTCGACGGTGCATTTCACGATGCGCGCCGGCGGCAGCGCCGACAACCCGACGCGCGGATGGCAACTGCGCATCCCGCTGGCCAATGCTCCGGTCAAGCCCGGATCGGTGACGGTGCGCTGGCGCGCCTATGTGGGCGACCCGGAAAGGACCTATACCGACCCGACCGGCACCGGCACGCTAACGCCGAGCAATGCCGGCGCCACGCCCGGCACCATTAACTATGTAACCGGCGAGATCGTGTTGCAGTACGGGCAAAATGACAACCAGGGCGGGATTTTCCCGGGCACGGACATGACGGTGACGGTTGAGTATCAGCAGGAGCTGCCGTCAGGCGCTACGCCGCTGGTGACCACCGACACGCTGGCCGTGACGACGCCGACGGCGTTCAACTGCGGCCGGACCAGCATCGCCCCGAAAAGTTTTCGGATGACGTTCCCGCTCAATATGGGTGTGTCGGAGGTGTCCTATCAGGCCACCGTGGTCGATGACGGCGCCGGCAACCTCATCACGCTGGCCGGCAACGGCGGCAGCGGCTGGTCGTGGTACCGATGGTGGCTGGCCGGGCAGCAGGTCGGCACCATCAATTACAGCTCCGGCGCGGTCACGCTGTCGTCCGTCGGGGTCAAGGGCTACAGCTACGGGGGCTTTAGCAGTATGGTGTGGCTCAATACCGCGGTCGCTGTGGCGCCGCTGATTGGCGACTTCACCATTTCGAGCAAAGCCGCGGCGAGCACCTACAGCGCCAAAACTGAAACCCTGGCGGTCTCCACGCTCGGCCTCACCTACGATCTGACCACCACGACCGCACAAGCCGTGGTGCCGGGCAGCGTCTATCTGGATTTTTTCGCCGACAAGTACATCGACCGCGGCGGCAAGCTGTACCGCGCCTTCAGCACCTCGACGGCGGCCGCCAGCGAGGCCGGAACCATCAATTACGACACCGGCGAGGTGCGCATCACCGCGGCGACCTACGGCAACATCGGCCGCAACAGCGGCACGCCCGTAGCCGCCTGCCTCACTACCTACGGCGAATTCACCACCACCGAGATTGCCTTTCGCACCGCCGGCAGCCCGCTGCGCCCCGGCTCGCTGTATGTGCAGGCCTACGCGCTGGATGGCACGCTGTGCAGCGGCACCTCCGACACCAATGGCGTCATCACCGGCAGCCATGTACGCGGCACGGTCAAGAGCCTGACCGGCGTGGCGCATGTCGAGTTCGGCGATCTGGTCAGCGGAGAATGGGTGCGCAAGGAGGTATTCCCCAGCACGATCCGCTATAGCTGCGTGGTGCTCTCCAACCTGCCGCTTGACGCCTCCATTCTCGGTCTCGATCCGGTACGGCTGCCTTCCGATGGTCGCGTGCCCGTGGTGCGCCCCGGCGATGTGGCGGTAGTCCACCATACCGGCACCGTCACGCTGACCAACCCTGCGACCGCCGGCAGCACGGTGAGCGCCGGGCGCACCGGCTGCAGCCTGCTCGAACTGCGCGACGCCACCGGCCAGCGCATCCCCGACGCGCTCTATACCCGCGACCTCGCTGCCGGCACGGTGACGCTGGCCACCCCGCTGGACCTCTCCGGCTACACCCAGCCGCTGGCGCTGCGCCACCGCATCGAGGATATGGCGCTGGTGTCAGATGTGCAGATCAACGGCGCGGTGAGCCTCGCTGCGCCGCTGACCCATGCTTATCCGTCGTCGGGCGCCTACCTCTCGACCGCGCTGCTGGCCGGCGACCTGGCAGCCCGCGTCGAAAAGCTGTTTGATCAGGCGACGTGGACCAGCGTGTGGTCCGATGCGCTGATCGGCAACGAGGCGGCGGGGCAGTACAACGATCTGCAATACCCCATCGCCGTGACCAATGCGGGGGCGATCAAGGAGCGCTGGCGCGCCCAGGTCACCGCGCTGTCGCCGCTCACGGTGTCGATCTACGGCGAGGGGCTGGGCCTCATCGGCAGCTTCAACGCCACCGCCACGATTGCGCCGGTCAACCCGCTCTCCGGGGTGGCCTACTTCACGCTTCAGCCGGGCGGCTGGGGCGCCGGCGGCTGGGCGATCGGCAATGTCCTGCGCTTCAACACGGTGGGCGCCAACTACCCGATCTGGATCGCGCGGACGGTGCTCGGCGGGGCCTCGCTGTCGGGCGATTCCTTCGACCTCGCCACCCGTGGCGACATCGATTGACGGCGTGACGCCCGGTGCCGCGCCTCGCCGCCGAAACCTCCACGCGCTGGGCGGGCAGCGCCGCGCAGGCCGACGAGCGCCGCGTGCCATGGCCGACTCCGGCTTCGCCCGATCCGGCCCCGCGCCTGCCGTGGGCCGCGGCGCTGCCGGCCGGGCTGGGCCAGACGGCGCCGTGGCCCACGCCGCAGGCCGCCGACCCGGTGGCCCGCGCGCCGTGGGGCCCCAGCCAGCGCAGCGATATGGCGCCCTGGCGGGCGCCGTGGATCGTGTCGCAGCGCGCCGACACGGAGGGGCGGCTCGACGCCCCGGCCCTGCTGCAGCGCCTGGCCCTGTGGTGGGCGATTCCGTGGGGCGTGTCGGCCCATGCGGACCTCGCGCGCGGCGTGGCCGGCGTGGGCCTGCAGGCCTTCCGGCCGCTGGCCGTCGCGCTGTCCGCGCCGTGGACGCTGTCGCCCAACGCCGACACGCTGGCCTGGCTGCCGTGGGGCATGGGGCGGCGCATCGAGGCGGGCGTGCTCGTCATCGTGCCGCCGCCCGATCCAGGCGACCTGGGCGGCGCCTTCATCCCCCTTCAGGCGGTCTATCTCGTGGCCAACTCCGTCACCCTGACCC
>Ga0213919_1000834_pt1 | contig 12556 bp, 13 predicted proteins | sample McNCre317MG_FD_161056 | JGI IMG/M metagenome (GOLD analysis project Ga0213919, IMG submission 161056) | Freshwater microbial communities from McNutts Creek, Athens, Georgia, United States - 3-17 MG | ecosystem: Environmental > Aquatic > Freshwater > Creek | place: USA: Georgia | collected... | reverse complement strand
CGGCCCCCATTCGACAGACCCTCCGCAGGTCGGGCATCTGACCACCCGGGGCGGCTTGACCGAGGACGCCATCAGAGATTGCAGAAAGTCAGTTCGAAGTTCACGTCGAACTCCACCTGCCCGGGGCGGGTGACGGTTTCGGCGTGCATGAAGCGGATGTTGAGGGCGTACTTGTTGGCGCTGGTCTCGGGCACGCACATCGCGCTGCTGTGCAGCCGGATGCGGATCATCTGCACCGTGCGCCCCCCCATCGTCTGCTGGAAGGCTCCGCGCTGGGCGACCAGGCCTTCCGGCCTGCCGCTCGCGCGCAGCAGGCGCAGCACGATCGCCAGCCCGTCGCGGATCGGCAGCAGCGGCTGGACCCAGGTCATCAGGTCACGGCGACGCATCTCCACGTCACGATTGAGCCAGTGGTGGTAGGACGGCAGGTCGAACTCGCAGGCGCCGCCGGGAATGGCGGCACGGCTGCGGATGTTCATCAGCCACTCGCTCTCGCGCAGGTATTGGCCGGTCTTGCCAGCCATTGCCAGCAGGGAGGCGGAAGCCTGCTCGATCTCGTAGAGGGCGCCCGACAGGGCTTCCTCGGAAATTTCCGGGTTGTTCCGAAAGGACAGCAGGATCTGGCGCTGGCGCTCGAGCTCCTGGACCAGATCCACCTTGAGGTCGGCGCGGCTGGCGACTTCGAGAATTTCGAACAGCGTGAGGAGGGCCACGTGGTGTTCGAGCGAGCCTTCGGACCGCACGAAGTGGGTGACCTTCTCGAACAGGTCCTCCAGCCGGAGCAGCGTGCGGATCCTCTCGTTGAGCGGATATTCGTAGGTGATCACGCGCGCACCTGGCTTGGAAATGGGAATTTGACGGTCTGACCGGCGCGAATCATATCACAACCCCGCTACCCCCGCGGCGGCGGCCAGGTAGCGCTGGTGCAGACTGGCGACCTGGATATGCAGTTGTTCGCGGTCGCCGCTGTTGTCGAGCACATCGTCGGCAGCGGCCAGCCGCGTCGCCCTTGTCACCTGGGCGGCCATGATCGCGCGCACCTGGCCCTCTTCCAGCCCGCTGCGCTGCATGACCCGCTGCACCTGGACGTCCTCGGAACAATCGACGACACACAGGCGCGCCACACGCTCCCGATAGCTGCCCGACTCGACCAGCAACGGGACCATCAGCACCACGTAGGGCGCGCTCGCGGCTGCGCACTGGCGCTCGCTCTCGCTGCGGATCATCGGGTGCAGGATGGCTTCGAGCCGCTTGCGCGCAGCAGGATCCTCGAAAGCCAGCGCCCGCATCGCGGCCCGGTTGAGCGCACCATCGGCGTCGATCACCCCGGCGCCAAAGGCGGCCTCGATCGGCGCCATGGCCGCACCGCCGGGAGCGGTCAGCTGGTGGGCGATGCGGTCGGTATCGACGATAGCGGCGCCGAATTCGCCGAAGAAGTCGGCGGCTGCGCTCTTGCCGCTGCCGATGCCGCCTGTCAGGCCGACGACATAGGGAGCACGGATGTAAGCGCTCACGGCGCGCACTCCAGGCGGCTCACGCCTTGCAGAGGCTCGGAAAGATCGCTGGCGAGCGAGGCCAGTCTGTCGCTCGGCCCGCGCACCTCGATCCGCAGGGCGCCACCACGGGTCGCGACCTGGGCGCTGCGTACCCCCCTGTCGCGCAGCATGCCGAGCTGGCGGGCCGCCGCAGCCTCGTTACGGAACAGCCCGAGGGAAATCGCGTACTGGCTGGGGCCCGCGTCCTGCACGATGAACAGGTCCATGACGCCGAGGCGCCGCAACTCGGCGGCTTTGCGCTCGGCACTCTCCTTGGTGCCCTGGCTCGGGATATGCACCCACCAGGAGGAAGGCGCCCCCCCCCGGCTCTCGGCCAACCGGAAGCCGGAGCCCGCCCGGGCGATACGCGCCGACAACTCGGCAGACTGTTCGGCGCTGAGGCCGCTGAAGGCCACACAGGCCGGCGGCGCAGCCTCCACGGGCGCCGGGGGTATCTCCGGCGTGGGCGCCTCGGCAACCCACGGCGCGGGCCGCGGGGCTGGCGTCGCGTCGACGAGGCGGATCTTGTCCGAATTCAGCTGGTTGCTCAAGCGCTCCGGCTCCCCGTGGGAAGCCCCGCCACCGAGCCAACCCTTCCAGATCGCCAGCGCGAGGAAATTGGCGAGAAGCAGCGCGATAACGACAAGACGTAGGGAGGCCATGGGCGCAAGACTAACCGATCACGATCAGCGGGAAAAGTCACGACAACCACCGGCCCGCGGCCTCAGGTCTGGCTGCGGATGCGCGCCAGGCCTTCGAGAACCAGGTTGTCCACGACGCGCAGCGGACATTCGAGCAGCGGTGCAAGACTGGCCGCAGCCCCGCCATTGAGCAGGCACAGCGCCCCCTCCTCGCCGGAGACGAGGCGGAACATGCGCTCGATGGCGCCGAGCTGGGCGTGCAGGCAACCCGTGGCGATGGCGTCGGCGGTGCGCCGCGGCAGGCGCTGGAAGCCCCCGTCGGCATAGGGCAGCTGTGCCGTGTCCCGGGCAAGCGACATGCGCATCAGGTCCAGGCCGGGGAGGATCACTCCCCCCTGGAACACACCCTCGCCATCGAGCAGATCCGCGGTAGTCGCGGTACCGGAAGTGACCACCAGCGCGGCGCGGCCGTGCAGTGCGCGGGCACCGACCAGCGCGGCCCACCGGTCGGCCCCCAGGCTGCCTGGTTCGAGATAAAGGTTGCGCACACCGAAGCCCTCCGCCTGCGGCCTGATCCACTCCGCACCCAGACCACGGGCAGCAAGAAAGGCAGTGACCCGCCCGCCAACCGCCGGCCCCGCGACATTGGCACCGAGCATGCCCCGGAGCGGGCCGAGCCCGGCGAGCACGTCGGCGAAGCCGTCGAGCGCCGACAGCAGCACAGCTCCCTGGCCGTGCCAGCCGGCGGCGTCATGCAGCCCCCACTTGAGACGGGTGTTGCCCACATCGAGAAGAATGTCCATCAAGCCAGCCTCAGGGAGACATCGCCGGAGAGGACGCGCGACAGCCCCGTCGGGGTCCGCAGCAGCAGCGCCCCGTCTTCATCGACGCCGGCACAGGTGCCAGCCAGTTGCCCGCCCTCGCCAAGGATGCGCACCGGCAGATCGGCGAAGGCATTGCGCTGTTGCCAGGCCTCCCGCAGCGCCGGAAAACCTGCCGCGGCGAAGAGCTCGAGCAGACCGTGCAACTGCGTCAGCACCCGGCCGAGCAGCAGGCTGGGCCCGGGCGCCGGCCCGAGACAGGCAGCCAGGTCGGTGACACCGGTCGGGTAGTCCACCGCCGCCTCCGGCGGCAGGCGCAGATTGATGCCGATGCCGATGACCGCGGCCTCCGGGCGTCCACGCGCCGACACCAGTTCCACGAGGATGCCGGCGAGCTTCCTTCCATGCACCAGCACGTCGTTCGGCCACTTGAGCTGCACCCCCTCGACCCCCAGCCCTTCCAGCGCCCGCGCCACCGCGAGACCGACCACCAGCGACAAGCCGGCCGGCACGCTTCCTGCCGGCGCAAAGCGCCACTGCAGCGAGAAAGTGAGGCTAGCCCCCGGCCACGATTGCCAGGCCCGGCCGCGCCGCCCCCGCCCGGCCGTCTGCCGGTCGGCCGCCAGCACCGCGATGCGGCCATCTTCCGGCGGAGGATTCTCGAGCAGGCGGGTATTGGTGGAATCGCACTCCGGCAGCACCTCCAACGCAAAGGCACCGGCCAGCCCGCCCAGCGCCGCCGCCACAACCCCTGCATCGAGGGCTTCGTACTCCGCAGGCTTCAAGGATGATCACCCGATTTTTGCAACGAATCGGCGATTATCGCTGCTGACGGGAGATGGGTGAAGGGCCGGAGATCCGCCACGAGCCGGCCGAGGCCGCGCGCACGGGGTTCAAGGCCTCTTTCACGCGTGATCGGACTCTTCGAGTCCAAGCTCATGGATCTTGCGGGTGATGGTGTTGCGGCCTATGCCCAGCAGTTGCGCGGCCTCGATGCGTCGTCCACCGGTGGCGACGAGGGCACGGCGAATCAAGGTACGCTCGAACTCCCGGTTCAGCAGATCGTAGACCTCGCCGGGATGCTGGGCCAGCGCCCGGTCCGTTTCGGCCACGAGGGCCTCGCTCCAGTTCGCGGGTTGCTCGCGGACCGGCTGGTCCTTGAGTTCCGGCGGCAGGTCGGCGACCTCGACGGTCTGGCCGGGTGCCATCACCGTGAGCCAGTGGCAGAGGTTTTCCAGCTGGCGGACGTTGCCCGGGAAGTCCAGGGTCTGCAGGTACTTCAGCGTCGCGTCGGACAGACGCTTGGCCTCGACGCCGAGCTCCTGGGCGGACAGGGAGATGAAGTGCTTCGCCAGCGGCGGGATGTCCTCGCGGCGCTCGCGTAGCGGTGGCAGGCGCAGGCGGATCACGTTGAGGCGATGGAACAGATCCTCGCGGAACAGGCCCTGGCGGACCCGGTCTTCCATGTTCTGGTGAGTGGCGGCGATGACGCGCACATTGGCCCGGATCGGCTGGTGGCCGCCGACCCGGTAGAAGTTGCCATCGGACAGCACGCGCAGCAAACGGGTCTGCAGCTCGGCCGGCATGTCGCCGATCTCGTCGAGGAACAGGGTGCCGCCCTCGGCCTGCTCGAAGCGGCCACGGCGCATCGTCTGCGCGCCGGTGAAGGCGCCCCGCTCATGGCCGAACAGCTCGGACTCGAGCAGGTCGCGCGGAATCGCCGCGGTGTTGATGGCGATGAAGGGCGCGTCCTTGCGCGGGCTGTGACGGTGCAGCGCGCGAGCCACGAGCTCCTTGCCGGTGCCGGATTCGCCGTTGATCAGCACCGTCGCATGGGACTGGGACAGACGACCGATGGCGCGGAAAACTTCCTGCATCGCTGGCGCCTGACCGAGTATCTCCGGCACCGAACTGAGGGCCTCCACCTCGCCAGCCTGATGGGCGCTCTCGTCGAGCGCACGGCGCACCAGTTCGACCGCCTGATCCACATCAAAGGGCTTGGGCAGGTATTCGAAGGCGCCGCCCTGAAAGGCCGCCACGGCGCTGTCAAGATCGGAGAAGGCGGTCATGATGATGACCGGCAGCTGCGGAAAGCGGGCCTTCACCTTTGACAGCAGCGACAAGCCCGACTCGCCGGGCATGCGGATGTCCGACACCAGAACCTGCGGCCGCTGGCCAGCCTCGTCCAGCGCGGCCAGCACATCGGCGGCGGTGCCAAAGCTCCTGTACGGGATATCCTCGCGCGTCAGGGCCTTTTCGAGCACCCAGCGGATCGAGCGGTCATCATCGACTAACCAGACAGCATTCATGTCATTCACGCGCAGAGGAGTGGAACGGTTCATGGAGCCGGACGCAGCGCGCGCCCCGGAATGGTGCATATCCTGGAACCCCATCAGGACTCACCCTCCCGCGAGATCGGCAGGAAGACCGTGAAGCAGGTCCGACCGGGGCGGGAGTCCACGTCGATTGCACCGTGGTGCTGCTCGACGAAGCTCTGCGCCAGGGACAGCCCGAGGCCGCTCCCGTTCTCGCGACCGGACACCAGCGGGTAGAAGATCTTGTCGCGGATTTCGCTGGGAATGCCAGGGCCGTTGTCGATGACCTGCAACTGCAGCGCGAGCTTGAAGCGACGCTTGGCCAGCGTGACCTGCCGGGCGGCGCGGGTGCGCAGCACGATCTGACCCTCGCCACGCAGTGCCTGGGCGGCATTGCGGACGATGTTCAGGATGGCCTGGATCAGCTGCTCGCGGTCACCGGTGATGGTGGGCAGGCTGGTGTCGTAGTCGCGGCGGACTTCGACCAGCGGAAATTCGGCCAGAATCAGCCGGCGCACCCGCTCGAGCACGTCGTGGAGATTGAGCTGGGTGGGCTGCATCATCCGGTGGGAGGTGAGCAGACGGTTCATCAGCTCCTGGAGGCGGTCGGCCTCGGCGATGATCACCTGGGTGTATTCCCGCAACTGCGGGTCGTCCAGTTCCCGCTCGAGCAGTTGCGCCGAGCCACGGATGCCCCCAAGGGGATTCTTGATCTCGTGGGCGAGATTGCGGATGAGTTCCCGATTGACCTGCTGCTGGTGCGCCAGCTGCTCCTCGCGGGCGACCCGCAGTTGGGCATCCATCGGACGGAACTCGAGCAGCAGGCGGGCGTCCCCGCGCTCCACCGGCGTCACCGTGCAGTCCAGATGCAGCGGCTCCAGCCCGGGGCGGGCCACGGTGATGTTGTGTCCGGTGTAGGACCAGTTGTCGCGCAACACGTTGTCGAGGGCGCTGCCCAGCCCGGCCGGTTCGCCGAGCAGACGCATCAAGGCCCGGCCGACGATCTTCCGGCTGCTTACCGCGAACAGGTTTTCCGCACCCGGGTTGAGGTAGCGGACGCTCAACTGGTCATCCACCAGCACGACGGCCGAGGACAGCAGTTCGAGGCCGGCGAAGGGCACGAGCGAGTTTTCTGGCTGGTCGTTTTGCATGCCGAAAACCAATGCAAGAAGCAGACCAAGTATTCAGGGCGGCCCGGCACCGCCCCGGATGCGCGGTCAGCGCAGGTTGGAGATCTCGCGCCTGAGGGCCTCGACGTTGCGCTCGTGGAGCTGGACCCTGTCGCGGACGGCCTGCCCGCGGCCGCCCCCTGCCGGGGCATTGCCGTCGTTGCCGTAACGCCCCAGGCCCTGCTCGTCGAGCTCCTTCAGGGCCGCCGCAAGGGCCTTCTGTTCGGCACCCAGCTCATCCTCGAGAATGCGCCGGCGATCGCTGTCACGTGCCTTTTGCGTGCCCGAGTCGACCCGCGGAAAGCCCCCTGCCGCAGACGACGCACCATTTTGGGGCAAAGGCACCACGGCGGAGCGCGGCATCCCGGCACTGGGCACCGACGACACCGCCTGGTCGCGCGCCAGCGTACTGCAGCCTTTCCCGGAGGGCCTGTTATTCGTGTAAGTGACATGCCCGGCTTCATCGACGCACTTGTAGATATCCGCCCGGACCAGCGTCGAGCACGGCAGGGCAGCCAGCAGGAAAAGGATTCGGATTCGTGGATTCATGGTTCGACACGGGCGGTGGGCGATGGCGACCGCAGTTTAGAGGCCGGGCCCGGCGATGACAAATGCTGGCGACGGTCACCCGCAGGAGTGCGCCCATGCTGGGCGCACAAAACAAAAGGACGGGCCTAGGCCCGTCCCGAACAACGCACGAACCGGCCAGCAGGCTGACCGGCTCCGATCACAGAGATCAGATCGCGTAGTACATCTCGAACTCGACCGGATGCACTTCGATGCGCAGACGGTTCACTTCTTCCTGCTTCAGCGCGATGAAGGAATCGATGAAGTCGTTGCTGAACACACCACCACGGGTCAGGAACTCGCGATCCTTGTCGAGCGCCTCCAGCGCCTGCTCGAGGCTGGAACAGACGGTCGGGATCAGCGCGTCCTCTTCCGGCGGCAGGTCGTACAGGTTCTTGTCGGCCGGGTCGCCCGGGTGGATCTTGTTCTGGATGCCGTCAAGGCCGGCCATCATCAGTGCGGCGAAGCACAGGTAGGGGTTCGCACCCGGATCCGGGAAGCGGGTCTCGATGCGGCGGGCCTTCTCGCTGTTGACGAAGGGGATGCGGATGGAAGCCGAACGGTTCTTGGCGGAGTAGGCCAGCTTGACCGGCGCTTCGTAGTGCGGCACCAGACGCTTGTAGGAGTTGGTCAGCGGGTTGGTGATGGCGTTCAGCGCGCGGGCGTGCTTGATGATGCCGCCGATGTAGTACAGGGCGGTCTCGGACAGGCCGGCGTAGCCGTTGCCGGCAAACAGGTTCTTGCCATCCTTCCAGATCGACTGGTGCACGTGCATGCCGGAACCGTTGTCGCCGACGATGGGCTTGGGCATGAAGGTGGCCGTCTTGCCGTACTGGTGAGCAACGTTCTGGACGATGTACTTGGTGATCTGGGTCTGGTCGGCACGACGTACCAGGGTGTTGAACTTGGTGCCGATCTCGTTCTGACCGGCGGTCGCCACTTCGTGGTGATGCACTTCAACCGGCACGCCGCAGGCTTCGAGGGCCAGACACATCGCGGCACGCATGTCGTTGAAGGAATCGACCGGCGGGACCGGGAAGTAGCCCCCCTTCACGGCGGGACGGTAACCGGTGTTGCCGCCTTCGAACTTCTCGTCGGACGACCAGGCGGCCTCTTCGGAGAAGATCTTGTGGTAAGCGCCCGACATGCCCACCTTCCACTCGACGGAGTCGAAGATGAAGAATTCGGGTTCGGGACCAAAGAAGGCGGTGTCGCCGATGCCGGAGGACTTCAAGTAAGCCTCGGCGCGGTTGGCGATGGACCGCGGGTCACGGTCGTAGCCCTTGCCGTCGGCCGGATCGATGACGTCACAGGTCAGGACCAGGGTCGTCTCGTCGAAGAAGGGGTCGATGTAGGCGGTATTGGGGTCCGGCATCAGCAGCATGTCGGAAGCCTGGATACCCTTCCAGCCCGCGATGGAGGAGCCGTCGAAGGCATGACCGCTTTCGAACTTGTCTTCGTCAAAGGCGCTGATGGGCACACCGACGTGCTGTTCCTTGCCCTTGGTGTCGGTAAAACGGAAGTCAACAAACTTGACTTCGTTTTCCTGGACGATCTTCATGACGTCTTGCGGGGTCATATCACTCACTCCTAACGGGTTGAAGCTGCTGCGCAGTGGAAAAAGGTTTCGGTATCACGACAATTCAGTCGGGGAATCGGCAAGCACAAAACATGCCAACTTCCGAACAACAAGCACGACATTGTGCCACAAGGCATTAGCCCGGCGGCCCGCAAAATCGAAGCACCGCCATGGTGCGCCACGGCAAGCAACGCACCGCTATGGTGCAATCCGGCACATCAGGGCGATGCGCCCCCAATGCGGCGATTCATCGACCCGCGCGTGGACCCGCTGTTGCAATGCCTCGAGCCGCACCGGGTCGGCGCACCAGTCGAAGGGCAGAAAGACCTCCGCCTCGATGCGATCCCCTACGTAGTGAAAAACCGCCGGCGCCGCCTGGGGCACGTCGTGCCCGAGGATCTCGGCGATCTCCTCGACCAGCGCCGTCCGCCCCGGCAAGACGACACGCCCGCTCGAACCCAGCTGATCCTCCTCTGTATCGACATGCACGAGCACGTCGAGCACATCCGGATGACCGGCACGCACCCGCGACCTGGCCAGTTCGGCGATGCGATGCCCTTCGGACACGCTGATCCGCGGATCGACACGGACATGCGCGTCGACCAGCACGCGATGGGCCATCCGCCGGGTGCGCAGTTCATGAACGTCGAGCACCCCGCAGGTGCCGGTCACGGTGTCGCGGATCTTCGCCACCTCGTCGGGATCGACGCCGGTGTCGATCAGTTCGCGCAGCGCCTCGTAGGCGAGCATCGCCCCCATGCGCAGGATCATGAAGCCGACCAGTGCCGCCGCCAGCGGCTCGAGGAAGCGATAGCCGAGCAGGCTGCCGCCGATGCCCACCGCCACGACCAGCGACGAGGCCGCATCGGCACGTGCATGCCAGGCATTGGCAACCAGCATCGGCGAGCGCAGGCGCTGGGCGACCGCGAGCATGTAGCGGAACAGCCCTTCCTTGCCGGCGAGGGTCAGCAGCGCCATCCACAGCGCCGCCTGATGCAGTTCGGGCAGGGTCTCCAGGCTCTGCAGACGCAGTGCGGCGGTAAGCAGGAAGCCGCCGCCGACGCCGGCCAGCACGAGGCCGAGCACCATCGACGCGGCGGTCTCGTAGCGCCCGTGGCCGTAGGGGTGACGCTCGTCGGCCGGATTGGCACCATGCCGGCTAGCGTACATCACCATGAAGTCGCCGAGGAGGTCGGACAGGGTGTGCATGCCGTCCGCGACCAGACTCTGCGCATGGGCAAAGAGGCCGACGGCGATCTGGAAGACGGTCAGCACCACGTTGACGGCAATGCTGACCCAGGTCGCGCGCTGGGCTTCACGGGCGCGGCCACCGTCGTGGGGTTCGTCCATCGGCGCGGATTGGGATACTTGGTACGACATGACTTGCAGGCCGGGAGGCCGGCGGTATACTCACAAGCCCGCCATTTTAGCCGGATGTCCGCCATGGGAAAATTAAGCGAAACCCTCGCCCTCGCGCAGGAGCGTGGACGGAGCCTGAATCTCGCCTACGCCGGCGCGCTGGCACCCCGCGAAGCCTGGGACGTCCTGCAACTGGCGCCCGGCGCCAAGCTCGTCGACGTGCGCACCCGTGCCGAGTGGGACTGGGTCGGCCGCGTGCCGGGCTCGGTCGAACTCGAATGGATGCTTTATCCCGGTAACGAGCCCAACGCCCATTTCCTGGCCCAGCTCAAGCGCCAGGTGGACCCGGAAGCGCTGGTAATGTTCCTGTGCCGCAGCGGCGTGCGCTCGAACGCCGCTGCCAACCTCGCCGTGAGCGCAGGCTTCACCAACGCCTACAACATTCTGGAAGGCTTCGAAGGCGACAAGGACGCCAACGGACACCGCAACAAGGTCGGCGGCTGGCGCCATGCCGGCCTGCCCTGGACCCAGGGCTGAACGAAGGACCCCCTACCGATGCAAGCCGTACCCATCAGCTTCGACCGTTTCAACACCCTCGCCGACACCGACGCCCACGCGCGCATCCGTGCCGCCCGCGCCCGCCTCGGTGACAAGGCAGTGTTGCTGTGCCACCACTATCAGCGGGCGGATGTGTACCAGTACGCCGACCTGACCGGCGACTCCCTCAAGCTGTCGCGCCTGGCCGCCGAGACGGACGCCGAATTCATCGTCTTCTGCGGCGTGCATTTCATGGCCGAGGTCGCGGACATCATGTCCAAGCCCCACCAGCAGGCCATCCTGCCCGACCTCGCCGCCGGCTGCTCGATGGCGGACATGGCCAACCTGGCCAAGGTCGAGCGCTGCTGGCGCGAGCTGACCGAGATCCTCGACACGCCCGACCAATTCATCACGCCGGTCACCTACATCAACTCGGCGGCCGATCTCAAGGCCTTCTGCGGTGAGCATGGTGGCATCGTGTGCACCTCGACCAATGCCCCCACCATCCTCGACTGGGCCTTCGCCCAGCGAGAAAAGGTGCTGTTCTTCCCCGACCAGCACCTGGGCCGGTGGACCGGCTTCAACAAGGGCATCCCGCTGGACGAGATGGTCGTCTGGGATCCCGACCTGGAATACGGCGGCCTCACCCCCGCGCAGATCCGCAAGGCGAAGATCCTGCTGTGGAAGGGTCACTGCTCGGTGCACCAGATGTTCCAGCCGGCGCACATCATCAAGTTCCGCAACCAGTACCCGGACGGCAAGGTCATCTCCCACCCGGAAAGCGCGCTGGAGGTGTGCCGCCAGTCGGACTTCGTCGGCTCGACCGAATACATCATCAAGGTCGTCAAGGAATCCGCCCCCGGCACCCGCTGGCTGGTCGGCACCGAGCTGAACCTGGTGAACCGCCTCGCCGAGGAGGTGAAGCACGAAGGCAAGATCGTGCAGTTCATGGCGCCGACCGTCTGCATGTGTTCGACGATGCAACGCATCGACCCCCAGCATCTGGCGTGGACGCTCGAGAACCTCGCCGACGGCAAGGTGGTCAACCGCATCACCGTCCCCGAGCACGAAGCCGCACTGGCCAGGATCGCTCTCGAGCGCATGCTCGCGGTATCCTGAAGCATCGGGAGAACAAAGGCTCAAGACGGCGCCCGCGGGCGCCGTTTTCAATGGCGCACCCGCAGCGTGCGGCATGACAACCGGGGGTAAGAACGATGAGCAGCCTGCGCATCTGCACCTACAACATCCACAAGGGCTTTTCGCAGTTCAACCGGCGCCTGTCCATCCACGACCTGCGTGACCGCCTGCGCGTGCTCGGCGCCGACGTGGTCTTCCTGCAGGAAGTCCAGGGCATGCACCTGCGCCACGCCCAGAGCCACGCCGACTGGCCCGTCCAGCCCCAGCACGAGTTCCTGGCCCGCGACGTGTGGCAGCAGACAGCCTATGGCGGCAATGCGATCTACGATCACGGCCACCACGGCAACGCCATCCTCAGCCGCCACCCCATCCTCTCCCAGGCCAACCAGGACGTCTCCGACCACCGCTTCGAGAGCCGCGGCCTGCTCCACTGCGAGATCCGGATCGCCAGCGTGGACCGCCCGGTGCATTGCGTCTGCGTACACCTCGGGCTCACTGCCGGCAGCCGGCGCCGGCAGATGGCCGCCCTCGTCAAGCGCCTAGACGAACTCGCCCCGGACGGCGCCCCGCTGATCATCGCCGGCGACTTCAACGACTGGCGCAACCACGCCGACGACTGCCTCACCGGCCCCCTCGGCGTCGCCGAAGCCTTCGTGTCGATCCGTGGCCGCCCGGCGCGCAGCTTTCCGAGCACGCTGCCGGTGCTGCGCCTCGACCGCATCTACGTGCGAGGCTTCACGGTGGACAAGGCCGAAGTCCACTACGGGCCGCCGTGGAGCCACATCTCCGACCACGCGCCGCTGACCGCCCAGTTGCGCCGATGAGCGTGGGCTGGCTGCACGGCAACGCGCTGACCCTGCTGGAGAACGGCGCGGACTTCTTCCCCGCGCTGCAGA
>Ga0213919_1000833_pt1 | contig 12561 bp, 8 predicted proteins | sample McNCre317MG_FD_161056 | JGI IMG/M metagenome (GOLD analysis project Ga0213919, IMG submission 161056) | Freshwater microbial communities from McNutts Creek, Athens, Georgia, United States - 3-17 MG | ecosystem: Environmental > Aquatic > Freshwater > Creek | place: USA: Georgia | collected 2017-06-12 | reverse complement strand
TAAAGTTGTCTGTGGTGCCTTCCCCTCAAGTGTCCCCATCTGGGCAGCAGATCTCGACAGCTGGGCCAAAAAAGCATCACTAACCGGTGGTCTCTCTTCTCGTGGCGTATCCGAAGGACGTGACATCTGTTTCAGATATTCCAATTCTTCATCGTCTGGACCTGTCCCATATCCTTTTCTTAGAGCTGCAAATAGCGATTGACTGCTAGGGTTCATGATTGATCCCCTTGTTGTACAAATGGAGTATATCCGCGCTCCCTATAGTATTGATCCTCAATATGTCGTCGACGCCTTCTATCGAGATCCTCTTGTCTATCGTATTGAGAATTTCTCATATAGCTTTGACCTTCTCGAAGTCCTGCGCCTGCGGCATCAAACATACCTGTACGGCGAGCCATTTCGTCTTGAGCGTTCCTAGTTATCCTGTCTGCACGATTCGAGGCTAATCCTGCTTTCATCCTCATGATATCTAGATTTTGTCCATATTGTGTATCTGCTCTATCTTTTAAATCATGTTCATATTGTCGGCGACGTTGATAATTTGTGTCATCTAATCCTTGCCTATAGCCTCTTTCATTATATGCTCTATTATATGCTTCTCTCGCTTGGTCATCCTGACGGTTTCGCTCGCCTAGTATAAAGTTTTGGCGATTCCATTCGTAATTTTGTCTATTGTTCGCAGCTCTTTGATTAAATGAATTTATTGCATTCATATTTATTTGTTGCTGGTTTAGATCCTGGTTTTGTATTCTTCCGCCGAGTTCGGCGCCGCTTGCTAGGGCCTCCAGCCTATTTTTATATGCCTGCGATGCGGCCGAAAGGTTCTCCATACCTTGTCGTTGATTTTCTGCTGCCTGGCTGCCAAGCTGAGCTTGTAACTCAAAACCACTGCCACCAATACCTCGTCTTTTGTAAGCATCCATCAGAGAAGCTTGTCTAGACTGCGCGTCGGCAGATGATCTTTGTGAAGCTCTTTCTAAAGCCTCTCTATATTGTGGATCTTCTTTAGACTCTGAAACTTCCAAATATCGGCGGAGCGCATTATTTTGCGCTTCTCTACCGAATTTCATTTGTTCGGTATCTTTTATAAGCTCAGGTTGTTTTTCCTGTATATATTGTGCGGTTTGCTCTAATGCTGCCGCATAGCGTGGATCTTGCAAAGCTTGATAGTGTAATTGTGGAGGGTCGCTTATTTCGTATGGATAATTAACAGGTTTTAACCTATTAAATTCGTCCTCCATTCTTCTAAGCTCTGCCTCAGAAGCTCCGGCTGCCTTTCTAGCTTGGTAATTATTTATAAGTCCATTTATAACAGGAACCGCAACTTGTGCGGCCAAAATACCTGCGGTTACTGGTTCCATATGCTATGCCCCATTTTTCCTTAATTCACTCATTAATGTATCTGCAAGATCTGAAAAATAATCTCTTACCCTTCGTTTTGCTACATCGAAAGATTCATTGCCATTTCTAAATAAATTCTCACTAGTCATTGTGCCATAATCTGGAGATTCCCCGAAATTGCCTGCTAAAGCACGTAATGCAGAAGCTTGAGCATCGTCAGTTGCAACAAGACCAGAAGCCCAACGGTTATCTGATGGAACATATTTTTTTAATAAAGAAAGATTAGGGTCAAAACGTTTAATTAATTCTGGTATTAATTCTCCCATGGATTTACCAGCCATGTTGCCAAGTCCTATTTTATCCATTGCCATCATAACGCCTGGTGATCTTCGTGTAATATCATAATTAGAACCTATACCGCCGCCAAATGCTCTCATACCATCCGCAACAGTTGAACTTATTCTGTCTCTTTCTTCGGGACTTGAATGTCCAGATACTATAGCTTCTCCAAGTCTTCTAGGCTCTGCAAGAGCATGACGTTGCTTAACAGTATATAGAGCTCTGTTTTTTAGATTATCTCTATTTAATTTATATTGATCTGGGCTACCAGAATATTCGCTTATTGGTCTTTGATAATCTCCAACATTTCTTATTTCACCATTTCCTAATATGCCAGAAAGACGGTTAAACTTTGCCGCTTCTGTTGGATCGTACATCTGACTTCGTGTATATTCAAAAAGTTTATGGGGAGTGTATTCAATGTCTCCAGGGCTCAAATAAGGCAATAAATTCTGATCCCTAAAGTCTTGTTCTTCTTCTCCAGTTCCAGCGTATTTCTCTTTTAATTCTCTAAGCAATGATTCCTTTAAATCGTCTACATCTCTAATTAATCCTTGGTCCTTACCAGATTTCAGAGATTCTACATATCTATTAAATGCCGCCGTTTCTTCTGCATTTTTAGCGTTTGCTTCTTCCTGATTTTTTGTGTCATAAAAAGAAGTTATTTGGCCTAATCTTTTCCTAACACCTTCTTTTTCTTTATTTGCTATAGCTTCAGCGTCTTTTTTCGCTAATTCTGGATATTCTTTCCTCAATTTGTCTGCTAATTGATTTAGTTGAGAATAGCTTTCACCTAAGCTAGATAATGTTCTTGAGAAACCAGGATTTCCCTTTATAGCTGCAACGTCAAACTTTGCCATCTCTGGCGTATAGTCGGGGCCTTTTCCTCGGGCTAGGGCTTCCCTAAGAGAAGCATCGCCACCAAGAACACTCCTTGCTTCTTCTGTGTTCCTGGCAAGATCTGATGACGACGGCAGAGGTATATTGTCGGGATTTCTTACCTCTGGATTATTTGCAGCTCTATTAACTCTATTATAGGATTCAACATTTCCTTCCGCAGCCTCTACCAATTGAGGTTCGGAAACAGCACTAGCTGTGCGTGCTAAATCTTGTTGATTCTTCCTATATGCGTCAGCAGCGCTTTGCATATCAGTTTTTTGTTGATCTAGACTCTGCGTTAGTCTTCCGAATGTTCCTGGAATTTTTACACCAATCTTTTGAGCTTCTGAAATTGCTACTTGGGTTGCTGCAGGACCAACACCTTGATCGACCTTAGATGCACCAGTTGGTCTATTAATCTGAGATCTCATAATCGGAGAACCCGAAGAAGGTACCGTGGCCGCAGCCAAGGGTTGCGATTCATTCCCAGGCTGAGACAAACCTGAACTTTCTGCTGTCGAATCTGTATTACGACCCTCGAATATGTTGGTTTTATCCAAAGCATTGTTTAGACGGTTAAAAGCGTAAGCCATCATGGACTCCCTGGCGCAGGTCTACCCAATAAATCTTTTGCAGGTTTTGCAGGTTCCGCTTGCTTAGACATAGGACCTGCCATTTCTGGTGGAGCTTCCAATTGTTCAGCATTTTGAGCCTGCATAGGTGGCATTTGTCCCGTTTTTATAATCATAGCTAAGGTTGGATCTTGTTGTTTCATTAGCTCTTGATGGCCAAGTATATGGTCCATAATAACCTGAAGCTTATCGGATTTAGTTCTCATCTCTGGATCATTGAGAAGTTCTGCATGTTTTTGAATGTGGTATGCATGATCATCCGTTATAAGTGATGGGGTCTGCATTCCAGCAAGTAGCTTTTCGTTCTCCATATAAACAAGGTCGCTTTGGTTTAGAGCCCCTTTTGTTATGGACTCCAAAGGCTTCCCGTCCATGATTCCGATCCAACTCGGCAAGAACTCAGGGGGCACACTCATGATTTGCTGCGCCAATTCCAAACGTCCCGCAGTTGTTTGTAAAAGTGGATTACTTTGTAATATTTTTACACCAACAACATTTTCAATATCTTGTCCTACGAATTCTTTTTCATATAACTGGTTAGATTTTCCAGACATACTAACTTTTCTAGGAAGATGACCCATTTTTTTCAAAGAATTTATGCAGTGCATCATTGTGCGCTCTAGGGTCATGCTTAGACCCTTGCCTAATGAATCCATATATTCCAATGCATTAGCGCTTAATGTAGCTGCCATACTTCCAGAGGTAACATTTTTGGCATCTCCTTGCATAATTGGATGAATACCGGAATAGTCTGACATCTCCTGCTTAGCGATTTCCAACATTTTGAATGCCTCAGGAGGGCTACTAGTAAGCTGCAATGCCTCGGGCCTACCTCCTCCGTGCACGCCTTCCATTGGTGTGAATGAAATCATGTTCATACCAGACAATTGTGTGGCATTTATATCGCTACCACGAGGGACCGTAACGGACTGGACTCCGAACGACGATAAATTCGTCGCGATAGCTGACATTGTGTTATCAAAAACTTCTTGTAAACCTAATAGGTCCGTGAGTTTTGGATAACCTAGAGATGTGCTTTGTATTCTCTCAGGAAGTAGTTGTTCAACAGGTATGCAACCATAAACGTTTGGACCATCATATAAAATGCATGTATCGCTTCCATATATAAGCATTCGACCGCCCAAGCTATTCTCTGCAGGATTTGGCGGCAGAGCATTGGAAGGCTTGGCGTACATTTCATATATTGCCACAAGATCCGGATTGTTTACGTTTTGCTGATCGAACCAATAGTTAGGACCTCTTTCGTCATACCAACTAGGCATTGCCAATATCTCTTTTTCCATATCTGGATGGTCTGCAATAAGCTCCCAACGGTTCTTGATGCTTCTAACCTCAACCCAACTCATACGGTCCCAAGACGCAATATCAACATCAAAAAACACATCTAGAGGACCAAAAATGTCTATGCACGGCTGACCATTCCTCAATATTCTGCCGTCTTCTACAAGGGCCAGTTCGCCCATATCTGTTCTAAAACATGATCTTGTATAAGCTGAACCAAATATTATGGCTGTTTCAATCAAATCCTCTTCTTTCCGGTTCAGACATTCGTTTTCTATGATCTGATCCATAACAGCATTTGCAAGCTTCACGTCATTAAGGATATCTACACCAGAGCTTTGAGCCTGAGCTTGAAAAGCTAGCCTTCTCTTAGTTAGCAAAGTAATAATTTGCCTAACAAGACTTCTGGCTTTAGGGGAAAATAGTTTAAGAAGCTCCCCCTGATAACCCATCATCATCATGCTAGTATCCCAGCCGGTGGGCTGGATTAGAGCACTATAATAAGCAACGAAATTTCGTACCCAAGCAACCCTTACCGGGGAATTATTCCATATGTACCAACGATTATGAACGTCCGATAAATAGTCAATTGCACCTTTGGCATCCTTATGTAGCCAATAAACGTCCTTATTATTTACTTGTTCGCGAGCCATAAGCCCTCACGTCATAAGAAAGGCTTTGGATGCTTACGCGATCACCCGCAACCTGATTTTCTATTATAGGCTGAATAAAAGTACCGCGAGCAGCTGTTGCCGGTACATAGGTCCTTAGAATACTTGCGGATTGAGTTCCTACAGGTAAATCATCATTAATCGGTTGCCCCCAAGGAACAAGGCCCCAAGGAAACAGTCCCCATCCTGGAACATCTAGAATTAACTTCCAATATATTGCTTTGCTTGTTGGGTATGTATCTCCCGCAAATGTTAGCGTTGCCTCTGTGCAGTCTGGACTTCTAAAGTGACATTGGAACTGACAAAACTGCTTACTACGTCCCACCATTCCAGCATGAAACGGACTGAATTTAGCAGTTAATTTGTAACCTTCAAATATTTGAAGATCTTGATAATAACTTAGAGTTCCTGAATCATCAGGAAGAGCGCTTAAGAACGTGAACGAGTTAGTTCCGGTTACAGTAATAAGATATCTTCCGACAGCAGGAGGGTTGATTCCCGTCGCAGAGCTTACGTAGATCGTATCTCCAGTGCTAAGACCATGAGCAGGAGCTAAAACGTCTACCACACCAAAATTTCTTGTCCAGCTGTCGTCCTCTTGCCCTCCGTCTAAATTAGATGGATCGAAAAACACCAAAACAAATGTCGTTGCATCAATTTGAATCGATTCGCTAATAACATTTAACACTGAATTTCTAAATACAACATCTCCAGACTTTGGAGCATAAAGAAAGCTTTTAACTGTCGCATAAACTTTGGTTTCGTCAAGTGTAACAATATCTATGTTATGATTTTGTCCGCAATAATCTGTTTTTTTGTTATTTTTTCTCTCTTTTTTTATATCACCTGTAACCGAATCAATAATAAAAACTTTTTCTTGAGGCCCAATTGTTCCATGTTTAAAAACCCATTCCCAGGTGGTCCATGAATCAGTCATTGTGTTATATGCATATAAAACATCTGGAATTGCTATGCCAGGTCCCGGAACAATCGGTGTAGACGGTGTCACTGTAGACAAAAGATACAGCCTATCCACTTCGTTTGAGAAACCATGAGTTACTAGATCAATATCGCTTCTCGTTAACAGACTCTGAATAACATCGTCAATCTGTCTGCTTATTATTTCAACAGATGTTTCTGTTGTCATAGCAACGCCTTGATTGCTAAGCAAGAAAACTTGGTTATTTAAAACAGTCGAGCTGTCGTACGCAATGATTCGTATTGTGCTATCTAGAAGGTTTGTACTGAAATTAGATGTATTATCACCAGTTAACCTATAAACACCGTCGTCTTTTAGGATAATGAGTGAATTACTTAGCGCATGAATCCTGCGAATATCGCTTTTATTTCCTACAAGTTCAAAGTTTGTTAAAGGGACTGCCTCTGGCTCCCCTTCTTTCGATATTAAAAGACCATTTGGAGAATCATCGTTAACCGATTCGATATAGTCCGTATCGTCAGTGTATGAATAGCTCAATAAATTTAGTGTTCCACCTGCCGCAGGCGCAGACGTTGTGAATGTGAACGTGTTGGCATCTATATAATTAATGCTGTACATGCCGTCAACGTTCGTTGTAACAGGACCTCCGGTCTTGGTGGCGTTGAAAAAATAGATGTTTTGGTGATCCTTAAGGCCATGTGACGCTCTAACAACAGTGACTAGAGTGCCAACGTTCGATGCGGTTGCATTTAAAACCGTTTGAAAGGGTATTTGTGGATAAACACCTTGAGCAATCAATGCATCGGACGCATAAAGCCTTACTACGTCATCAAAACTCTTGGTTTGCAGCAACATGTCGCCAAGATCTTCTGTGAGCGTCAAATATTTGGCATATACGTAATCATCTGGGTCTCGATTGAAGGCTTTAACCATGTCCTGAGAGGTTCTTGCGATGCTAAGGGCGTCCACATCCCTAGATGCGAAACAATATGGCTCATCGTTCACGGTGCAGGTTCCAGAACTATTGGCTCCAGTTTGATTGAAGGTAAAAAGGTTTGGAAATCCCGGAGCAACGGAAACTTGATATAGGCCCGTGGTAATTGCAGGGGCGCCCGTAGATGCCGAAATATAAACCCACATGTCGTCGTACAGATTATTGTCGTTCAGGGTTACGGTTACGACGTTAGAGGTTCGGGTCCAGTTACATCTTGTGAAATTTCCCCTTGGAAACTGGATCGCTTGAAAATACAAGGAAGTTTCGGTCTTTTTCTTCACAAAAGTCGGTATGATTTTATTGGCGATAGATGTTGAAATCTTAAAATTATCAGCATCAACATAAGTTACGTAGTATACACCGTCTAAAAGAACATCACCGGGCCCATAAGCTTCGCTGATATATACGCTTATAAGACCATAATTCACGAAACCATGAGCGGGACTATTGATAACAAGATCAGCAGCGGAGGCGCCTGGAGTAGTAGCAAGTGTAGTGTGATTTCCTATCCCTGTAACAGCCAAAAACCTCCTACGTCTGCTGTCGTCATAGAGATCGAAATAACTGTAACAACCTCTCAAAGCTCCTGTTGATATTTTTAATGGATTAACAACGCTTAGATTTAAAAGCCTTCGTGTTTTGTAATTCGCATAGAACATATACCCTTGAAACCATGCGAGATCGGTCGCCAAAGGCGGTCTGTCGTTACTATTTTGCTCTCCCTCTCCACTATTCGAATTCGTATATAAAAAAATCCCACCTGTGGCAACGTTTTGGTCTGTAAAAAATAATATCCTAGGATTCGGTTGAGGTATCGGGACTATTCCTTCACCAACAACCACGAAGTCGTCTAGGAAAATTCCGCTTGGTTGCGGATTTGTTCTATAAACACGGTAAAACCAGTTTATTGAGTTATTTGGTACAGCAATATTTTCATCGCATTCAGTTGGTAGAGTAAATTCAACGGTTGGAGGAGCAGCATAGCAATAGTTCAAGAACCCTGCGGCAGCTGGGACAGCTCCAGCAAGATCAAAAGTAAAGGTATTTGTAGTTATAGATGTAACAACCCAAGTTCCGGTCATCGTTCTGTAATATGGTCCAGCGGTTGCATTCTGTCTTCCATAAAATACATAAATAGACATTCCGGAGGTTAGACCATGGGAATTGCTTGTGACTGTTATTGTATTTCCAGCACCAGTCCATGTTACCGAAAGTACAGGATTATTTATAGTTACAGGACTACTAGGAGCACCAAGAATCACATTGCTATTTAAGTCCTTATATCCAAATAAAACCCTATAGCTAATCTGTTGACTAACGTACGTGTTTGGATTGGTAGCATCCACAGGAGAAGAAACAATATCTCTTGGCTGCAAAAGAGATGATGTAAATCCAACCCTGTAATATACCGCAAGATCAAGACCTTGAGGGCATCCTGCTTGTATTAAAACACTATTAACATTAGAAAGTTTAACGATTCCATTGTCCGTTGTCGTATAAAGGTTACCGTTCGCCTTAGAAAACCTAGCGTCAACGTTTAGGACGGTGTAATCGACAGCAGGATCTTGAGCAACCGGATGAATATCACCAGTTTCACTTGGATAATCCCCAATCTCTGTGTAATAAAACATTCCGTCAGTATTTGAGCTAATTAATGTTTCCTGAAAATTAAATAATCCCTCAACTACTCTTGGTGTTGGTACATTGTTATCGAAGAATTGGTAGTATCCTCTGCACTTTTGGATAATATCTTCGGAATAAATAACGCAATTCTCGGCCTCTTCCAATGCGCCATCAGGAACTTCAAAACTGTTGCGCTGCAGGTGTAACCCTCTAAACTTTTTAATTTCTGGGGTAACGTACATTTGCCAACGCCTATTTAAACTTGGTTATTGCCCATAAAGCCAATTTCGTTGATTAAATTTCCAGCCTCTTGCGAGACTCCTGGGATTAACAATTATATTAGGTTCGCCATCAATTCTAGGCTCGATCAATTTTTTAAAGTTTTCTCTTTCAATCTTTGCGTCTTCATCTAATATCTTCATTGCTTCGTAGTCGGCAATCGCATTGCACGCACGCCTACATGTGAGCGTTTCGAGAAGTGGGTAGCATTCGTTTGGCACAAAATTAAGAACGTAACTAGTTCCCTGCAAGTTTATGTAATCTCCGGGTATAAGTCTCGATGGTATATCATCAGGACTAGAAAAAGTTATGGTAGTAGATGATGTAGCAACAACAAACGCATCGTATCCAAGTATAGAGCATCCGCTTTGAGCCTGATTGAAATCAACAAAAGAACCAGCTTCTATGTCTCCAGGGACCCCATCCACGGTTATAACATTGGATGCAATACTAACAACCTGTGCGGTTAAATCAAACTCTACGAGTCTATTAGGAGGAAGACGCCACCACATTCCAATCGTTGAATTTGGCGCAGTAATGTTAGCGACATCAGGAACAAGCTGTATTACGTCCCCTTTAAAATAAAAACCCGCGATATTTGTCCATGCATAATACTGATACGCATTCTCGATGCTGATCAGTGGAACGTTTCGCCATGCTACGTTTCCAGTATCCCCAGTGTTCTTTATTTTAATTTCTCGAAAGTTCCTGCCGACTGCTCTGTATGGGATCGCATATTCTGTTTGTCCAGCGATAATAGGTGTCTCGGAGTAAGTAACGAAAAAGTCAGTTTGAGCACTTTCCATAATAGGGACGATTTCTGCTTGTACAACTTGATCGGCAAAAGCGAGAATGTCTGCATTTTCTAACCTATTCTGATGTTGAGGGTCTGTTATTCTTCGTTTCACGCCTCGTAAAAGATAATCGGCTGTGATTGCCATAATTACACTCTTCTTGGTCTTCCTGGTTTATTCTTTGTATCTGTTGGTCTCATTGGTACCTTCTCAGACATAGCCACAGTTGGGCCACCATAAACGATTTTAGCGACTCCTTTTGGTTTGATTACTCGCTCATCATTCATGAACTTTTTCAATGCTTCGTGAATACCATTATTCATAGGTTTATCTTTAGGGTCAGCTTTTTCCTCTTGCTTCTGTGCTTCGTCAACTTTTTTGTTTATATCTTTTCCGGTTGCAATATGAACAGAAACGCTCGGAGCCTTAGATTCATCTCCTCCAGCCTCTTTCATTTCCATCTCTGGTGACTCTTCAAGCTCATGCTTCATCTTTTTAGCCAAAGCAACTCGAAGCTGTTTTATTGCTGAAAGCCTAGACTCTTTGCTTAAACCCTTCATTTTAACCTCAAGGTTTCGACCACTGGAAGATAACCCAGTCGGTGGCTGTAAAAATTAAACCAATACTCTTATATGAACCGGATAAGGTCCTATCGCCAGCGATTCCACCAATCGTTTCAGTACCAAAAGGATGTATGGTAGTTGTAATCGCCGCAGCGTTATTATTCGTGATATATAAAACTTTCTTTTCTGAACCAGCAGGAAGATTAACAGTCCTACCGGTTACAGAATTAGAAACAACACATGAATTATCCGTAATTGTATATGGTGTTGTATTAACAATCTCAACTGCGTAGCGTTGGAAAGTTGTAGACTGTGCCCCTGATCCTAAAGCCTTTAAGAAACCGTTGATTGCATCAAACCAATTCCTATTGTCGACATCAGGAAGAGTAAACGAAGCGGGGGATACGTTATCGGTTCCCCCTGGCCAAGTAAAAGACATAGTCTACATCCTAAAATTAAGTTGGGCTTTGCACGTTTGCATTATACCAATAAATATTTTGTGCCGGAGAATTACAGAACAAAAACTGATCGGCAAAGCTGTTAAATTTCATACCTTGTTGGTTTTCCATTGGGTAGATAATAGGGACGTTAGTTCCCGGGACCGTCATAGCAATTTCAGCGCTACCGCCACGGATCCAACTAGGTAAAAATAATCCGAATCCTTCACCTTCTTTCACGCAGCGGTGGCTTACGATTGAGGCTGATCCGTTTTGAGATTCATATCGAAGCTCGTTAAATCCGTTCTCTGCGCGGGTTGCACGGTAGCTGTAGTCATAGTTCCTAAGGGCTGCTTGATCAATGGCTAGTCTCGCCCATGCCGCAGGGTTTAGGTATATTTTAAGGTCACCTTCCATACCGCTACGGTTATACATCAATCCAATGGCTTTTTGGATCATGTCGAAGCTTAGATACTGACCACCACAGTTGAATGCAGTAGCTTGCCACAAGCTATAATTGTCGACATTGATGCCGAAAAGACTTCCTGTTTGTGTTCCAAGAATCCTTTGGATACCAACGAATGTGTTACTTGTGATTACGCCTGATGTTCCTGGTAGTTCCATGTTCTGGAAACAGACTCTAACTGTACCAGATTGAGGAAGTTGCAGAGGTCTATATTTTGCAGTCGGAGCGGTTGGAGCAGCCAAACCGAAATCAACGACAATATAGTGAAAGTCCGCGTAAACTTTTACAAGAGAACCAGTTCCAACAGAATTGCCTACAGAATCAATCAATAGAACTGTACAACCTGGGTTACCATCATTACCGATCCAGTGACCAGCTGCAAACTGTCCGGGCTCGAAATAAATTGCTCTTTGCGTTGAGCTACCAGGAATTGGCGCAATACCATTTGTAAATGTCAAACCATTAAGAGCTCCTGCCCCACATGTCCCATTTGTCCACGTAACATTGTCATATGTTCCTGTGAAGTAGGAAACATACCCTAGAAGGTCGAAAGAGTTTGCGTATAAACGTAGTGTTTCTTGCAATCTCTCATGGGATTTTAAATTGTTCTTTACGATGTACTTTGTAGCCTCTATGAAAGCTACTTCGTCACCGCCAGAAGAACGCGAAAAGGAACTCCAAGGAACCACGGATGAAAGAGTTGTTGTTGCAGCGTTGATAGTCGCTTGTTTTACAGTACCAGCTCTTGGCGCGTTAAGAGTTGCAGCACTAAGACCGTCGGAAAGCGTCCATCCTGTTTCAGCAGATAGGATCGCAGCTGCTACATAGTTAGCACCCACACGTGCGGTTTGTGAAAAAGGAATATCCCTAGATAAATGCATATCTCTAGGTATTAGGTCCGCAATCTTATCGGCATAGTTTGTCTTAAAAATATTAACTTGTGATGGGTCTGCGAAAGAACTCATAGTACTTCCTTTATTTTTTGTTAGTTACACCTCCTCCATTGTAGTTTTGGTGTTTAAAAATATCATTTAGGATAGAAATAAACTTCTACCATCAAAGTATACGCCGCTGTCGCAAAAGCCGTTGGTAGAGCATAAGCAAGAGCAATATTTCCAAAATCTCCCATAGCAATTTGATTAACTGTAGGAACAGCACCGCCAAATGTTGTTAGAGCAGTAACAGGAACTAGATAGAAATCGTTTATAACGACACCAGTTAGAGGAGGCCCACCAGTACCAACCACCATGAGCTTACCATTTGCGTCAAAAGTAGCTACTCTTGCACCAGCAATTGCTTTG
>Ga0213919_1000832_pt1 | contig 12564 bp, 14 predicted proteins | sample McNCre317MG_FD_161056 | JGI IMG/M metagenome (GOLD analysis project Ga0213919, IMG submission 161056) | Freshwater microbial communities from McNutts Creek, Athens, Georgia, United States - 3-17 MG | ecosystem: Environmental > Aquatic > Freshwater > Creek | place: USA: Georgia | collected... | reverse complement strand
CGTTTATTACGTGACTCCATTTTGAGTAGTCCACGAAGCGTTGAGGACACACGCTTCTCCTCAAGTCCGGTAATATGTATACTCTGACCATACGCTGCTCGGATTGCGTCGTGTAAGGAGATACCCTCCTCTTCAAAATTAGTAACATCGCATACCCAATCAAATACCTTCTCATCGTACTCGCTCCACTCCATGTGCTTGTCTTGCATGGCACTAAGTTCCTCAGAGAATATGTGCACACTTTCATTAGCAACAATTACTCGATGGTATGCTTCCGCATAGAGTTGTTCCCTATTCTCTTGTAACCAATCTATATCTGCGGTCTTCTGTAACTCCACTGGCAACCACCGTCTGTTCCCTGTGCTGTCCTTAAACTCCAACTCGTTGGTGGTGAGTGCAAACACACATGACCGCTTCATCCTCACTATCCCGCGCTCAAATGGTGGACGTATTTGGTCTTCTGTCTTTGTAATTTCCGCCTTGAGTTTCTTTACTGAAGTACGGTCTAGGATTTCTCCCTCTGAAAACTCTACAATAACATTCTGCGCCAAGAGTAAGTAGAAATCCTTATTGTCGGTAGAGTGTGTGGTTTCCACATGCCACGGTTTACCAAGTTCTCGAATAGATGTTGACTTACGCATACCCTGCCCCGATACAAGGACGAGTACATGGTCGAACTGGCACCCTGGTTGCATTACTCGCTTTATCAATCCCTTCATCCAGTTACTTCCTATCTGTTGGTGTAACTCATCATCGGGAACACCATATACGTGGTGAAGCCACGAGTTGAGGCGCGGTGTACCGTCCCATGTGAGTCCACTGAAATAGTCTCGCGGCGGATTGACTCGGTTATCTTCCGATACGGTGAGTATTGCTTCCTGAGCCATCTGTACGCTGAGTGTTGAAAAGAACGGAAAGTTCTCGGAGATGAACTCACGCACCTTCAGAATGACACCATCAGTGAGTGATTCCCACGATGTGCTCTCATAGTTAGTTTCAACCATGTGTGAGAATGTGTTACGTCTGAACTTACCTATGAACTGCGGGTGCTTGCGGAGTATGCGGTTGATATTCAAACCTATTGCTGCGGGTACATAGTCACCCTTGATTTGTTTCATCACAAACTCGTAGTCAATATCTTCTTCATCCTCTACCTTCTTACCAATGAAGCGTTGCGTTGGTCGGTATACATCGGTTGTGTACTCGATAGCCCTCGAGATGGTGCGATTCTGGTAGTCTTCACGGTTCTGCGTCTTCTTACGTTGTCCGAGTGGTGACTGTAGCCACAATTCTTTTATAACCGCATAGTCTCTGTTCGACCAGAAGGCAAGTGAGAGGCAGAGATTCAGGTCTGCGTTGGATGCGTCGTTGTGGTACTCACTCAGGTTGCCGTCATAAAGTCGCTTCATCTTGTCGCCGTTCTTACTTGCGAACATCTTTGTTAGTATTTCATCTTTCGATAGGAGTGATGTACCACCAACATAGTCTATTGGTGCGTTCACGCGCTTCCACGGGTAGCCGAGTTGTGAGAGTAGTTGTATGAAAATATCTGCGTCAACCTCAAGGAGTGGTTTGGAGTATGGATGTTCATTACCGGTGAATGTGAAGTACCTACCCCATGTGTATGCCTCTACCGATTCGGTGTCGTTGAAGTGGTGCTTATTCGCCTCGAGGTCTATTCTCTCTGTGGACTTGAAGAGGAGGTGGAGTCCCGTTCCCGATGGTGAGTATTCAATATACGTCTTTGCACCCTTCACAAACTTTTCAATCACATCATTTGTAATGGCACCATCCACGACACAGTGGTCGAAGTCAATTCCAATAATACCAACCGTCGGCTCGAAGATTACACCCTTATTCTCTCCAACTTCGTCATACGTTGTCCACGTTGCGGGGTCTGTACTCGATGCAAGTTGACCGTTTTTTTGTACTGGAACTTTGGTTGGTTTTGGTTGGTCGGGCTTCTGTACCAACTTCCAACTTATCCAAATCTTCTCTTTTTTTATTGAATCCATACTCAATTATTACTAATACTTTCAGTATGATAGCACACACGATGGGGGGTGGGGGTGGGGGTGGTGTGCATAACTTTGAGTATTGACTTGTGTATATAGCGTTGTCTGGTTGTAAATGTAGCGGGTATTTTGGCTATGTAGCGGGTGTGTAGCGGGTGATGTAGCGGGTAAGATACGGCTTAACCATGCCTATCAAACACAATGTAGCGGGTGTAGCGTCTACTTCTATAGAGAGTATAATATTATATATAGTAGTAGTATATATAGGGGACGAAAAGTCCCGCTACAGTCGCTACGCGCTACAAATATGCTCTATACGACTGTAGTTAGCCATATCTTTGAAATGCCGTTCTAAAAAATAAAAACAACACGCGTAACAATGGCTTAGTTTAGCCATTTTTCTCGCGCTACGAAATGTCTTTGCACATTGTGGTTGGGTGTTGTATAATTTCTCTATGCAAATTACTCCATACGCGAAGAACGCGAAGAAGCATCCACAAAAGCAGGTAGAGCAGGTAGCAAACTCAATCAAGGAGTTTGGAATGAATCAGCCCATTGTTGTAGACAAGCAAGGGGTCATTATCGTAGGTCACGGAAGGTATGAGGCACTCAAGTCTCTTGGAATGGAGATTAAGGATGAGTACATAAAGGTTGTGGATTTGACTGAGGAACAGGCGAAGGCATATCGTCTCGCAGATAATAAGCTTAACGAGTCGGAGTGGGATATGGACTTGGTGATTGAGGAGTTGAAGTCTCTATCGGAGCCAATGGTAGAACTCACCGGCTTTGATACTGATCTCTTAATTGAACCAGATGAGAAAGATGATGAAGTACCAGACGTACCAGAGGAGCCAGTGTCGAAGTTGGGGGATTTATACGAACTAGGGGAGCATAGAGTGTTGTGTGGGGATAGTACGAAGATTGAGGATGTTGAGAGGCTGATGGATGGGAAGAAGGCGGATATGGTGTTTACTGATCCGCCGTATCGAATACAAACAGAAGGTGGTACAAAATCAGAAATATCTCAGTCTCTACGAAAGCAAGGAAAAGCGATAGAGTTTATTGCAAACTTTGAACCGCAGGACTTCTTAAATACACTTCCATTTTTGTTTGATGGGAATATGAACGCTTATGTATTTTGCAACAAAGAACTTCTACCAGACTATCTCGTATGGGCTAGAGATGCTGGATATTCGTTCAATGTTCTCGTGTGGAAGAAACCAAACGCGATTCCAATCGGAGACTCACACCGACCAGATATTGAATACTTGCTTCTTTTTAGAAAGAACGCCACATGGAACAACGGACTCTCTCATATCGTGAACTACTCTAGGCTCATTGAGTCACCCAGAGAGACAGGATTGCACCCAACAATGAAGCCTGTCGGGGTTATTACGAATCAAATGCTGATTTCTTCAAACGAAGGCTCGATAGTAGAAGATTCATTCCTCGGCTCAGGCTCTACACTCATAGCATCAGAGAAGACAGGCCGTGTCTGCTACGGTATGGAACTCGACCCAAAGTATGTCGATGTTATCGTGCAGAGATACGTTGACTACACAGGAGACACAGAAATAATAAAGAATGGAGAGAAAATAACATGGCAAAAAAGCAAGTAAATCTAGGGGGAAGACCATCAGTAATGACACCAGAGGTTATCGCTAAACTAGAACAGGCTTTTGCTATTGATGCAACAGTAGAAGAAGCGTGTAGTTACGCCGAAATATCACGAGATGCTTTCTATGACTATTTAAAGAAAGAACCTACATTTTCCGACAGAATAGCGGATTTGCGTAATAAGCCTATCTTAAAAGCACGACAGGCCGTAGTGAAGTCACTTGACACTCCTGATGGGGCCCGCTGGTATTTAGAGCGTAAGAGAAAGAACGAATTTGCATCACGCTCAGAACATACTGGTGCTGAAGGCAAAGACTTAATACCTTCTGAGTTTACTGAAGAACAAAAAGCGAAACTACTAACTCTACTTGATGACGCGAGAGGCTCTTAAAAAATGTTTTGACGGAACACCAGCCGAGCGAAAGTTCTTATGTGAGCATTCGTTTGGTCTTTTTTGTTTGTATTACTTCTCGGACTATTTTAAATATCAACTCGCCCCATACCACTATGACTTCTTTCAAGACTGTCACGATCTAGTAGATAACAAAATACGAGAGGTGGCGTGGATTGCTTTTCGTGAGTCCGGGAAGACATCCATCGCTAAGTTATTCGTTATTTGGATGGTGGCATACACAAAGAAAAAATATTTGAACGTGGACTCATTTGATAAAGAGAACGCAGAGCGTATTCTCTTCGACGTTGCATTTGAATTAGTAAACAATAAACGCTTTCAGCAGGACTTTGGTGTACTTTTTGCAAAGAGCCGAGGTATAGACGAGATTAAGCAGAATAGAATTAGTAACTTCGTCACCGAGAATGGCGTCCGTGTTGAGGCACACTCAACACAGGAGTCAGTGCGTGGTCGCCTGCACTTAAACCAACGCCCGGATTGTTTGATACTCGATGATATTGAGACCAACAAGACGAAGGACAGCGCAGCGTATACTAAGCAGGTTGCAGACCACATCTCTGAGGCGATGGCCGGTATGAGTGTGGATGGTTTCATGCTCTATCTCGGAAACTACATCACAGAGGCTGGTAATATACAGCACCTCTTTGACCGAGCGAAGTCAGATGACAACATTCGTGTCAGGAACATACCCGTACTCGTTGGAGATATGCCCTCCTGGGGGGCAAAATACGCCCTTAGCGACGAGGAAGCAGAGAAGACGGGGAAAGTGTCAATTGAAGCGAAACGGAAGCAACTGGGGTCATTGGTGTTCTCATACGAGATGATGAACCAACCGATTGACGAGATGATGGCAGAGTTTAAGAAGGAGTACGTCATGTTTGAAGTCGAGAATACTGTCAAACAAAAAGAAACAGCCTGTTATGTGACGATTGACTCTGCGGTGAGTGAGAAGGAGAGTGCAGACTTCACGGGTGTGACCATTAATAGAGTCTCGGCTGAGAACAAGTGGTACGTGACCACATATCGTTTGAAGTGTAACTCGAAGGAACTCATTGACCACCTGTTTTATATCAAGGAACACTATAACCCCATTTTCATAGGACTTGAGGAGACCACCTTTACAATGGCAATACAACCATTCATTGAGGACGAGATGCGGAAGCGTAGTAAGTTCTTCACCATAACACCAGTGAAGCATCAGGGTACCAAGAAGGAAACACGTATTCGTGGACTTATACCTCGCTGGGAGAGTCGCAGCATATTCCTTGTGGGAGATAATACAGAGTTACTCGATGAGATGCGTGTATTCCCCAATGGTCAACATGATGATGTGATTGACTCGCTTTCGATGCAGTTACCACACGCTCGACCACCGTTCAGGAAACCAATGACGATTCGAGATGAGTCGGTTGACACTAACCCCGCAATATAGTTGTGGTATAATATATCGCATGGCAAAACAAAAAACTCCTAAGAAGTACGAGGTCACATTCAAGTTCAACGGTGAGTCTGTGAAGACTGAAACTGATGACATGAATGACGCAATCCTCGCAGTCAAACCAACACAACTCCACACAGAGATGTATGTCACCGTGAAGAACGGACAGCAACTCGCGGAGCGTCGCGTACTACTCATACCAGCGCGTCGCATATTTCAAGACGCATTTCATAGAGAGGTATTCATAAATAACTTACTTTTACAATAATATGCCACAAGCACCTGATGTATTTTCATACATCACCACAGAACAGAATAGGTGGAGAACCGTACCAATCCCACTCACCAACTCGAAAGACTGGCTCATGTATGAGCACATCCAGCGTTGCAAGAACGTATCAAACGCATGGTTCCATTCAGGAAAGAATGACGGTAATCGACCATACAATGACATCGTCACACCAATAATCAACGTAGCGTTTCGATCGGAAGGTTTTGACGTGAAGGATATTGTGCCGTATGTGAATGATGCTCGGTACTACTACAAGTCATTCCTCGTAAAGAAGTACCACCCACAGTGGGCAAGGAAGAATGAACTCGACACCTTCATTGACGAGGTTGTGGAGTCTTCGATTATTTACGACCTCGTGCTCGTGAAGGATGTAAATGAGTCACGACCAGAGGTGGTAGACCTCACGACACTCGCGTTCTGCGACCAGACTGACATTATGTCGGGTCCTATTTGTATACGACACCAGTACACTCCCGCAGAACTCACTGGAATGAAGGGGAGGTGGAACGATGCAGAGATTGACATGGCTATTCGTGAGTCTACACAGGAGAAGAAGGTTGGTATTGCGAACGACCAGACTGCGAAGACACCAGGGAAGTATATTGAGGTGTACGAATTGCGTGGAAATCTTCCCAGCCAATGGCTCGACGACGGTGAGGAGGGTAAATACTCAGACCAAATGCACATTGTTGCGTACTACACCAACAACTCAGGTAAAAAACAGGGACTCTCGCTCTACAAGGGCGAAGACAAGCCACTCGCAAAAGTATTCAAGGCGTTGAAGATTGACCAAGTGCGTTCAAAGGGGCGGGCTTGCGGACGCTCAATTGTAGAGTCACTCTTTGAACCACAGGTGTGGAACAACTATGCGGGTATCAAAATTAAGGAGATGCTTGACTCAGCGATTAATGTGCTTGTGACGGATAGTGAAGAACTCGGAAACCAGAAACTCAAGGACCTAAAGCAGAACACCATCCTCAAGCAAGAGAAGGGTGCGAGTACACAGCGTCTTGACGGCACACTTCAGAACCTCACTGCTTTTCAGAACTATCAGATTGCACAAGAGAACAGTGCACGCATCGTTGGCTCCGCATCAGATGCGCAACTCGGAACCAATCCAGTATCGGGTACCCCGTTCTCACTGCAAGCACTCGTTGTACAGCAGGGTCAGGGCATCCATGAGTACCGACAGGGAAAGATTGCGACGTTCTTCGCAGACGTGCTCTACCGTGACCTCATCCTGGGGTATCTCGTAGATGATATGAATGGTGGGAAGAAGTTTAGTGAGGAGTTGACGTATGAAGAACTCAATGAGGTTGCAGATGCGATTGTAACCAATCAGGTTGAGAATGAGATTAAGGATATGATTCTTGAAGGGAAGGATGTTGATGAGAGTATTCGAGAAGAATTACGCAAGTTTAAGAAGGAAGAGTTCCTCAAGGGTGGACGTAGACGTTTCTTTGAAATTATACAGGGGGAACTTTCAGACTTGCCAATGGATGTGTTTGTGAACATTAAAGGTAAGCAGAAGCGCATGGCAGAAAATGCAGATAAGATTACAAACATCTTGCGTGAGATTATTGCAAATCCACAAGCATTTTCTCAAATCCCAGGTGTCGGTGCTGCGTTTAATGAGTTGTTGGAGGAGAGTGGAATGAGTCCAATCAACTTCGCACAAATCACAACACCTGTTGAGGTAGCACCACAGGGACAGCAGTTACCAGTAGCACTATAATATGGATTACAAAACAATTCTTACACCACTTCAGGTGTCAAAAATAGAACAGTTTAATAACGACAAGGATATGCAGGAGGCAGTCCGAAGGGTATTGCTCGCGGGTATATACTCGCACGGAGTTGTACAGAAGGGACTTGAGCATAATCCACTTATCAACGGAGCGTTTGCTCTCGTTGCACTGGCAGGAGAGAATCCAATCCCAGATGAGCAACTTGGAGCGCACATTCGAGGTACGTGGTTCGGTATCAACGCACTTGAAAATGCGTGGAAACAATTATTAAAAATAAAGAAAGAAAAGAAGGAGGCGGTAGAGTCACCTTTTAATGAAGCAATATGAGTACAGCAAACTATAAAAACCTTACCGCATCAGCACTCGTGAAGACGGGTAATGGTGTGCTCAAGGGTATGTATGTAAACAGTACAACTGGTGGAACAATTAAGTTCTGGGATAACACCTCAGCAGCGACCACCGTTATCAACAACACCATCACTCCTGCGGTTGGGTATCACAATCTTGGAGATGTGGCGTTTACCGTCGGTTTGTATGCGACAATCGCAAACACACTTGATGTAACTTTGCATTATGAATAGTATGGCACGACTCAAGAAAGTAGTTGAGGAGGTGGTTGAGAAACTAACCCCAAAAGAGGAAGTGAAGGAAGAAGTAAAGAGCACCGTTTGCGCAAACTGCGAAGGCAGTGGTAAGCAGTGTTCAGTGTGTGGACACCAGAAATAGTGTTGACACAGCACAAACGTGTTATAATTGTAGTAATCAAGAAGTGCGACTTTGTAAAATAGCACATCACTAGCCCATCACCATGTTAAACGATGAAACACAGGAGGTAGACCTTGAAACATCTACAGAGGAAACCACAGAAGATACTCAGGAAGAAGACACCGAAGAAGAAGAAAAGGGTGTTGAGTATTGGAAAGCGGAGGCTCTTAAAAACAAAGCAATCCTAGAACGCAATAAAGGAAAGAAGGATGAAGTTAAAGAACAGAAGCAATCAGATGGCTTCGGTTATGACGTAAAAGCATACCTAAAAGCATCGGGCATCAAGTCAGACGAGTTTGATTTTGTAAAAGCAGAACTCAAAAAGGCAGGCGGAGATGTCGATGAACTTATTGACAACGAATACTTCCAAGCACGACTCGAAAAGCATCGCGCACTCACCAAGACTGCCGAGGCGGCACCGAAAGGAAAGAGAACAGGTAACGTAGCAACAGATAGCGTAGAGTACTGGATGAGTAAGCCCATCGCGGACGTACCACAGGAAATGCGCATCAAGGTTGTGAACGCACGGCTTGATAAGGAACGCAATAAAGGTGTTTTCTACAACTCATAACGCAACATCTGATATTAGAAATTAAATATCAGTAAAATGAGCATTGAATACAGCATTGAAGTAGAAACCAAACTTCAGGAACGTCTCACCGCACCACGCGTGTGGAAGGAGATTTGTGACGTAAAGTACACAAACACAGGAGTTATCAAGAACCCATACCTCACTGACTCAACACAGTACACTGGTACTCGTGGAACAGGGTATACATCAGTAGCCGTAGCGACTGTTGATGATTCAGTAACAATCAACAACTACGTTGGTTCAGCACAGCACATCGACGATGCAGACCTCGCACAGAAGACCTTCTCGGACTTCATGGAGATTGCAGAAAATATGGCAACTGTTCTCGATGAGGGAATGGAGACTGCTATGCTTCTTGAACACGCACAGTGGACAAACTTCGACAACGCAAGTATCGGAGGTTCAGCAGGAAACATTACCGTTTCTGTGTCTAACATCAAGGATATCATCGGAAACATCAAGGAGGCTATCCGCGTTGCGGGTGGTACAGACCTTGCAAACCGCAACGGTATCTTCATTCAATGGCGTGAGGCTGATTACACTCTTGTAGAGGCACTTGCTTCTTCAGAAGGTTTCAGCACAGCAGATGACGTTCTCAAGAACGGTATCAAGCAGGGCTTCCGTTACATGGGTGTGGAGCACTATTCAACTTCAAAGAACGTCGCAGGACACGTCTTTGCGGGTGTGAAGAAGGCTTTCAACTGTTACATCGTGAAGTCAACTTACGGAAAGGTTAAGACTATTGTCAACCCAGTAGTAGGTGGATCACAAATCTCAGGTGTTGGACTCGAAACTCGTATTGACCGAGAGTTCAAGGCATGGGCAAAGCGTGTACCAGTACTCTTCGATGTACTTGTCGCGTAATGTTGAGCAGTTTATTAGCAACTAGCATATAACATTATGGCAAACCCATCAGGAGACTACCCACGTTTCAGAGGACTACAAATGACACCATTTGCAATCCTACCAAACTCTGCACAGGGTACGGGCAACAGCATCCCACCAGATGTGCGTGTGGCTGTACTTGGGGCTAACGTAAATGATGCGAACGACTTCACTGTCCTTCCATCACTCGCGTCAGTACCAAACGGACATACAATTACAGTCCTCGCAGGAACAGCAGCAAACTCTGAATTACGCACACCCGTGTCATCAAACGAGAAGATTAACAACCAAGACTCAGACGGCACAAAGGAAGCACTCCTTACGGCTGGCAACGTCTACACTGTTACGAAACTCGATAACACTCGCGGATGGATGCTCGAAGGACGCACCGCAATTGGTGCATACGAAGCAGCAATCGTACCAGATTAGTTGTCCCCTCAGTCCATCATTCGTGGTGGACTGGATAGGGTAATTAACCAAACATAATCATCATCATGGTATTCTCAGACAGCGCAACACAGGGAGGCATCGTAGAGCAAGTACGCTCGATGATGCGTGTTGACTCAACACAGTGGTCAACAAATAAGATTGTAAACTCAGTCAACAACTGGCTCGATACCATCACGGGGTATGCTATTGGTGCTGATAGACGCTTTCAGTGGGATGACAGCAACCACACAAAACTCCCGATTGGAACGACGAACCTTATAGCATCACAGTCTGACTACTCCTTCCTTGTAGATGAGCAGGGTAATAACATTCTCAACCTAACGCGCGTTGATCTCCTTGATGAGTATGGTAACTACCGAAAACTAACACCATTTGATGAGGCAGACGTGGAGGGCGCACTCGATGAGTTGTATTCAGATGAGGGGACACCACTCTACTACGACAAGATTGCTGACAACATCATTCGTCTTTACCCAACACCAAAGGTAAGTGTTACCGCAGGACTCAAGTTCTACTTCCAGCGAACAGGGTCATATTTCGTGTCAACCGATACCACGAAAGAACCAGGTGTATCACCACTCCTCCATCGAGGTTTTGTGATTGCAGCGGCGTATGATGGCGCACTCACACTCGGGTTACAGAACGTGCAACCCCTCTCGGTAGAACTTGTAAAGGAAGAAATGAAAATGAAGCAATACTTTGGAAACCGTAACACAGATGAGGTGGCAGTAATGGCACCGACACACGTTTATTCAGTATGATAAACCAAGACAAGCCAACAACGCAGAACTCAGAACATCAACTCAGTATTGGTGGTGGGTTTTTCTTGAAAATAGGTGACTTGTATAAACTTCTCATAAATCCAGAGTCACAGAGTTCATTCGTCAATCAGGAGAAGGCATCTATTGGAGAGACTTGGGCAACGTGGAACACCGCATGGGTGGACGAGACAAAAACATGGGAAGAACTCTCGAAACTTATTGAGAACGCATCAAAGCCAGTTACCAGTATTACTAATACAGCAAAGCCATGAGCAACATCACCACCATAGCCAGCACAGATTTGCCAACCAACAGCCGTGCCGATATAAATAACAACTTCACTGCGCTCAACACAGATAAGATGGAAACATCTGTGCTCGATACTGATACTACATTGGCGGCTAATTCAGATAGTAAGGTAGCAACACAGAAGGCAGTAAAGGCGTATGTGGATGCAGGAGGTAACGTCAATGCCTCTGAAACTACCAAAGGAATTGTCGAAGAAGCTACAGATGCAGAAGTGACGGCGGGAACGGCTACAGGGGGGACTGGGGCTAAACTGTTTGTGACACCAGCGAAACTTGCCACCAGACTTGCCTCGGGAATTGTAAAGTTTGGTGGTTCAGGAGTAGATGGTGCCCTAACAATCACTTCTGGTGCTACTAACATTGACTTGGGGTCAGCTCAGGTAGTTGAAAAGAACTACACAAGCATATCTATAACAGGAACAGGAAGACTTACATTCACAAATCCACACGCTTCAGGGACTGTTGTCATACTTAAATCACAAGGGGCCGTGACTCTAACGTCATCAGCAGCACCAATGATAGATGCACGGGGACTCGGTGCAGAAGGTGCAAGTGCAGTAGTTGTTACAACAGAAACTGCATCAAATGGTGGAGTAGGAACGGATGGAATCTTACCATTTAATTTTTGGACAACGGGAGGTGGGGTGGGTGGTACTAACTCTGGTGTAAATACCGTAGCTGGTGCTGCTCTTGCAAGCACACTTGTTTATAAAACAACTTTGACAAAGTTATTTATTAAATATACATTTGCAATTATTGGGTCCGGTGGAGCGGCTGGTGCAGCAAGGCGGGTGTCTGGGTCATCTGCAGGTACAGCAACATCTGGTGCTGGGGGCAGAGGTGGGGGTTGCTTACTAATTGAATGTGCTGGTGCTTGGAATTTTACGACAACAGGAGGAATTTCAGTCAAGGGTAGTGGTGGGGGTGGCGGTACTTGTGTGACAGGAAATAGACTATCGGCTGGTGGTGGTTCTGGTGGTGGTGGGGGTTTTGTACTTGTAAGATATAACAGTTTAGTTGCAAATTCAGGAACAATAGATGTTAGTGGTGGTGCAGGAGGAACAGGAGCACATATCCAAACGGGTGGCGCTTTTCAGGGTGTCGATGGTGCAGGCGGTGCTAGTTCCTATGTTGTCGGCTCAACAGGAACAGCGGGGGCTAGTGGTAGCGCTGGTAGTGGAGGAGCTGGAGGAGCGGGGTATTCAATTGTGGAAGCTAATACTGAACTAGCATAAATATGTCTAAACTCACCGAAATCAAAATAAATAACTTCTCAGGCGG
>Ga0213919_1000830_pt1 | contig 12577 bp, 24 predicted proteins | sample McNCre317MG_FD_161056 | JGI IMG/M metagenome (GOLD analysis project Ga0213919, IMG submission 161056) | Freshwater microbial communities from McNutts Creek, Athens, Georgia, United States - 3-17 MG | ecosystem: Environmental > Aquatic > Freshwater > Creek | place: USA: Georgia | collected... | reverse complement strand
GCCCTTGGGCACGGCATAGAGCTTCACGCCGTCGGCATTGCTCTTGTCCAGGGCGCCGACCAGGCTGGCCTTGGGGAGCACTTCGGCAAGGGTTGCGGCGATGTTGGTCACGGGTTCGGTCATGCGAGTCTTTCGGGGTTGCGGGATGGGTGCGCCCCGGCTCAGCCGGCGGTGCGCAATTCGGTGTTGGGGGCGCTGGGCGCCGAGCCCAGCGTGCGCAGTTCGCCCGTGGCGGGATCGACCTGGCGCAGGTCCAGCTTCTGCTGCTTGGGGTTGTCGACGGTCAGGTCGCCGTCGGCGGTGGCCCACAGCATGGTCGGCTCCAGCTTGGCCTCGGGCACCTTCACGGCGCTGTCGGGGCGAATCAGCATGGCGCCCTTGGTGCCGCGCTTGACCTCCAGCGTGATGACCAGCTTGCCAGCCTTGCCGGTCTCTTCGACGCCGCGCACCAGGGCGGCCATCTGGTCGCTGCAGCGGTCCAGGAATGCACCTTCGTCCAGCAGGCGAAGGGTGTCGGTGATGGGTCTTGCCACGTGGGTCCTCTCCAGTCATGCCCGCCGTTCGCCGCGGGCTTCGCGATCAGGTCGTGGGGTTGCTGGCCTCGATCGCGCGGCGGCACTTCATGCACGTCACGCGGGCGGGGTCGGCGGTGTAGTGGGTGCGGGCCCAGCCGCGGCCGTTGGCGGCCACCTGGCCGCAGCGCGGGCCGCCCGCGTCGGTGCGCAGGTGGCAGGCGGCCTCGCCAAAGGCACGGCGGGTGGCGGCCTGCATGCCGGTGGCGGCGGGCGTGCTCATCGCTGCAGCAGCCCGCTGAACACGCCGGCCGGTTCGCGCCAGATCTGGCCCTGGCGGATCTTGGCCACCAGGCTGCTGCTCACGCCCAGGGCGGCGGCTATCTGGGCGTGCGTGCGCTCGTCGCAGCGGATCTGCCGCGCCGTCTCCAGGTTCAGCTTGGCCTTGCCGGCGCGCACCAGGGCAGCCTGGCGCTTGCCGTATTCCGCGGCCAAGTTGCGGCGGCTGTAGCTGCGGGCCACCAGGCGCGACCGGCTCACGCACACCAGGTGCTCGCCGTTCACGCACAGCGGGCTGCTGCAGCTGGTCGACACCACGCTGCGGTTGTCCTCGGGCAGCCAGCCGTGCAGCGCTTCGAACACGGCGCGCCGCACCAGCACCCGCATGCCGTGGCCGCAGTAGGTAGGGTGGCCGGTGCTGGTCACGCGGCCGGGCCACAGCAGGCACTCACCTTCTTCCACGCACTGCGCCAGCATGTCATCCAGCGTGGGCTGCTTCATGCGAAACCCCCAGCCGGTTCGCGGCCCAGTGCTTCCACCTTGGCCCACGCCCGGTCCAGGTCGCCCGGCTTGGCGGCCCGCACCTGGTCGGCGGCGCGCTTCAGGCCGGCGTCGATGGCGTTGGCATCCACCCGCCGCCATGACCAGCGGCGCTGCGCCAGCTGCGCCACGGCGCTGGTCGCGCCGCCGATCACGCGGGCGTCGGGGCTGTCGGCCTTGCCGGCCAGCACCATCAACTCGAAGCCCACCATCAACGCCCGCGCCACGGCCAGGCCATCGGCGGCCACGTACTCGCGATCGGCCAGCAGGTGTAGCCGGATGGTGAAGTCGCGCACCGTGGTCTCGATGCGGCGCAGCTGCACCGCCCTCGCCACCGGGTTGGCCAGTGATGCCATTGGGGCGTACCTCATCCCAACGCTCCCCAGCCCGGCAGGGCTTCGGTCTCGGGCACGCCCAGCTCGGCCATCAGGTGTGCCAGCAGGCCCTGCAGGCCCAGCGGCGTCAGCCCTTCGTTGGGCAGGGTCAGCTGCGCGGGCAGGGTGTCGGTGTGGGCCTCGCTCACGTGCTGGCGCACCGGTATGGCGTGGTCGCGCACCACGCGCACCAGCAGGCCGCCGCGCTCGGCCAGCCAGCGCGCCTCGTTCGGAAAGCGCACATCCGTCAGCACGATGCGGTCGTGCACCGCTGCGTCCTGCCCCGGGCCCAGGCCCAGGCGCATGGCGGCCAGCGTCACCCACAGGTCGGGGTGCAGGGCGCGGCCCCAGTCGCCCAGCGTCTGCAGCAGCTGCCGGCCGCTCACGCCGTGCAGGCCGGGCATGGGCTGTTCCTTCAGGCCCGCCTCGTAGATGTGCGCGTGGTCCAGGCCGGCTTCTTCCAGCAGCTGGGCAGCCATGTCCTTCAGGGCGGCGGCGAAGCTGCAGCGCACGAAGCCGTAGTGCTCGCACAGGAAGTCGGCGGCCGTGTCCTTGCCGGCGCCGGCGCGGCCGGTCAGGCCGAGCACCAGCGGGTCGCGACTGGGCGCGATGGTGGTCATGGTCATGTGGTCAGGCCTTCGCGGGCCGCAGTCAGGTCAGGGGTGTGCACGTAGTGCAGGCCGTCCAGCAGCGCGGTGCCGCGCTGCCAGCTGATGGCGTTGGCTCCCAGCGTGGCGCGCACGCCGCGGCGCAGGTGGTGGGCACGGTTGCGGCAGGCGATGGCCGCGCTGGGCCCGGTGCCGAAGTCCTGCGTGGCGCGGACCACCACCGGCCGGCCACCCGCTGGCGCGGGCAGTTCCATGCGCAGCATCAGCAGGTGCTGGTCGGTGCGCGTGCGCCGGGCCTCTGCGTCTGCGGCCAGGCGGCCGGTGATGGTGATGGCGCTCATGCCAGCAGCCAGTCCAGCAGGCCCATCCGGCGCACGGCGTAGGTCAGCATGCACGCCGTCAGCAGGGCTGGCATCAGCAGGTCCAGCCACCAGTCGTCGTCATGGGCTGTGGCCAGCGCGGCCCATTGGGCCGGGGTCAGCCCGCCGGCGTGGGTGTTGGGCTCGGCCGGGGTGGGCGCGGCCGGCTGTGTGGGTGCGTTGGCCATCACAACGGGCTCCTGAAGATGTCGCTGGGCTGTGGCGCCGCGGCAGGCGGCGGCGCCAGGGCGGCGTCCAGCCGCTGCGTGACCTGGCGCAGCTCCATGCGCATGGCCTGCACCACGGCCTCGTCGGCGCGCATGGCGGCCTCGATGTGGGTGATGCCTTCGACCAGCTGGGCGTGGCGGCTGTGCAGCCAGTGCAGCACCAGGGCGCGGCGCACGCGCTGGGTGATGTGGGTGATGGCGCTCATGCCAGCACCATCGCCAGGATGCAGCCGACGGCGAAGCCGGCCAGGAACAGCGCCAGCTTCTGCGCGCCAGGGCTCAGGCTGTCCTCAACCGGCGGAAAGCCGTCACCCTGCCGCCGCTGGTGCAGCGGCACGACGTTGTCGCCATCCGCAGCCTGTTGCTGGGCGGCGCGGGCCAGGGCGGCGGCGCGAGCGGCCGCAGCCTCGTCGGCTTGGCGTTGCAGGCGCGGGTTCATGCCTGCACCCGGCTGAAGCCCATGCCTTCCAGGGTGGCCGGGTCGCGGCGGTGCGTGACCACCAGCGTGCCGAAGTCATCGACCGCGCACAGCGTGTCGGCGTCGGCGCTTGGCAGGCGGCAATGCATCACCTGCCACAAGCGCACGTCCCAGGGGCTGCGCGGGTAGGCCAGGAACTGGGGGCCGGACTGTGTTGCCGGCGCTGCGTTCCTGCTGCTGCTGGATCGCATGGTCATCTGCCGCCTCGCTGCCCCCGCCGATGGGCGTTTTCTTGGGGTACGAGGCTCAGTATCGGTTTACCGGGTTTTACTGTCAATCGGTAAACCGATTTTTGCGAGAAGTGCGGCGGCGTGGTTTGATCTGCCTGGGAGGATCAGGCGATGCGGATCGGGAAAGCGCCAGCGTTCTTGCTGGCATGGGCGCTACTTGGGTGTGGGCCGTCAGCGCAAGAGGCGACGTCTACCAACCCGCACGCGGGCTTGCGCTATGCGTGCCGGCACTTCATCGAGCAGGTGCAGCTAGAAGCGCGCGATGCCATCTGGGGTGACACAACAGGCTGGCAAATCGTCGACAACCCGGACGGCACGCATACCGTCGGGGCGCGCTACGCCGTTGCTGGAAGAACTCGGCTCACCATGTGCGTCATCAGCCGCGACGCAAAAGCTCTTCGGCTCGAGAAGCTGATCCCCGTCAGCTGACCGCCTTCAGGCCCAAAGCCCGCCGACCTGCACGGCCAGGATGCGCAGCTGGTCGGCCGCAGAGTCCAACGACTGGTATGCGTCGTTTCGTGCAATGGCCTGCCAGCGGCCTGGCGTTCGTTGCGCGTACCGCCTGATGTAGACGTTGTCGTGCTGGTCAGCGACAAGAACGATGGCCCCGGGCGTGGCCGAAGTTGCTGGAGAGAAGATGGCCAAATCACCGGGGCGCATGCTGGGGGGGGGGTCGAGCAGCACCATCGAGTCATCCAAGATGGTGAGAGAAAAGCGGGGCGGAAGATCGCCAATCAATGTCTGACTCCAATCGAGAACCACTGGTTCATTGGAGTTCTTTCGCAGGCTCAGTTCTTGAGCCAGTGACATCCCGCGGCCCCGCGATCCGGTGCCCCCTTCGGGGGGATGTACGAAATCCCAGCTAGGCCGCGGCTCCCTCATCACGGTGGAAGCTTCGTCAAGCATCTGCCCTACGCCGGTCGCTAGCCAAAAGGCGTTGACGCCGCAAGCCTCGGCGAGCTGGGGAGTCTTGCCAGACTCGTGAGCGATGGTCTCCAGTTCGGACAAGTTGCTCTGAGACATTCCCACGCGCGGGGCCAGCTGCTTCTGCGTGAAGCCCGCATGTTTGCGCGCCTGCTTGAGGCGGCGGCCGAATTCCGTGGTCATGCGGAGATGCTACGGAAAGCCGATACCGCTTGACCGATTGCAAAAAAGCCGGTTAACCGATATGGTGCCGACATGAAAGCTATCGATTGGTCGGCCGTCATCGCCTCGTTGGTGGCCAGTGGCATGACGCAACCGCAGATCGCCGAGGCCTGCAAATGTGGGCAATCGACGGTCAGCGACATGCTGAACCGGCGCACAACGGACCCGCGGGCCAGCCTCGCATTCAAGCTGTTGGGCATGTTGCGAGATCGCGGCCTGCCTGAGCCCGCGACGAGTGATATCGCGGATGCGCGGACGCCTGACCAGTCGGAGACCCAGCATGCAGCGTGACCCGACTGTCGTCGCGCTCGCGGCTTCCGCGCTGCAGGTCGATGTGGGCCGGCTGAAGGTCTTCCTGGCGAAGCAGGACGCCGGCCAGCCGCCCACGTGCCCGCGCTGCACCAGGCGGCCGGGCGAATGCACCGGTCCGGTGGACATGACGAACATCGGCGCCGCCAGCCGGCGGTGGGTGTGCCCGGCGTCGCTTCGGCAGGCGCAACCGGAGGCGCAGCATGCAGCGTGATGCAGCGGTTGCCGCGCCGCCGCCGTTTGATCCCAGGCTGTTGGCGCAGCTGGCTGCCGGCGACGTGCAGGCGCTGATGGTTGCTGTGGCCTCGATGGCGAACATGCTGCTGCAGCAGGCTGGCATGTATCGCCCGGCGGTGTACGCCACCGAGCTGGTGTCGCTGCCAGGCGTGCAGGCCGGCAAGGCTGCCGCGGCACTTGACCTGGTGCGGCTACTGGCTCACGCTCCGCAGGGTCGGCAGGCCCTGCGAGATTTCGGTCTTGAGCCATTCCTTGACCAGGTCGAAGGTGAATGACAGGCCTGGCCGCATGACGTTCGTCTTGGCCTTCTGCCACAGCGTGTCGTCGCGCGCCGCGTCCAGAAACTCGTGGCCGGCCCAGGTCAGGCGCGTCACGCGAGCGAAGTTCGCCATCGACCCGCTGCCGGCCATGGCCTGCGCTTCGATCAGCCCTGCTTCCTTCATCAGGATCACGTGGTGGACGAAGGTGTGTTGGTCCACGCCTGAAAGCTTCGTGAGTTGCCCTTCGTGGTCGAGATCCTCGGTGGCTTGCAGGATCTGCCGCACGACATCCATGTCGCGTTTCATGGCCGCCCTCCTGTGGCGTTTGCTGGGTTGTCGGGGGGACACCCAGCGTAGCGCAGGCAGGGCGGCCGCCCCGTTCCTTGTTGGAGCCGCACGCACCGGTGCCGGCCTACCCGGTGGGCCCTGTCTCCTCCTGCCCAGGGGGCCCGCGTGCTTGGGCCCGGCCGGCAACTGCTGGCCGGGCCATTTCTTTGCGCGAGGGGCAGGGGCATGGCAAGCATCGTGCGCCTTTTGCTGATTCACGCATAGCTTGCTGCATGAGCGGCATCGCCTGTGCGGTGTAGGTGAACGCCTGACGTGAAGATTTGACGAATGGACGCAAGCCCGAAGCAGACAGCCGTGCGCCGCGCCTACGGCCGAGGCTATTTCGACGCCCTGAGGGCGATGGAGATTGACCCAATGACCCCAGCACGCCTGACGCAGGCAGAACAGGCCGTCAACGGCATTGCGAGGAAGGTGCTCGACGCCGTGCCGAAGCAAGAGCCGTGGACCATCAACAAGATCGTCGCCGAGCTGAACCGTGCGGGTCGCAACCTGAGCACGGACGTGGTGCTGGGCTGCCTGTCGACCATGACGCGCAGCGGGCTGCTCAAGGAAGTCGAGCCCAGGACTTTCATCCGCGTGACCGCCCGTGAGCGCGCCGAGCTGGCCGTCGTTCCGTCGCCGCCGCCGCAGGCGCCCCCGGCTGCCGCGGCGCAGGCTAGCCCGGAGCCGGCCCCCGCGGCCAGCGCCGCGCCCGGTGGGCCGGACACGCTGGCCAAGCTGGCAAGCCTGTCGACGAGCGTGCGGTCGATGGCGGTGCAGTTCACCGCGCTGGCCGAGGCAATCGACGACGTGGCGCTGGAGGTCGAGCAGCGTATCGAGCGCATCAGCTGCGACAGCGACAAGCTGGCGCAGCTGCGCGCCCTGCTGAAGTCGGTGGGGAGCTGACGCCGGTGCGCCCGCAAAGCGAGATCCGCGTGACCCTGGCCGCGGCCCTGGTCGATGGCCCTGGCACCACAAAGCAGCTGGCCCAGCGCACGGGCTGGTCGATCGGCATGACGCGACGGTCACTGGACTACATGTGCGCTGCTGGCGATGCGGTCAAGACGCACAGCGTGCGCGTGCCTGGCGTCAAGCGGCCGGTCCCGGTGTACGCGAGGGCGGTGCGTGCCGTCGACGAGCGGGCCCGCAGCGCCCCCGGCATCGACTTGATCATGGCCTGGGCCGGGCTGCAGGCGCTCCCTGAGCTGGCAGACGCCGATGCGTGACCAGACGCTGATGGAAGAGCCGCCGATCGAGCAGGGTGAGCGTGAGCCTCCGCACAGTGCCGAGGCCGAGCAGGCGGTGCTGGGCGCGCTGTGGATCAACAACGGGGCGCTGGCGGTGGTCAGCGACCTGATCGACAGCCAGAGCTTGTTCTTCGACCAGCACCGGCTGCTGTGGGATGCCACGGTGGCCATCATCCAGGCCGGGCATCCGGCTGATGTGCTGACCGTGCATGCGCGCCTGGTGGCGCAGGGGCTGGACGCCCGGGCCGGCGGGCTGCAGTACATCAACGAGATCGGCCAGACCGCGCTGTCGGCGCGCAACGTGCGGCGCTATGCCGAGATCGTGGCCGAGCACTACGCCGAGCGCGAGCTGATCCGCGCCAGCAGCGAGGTGCAGGCGCTGAGCTGGCAGACCGGGCTGGGCCTTGGTGATCGGCTGGACCGCATCAGCGCACTGCTGGCTCGGGCCGAGGGGCTGCGCAAGGGTGTTGGCACGCGGGTTCCGTTTCTGCGGCTGGACCAGCTGCGCGAGGTGGCCCAGGCCGTCCGGTGGACGGTGAAGCACGTGATTCCCGCGGCCAGCGTGGGCATGCTGTTCGGGGGCTCTGGCACGTTCAAGAGCTTCATCGCGCTGGACGCTGCGTTGCACGTGGTCCACGGCCTGCCATGGCTGGGGCGCATCACGCAGCAGGCGCCTGTGCTCTACATCGCGGCCGAAGGCGGCGCCGGCCTGTGGACGCGCATCCACGCCTGGCACAAGGCCCGGGGGCTGAAGTGGGGCGACGTGCCCTTCTACGTGGTGCCTGCCGCGCTGAACCTGGCCGAGGATGCGTGGCGCGTGGTCGACGCAGCGCAGGCCCTGGGCGTGTGCCCGGCCATGGTGATCGTCGACACGCTGAGCCAGACCTACGCGGGCGAGGAAAACAGCGCCAACGAGATGGCGGCCTACCTGCGCGAGCTTGGGTCGCGCTTCCGCGACCTGTGGCAGTGCGCGGTGCTGCTGGTGCACCACACCGGCCACCAGGCGACCGAGCGGCCACGTGGCAGCAGCGCCATCCGCAGCAACGTCGACTTCCTGCTGGGCGTTTTCCGCGACGAGAAGGAGATGCTTGCCACGGTCACCAGCGTGAAGCAGAAGGACGGCGAGCTGATGCCCGATGCGGTGTTCGGGCTCAGCGTGGTCGATGTTGCCGTGGATGACGACGGCGACCGCGTCACCAGCCTGGTGGCGCGGCATCTGGCCAGCGACGAAGAAGTGGCCCAGGCCAAGGCCGCAGAGCAGGCGGCCGGCCGCGGTGGCCGCGGCGCCGCACTGATGAAGCTTGTCGTCAACGGCATGGACGAGCGCCAGCTGCGCAAGGAGTTCTACGCGCTGCTGGAAGGCCTGGACGCCGACTCGAAGAAGAAGGCGTACTGGAGGGCCAAGCAGGGCGCTGTCGATGCGCGGCAGATCGAGGTGGCGCAGGGTATCGTGATCGACCTGCGGGCGGGGGCGTAACAGTGGTTTCCGCGCCTATGAATTGTCCCGTTTGCCCTGTGAATTGTCCCGTTTCCCGGGACAAAGGCAGCCGGGACACAGCGGCGGGACACAGCCGGGACAAACCCCCGAAGGGGGTTTGTCCCGTGCGTCCTGTCCCGGGACAAATGTCCCGTTCGAGTGTCCCGATGGTGGAGAAGCGCAACCCAGAAGGCCGGGCCAGTCTGCGCGATGCCATGCCGCTGACGGCGGCCATCGTGGATGAGCTGCGGCAGCAGTTCGGCGCCGCGGTGGTGGATCGCTGCATCGCCCGGGGCCAGCGCCTGCGCCGGGAGCGGGCGCGCATCCAGGCCGCGCGAGGCGACGGCGAGGCCGACCGGTGGTTGCGCCTCGAGATGGGCAATGGCACATGGTTTGGCGCGGCCGAGGGCGGGCGCGCTGTCGGGGTGATGGGAGAAAGACTGTGACGACGGAGACCGATGCGCTGCAGCAGCGACTGCTGTCCTGGGCTGCCTGGCTGACCAGTGGCGGCAGCTCTGTGGGCTACCCGACCAAGAGCGTGCTGCACGAAAGCTGGCTGCCGCCGACGGCTGGCGCCACGCCGACGATGGTGGTGGCGCCGGCCAGCAGCAACGCCCCGCACCGCGAGCTGCATGCCATCATCGAAGCGTTGAGCCTCAAGCTGCAGAACACCCTGGTGGTGGTCTACCTGATGCGGGCCAAGCCGGCCGAGCAGGTGGCGCTGCTGGAATGCCAGGCATCGACGGTGCGGGCCCGGGTGACCGAGGCCAAGCGGCTGATCGGCATGGCGCTGAATGGTCGGGCGTTGGGCGGTTCGGCACCAAGGTGAACGGCCAAAGCTGGGCGCAAGGCTTAACGGCCGGAGTTTTCGGAGTTATCGGAACTCACTAAATTCCTGGCACGCTGGTTCTTCCTGCGCGCCACCGCCCCATCGACAAGCCCGTCACCGCAAGGTGCGCGGGCTTTGTTTCGTGTCCCGCTCCGACTACCACCACCTCTACAACACCGCCGCGTGGAAGCGTGCGCGTGCGGCGCAGCTGTCAGAGCACCCGCTGTGCCGCATGCACCTGGAGCTGGGGCGCACGGTGCCGGCGACGGTGGCGGACCACATCCGCCCGCACAAGGGCGACGTCGAGCTGTTCTTCGGCCGAGGAAACCTGCAGAGCCTGTGCAAGACCTGCCACGACAGCCACAAGCAGGCGCAGGAGCACAACGCCGACGGTGTCCTGCGCGGCGCCGGCCTGACCGGTCGGCCGCTCGACCTGGCGCACCCCTGGCACCGCCCGCTGCCGGCTCCCCAGGGGGGGGGTGAAAAGTCCAGCCCGACCGAGGACCAGACCGGTAGGTTCCCTTCGTTCGCAGGATGTCATAACGGCAGGGGGGGGCTATCGGCATGAGCAGGCCGCGCAAGCCCACCGCCCTGAAGCTGGTGACCGGCACCGCCCGGGCCGACCGCGCCAACGGCGGCGAGCCCGAGCCGCAGCTGCTCGACGATCTGACGCCGCCGGCGCACCTGAGCGAGCGCTCGGCCGCGGTCTGGAGCGAGCTGGCGCCGATGCTGCGCCGGATCCAGGTGCTGACCGAGGCAGACGTTGTCGCCTTCGAGATGCTGTGCGACTCAGTGGCCGACTACCGCTTTGCCAGGCTGACCCGCGGCGACAAGATGGTGACCTACAGCCACAAGGGCAGCCAGATGCTCGACCAGTGGCTGGTTGCGCAGCAAGCCTGGGGCAAGCGGGCCGAGGTGCTGATGGGCCGCTTTGGCATGGACCCGGTCAGCCGCAGCAAGGTGATGATCGACCCGCAGGGCGGACTGTTCGACGATCCGAAGCAGGCCGGCTCCAGCCGGTTCTTCAAGTGACCGCCGCCGTCGCCGAGCCGAAGGCCAAGCCAGCCCGCAAGCGCGCCCCGCGCAAGCCGGCCCTGGTGGACCGCGCCACGCAGTACGCCCACCGCGTGCTGCTGGGCGAGATCATTGCCGGCCCGCACGTGCGCGACGCCGCGGCGCGCCATCTGCGCGACCTCACCGAGGCTCCGGCCCGTGGCCTGCGCTGGAACCTGGACGCCGCCGCCTGGGCCATCGCCTTCTTCGAGGAGACGTTGTGCCTGAACGGCGGCGCCTTCGAAGGCCAGCCCTTCCTGCTAGACGACTGGCAAGCCTTCGTCGTTGGCAGCATCTACGGCTGGCAGCGCTTCGACGACAAGCTGGGCGGCTGGGTGCGCCGCTTCCGCGTGGCCTACGTCGAGACGGCCAAGGGCAGCGGCAAGAGCCCGCTCGCCGCCGGCATCGGCATGTACGGCCTGACCGCCGATGGCGAGGCCCGGGCCGAGGTCTACGCTGCCGCCACCAAGCGCGACCAGGCCATGATCCTGTTCCGCGACGCAGTGGCCATGTGGCAGCACAGCCCCGAACTGCAGGCCCGCCTTGTGCCCAGCGGCAGCGGCGAGAACGTGTGGAACCTGGGCTACCGCCAGACCGGAAGCTGGTTCCGCCCGATCAGTGCCGACGACGGCGCCAGCGGCCCGCGGCCGCACGTGGCCCTGCTCGACGAGGTGCACGAGCACAAGACCGCTCAGGTGGTCGAGATGCTGCGCGCCGGCACCAAGAGCCGCCGCCAGGCGCTGATTTTCATGATCACCAACAGCGGCGCCGGCAGGACCACGCCCTGCGGCATCTACCACGACTACGGCTGCGAGGTGGCCGCCGGCAAGCGCGTTGACGATGCCTTCTTCGCCTTCATCTGCGGCGTCGACGAGGGCGACGATCCGCTGACCGACGAGCGCTGCTGGCCAAAGGCCAACCCCAGCTTGCAGCAGCGCAACCTGCCCGGCCTGCAGTACCTGCGCGAGCAGGTGACCGAGGCCCGCGGCATGCCCGCCAAGGAAGCGATCGTCCGCCGGCTGAACTTCTGCCAGTGGACGGCCGCCATCGCGCCGTGGCTCAGCGCCGCGGTGTGGGACCCGTGCCAGCGTGAATTCACGCTGGCGCAGCTGCGCGGCAGGCGTGCCTTCGGTGGCCTGGACCTGTCCAGCACCACGGACCTGACCGCATTCGTGCTGCTGGTCGAGCCGGTCGAGCCGGGCGAGCCCTGGCACATCCTTCCCTGGTGCTGGCTGCCGAAGGGCGACGCCGCCAACGGCCTGAAGGAGCGCAGCGAGCGCGACCGCGTCGACTACGTGACCTGGGCCCGCGACGGCTTTCTCGAAACGACACCCGGCCAAGCCATCAGCAAGCGCGCCGTGCTGCAGCGCGTGGCGCAGATCTGCGCCGACTTCGACGTGCAGTCCATCGCGGCGGACCGCTGGCGCCTGGCCGACTTCAAGCAGCAGGCCGAGGACGACGGCATCACGCTGCCCGAGCTGATCGAGTTCGGCCAGGGCTTCAAGGACATGTCGCCCGCGCTCGATGAATTCGAGACCGCGATCCTCAACCGCACCGTCGCCCACAACGGCCACCCGGTGCTCACCTGGTGCGCCGCCAACGCCGTGACCGACAGCGACCCCGCGGGCAACCGCAAGCTGAACAAGGCCAAGGCCACCGGTCGCATCGACCTGGTGGTTGCGGCGGTGATGGCGTACGCCAGCGCGGCGAAGACGCCACAGGAGGAAGCCATCGATGACTTTCTCAGCTCCCCGGTGATCGCCTGATGAGCCTGTTCACTGCCATCCGCGGCTGGTTCGGCGGTCTCTCCATGCGCGACACCGCCGGCGAGCAGTTTCCGGTTCCCGCCCAGGCGCTGGTGCCGGACATGGCCGCCATCGGCGCCGACGCCGCGCTGCAGATCAGCACGGTGTGGGCGTGCATCGACCGCCGCGCCAGCGTGATCAGCAGCCTGCCGTTCTTTGCCTACCAGCAGCTGGCCGACGGCCAGAAGGTGCTGGCGCGGACGTCGCGCCTGTACGCGCTTCTGCACGAGAAGCCGAACACCCGCATGACGCCGCTGGAGTTCTGGCGCGCGATGGTGAT
>Ga0213919_1000829_pt1 | contig 12577 bp, 9 predicted proteins | sample McNCre317MG_FD_161056 | JGI IMG/M metagenome (GOLD analysis project Ga0213919, IMG submission 161056) | Freshwater microbial communities from McNutts Creek, Athens, Georgia, United States - 3-17 MG | ecosystem: Environmental > Aquatic > Freshwater > Creek | place: USA: Georgia | collected 2017-06-12 | reverse complement strand
GAGGCGCCAGCCCGGTGATCTCGTTGCGAGGGGCAGGGGCAACGGAAAAAGAGTGTTTAGCGCCGCGTCATGGAACCGCCTCCTGCCTGAGCGGAGCTCATGCAATGGCAAAAACCGGACAGGCAGGAATGTCGCACGCCAGCCAGCACTTCAGGGTGTTCTCGAAAACCGTTCTGGCTTGGCGATGCTCAGAACGGTGAGATTCGAGAAGCTCAGGCGCTTCTTACTTCGTTGAGCAAGTCGGGGTGTCGATCCAGCAGCTTGAACAGCTTGACCAAGGCCAGCGGCGGCTTGGTCTTGCCGCTCTCGTAGCGCGAGAAGGCATTGATGCCGCCGCCGAAGAGTGCGGCGGCTTCGCGCTGGTCAAGGTCGAGCTTCTTGCGCACCTTCGTGATGAAACCCGGATCGACGATAGCCGCGTTCACTTGTTTGGAGAAGGCACGCATCTCGCGCATGACGCGGTTCGATTCCGCCGCATCCAGGACCGACTCGGCGCAGGCCGGGCAGAAATCGCCCGTCACCGCTGCGATGACAGTGGTTTCACCCTTGTAGGTGTAGGGCATGTCGCGGGTGTCGTGGATCAGTTCCGCCACACCGCACACAGGGCATTTCATGGTCATAGCTCCTTGAAGGTTGGGTGCTCATGCTCTTGTAGAAGTCCGCTGGCGTCAGTGCCATCACCACATCCCGGGCTTCGTTTCTCCATTGGTGCAGCCTAACCTGGTTGGTTTTTTTGGCAAGTTGGTTATCGCGAAATTTTCCGCAGCTCTGGCTTGGCGTGCTTTATTTCCCGTTTTCCGAGACGACCCCAACAGGCTGCACAATAGGCGAAAACAATCACTTACAAGCTCGCAATTGTTTTTGACCGCCTTAAAGCTTATGGTTGCACCCATCGCGCCCGACGACGCATTTCCTGCCCAGCGCCATGTCTCCATTTGCCCCCGCCCCCCATGCCGAAGCCTGCCGCCACGACACCCCGGGACGAAGCGCCCGGCAGCCGGCGGGGGCCGAGCCGAAGACGCCGGCGCGCTTCCGCGTCGAACGGGCCGACCCGTTGCGCCACGGCCGTTCGATGGACAGCCTGCTGCGGCGCCGCTACGCCTGGCGCGGTCTGGTGCCGACCGACAGCGGTCCGCGCCGGAACCGGATCGCCCTCGTCGCGACCGCCGACGAGGGCATCCTGGGCACCGTCACCCTCGGCCTGGACGGGCCGGAAGGCCTGCTCGCCGATCCTCTCTATCCCGACGAACTGGCACGCCTGCGCGGGCGCGGCGCCCGGCTGTGCGAACTCAGCCGCCTGGCGATCGACACCTCGCGGCACAGCCAGGCAGTGCTCGCGGGGCTGATTCATCAGGCTTACATCCACGCCCACCTGGTTCATCGCGCCAGCGATGCGGTCGTCGAGGTCCATCCCCGCCACGCCGCCTTCTACCGCCGCATGCTCGGCTTTCGCGTGCTCGGCGACGAGCGCCTGTGCCCCCGGGTCGGCGCGCCTGCGGTGCTGCTGCACCTCGACCTGCAGCACATGGGCGAGCAGATCGCCCGCCACGGCGGAACGGCCGGCTCCACCACACGCAGCCTCTACCCCCTGTTCTTCTCGCCGGAGGAACAGGCCGAACGCCTGCGCGTGATCTGCCCGGTGTGCTGAGCGGGGCTTTCCAGCCCGCATCCTTCCGCCGGTCAACTCGGGTAAAGTTGCGCCTTCGTTTTTTGCGTGACTGGAAAGCACCCGATGGCCCAATACGTCATGTCCATGCTGCGCGTCAGCAAGGTCGTCCCGCCCAAGCGGCAGATCATCAAGGACATCTCCCTGTCCTTCTTCCCCGGCGCCAAGATCGGCCTGCTCGGCCTCAACGGCGCCGGCAAGTCCACCGTGCTGCGGATCATGGCCGGCGTCGAGAAGGAATACGACGGCGAGGTGCAGTGGCAGCCCAACATGTCGATTGGCTACCTGCCCCAGGAGCCGAAGCTTGATGCGGACAAGACCGTCCGCGAGGAAGTCGAATCCGGCCTCGGCGAAGTGATGGAAGCCAAGCAGAAGCTCGAAGAGGTCTACGCCGCCTACGCCGAGCCCGACGCCGATTTCGACAAGCTCGCCGAACTGCAGGCCAGGTACGAGAACATCATCGCCACCAGCGGTGCCGACGTGGAAACCCAGCTCGAGATCGCCGCCGATGCGCTGCGCCTGCCGCCCTGGGACGCGAAGATCGGCCCCCTGTCCGGCGGCGAGAAGCGCCGCGTCGCGCTGTGCAAGCTGCTGCTGTCGCGCCCCGACATGCTGCTGCTCGACGAACCGACCAACCACCTCGATGCCGAATCCGTCGAGTGGCTCGAGCAGTTCCTGTGCCGTTTCCCGGGCACCGTGGTGGCCGTCACCCACGACCGCTACTTCCTCGACAACGCCGCCGAGTGGATCCTCGAACTCGACCGCGGCCAGGGCATCCCCTGGAAGGGCAACTACTCCAGCTGGCTCGAGCAGAAGGAAGCCCGCCTTGAGCAGGAAGCCAAGCAGGAAGGCGCGCGCATGAAGGCGATGAAGCAGGAGCTCGAATGGGTGCGCTCCAACCCCAAGGCCCGCCAGGCCAAGAGCAAGGCCCGCCTGGCCCGCTACGAGGAAATGTCCAGCGTCGAATACCAGAAGCGCAACGAAACCCAGGAAATCTTCATCCCGGTCGGCGAGCGCCTCGGCGACAAGGTCATCGAATTCACCGACGTCTCCAAGGGCTTCGGCGACAAGCTGCTGATGGACAAGGTCAATTTCAGCATCCCGCCGGGCGCCATCGTCGGCATCATCGGCCCCAACGGTGCCGGTAAATCCACGCTGTTCAAGATGATCACCGGCCAGGACAAGCCGGATTCCGGCCAAGTGGTGATCGGACCCACGGTGAAGATCGCCTACGTGGACCAGTCCCGCGACTGCCTCGACGGCAGCAAGACGGTGTTCGACGAACTGGCCGGCGGCGCCGACATCCTGACCATCGGCAAGTCCGAGATCCCCAGCCGCGCCTACATCGGCCGCTTCAACTTCAAGGGCGGCGACCAGCAGAAGCTCGTCGGCAAGCTCTCCGGCGGCGAACGCGGCCGCCTGCACCTGGCCAAGACCCTGATGACCGGCGGCAACGTGCTGCTGCTCGACGAACCGTCCAACGACCTCGACGTGGAAACCCTGCGGGCGCTGGAGGACGCGCTGCTCGAATTCGCCGGCTGCGCGCTGATCATCTCCCACGACCGCTGGTTCCTCGACCGCATCTGCACCCACATCCTCGCCGCCGAGGGCGACTCCCAGTGGAGCTTCTTCGCCGGCAACTACCAGGAGTACGAGGAAGACAAGAAGAAACGTCTCGGCGAGGAAGGCGCCAAGCCCAAGCGCATCCGCTACAAGCCGATCGCACGCTGAGCGGCGCCGAAAGCGGCCGTACCAAGGACGACGCCCCCGAACTCCGGGGGCGTCGTCGTTGACCCGTTACCGTGTCAGCCAGTCCCGCCCGGCCGCCCGAAGGGACTGAGCGTGGGGGCCGTCAGCTCAGATCGAAACGGTCGGCGTTCATCACCTTGGTCCAGGCGGCGACGAAGTCCTGCACGAACTTTTCCTTGTTGTCGTCCTGGGCATAGACCTCGGCGTAGGCACGCAGCACCGAGTTCGAACCGAAGACCAGATCGGCACGGGTGGCCGTCCATCGGGTCGCGCCGGTCTTGCGCTCGACGATCGCGTAGCTGTTGCGGCCGGTCGGCTGCCAGGTGTAGGCCATGTCGGTCAGATTGACGAAGAAGTCGGTGCTCAGCGCGCCGATCCGGTCGGTGAATACGCCATGCAGGCTGCCGCCGTGGTTGGTGCCCAGCACCCGCATGCCGCCGACCAGGACGGTCATCTCGCACGCGCTCAGGCGCATCAGCTGGGCGCGGTCGAGCAGCAGTTCCTCCGGCGTGACGACGTAGTGCGTCTTCTGCCAGTTGCGGAAACCATCGGCCAGCGGTTCCAGCACGTCAAAGGATGCCACGTCGGTGGCGTCCTGCGTGGCGTCGCCGCGGCCCGGTGCAAAAGGCACGGTGATCTCGACGCCGGCCGCCCTGGCCGCCTCTTCGACGCCGAGATTGCCGCCCAGCACGATCACGTCGGCGATGCTGGCGCCGGTTTCGGCGGCGATTTTTTCGTAGATCGCCAGCACGCGGGCCAGCCGGGCCGGCTCATTGCCTTCCCAATCCTTTTGCGGAGCGAGGCGGATGCGGGCGCCGTTGGCGCCGCCGCGCTTGTCCGAGCCCCGGAAGGTCCGGGCACTGTCCCAGGCCGTCGCGACCCGATCGCCGATCGACAGGCCGGCTGCGGCGATCTTCGCCTGGACGGCGGCCACGTCGTAATCGGTGCGTCCGGCGGGGATCGGATCCTGCCAGATCAGGTCTTCGGCGGGCACGTCCGGGCCGATGTAGCGGGACTTCGGCCCCATGTCGCGGTGGGTCAGCTTGAACCAGGCGCGGGCGAAGGTCTCCTCGAAGTAGGCCGGATCCTGGTGGAAGCGTTCGGCGATCCTGCGGTACTCCGGGTCGAACTTCAGCGCCATGTCGGCATCGGTCATGATCGGCTTGCGACGGATCGACGGATCCTCGACATCCACCGGCATGTCCTCTTCCCGGATGTTGACCGGCTCCCACTGATTGGCCCCCGCCGGCGACTTCTGCAGCCACCAGTCGTAGCCCAGCAGCAGCTTGAAATAGCCGTCGTCCCACTGGGTCGGGTGCGTGGTCCACGCGCCTTCGAGGCCGCTGGTCACGGTGTCGCGACCGATGCCGCGTGTCTGGTGGTTCATCCAGCCGAAACCCTGCTCCTCGAGGTCGGCGCCTTCCGGGGCGGGGCCGAGGTTGGCCGCGCTGCCATTGCCATGCGCCTTGCCGACCGTGTGGCCGCCGGCGGTCAGGGCCACGGTTTCCTCGTCGTTCATCGCCATGCGGGCGAAGGTTACGCGCATGTCCCTGGCGGTCTTGAGCGGGTCGGGTTTGCCGTCCACGCCTTCGGGGTTCACGTAGATCAGGCCCATCATCACCGCGGCGAGGGGGTTTTCCAGATCGCGCTCGCCGGAGTAGCGGCTGCCTTCACTCCCGGTGGGGGCCAGCCATTCCTTTTCCGAACCCCAGTAGATGTCCTTTTCCGGATGCCAGATGTCCTCGCGGCCGAAGCCGAAGCCGAAGGTCTTCAGACCCATCGATTCGTAGGCCATGTTGCCGGCGAGGATGATCAGATCGGCCCAGCTGAGCTGGTTGCCATATTTCTTCTTGATCGGCCACAGCAGGCGGCGCGCCTTGTCCAGGTTGCCGTTGTCGGGCCAGGAATTGAGCGGCGCAAAACGCTGATTGCCGGTGCCGCCACCGCCACGGCCATCGGCGATACGGTAGGTGCCTGCCGCGTGCCAGGCCATGCGGATCATCAGACCGCCGTAGTGGCCCCAGTCGGCCGGCCACCATTCCTGGCTGTCGGTCATCAGTGCCTTGAGGTCTTTCTTGAGTGCCTCGACGTCGAGCTTCCTGACCTCTTCCCGATAGTTGAAAGCCGCCCCCAGCGGATTGGTCTTGCTGTCGTGCTGGTGCAGGATGTCGAGGTTCAGGGCCTTGGGCCACCAGGCCATGTTCGAGGTACCGGCCGTCGTGGCGCCGCCATGCATGACGGGACAGCCGCCGGTGTGCGTTTGATTCTGCTTCGTTGTCATGTTTCTCTCCTTGGAAATCAACAGTAAAACGGCACTACGCCCCAATCTTAGAGAACGCCCGTTTGCATCGACAGTTGATTGATTCGATTCTTTGAATAGCCCTTGGCTATCCATCGTCAAACCGGTGCCGCGGCATTCGGTCTATTCGACCACTTCCACCTGCATCCCCACCGCCAGTTCGCCGCATCCCTCCGGAATGACGTTCTGCCCGAAGATCACGCCGGCCGGGGTCTTGCGGTAGCCGGCGAGGGTGCGCAGCGGCTCCTGGTCCTCGGCCTGGCGGCCGGTTTCCGGATCGACGGTCGTGAACACGCAGCGCTCGCAGGGCTTGGCGATGCGGAAAGTCACAGCGCCGATGCGGAGGCGCCGCCAGCCGTCCTCGGCGAAAGGGGCGCTGCCGGACACCACCAGATTCGGGCGGAAACGCTGCATCGACAGCGGGCGGCCGACCCGGGCGGCAAGATCGTCCAGCGAGGCCTGGCCGATCAGCAGCAGCGGAAAGCCGTCGGCGAAGGATAGCGGCACCGCCGGGTCCGCCTTCACGCGGCGGGCCGTGGGCAGACCGGTCCACAGCAGTTTCAGTGGCGTGCCCAGGTAGGCGGAGATCCATGCGTCGGCCTCCATCGCACCCTGCCGCGCCGGGAAACTGTCGCCCCACACGGTGGCCTCGATGGTTTCGGTGAAGGCGGTATCGGGCACGAAGAGGCTTGAGCGGCCCGGCGCGGAGAGGGTCAGGCCTGGCGTCTCCGCCGCCTCAGCGGGGATCGCGTCCACGCGCACCAGCGCCGGGTAGCGGCGGCCGGTGACGAACTGGCCGTCCGGCGTGGCGAGCATCCAGTCGCGGTCGAAAGGCAGGCCCCGGGGGCCGACCGCACTGTCGGTGAGGGACTGGCCGCGCATCGACTTGACCGGGTAGCGGTGGAGGGCGGAGAGGACGATGGCAGGACTCATGGGGGCCTCGGAAACGTGATCGGGTGGGATTGCTCGCGATCGGGTGGGATTGCTCACGCAAAGGCATTATCCTTGCAGACGGAGATCGGTGGCAGCATCGGGCCCGGGCGGGCCGCACTCCCGGCCCCTCAACGCACTGGATTCACGATGACCTACGAAGAACATCTCGACGAAGTGACGACGCTGATCTACGAGCGCTTCGGACTCAGCGAGGCGGCGGCGATCAAGCTGGTGATGCGCGCCCAGGCCGACGGCTACTTCAGCGAGCACGACGACGACCCTTCCCTCTGCACCCAGTTGCGCGCCGAGCAGGACGCCAAGCGGGTGTTCAAGCAGTATGGCAAGCCGGCAGCTGCCGAAGCGCTGGCCCGGCCGCGCCGCCCGGGCCCACCGCGCTGAGCGCCGGTCCGCGCCAGCGCCCTCTCCCTCCCTCACATCGCTGTCCTGCATCCCGTCCGTGCAGAGTGCTGGCCGTCTCTCCGTCGTGCTCGCCGCTGCGCTCGGCGCGCCGGCCTGCGCCGGGCCGGTGCAGGCTCCCGCAGCAAGCTGCCAGGTAATCATCGGCTTCGCCGAACCCACCGACACGGCCGCCCCCGCCACGCTGGCCAGCCTGGCCCGCAGCAGCGGCACCCCTGTCAGCTTCGTGTCCGCGATGTCCCCGCGCAGCGCCGCCTATCGCCTGGACTGCCCCGCGAGCGACCGGGATTGCAGCCAGGCCATCGCCGCGCTGAAATCCCACCCCACCGTCCGCTACCTGACGATCGACCAGAAAAAGGATTTCCGATGAAAGCGCCGTTCAGATTATTCGCCGCGCTGCTGGGCCTCACCAGCCTGCTCGCCGGCCCGGCAAGCGCCGCCGACATCCCGGAGGCACGGGTGATCGTCAAGCTCAAGGCCGGCTCGCCGCTCAAGCAGATCCAGGCCGCCGTGCGGGTGCAGAGCCTTGGTCAGCGCGTCGGCGTCCTCGCCAGCCTGATCGGCCAGCCGGCCCCCGGCCTGCACGTGATGCGCGCCAGCGGCCTCAGCTCCGAAGCGCTGGCCGCGCGGCTCGCCAAGGATTCCGACGTGGACTACGCGGTGCCCGACCGCATCAAGACGATACGGGCGGTCGTGCCCAACGACCCGCTGTTCGCCAGCCAGTGGTACCTGAAGGCCGCCGACCCCACCCAGCCGGCCGCCACCAATGCCCAGGCAGCCTGGGACATCACCGGCGGAAGCAGCAGCGTGGTCGTCGCCGTCGTCGATACCGGTGTGCGCTTCGACCACCCGGACCTCGCCAACCGCCTGCTGCCCGGTTACGACGTGATCACCAACGACGAGTTGTCTGGCGACGGCCAGGCCGGGCGCGACAACGACGCTTCCGACCCCGGCGACTTCATGTCTGCGGCCGACCTCGCCAACCCGAGCCTCAACAGCCTGTGCGGCAACCCGTCGAGCACTCACGCCAGCACCTGGCACGGCACCCAGGTTGCCGGCATCGTCGCCGCCGAGAGCGGCAACAACCAAGGCATCGCCGGCATCGGCGGCACCACCCGTGTGCTGCCGGTGCGCGCGCTCGGCAAGTGTGGCGGCTTCGATTCGGACATCATCGCCGGCATGCGCTGGGCTGCCGGGCTCGCCGTCGCGGGCCTGCCTCTCAACCCGAACCCGGCACGGATCATCAACCTGAGCCTCGCCGGTAGCGGTCAATGCACCGCCGCCTACCAGGACGTGGTCGATGAGCTGCGCGGCGCCGGTGTGCTGATCGTCGCCGCCGCCGGCAACGAGACCAGCCCCGTCGAGGAGCCGGCCAACTGCCCCGGCGTGCTCGCCGTCGCCGGCATCCGCCACGCCGGCACCAAGGTCGGCTACTCCAGCTACGGCCCCGAAGTGGGCATCAGCGCGCCGGCCGGCAACTGCGTGAACGTCCTCGCCGGCCAGCCCTGCCTCTACCCCTTCGTCAACACCGTCAACCTCGGCACCACCGTGCCGGCCGCCAACGGCTACACGGGCATCACCGACGTGACCGTCGGCACCAGTTTCGCGGTGCCGCTGGTGTCGGGCACCGCGGCGCTGATGCTGGCCGCCAACCCCGTCCTCCGGCAATCCGAACTGATGGCGCGTATCCGCCAGGGCGCCGCCGCCTTCCCGGCGGACCCGGCCCTGCCCACCTGTCCGGCCACCAACGCCGACGGGCAGTGCAACTGCACGACCACCACCTGCGGCGCCGGCATGCTCGACACCGCGGCGGCCGTGGCGCTGGCGCAGAATCCGGTGGCGCGCATCACGCTGTCCGGCTCCGCCGTCGTGGGTGCCGCCGTCACCCTCACGGCCGACACCGACCCGACGGTGCGAACCTGGCAATGGACGCAGATCGTCGGTCCGGGCACCGGCGTCTTCGACACGACCCTCGGCGGCAGCATTCTATTTACTGCGCCGGTGGCCGGCACCTACACGGTCCGCCTGACGGTGATCAACGACGCGGGGCGTACCGACACTGTGGACTACAGCTTCACCATTGCGGCGCCCTCCCGAGGGGGCGGTGGTGGCGGCGCGGTTGATGCCGCCGGCCTCGCCGTGCTGCTGGCGCTTGCGCTGCGGGCCGTGCACCGCCGGCGGGCCTGAGGAGGGCTTGGGGATGAAACGCCGTCCGGCCCTGCTGCCGTTATCCCGGGAGCACCATGGTGCGCTGTCCCTGGCCCATCGCATCGCCCGGGCCGGCGAACCGGCCATCATTGCCAGCCTGATGGAATCGGTTGCAGCACTTTTCCGGCGGGAGCTGGAGCCCCATTTCCAGGCCGAGGAAGCCGACCTGCTGCCGCGCCTTGCGGCGGCCGGCGAGGCGGCGCTGGTCGCCCGCACCCTGGACGAACACCGGCGGCTGCGCACGCTGGCAGCCCGCATCGCCGAGGGCGACGACGCCAGCCTCAAGCCCTTCGGTGCAGCCCTCCACGACCACGTCCGCTTCGAGGAAAGGGAATTGTTCGTCACCGCCGAGCAGGTCTTGCCGGCGGACTTCCTCGACCGCGAGACCTGAGCGAGACCTGAGCGAGGCCTGAGCGAGGCTCCAGCCTGAGATGGGCTTGCATCATTGACTGTTTATTCATACAGTCAATGCATGCCCGCCGCGACACAGCCCACAACGCCCGAAGCGCCCCCCTTTGCCGAGCTCTACGCCCGCAGCTGCTTCAGCTTCCTGACCGGTGCCTCCCATCCGGAGGAACTGGTCGAGCAGGCCGGAGCGCTGGGCTACACCGCGCTGGCCATCGCCGATGAATGTTCGATGGCCGGCATCGTGCGGGCCTGGTCGGCCTGGCGGCAGCAGCCCGAGGCCCTGCAGCTGATCGTCGGCAGCAGCATCCGTCTCGAAGACGGCCCCACGCTGGTCCTGCTCGCCACCGACCGGGCCGCCTACGGCCGCCTGGCCAGCCTCGTCAGCCGCGGCCGGCGGGCAGCGATCAAGGGCAGCTACCGCCTGAACCGCGCAGATCTCGCCGGTGGCCTGCCCGGCTGTCTGGCCCTGCTGGTGCCGCCGGACCCCCTCGCTGCCGGCCCTGCCCTCGCCGACGACGCCCGCTGGCTGGCCGAACGCTTTCCCGGCGCCGCCTGGCTGGCCGCCCCGCTCCACCTGGGGCCGGACGACGCCGCCCGCTGCCGCAGGATCGCCGCGGCAGCCGCAGCGGCCGGCCTCCCGGTGGCCGCCACCTGTGCGCCGCTGATGCACCACGCCTCGCGCCGGCGCCTCGCCGACGTGCTCACCGCGCTGCGCCATCGGCTGAGCCTCGACGAGGCCGGCTACCACCTCGCCGCCAACGGCGAGCGCCGCCTGCAGACCCGCCCGGAACTGGCCTGCCGCCACCCGCCGGCATGGCTGGCCGAAACCCTGGCGATCGCCGCCCGCTGCCATTTCTCGCCGTCCGAACTGCGCTACGAGTATCCGCAGGAGATCGTCCCCCCTGGCAGCACGCCCGCCTCCCACCTGCGCAGCCTGGTCGCCCACGGCCTGCGCCGCCGCTACGCATCCGGCCCCGGCGGCCCCGAAGGCGACGAGCGGATTCCCCCCGGCGTCCGCGAACAGGCCGACAAGGAACTCGCGCTGATCAGCGAGTTGCGCTACGAAGCCTTCTTCCTCACCGTCGAGGACATCGTCCGCTTCGCCCGCAGCCGCGGCATCCTGTGCCAGGGCCGCGGCTCGGCGGCCAACTCGGTGGTGTGCTACGCGCTGGGCGTCACCGAAGTCGACCCGGGCGAGGCCAGCCTGCTCTTCGAGCGTTTCATCTCCCGCGAACGCAACGAACCGCCGGACATCGACGTGGATTTCGAGCACGACCGGCGCGAGGAAGTCATCCAGTACATCTACGCCAGGTACGGCCGCGACCGCGCCGCGCTGGCTGCCACGGTGATCCGCTACCGCCCCCGCAGCGCGCTGCGCGACGTGGGCCGGGCGCTGGGTTTCGACACCGGCCAGCTCGACCAACTCACCCGCCGCCTGGCCTGGTGGGATGGCCGCCAGGTGGCGCCCGAGCGCATCCGCGAAGCCGGGCTCGATCCGGACAGCCCGCGGGTCCGGCTGCTGCTCGAGCTCGCCAACCAACTCGTCGGCTTCCCCCGCCACCTGTCCCAGCACGTCGGCGGCTTCGTGATCTCCCGCGGGCCGCTGGCCGAACTGGTGCCGGTCGAGAACGCCGCGATGGCCGAGCGCACGGTGATCCAGTGGGACAAGGACGACCTCGAGGCCCTCGGCCTGCTCAAGGTGGACGTGCTGGCCCTGGGCATGCTGTCGGCGATCCGCCGCAGCCTGCAGCGCGTCGCCGGCTGGCGCGGCCGCCCCTTCGGCGTCGCCGACATCCCCCGCGAGGTGCCGGCGGTCTACGACATGCTGTGCGCCGCCGACGCGATGGGCGTGTTCCAGGTCGAATCCCGCGCGCAGATGAGCATGCTGCCGCGCCTCAGGCCCCGCCGCTTCTACGATCTGGTCGTCGAGGTGGCCATCGTGCGGCCGGGGCCGATCCAGGGCGGCATGGTTCACCCCTACCTCGCCGCCCGCGAGAAGATCGCCCGCCACGAGGCCATCGCCTACCCGCGCCCCGAGATCGAACCCGTGCTGCGCCGCACCCATGGTGTGCCGATCTTCCAGGAGCAGGTCATGCAGCTGGCGATGGTCGCCGCCGGCTTCACGGCCGGCGAGGCCGACCAGCTGCGCCGCGCGATGGGCGCCTGGGGCCGCCACGGCGACCTGGCCCGCTACCAGGAAAAGCTCACCGCCGGCATGCTGGCCCGCGGCTACTCGCGCGACTTCGCGGACGCCCTGTGCCGCCAGATCCAGGGTTTCGGCAGCTACGGCTTCCCGGAATCCCACGCTGCCAGCTTCGCGCTGCTGGTCTATGTGTCGGCCTGGCTCAAGTGCTTCGAACCGGCGGCTTTCCTGTGCGGCCTGCTCAACAGCCAGCCGATGGGCTTTTACGGCCCATCCCAGCTGATCCAGGACGCCCGCCGTCATGGGGTGGAAGTGGGTGCCGTCGACGTGCAGGCCAGCGAATGGGAGTCTTCGCTGGAAGCCTCGGCGGCCGATCCCGCACTGCCCGCCGTCCGCCTGGGCCTGCGGCTGATCAAGGGTTGCAAGGCCGCAGCCGCCGATCGCATCGTCGCCGCCCGCCGGGACGGCGCCTTCGCCTCGGTTGACGAGCTCGCCCGCCGTGCCCGTCTATCCACCGCCGAGTTGCGCGTGCTGGCGGCGGCTGGCGCGCTGGCCAGCCTCGCCGGCCACCGGCGCCAGGCCTGGTGGGCCGCCGCCGGTAGCCAGGCCGCGCCGGGCCTGCTCCACGACGCACCGATCGCCGACAGCCCCCCGGATCTCCCCGCCCCCGCCGAGGCCCAGGACATCGTCGCCGACTACGCCCGTCTCGGTTTCAGCCTCGGCCGCCACCCGCTCGCCCTCCTGCGCGGGCAAC
>Ga0213919_1000828_pt1 | contig 12578 bp, 24 predicted proteins | sample McNCre317MG_FD_161056 | JGI IMG/M metagenome (GOLD analysis project Ga0213919, IMG submission 161056) | Freshwater microbial communities from McNutts Creek, Athens, Georgia, United States - 3-17 MG | ecosystem: Environmental > Aquatic > Freshwater > Creek | place: USA: Georgia | collected... | reverse complement strand
TTTGCATTTTTTGCTACGAAATTTCGTACAGGTGGAGCTTTAACCACAAGTTTCTTTGCAGGCTTTGCTTCAAATAGTTCACACAATCTCATACCATCTCCAGATAAAAAGCACAGGGATGGTAGCGAATCACCCCTGCACGACGCCTGTCTCCAGTCGTAACAACGGTCCTAAGAGTAGTTGTTAACTGTATTTATCAAAGATGCTGCTGAAAATACTTTTTCGAATTGAAGCTAAAAACATTCATTTCGTAGAGCATATACTCTTGCAATGCAAGGAAATACTCTACAGGATTTGTTGATTTTGCTATCTTGCCTAAATACCAACTATGTAAAATGCCTGCACTCATGTTCTATTCTCCACTACTTCTTTAATTCTTGCGCCAGGATCGGCTAGTTTAATAAATGTAGCATCCTCGTCGGAAATAAGCCCTACAAACACTGCATAGGTATTTCCGTTTTTGGATACATCAGTAGTAACCAACTTAGGGGACTCTATCTTGATATTTCTATAGGCCGGTGGGCGCCAACCACTTGGAAATTCAATAAAGGTTAATTTCTTCATTTCTGCCTTATATAATTACTTAGCAGATTTCTGATATTCTCTGCCCCAATGGGGTTCATGCTGTGAACTGTGAAGGTGAAGTTAGACGGCATAGAGCCCGTATCCATATCATATTCAACTAACCACTTAGCAAAGTCGAGCCCAGTTTTACCATCGGAATAATCGCCGGCGTAATGCATGAGACCCAAGTCATGGTCAAAACTAACCACATCTGGAAAACCGTGCTCAGTAACCCAAGCTATTGCCTGGTGGTATGAACGGACAACTTCCCATACTGCACCCCAATGCCCAACGTCGCCAATGAGAATCCAGCTGACGTCTTGGGGATTTCTTTCATCATCTAAGAATAGATACTTCATTACTCTATTTTACCTGAATTAATGTTGCCTGTCAATCTAATTGCTGTATTAGCTTCTGCGACCTCTCTTATTACCGATAATCTATTATTCTTATCAAATCCAACAAATGCCCTTACATCTTTGGGAAGACAAGAACCACCATAACCAAATTGTTTATCAGTCCCGGGTACCTTCATATGACTATGTCCAATCCTGCTATCTGCCGATAGAAGTGATATAAATTCATCCCATGAATCATTTAATAAAGGTATTTCAGATTCATGCAAATCTGCATATAGCTGATATATTTGATTCATGAATATAACTTTTGTTGCAAGAAAGGCATTTATAGAATATTTTGCCAGTGCTGCTGTCTTATAATCTACTACCTTAAAATTGCAGTATGATGGGATAGACGAGTGCCTCTTATACAAGGTCTTCAACATATCGCAATCCTCGAAATTGCCTGCCAAAATCATAAATTGGCAATTTACCGCATCATATTCCCACGAATCTTCTCTGACGAATTCGGGTGAGTAAATATAGCGCAATGTACCCACTTTATTTAGGGCAGGTTCCGAACCATATTTTAGGTATAAATCGTGAACTATGTCCGGTGGCAATGTGCTTTTTAGTACGACCAGGCCTGGGTAATTTATCTCCTCAAGTTGCCGGAAAATGTCGTAAATAATGCTTGCATCAACGCTGTCATCATCTAATGTGGGCGCTGGCACAGAGATAAATGCTAAATCACATTCAATCCCCGATATATCAGCAATAGATATTGTGGTGTATTTAGGATCAATAACAATTGCTTCGGTGTTGTGTTCAAATGCCTTATGGCACGATTTTCCCACAATTCCATATCCAATAAATGCAGTATACCTTAACATAAATCTCCAAAAAATGCGGCATTGAGTTTCCCCTATGCCGCACCAAAGTGTGTATTTAGGCGCCCCACCTAAATTCCCCATCCTGTATTGCGGATCCTCCGCGGTTACATTCTCCCTGTAGAGAGAAGTGCCGCACCGCCGCTTATAGACATATGTTTGCCTTCGAAAGCATTTTTCACATTGACGCTATTTGACAGCTACAGGTACTCAACCGGCCCTACAAAGCCACACACTTATTTAAGAACTCCTATTGTATAATACGCTTCGCATTGTACTATCGCAAGAGCTCCAATCTTATCCTCATACGACATATCGTCTGCTTCATGCTTCTTACTGTATATCTTGGAAGCTATGCGGTCAAAATTATGCATTAAATCGTAAAGATTATTCTTCACTATCTTAGTATAGGTCCTAGATTGCCGCTTGATGTAATCGTCTACACAGGCGGTAATCTTTATTTCTTTATCAACCAAGTCCGGTAGATCTTTAATGTCTATTGTCTGTTGCTCTTCGAATAACTTCAATAAAACAATTTCCGAAGGTTGATCGAATTCTCCTGCAAACAAACTCGACGAACAAAGAAGCAGCAGAGAAAATATTATTCTTCTCATCATACAAGGAAAGGGCCACCGGGGCCCTAACCTTAGACTTCGTCGCCGTTCTCGTCAAGGATCATTAACTGAGCCTTCTTCTGACGAATGTTCTTCTCGACCATTGCTTCAGCTTCTTCCAGCGTTACGCCTTCTGCAACCAAGTCTCCGCCGTAGACGCGAACAACGTCATACAATTCTTCATCCAGCCCGGCCGGGTCGAAGTCGTCGTCCATAAATTCGGGCTCATCGCCGTCTTCATGAATAACTTCATTACCGGTTGCGAAAGGCCAGGCAGCAGCAGGTTGAAGGTTGGCACTATTGTAGTCACCATTCACTGCTTCAGCAAATGCTTCTGCAGGATCGCCGCCAACTTCTGCCACAACCTCGTAACGCATGCAACGACCCTTGGCACCGTTGTAATCGCTCGGAATGCTAACCACATCGGCCGGATTGATCTTCAGAATCATCACTGGCTGATCCGAGCTACCAAAGTGACCCAAGTATGCCTCACTGCAGAAATGCAGGCCCACCGAACAATGCGAATCTGGATTGTCGTCGACAAGATTGCGATCCATCTCGACGATTTCACCAATGCTATTATCGATTGTCCCAGAATGGATATCCAGATAATCATTACGAACACGCTTGAATGCAAGGAAATGACCATCTTCGGTAATTGGGAGGCTGTTCTTTTCCAAGAATCCATAGAGTTGGTCCACCGAACGCTTTGACGGGTTGTCCATCAGGTTTTCCATGAAACGAATCATCGGATCAATTGGGAAACCATCTTGGTACATCTCAATCATGCGAGTTGTCAACGCATTGTGGAACGGATTGCCCTTCCAAAACACTTCGTTGTCAACGATGCTGATGTATCCCATACCGAAGTTGAGAATTACTTTCTTTGGTTCGACCAGGTCGCGAATTGCATCCCAATCTTGATTCTTCAAGGCTTCGACAATTTTCTCATAAGAGATGTGAGTATCTCTGCTAACGGTATGACTCTTATTGTCAACTACCAGGATAATGTTCTTACCTTGAATCAGGTACGGAATTGCGTTACTCATTTAGATTTCCTTTACTGTTTATCTACCAACTTAATATATTCTATGAATACAGATTCCGGCGCATTGGATGCAATGTGTGGCAGCGCCGTGTATTTGGCATACAATGCTTTCTTTGCATCCTCAATGCCCTTCTTTACCTTATCTACATAAAGAGACTTACCATACTTACCGCATAGAGCAACAAGTTCGGTTACATTACCGGTTGCTCTCTTTATCTTTGAATACTTTTCTACATATTTCGCATAATCGGAAACTGGGCCGACTGCTTTTGCAACCTTAGTGTTAGTATAAACTTTATTGTAGTAAGAGTCAAGCATTTCCGTTGCAACCAGAGATGCAATATGTTCATCGGTAATTTTTGCTGTTTCTTCCTTAAGCTTATCTTCAATCCAAACCCAATTGTCGAGTTCCTCTAATTCCTTGATTCTAGACTTACGCACACCAAACACCTCGATGCCCGAAATGTCCGAAATTCCACAACCGTCCATTAATGCCTTGAGTTCGAACATAGGAAACTCTTTGCCCTCAGAATCAATGGGAGTATGGTTACTCAGGGCAACATAATAATACATCCTATTTTCATCTATTACCTGGGTATACGGAACCCACTTATATGCGTCTACGTAACCGGATCTCTTATCTTCCTTTACACCAATAGTTGCAATACCGGTAGTGGACATTGGTGTTCGGCGTTCGGCCTTCTGAAGGCTACTTGCCAGAACAACCGTAGGAGGATCACTAAGTTCCTTTAAGAATGCATCATATTCTTTCTGACGGGTAGCAACATCAGTTGCAGTGTGTGATACACAATAAACAGATTGGCGGCCCGGTACCCTGGAATAATGATACCTTGCTCGTGCAACGCAACCTGTCTTAAGATCATTCAAGACAAAGACCACATCGCCCTCTACGGGAATATCTACCGTCTCAACATATCCGGTATTGATATACTCTCTTCCACGACCAATGCGTTCGGTTCCTCGATGACTTGCTCGGAATGCCTTGATTTCGAGTCCGCGCTTCTCTAAATCCGGCACATTATATTTGAATGTTTTCTTACCATAATATGCCTTTGGATCAAATAATTCAAATTTTGTATTGTTTGCATAGGCAATAACGGCAGACTTGTATAGACGTGATTGATGTTCTGCGTAGAGGTATTCTGCTCTCTCCCATTTATTCTCAATTGCATTTGCCTTCGCAGCAAGATGCGATTCAAGATTAGCATTCAGCAATTCTAACTTCTTACGAATACTGCTAATTGTAAGAGGAATGTAGCTGAGTTGTTCACGCGATGCAGCAAAATCTAGTTCACCGATCTCAAATTCAAATACAAGGCCACAACTCAGAAGATCCGAGAGGTTGCCGAAGTGCTTTTCGACATCGGGAATATTATTTAACGGATATGGAATATTACCCATCAACGCGGTGCAATGATGATTGTAATCGGTCTCAATTAGGTGAACACCTGGAACAATGTTTGCTTCCTTGTAGACAATATTCTTGTGCTCGAAGGGATGACCCGTAATATTCGGTTTATTCTTGAACCAGGAAAATACACCATACGCTTCAGTACGAAACGACTGGTAGTCACTCTTATCAGTAACACTAAATTTTACTTCAACTCCATTGCCTTCATCCGTTAGCTGTTCGCCCATTTCGGCAATAGATGGAACACCTTGTTCATTGATGAATGCACTGTAAATTCTCTGCACACCATTCTTGATAGCAGTAATAGTAAAGTTCTCTGTGTAGCTGAAGGGCGACTTTGAACCAAGGCCGAGGGCACCAATAAAAGCATTGGAGTCAGTCTTAGTGGATTCAAAATATGTGGTATAAATGTTAACAACCTGGTCATTATCCAAACCAAGGCCGAAATCTCGAACAGAGAACCAGGGCTCTAGCACCGTGGGAAGGTGTACTTCAAAAGGAACATCGGCCTTGCCTGCACCAACGTGACTGTCTACTGCGTTACAGGACAACTCACGAATAATAGCGCGGATTTTGTTGGAATAAAGACCGTCAGAGAGGATCTTAAACGCCTTAGCAGAATTGCGAATCTTAAATTCGCCTGTGGTTCCTACGTTAGATAGGACTACTTCGTTAACGGCTGCATCAATCTTCATTGTTTGTTCTTTCTAAATTGCCAATGTGCCACTATTATGCATTGGAACACAAGAGCTGTCAAATGGTATAATAGTGATAAATATAGTACATTAAGGAAATGGTTCCTTTTTGAATGATGGAGATCCCTCTTAGAGGAGTACCCATTCAAGGAGAGTATATTATGGGAAGACCCATTCAAAAGAGATGGTTTGGTCCAACAACATTAGGTGGCAATCAAATCGTAGTAAGTGGTGCAAAGTTCAGAGATGGATCAACAGTTGTAAGTCCATATATTGTTAGCCAAACTGGATCAGCAGCATACATGATTCAGAGCGCACCTGGTGGAATTCCAACAGGGCCATCGGAAATTTGCTTCATGGTAAATGCAGACAGCGTTGGTGCTCTATTACCAAGCCAATGCTACATTACAGCAACACCATTTGGTGGAACACCATTACCATGCGAAACAATCGCACAGTATCGTGTTTCATTGTACTTGGTTCCAAACAGTGTTCCTACACAAACCGGTGCACCGGCAACATCGCCGATTGCAAGCTATAGATGGTCATTGATTCCACCTGTAGCACCAGGACAGGCAGCACTAAACCTAGCATAAGAAATTTTGCTCAAAAAGAAAGGGACCTCGTGTCCCTTTTCCTATATTGTTCTATTTTAGATTTATCTACAAGCTCGTATTGATGTCTTAATAAAAAATGCTGTCACGTCTTCGGGATTATCAAAAGTAACTTCATAAATGTCACCCTTGCTTATTTTAGCGACGGAATTACATACAAAGATTGCCTTGGTGCCAATTTTTCTAGATACAACATCGGCGCCGTATTTTTCACCTGGCAAGAATTCGTAATCTCCCATACCTGCTGGATGATCTATGAAAATTGAATACATGTTGTTGGTCCCGCTAGTAGGAATCGAACCTACATCTAAGGTTTAGGAAACCCCTATTCTATCCATTGAACTATAGCGAGTTATTTTTCTTCTGCTTTTTCTAAGCGATCGTAATAATCAGGAAACTCATCTAAATGGTCTAAGGCAATTTCTCTTGCCATAGCCTTATCTCCCGTGTGTTCCTGTTCTACCTTTATGCCCTTAGTAAGCTGAGACTGAAGTTCCTCTTTAGATACGCCATGCTTTTTACGGATTTCTTCAAAAGAAGGTGTTGGTTTACCTATTAGGTCTGTAATCTCATCTAGTCTCATAAATTCCTTGGCGGAAGATAATAGAATCGAACTATCCCCGCTTGCGCGAGGGCCGAGTTTTCGAGGCTCGTTATCGCCCAGCGATGCTATCTTCCAAAATACTATTTATCTACGTTCGTCGTAGTCGTGGTCGAGGTTATATGCATCTTCCCTCTCCCATCTCTTTCTCTTCTTAGAGTCTTCCGGCTCTCTCTTTAGACGACGAACACCCCTTCTAGGATCCTCGAATTCGTCCTCATCATCGTAATATTGTCCATCTTCGTACGGTGATCTTCTTGGCATATTTCCTATTAGTTTTTAGCTAATTCCCGTTGTAGTCCACTAAATCCGCCGGCTAAGAGAGCGCCATTGATAAAAATCTGTGGAACAGTCTTTGCCTTAAACCCTAACCTCGATTCCAGTGCTCTCAAATTTGTGGTATCATCTACATCAATATAGTCAAATTCCACTGCCTTACTTTCACAAAGTGTCTTTGCCTGTTTGCAATACCCACACCATTCTGCACCGTAAATTTCGATCTTCATATTATTGTCTCCTGTTGATAATTACTTATCACAGCAATAACCAGGTATCAACACTATACAGAATTCTTTATTATTAGTCAATCACGGACATGAATTCGAGTTTACCGTCTGGATATTCAAAAATCCCTATTGCCTCCACTTTTCTTCCTGGAAACGGATTGCGTGCAGGAAATTCAGTTACCTTCAGCACAATAACATTCTTTCTATAGGTTTCTGTAATTTTTATTATGGTTCCTTTGAACCCGTTAAATGAAAGCTTACTGCCTTCTGTAAAATATGATGCCATATTATCTCGGATATAATGTTACTACCGGTATCCAAAATGTAGAATTTTTTAATTCTACCAATTCCTTTATATAAAGGGCCAATTCTTTTGGATCCATTTTAGTTGCGTTGATATGATGTACTCGTGGTGTATCAATATACCCTGGTTTCACCAAAACAACCTTACACGGTTGTTGAGCCTGTTGCAACTGAAGACAGGCATCCTGTAATGCTCTTTTTTGTATATTATATGGTCGGGCAATTGCGTGATTGTAATCTGCTGCATCCGACCCTATATTTACTATTATTTTTTCTTTTTCTTTCCATGTATTCCACAGTTCGTAGAGTAAAATACATTGATTCCAACCTAAATCTGCATTATTAATAAAAATATCACAGTTTAGAGTTTCATTGTACATTTTATTTCTTGAATCTTGATTATTTAAATCATAACCATTATTTCTCGAAAAGCCCAAGGATTCGGGAAAAATGCGATATAGCTCTTTTCCTAATCCGCTTGTATGTCCTGTAATAGCAACCTTCATTCGTAGTTTCCTAAAGAGCTTAAATCATCCATGACTAAATGAATTCTTCTGGACCTGCTCCCATTAACAAAGGTATGTCTATACCTCGTGTCAACCAAATATAAATTTTTATCACACGGAATATGAAACATTTGATTCTGATCTGGAAAAAGAAATAAACAATTTAAATTTGTCTCTATAACATAATGATATCTTTTCGACAAGTCTTTGTGCAATGTATAGCACTTGGGACCGTCCATTGTCATAATCCTAAATCTTCCCAAATTGGGTATAGATTTATAAACTTCGAATAGGTATGTATTTCTGTACTTTTCGTTAAAAATACTAAAATCAGTCTCTTTAAATTTAAAGCATTTATTTTCAAAATCAAATATAGATCCAGTAGATTCTAATACTTTTTGATCCTCAGTTAACTCCTTAGTTGAATGAGTTAGACCAATTTGTGGAATAAAGTTATGCTCTTCTATTATAGAAAAAACTTCTTTCTTAATCTGATCAAAGTCGAAATTATACTCTGGTAACTTCTTTGATATTTCAATTATCACTGGTGCCCCTAACAGGAATCGAACCTGTATCTAATACTTCGGAAATACTTATTCTATCCATTGAACTATAGGGACATTTGGTGCTGGATGGGAGAATCGAACTCACGTTCTCGCGTTACGAGGGCGATGTAATACCACTATACTAATCCAGCTTATCTATTTCACCATCTACTAAATCTTGCCACCAATCTTCTATGGTGCCATATTTTAACTTCCACATAAGGTGTTCTTCTGAGCCTTCGACCATCGTTGTCGACGAGTATACACCCTTAGCCCATTCCGGTACTTCAGGTTTCTTTGGGCCAGAGTCGGTCGACATCAACTATATCCTTATTTAGCGCCAATTGCATTTTTTCTAAAGAAAACTTTATTTCATCGATTGTGTAACCACCTACACCAACCGCATCTTCTGTAACGCCAGTAATCTTATCACCGTCGTAATATACTTCGCGAATGGTGAGATATTCTTCTTCATCCTGCGTGCCTTTACTGTAGGTTTCCTTACACACTCTATAATTCCAGGTCATTTTTTGCTTGCCTTTATCATAAGTTCTGCAATTCTTTCTGCTTCAGCATCGGCGGTGGTGCCACCACGTTTGCATAATTCCTTTAACTCATCCTTAATCCATTGCGGGAAGTGTGTTCCAGTTAGATTATCAATATCTTCTTCTGTGTATTCGGTAATTGAATCTAATACTGCCTGTAATTCTGGCTTCTTTTTCATCTTCTGAAAAAACTTACCAGGATTCATATAACTTCTCATTTTCTAATCTTTGACCTATCAACAGGGAAAACATATGCAGCCTTGCCGTGTTCGTTATTGAACACCCTAGGTCCGGTGGTTTCGCTGCTATCATAGAAATACATTTCATCCTCATATACAAATACAAGAATAAGTCCATTACAGCCCATTAGTTCTACGCACCTCTTGTAATCCCTAAACTTGTAATCATCTACAGTAAAGAAACTTTTTGTTTTGTGCTTGACGTCTAATAACCAACGGCCCTTAAATCTGTCATAATAAGCAAAATCTGGCAATATAACTGTTCCGCTGGTTCCCTCAAGTCGTGGACCAGTTCCCTTTTCGTGCGTCTGATAACGCATATCCTGAACAAGAGAATAATTCATCCGAAGATAAGAATACACCTTATCTTCTGCGGCAGTGCCCAACCTTAGATTTTCTCGGAACTGTTCGTCAGTCATTGTCTTATAATGTCTCTTGCTCTCATAAGCACTTCGCCTAACCAATTCTTACCTTCCCATTTGGTCGGATCTGTGGCTCGCGGATCATCCTTTTTCATACCAATGCCCCACAATTTATCATATGGGCTAGCTTCAACAATAATAGTATCACCGGTATCTAACATTGTATTCAAGCTATATGTATCTTGTGTGAATTTAGAAACAAGTGCCGGCACCATAATATCACGACATTCTGCCATCCATGTTGCATCGTCATATCCACGGACCTGCCTACCTAGAAATTTTTGCTTACGTGGAGAAGTCTGCTCCATAATCATTTCAGCAACATCATTATCTTTAAACAGCCTGGCCTTCTTATACATCATATATTGCTCGCTGCAATTATATTTGATGCCGAGGTGGACAAAGGACTGCGGATACCAGTTCGAGAACGGGCTATCCGATTCCCAGAAAAATGTGAAGTTATGTTTCATATCAAGACAATAAAAAACTTAATTATGGAAATTAATGAAAATATTAATGTGAATAGGCCGCCACCTAATGTTAATGCACCCCATATATTTTCATAATTTCCTGTCTTATTAATCATATATAGGCCGAACAGGAATATAATCAAAGATATAAATATTATTATTGCCATGTAATGCTTTCTTGTGGAGCCCCCGGCAGGATTCGAACCTGCCCTTTCGGCTTAGAAGACCAAAGCCCGCTCCATCGGCGGGGGCAATATGTGGTAGGACGTGAGGGATTCGAACCCCCGACCGACACAATGTCAATGTGTAATTCTACCGCTGAAATAACGTCCTAAACTATTCTTGTTATATTATAGTTATCTTTTATAAAATCGTGAAAGTATTTACCTTTTGAACGAGCATTGGTCCATTTTTCAAACCCTGCTCGTGTAATGCCCGGAATAGAAAATGATCTACCGTTAGATAATCGCATTGTGATTGTCTTATTCGGCCTATTGTGTACAATGTCAGTGATCCACGTGGATTCAACTGGTTTCTCATTCAATATTTCTGTTGCTTTCATTCCTAATATATTCAACAAACTTATAATTATAAGTTTCATTGCTCCCGTCTATTATACTATTTACCTTCCATAATGTCGAGTCAATAGTCGGGAAGAATGTGTCTGCCTTGAATTCTGCATCAATATGAGTAATTACAAGCTTATCGGCACGGTCAATGGTCTGCCTATACACCGATGCTCCACCAATAATAACTATCTCTGGATAGCAATGATCGATGGAAAATACGTCATCTATGTTCTTTGCACGTATGGCCATGCCCGCGAGCCCACCAGACGATATCACTATGCATTTTCTGCCAGGAAGTGGCTTATTTCCGATGCTAGCAAATGTATTACTTCCCATTGCTATCACCTTTCCCATTGTATAGGATTTGAAATGCTTCATATCCTCTGGGATAGACCAGATTAGCTTATTGCCCAAGCCAATCTCATTATTTCGCCCAATTGCGGCTATAAGTGTGATCATCGTTTTGTCTTTGGAGGAAGATGTGAGATTCGAACTCACGGACCCTTTTAAGAGTCGACAGTTTTCAAGACTGTAGCAATCAACCGCTCTGCCAATCTTCCATTAAATTTTCGGTATAGCTTTTTGAGGCCCGCCGGGGTTAAACGAGAGTCGAACTCGATCCTTTCTCTTTTCAATAGAATAATTTTATAGTGCTGTATCTATACCTTGTAATTTGGTAGGAGCGGAAGGAATCGAACCTTCTCAAGAACACCTATCTAGTGCTAAAAGGCTTATAAGACCTCTCTGGATACCAAGCCACGCTCCCAAATTCTTTACTTTTTCTTAAATTCTTCCCACTTATTCTCTGCCCAAGTCTGAAACATTTTTGCCCAGAATGGTTGTGGTAAATTCCACCCAACAAATGCACCAACTGCAATCCATACTAATGTCATAATGACCTCCTGCTAGTATGTTATTTATCTACCTGCAGCTCTTGCCTTTCCAATTTCGACTTGAAATTCTGCCTTATCTTTTCCAAGTAGGCTATTCAACTCACTGTTTGATATTTTTCTAAATCTACCATCACACCATTCATCATATGGACGAATCCATGTTTCGTATTCAAACGGATATATGTGATTATACACTACCCATTTCGATCTGTCAACTGCACTGGTGGCAATTTCTTTTGCTATATAGATACCACCATAGCGGTGTTGATAATAGCAGTTTATTTCTGGTGTAATCATAAATTTATGGAGCGGGGTGAGAGAATCGAACTCTCGCTATCAGCTTGGAAGGCTGAAATCCTACCATTAAATGAACCCCGCGATTTCTTTACGCAACTTCCCTAAAGGATTGGGCTGTGCGAAGTTCGTCGGCCTGACGAATAAGGAATCTACCAAGCAACTCAAGCTGAATCGGTGTAAGAAAAATTTCATCGGTCCTGTGAACCTTGCCGTGGCCGAAATTATGTTGAAATTTCACTTGCACAGCTTCATCGTAGGCATTGCTGTCAGAGACAGTTACATCGACAGTAAAAGTATCGTTTGCTTTGATAATCATTGTTGCTGACATTATGGTTCCTAGTTGTGTATGTGGTGCTGAAGGTGAGACTCGAACTCACGTATCCTTTCGGAGACGGCTTACAAAACCGTTGCAATTGCCGCTATGCGACTCCAGCATGTACTTATTTATGTATTTATTATAACAGATTACTTTAGATTGGTCACTTGC
>Ga0213919_1000827_pt1 | contig 12580 bp, 12 predicted proteins | sample McNCre317MG_FD_161056 | JGI IMG/M metagenome (GOLD analysis project Ga0213919, IMG submission 161056) | Freshwater microbial communities from McNutts Creek, Athens, Georgia, United States - 3-17 MG | ecosystem: Environmental > Aquatic > Freshwater > Creek | place: USA: Georgia | collected... | reverse complement strand
TGGACAGCGGCGGGGTGGGGCGCTCCTTGCGGGGCTGCTCGGGCCAGCGGCGACGGGGCTGCGGGGTGGGGCGCTCGCTCCAGGCTTTGCGGCGATGGGGGCAGTCGATATGCGAGCACTCGGCCAGCTCGCCGTTCGCGCGCGCGGGGTCTCGCTTGCAGACGGCGCATCGATCGGTCATTGCAGCTCCTCTGCGGATTGTTCCGCGATCCAGTCGGTGAGGTCGGCCCAGCCGCGGTCGGCGCAGTGGCCGTGGTGGCAGCGGAAGGCCCCGTGGTACTCGTTCTCCGCGGCGGGCTCGCGGATGGCAGCGCCGGTGTCAGATTGGGCGGTGTGCTCGGCGAGCCATGGGCAATGCATCTCCACCCACCCGCTCATGTCCGGCGTCTGGCGCTTCAGCATCCCATGCTGCGCCAGCCACGCAAAGTGCACGCCGAAGGAGCGGTTGCGCTCCAGCGCCTCCTCGGTCAGGAGCCGGGTGCGCGGCTCGCGCCGCCCGTTCAGCTGCAGCCCGAACGCGAGGAGCAGCTCCTCGATGCTGAAGCGACGGTCGGGGCGCAGCTCGCGCAGCGCGCATCGCCACCCGCCGTGCTGCGGCTTGCCGTTCACGTGGGCGGGGAGGCGGCCGACGCGGGTGATGCCGGACATGCCGGGGTCGGCGCCGAGGAGCTTGCCGGAGATGAAGGCGCGGATCACAGCGTCAAAGCGCGCCGCGTCCCGCTCGGGGCGGTCGAGCATGTACCACCACTGCTCGTTGTTGGGGCTGGTCTCCACCCGGGCCGTGGGCGGCACCCCGCGCACCACCTCGGGGTCAACCTTGGTGCCCACGTCGTCCACCATCAGCGCGAGGCCGGCCTGGAACGTCTCGGTGCGGCGGCGGAAGGAGTTGTCGGGGCTGCGGCCAAACGTCGCAACCGTCACGTACGCATTCGCCGCCGCGCCCAGCTCGATCTCCCGCCCCGGGCGCCACGGCCGGGGCCGCCACGCTGCGGGGCCCACCTTGCCGGGGTCGCCGATGAATCCGCAGATGATCAGCCGCTCGTCCTCCGGCAGGTGCTCCCCGCACAGCGCCGCCAGAAACTCGTCCCGATCGCTCGGGCGCGCGCCCGCGAGGGAGGTGTGCTTGGTGCGGGCGGTCATGGCTGCTCCACTGTGGTGGGTGCCTCGCGCAGCCGCTCCATGCCGCGCCGCGCAAGCTCCGTGTCTTCGGGGCTAGCGACAGCGGCGCATGGGCCTGCATGCCCGCGGCCACGGGTGCAGCGCCAGCCGGGCGGCGGGATGTCGCACTCCGCATCCATCACGGCCGCATCGGCCGCAATCGCTGCTGCGCGGGTGTCGGTGGTGGGTGCCTGGGTGGCGGTGATGCCGTGGGCGGCTTCGATGGCGCGGGCAAACAGGATCAGCGGGTTTGTCTGCGAACCGTCGTAGCAGTCCACGGACAGCGCAATGATCTGCGCATCGGTCAGCGCGGCCGGCTGCTGTGCGTGCAGTCGCCGGAGCTCTGCGGCCGCGGCGTGCGCGATGTTCACGCGACGCGTCCACGACTCCAGCACCCGCGCCAGCCGCAACGCCTCCGGCTCCTCGCCCGGGGCGCAGTGCGGACTGGCCGCGCCGTCTGCGCGGCTCGCGCAATAGTCTGCAGGGAGGGGGCGTGCATCGGCCTCGCTGGTCTCCAGGGGCGCTGAATCGTCGGGGGTGGGGGTTGGTGTGGGCATGAGCGGCTCTACGTTGAATGGGCGCGGATTTTCGGGCTCCACGCCGGGGCCGACGGAATTCTCGGGCTTCTTGGGCGGCGTGGATGAACGATCGGTGGGCGTCGAGGGTTTTCCCTCTCCCCTGGGTCGCGGGGGCTGAACTGTGGCGGTGGAGCGCCGCGCGGCGGTCGGCGTTGCCGCGGCTGGGCGCGCGATGATGCGGCACGCCCTGTTTCGGGGCGCCGCGGGGCTCGGCGCGTCCCGAGATTCCCAAGTTCCCAAGGGGCTTACCTCGTTTCAAAAAAAAAATCGGAAATCCGTAAGTCCTTGATTCGTATAGAAACGAAAAAATCGAAAACAAAAAATTTAATTACGTACGGGGAGAAGAATAGGGAATCTTGGGAACTAGGGAATCTTGGGAAACCCCGCGGCGCGAGGGGGCTTTGAGATTCGGTGAGAACCGGCGATAATCGCGCGTCCGCGTAGATTCATTGCCCAGCGCGCGGCGGCGTCTCCAAATGAAGATTGCAATTGCAGCTCACACATTCACTGATGGAGACTCGGCGTGACAGGCGCGCGGCGCCTCAGTGCGCGGGACAGAATCACGCCAGCCCTCGCCGAGCAGCGCAAAGCTGCCCACGAGCTGCCGCACGAATGGCTGTTCCGGCTGGCGCGCGGCGAGGGCATCAAGCAGAAGCGCCTGCAAACGACATTCGACCCCGCCACCGGCGTCGAGTTGTCGCGCAAATGGGTCGAGGAAACATACTACGCCTCCATCGACCAGCGCATCGACTGTGCCAAGGCGGCGGCCCCGTACTACGCCCCGCGCCTCGCCACCAACACGCTCCAATCTCCAGCCACGGACATCGACGCGCTGCGCGAGCTGTTCGCGGGGCTGGCGTCGCGGTTGCCGGTGTGATGCTATGAGCAACGTCGTCGCCCTTCCCGGCGTCGCGCCCGACGCGGTGCAGCCCGCATTGCACGACGCGCCCGCAGTCCTGCGCACCATCGCCGCCAAACTGGAGGCGGAGGCCGCCGCGTATGGCCCCGGGTTCATCGCTCGGGTCGTGGTGGTGGTGCGCGCCAGCGGCCGAGAACCCACCGTGCACGCCGCGGGCAATTGCCCGCCTGCGCAGGCCTTCATGGACCTGCACGCCGGTGCGCAGCAGCTCATGAACATGCGCAGCCCCTCGCGCTGAACGACGATGGCCGGCCGCCCGCGCAAGACCCCCGCCGCAGAGGCCCCCGCCACGCTGCCCGCGCGCACCGGCGGCGCTGCAGACCTGCTCGCCCGGGCCGACAAGCGCGAGCTCGAGCGCTGGTACCCGCTCCGCCCCCACCCGCAGCAGCTGCGGCTCGTCGAGGACCGGGTGCGGTTCAAGGTCGTGCCCGCCGGGCGGCGCAGCGGCAAGACCGAGCGCCTCAAGCGCTTCACCGTCCGCGAAGCGCTCCGCACCCAGATGCCCTACTTCCTCGGCGCCCCCACCTACGCGCAGGCGCGGCGCATCTTCTGGGACGATGTGAAGCTGCTGGGGCTGACGCGGTCGTTGCCCGGCGTGAGCATCAGCGAGTCCGACCTCAAGATCATCTACCCCCACGGCGGCAGCATCACGGTCGTGGGCCTGGACCAGCCGCAGCGCATCGAGGGCACACTCTGGGGCGGCGGCGGGATCGACGAGTTTGGCGACCTGAAGCCCGAGGCCTGGCCCGAGAACATTAAGCCCGCCTTGGACACCGAAGACCCGCGCTTCCCGGGGCACGTGGCGTGGTGCTGGTTGGTGGGGGTGCCCGAGGGCCTGAACCACTACTACGACATCGCCGAGTACGCCCGCACCAGCGGCGACCCGGACTGGGCGTTGTACCACTGGAAGAGCGCCGACATCCTCAGCGCCGACAAGATCCTCGCCGCCCGGCGGAGCATGAGCCTGCGGCAGTTCCGGCAGGAGTATGAAGCCTCGTTCGAGACCGCCGCCGGGCGCATCTACGAAGAGTACAGCCCCGCCAACGCCACCACCGAGCGCATCGCGCCGCACGAGCAGCTGTGGTGGGGCCACGACTTCAACTTCACGCCCCTCAGCTCGTTCATCGGCGTGCGCCGTGGGGACGCGTTGTACGCGCTGGACGAGATCGTGCTGGACTCGGCGGTGGCGCGCCAGTCGGCGATCGAGTTCTGCGACAAGTTCAAGGCGCACCAGAACCGCCGCGTCATCATCTTCGGCGACCCCGCAGGCCGGGCCGGCGAGAAGCACGGCCACGCCAGCGACTACAACGAGATGGAAGCCGTCCTCCGCCAGAACAACTGGACCTACGAGCGCCGCGTGAAGCCCGCCGCGCCCGCCATCCGCGATCGCCAGAACGCTCTCCGTGCCAAGATCTGCACGGCAGACGGCCGAGTCTCGCTGTTCGTGAACCCGATCACGGCGCCCACGCTTCACAAGGGCCTGAGCACCGTGCAGACCAAGAAGGGCAGCTCCTTCATCGAGGAGCAGTCACGCGAGCAGCACATCACCACCGCCATCGGCTACTGCGTTGCGCACGAGTGGCCGGTGCTGTTCCACATGCCCGAGACCGCCATCCAAGTCCTCCCCACCGTCCACCACTGGGCCTCCCCCGCCGCCAGCGCGCGCGGCTGGCGCGGCTGAGCCGGGGCGCATCACTCATGACCATCCGCCAGACCCAGAAGCTCCGCGACCTGCACGCCCGCATGCGTCGGCGGTTTGACCGCGTGTGGTGTGCGCAGCGCGACGAGCGCATGCAGTGCATGCAAGACCGGCGGTTCTACGCGGTGGCGGGGGCGCAGTGGGAGGGCGCGCTGGGGGACCAGTTTGAGAACCGGCCGCGGCTCGAGGTGAACAAGATCCGCAAGGCGGTGAACCGGATCGTGGCCGAGTACCGCCAGAACCGCGTCGAGGCGCAGTTCCTCCCCGCCACCGACTCCCCCGCCAACCAGAGCGCCGCCGACTCCGCCACCAGCCTCTACCGCGCCGCGTGCGTCGCGCCGCTGGCCTCCGCGGCCAAGGACAACGCCTTCGAGGAGGCCGCGAGCGGCGGCATCGGGGCGTGGCGGCTGCGGCCGGTGTCCGTCGACGAGGACGACCCGGGCGAGGACGAGCAGGAGATCGTGGGCGAGCCCATCTATGACGCCGACGTCCGCGTGTTCATGGACGACAACTCGCTGCGCCCCGACAAGTCGGACAGCAAGTGGGGCTTCATCATCACCCCCTACACCCACGAGGCCTACGAGGACAACTGGGGCGACAACCCCGCCACCTGGTCCGTCGAGCGGCTGGGGACGCAGTTCGAGTGGGTGACGACGGACACGGTGTTTGTCGCCGAGTACTACGAGATCGTCCGCGAGCGCACCACGCTGCGCATCTGGCGCCACCTCGACGGCACCGAGGTGCGCACCCTGGACCGCGACCGCGCGGCGGACCCGGACTTGGAGCGGTGGCTGCGGGCGGTGGGCGCGAAGATGGTGGCGGAGCGGGAGGTGAAGGTGCCCGCGGTGTACAAGTACATGGCCAACGGCAACGAGGTCATCGAAGAGTGCGGCCGCGTCCCGGGCAAGTACATCCCCATCATCATCACCTACGGCCAGCGGTCGGTGGTGGATGGGGTGGAGCGGTGCTGCGGCGCGGTCCGCGTCGCCAAGGACCCGCAGCGCCTCAAGAACATGCTCACCAGCAAGCTCGCCGACATCGCCGGCGGCTCCAGCGTGCGCAAGCCCATCTTCACCCCGCGCCAAGTGGCCGGCCACACCGAGCTCTGGGCCAACGACAACGTCCAGAACAACCCCTACCTGCTCATCAACGAGCTGATCGACCCGGTGAGCGGGCAGCTGATTGTGGCGCCGGTGAGCTACCTGGAGCCGGCCACCGTCCCGCAGCCGCTCGGCGCGCTGCTGGAGCTGTCCGAGTTCGACATCAAGGACCTCCTCGGCTCCACCGAGCAGGCCGAGAAGGTCGTCAGCAACGTCTCCGAAGAGACGATGGGCATGGCCCAGCAGCAGATCGACCTGCAGAGCTACGGCTACACCTCCAACTTCCAGCGCGCCGAGCGGTACGCGGCGCTGGTGTGGCTGGAGATGAGCAGGGAGCTGTACGTCGAGCGGGGCCGCAAGATGAAGGGCTCCACCGCCGACGGCAAGCTCCAGACCATCGAGCTCCAGAAGCGCACCATCGACCCCAAGTCCGGCGCCGCCTTCCTGGCCGCGGACTTGCCCGGGGCGGACCTCAACCTCGAGATCACCTTCGGCCCCAGCAGCACCACCCGCCGCGACAGCACCGTCCGCCGCCTCACCAAGATGCTCGCCATCGTCAAGGACCCCGAGACCACGGCGGTGCTGGAGGCGTTGGCGATGATGAACCTGGAGGGCGAGGGCATGAGCTCCACCCGTGCCTACTTCCGCAAGCGCCTGCTCGCGCTGGGCGCCGTGGAACCCACCGAGGAGGAGCGCAAGCAGATGGAAGAGGCGCGCGCCAACAAGCCCGAGAACGCCAACGACGCCTACCTCCGCGCCGCGGCGGAGGGCGAGGGCGCCAAGGCGGTCAAGGCTCGCGCCGACACGCTCCTCTCCCTGGCCCGCGCGCAGGAATCCCGCGCCAACGCCGCCTCCATCTCCGCCAACGTCGACCGCTCCGAGGTGCAGCAGCTGGTCGACCTGAGCGCGCAGCTGGCCGCGCCCGCCGCGCAACCGCAACCCCAGGGGAATCCGCCGGCCCCGCAACCCACCCCGGCGAGCATCTAAGGACCATCAGCATCATGCTCATCCACACCCTCATCCGCCGCCACCTCCGCCTCCACCGCCCCGACGACGGGGGCGAGGGCTCGGGCGGCGGCGCTGCCGCGGCGCCCCGCTTCAACACCCAGCTCCCCCCGGACACCCCGGCCGACGCAGGCGGCGCGCCCGCCGACGGCGCTGCGCCCGAGGGCGAGGGTGCCACCCCCGCGGCAGAGCCCCAGGGACAAGCGGAAACGCCCCCGGGCGACGCGGGCGCCGACGGGGAGGGGGAACCTACGCTCCTGCTGGACGACGCGCCCCTGCACACCGAGGAGACCAAGCCCTGGGTCAAGGAGCTGCGCAAGAAGTTCCGCGACCAGGCGCAGCGCCTGGCGCAGTACGAGCGGGGCGGCGCAACGCCCGCGGCGGGCCCGGCCGCGCTGCCTCCCGCCCCGGGCCCCAAGCCCGAGCTCCGCAACTTCGACTTCGACGCCGAGCAGTACGCGGCGGCGCTCGACAAGTGGCACGACGCGAACAACAAGCGCGCCGCCGCCGAGAAGGACGCGCAAGCCCGCCAGACGCAGGACCAGCGCGACTGGGAGGCCCGCGTCACCGCGTACCAGCAAGCCGGCCGGGAGCTCGGGTTTGCTGACTTCGAGGACTGCGAAGCCGCCGCCCTCACCGAGCTCTCCCCCACCCAACAGGGCATCATCGTGCAAGGCGCAGAAAAGCCCGCGCTGGTCATGTACGCCCTGGGCCGCAACCCGCAGCTCGCCCGCGATCTCGCCAAGCTGGAAGATCCGGTCAAGTTCGCATTCGCGGTCGCCGACCTCCAACGCAAGCTCACCGTGGCCAAGCGCAAACCCACCACCAAGCCCGAACCCGCCGCCCCCGCCAGCAGCCGCAGCGCTTCCGAAGCGCTCGCCGGCGAGGACCGCAAGCGCGAAACGCTGCGCCAGGAGGCAGTCCGCACCGGCGACATGAGCAAGCTGCTGGCCTACAACCGCGAGCAGCGCTCGCGGCGCACCGCCTGATCACCCACATCCAATCCGCAAGGAACCGCAACCATGAAGACTTTCAAGTTCAACCGCATCGGCGCCGCTCTGGCGGCCCTGGGCTCCCGCATCAACGACCTGCTCTTCGCGCACATGGCCCGCAGCGGCATGGTGCTGGGCGCCAACTCGTTCTCCAAGCAGGAGATCGTCGCCTTCGAGAAGGTGTTGGAGGGTTTCGAGGACGGCTTGGTCGTCAGCGAGAAGTTCGTCAAGTTCGACGTCGATGACCAGACGGCCGAGCGCGCCAACAACACCATCTGGCGCCCGATGCCGTACATCGCCCAGTCGTTCACGGGCCTGGACCAGTCCGCCAACTTCAACCGCAACTACGCCCAGCTGTCGGTGCCGATCTCGCTGGGCTACTCGCACTCGGTCCCGCTGACGATGTCGGCCACCGAGCTGCGCGACGCCCTGCAGGAGCAGCGTCTCGGCAAGGCCGCAATGCAGCGGCTGGCCAGCGACCTGAACGTCGCCTGCAGCAACCTCGCTGCGCTGACCGGCACCATTTTCGTCAAGCGCTCCGCCGCCGCGGCGGGCTTCGACGATGTGGCCGCAATCGACACCGCGCTGAACCGCCTGGGCATCGACCCGATGGGTCGCAGCGTGTTCTACTCGTCGGGCGACTACAACAACATGGCCAGCAACCTGGCCGGCCGGGTGCTCGACAACAGCAAGTCGCTGGTCGCCTACGAGCGCGCCTACGTGGGCAACGTCTCGAGCATGGAGACGCACAAGCTGGACTACGCCTACCGGCTCACCGCCGCCGCGGGCGTCACCGTCACCGTCAACGGCGCCAACCAGCGCTACGTCCCCAAGGCCACCAGCACCGCGGGCACCGGCGAGACCTCCAACGTCGACAACCGGTACCAGAACCTGACCATCGCTGTGACGAGCGGCACGGTGAAGGTGGGTGATGCGTTCACCATCGCGGGCGTGAACGAGGTGCACCACATCACCAAGCAGGACACAGGCTCCCTCAAGACCTTCCGCATCGCGGGCATCGTCTCGGGCGGCGGCGGCAGCGGCGTGGTCACCATCTCCCCGCCCATCATCGCCGCCGACAGCTCGCCCACCGACCCCGAGCTGCAGTACAAGAACTGCACCGCCACCCCCGCCAACGGCGCAGCCATCACCTGGCTCAACACCGCCGCAGGCTCGGCCAATCCGTTCTGGGTCGGCGACGCGATGCAGATCATGCCCGGCCGCTACAAGCCCGCGGCGGACTCCGGCCTGGCCATCATGTCCGCCACCGTCAAGCAGGGCATCACCGTCACCATGGCACGCCAGGGCGAGATCGGCGCGCTGTCGACCAAGTACCGCTGGGACCTGTTCTACGGCCTGAGCAACATGCAGCCGCAGATGTCCGGCATCGAGATGTTCAGCCAGCCCTGATCGCCCGGCGGCGAGCTGACGATGACCGCCCGCCGCCCTCCAGCGGCGGGCTTTTTGTAAGGACCCACGATGAGCAATGCGAACGATTTCCCGATGATGCTGTACCGGGCGCCCGGCCCCCATGAGATCCAGGGCATGATGCTGGCGTACGTGATCGTGCCCGACGCCGAGCAGCTGGACGCGGCGCTGGACGATGGCTGGTGCGCCAGCCCGATGGACGCCCACGCCGAGCACACCGCCGCCCAAGAGCATGCGGCGGAGCAGCGCCGCGCCGCCGCCAACGCCGAAGCCCTCGCCCGCGCCAACGCCTCCGCCCCCGACGCGGCGCCCCCGACGCGCGCGGAGCTGGAGGTGAAGGCGCGCGAGCTCGGCATCAGCTTCACAGCCAAGACCACCGCCGCCGCGCTCGTCCAGGCGATCGACGCCAAGCTGCGCACCGCCGCGGCCTGACCCACGGACGACGAGGAGCGCACAACATGCCGTGGACCAAGCGCCAGCTCGTGGAGGCCGCATTCGAAGAGGTGGGCCTGGCGCCGCACACCTTCGAGCTGCAGCCGGAGCGCCTGGAGTTCGCGCTGCGGCGCATGGATGCGATGGTTGCGGAGTGGACGACCACCGGACTGCGCATCGGGTACAACGCCGCAGGCGGCCTGAACGACGACTCCGGCGTCTCCGCGCAGAGCGTCAACGTCGTCTTCCTTCACCTCGCGCTGCGCATCTCCCCGTCTCTCGGCAAGACCGTCTCCGCGGACACGCGCTCGTCGGCGACCGCCGCGATGAATGCGCTGTACATCGCCGCCGCGCAGCCCGTCCAGCGCCAGCAGCCTCCCGACATGCCCCGCGGCGAAGGCCAGCGCCCCTGGCGCGGCACGGGGTACACCTTTATGCCCCCGCCGGACACATCGCCGATCGCCGCCGCGCAGCCCGACAACCTGCAATTCGACAAGGACTGAATCCATGGCCATCGAACGACTCACCCAGGCCGCGCTCTCCGCCGCCGCGCAGATCCCCTTCTACGACCCGGCCAACGGCTCCGACGCCCGCGCCAGCATCACGGCGCTGGCCACGTTGCTGGCCGAGCTGATTGGCGTGTCGCAGCTGCAGGTGACGCAGTACGCCGCGCCCAACGCCACCGGCTTCACCGTTCTCGTCGCCCCGGCCACGCCGGGCGCCAGCGTCTGGCTCCTGCTCACGCCGCTGGCCGGGTACGCCGCGGGCACGCTCACGCTCCCCGCCGTCGCGGCGGCGCAGCACGGCCAAGAGCTCCTCGTCACCACCACGCAGAGCGTCACCACCCTGACGGTCTCCGGCAACGGCGCCACCGTCAACGGCGCCCCCACCACCCTCGCCGCCAACGGGTTCTTCCGCATGAAGTTTGATGCGGTGCTGGACGCGTGGTACCGGGCGGGCTGACGCACAACCACCCCTCCTTGAGCCCACGAAAGGCTGACCCGCAATGTCCGACATCGCTTTCACCCCCTACTCCGGCGCCACCGTCAGCGCTGCCAGCTCCGCCGGAGTGGCCAACGTGACCACCCTCGCGCGCGCCCGCGCGCTGCTGCTGATCAACGTCGGCACGCAGCTGGTCTTCATCCGCGTCAAGCCCAACGGCAGCGCCACCGACGCCTCCGCCACCGACATGCCCCTGCCCGCAGGATCGCAGGCCGTCATCCTCAAGAGCTCCGACCCCGGCGCCCTCACCGGCGAGACAGTCGTCAGCATCTTCGGCACCGGTGCTGGCAGCACCATCTACGTCACTCCGGGCGAAGCGCCCGGCCTCTGAAGGGGCCAAGCATCATGAGCAGCACCATACTCGCCGGGGCGCAAGCCTCCGTCCCCATCGCCGCTGGCGACTCACTGGGTGTGACGGGGCCTGGCACCTACCAGGTCACCGCCCCAGGCCGCCCCGACATCGCCACCGTGCAGCGCCCCATCGGCCCCAACGGCAGCGTGGTGGGCCCGTTCGACGCGGCGGCGACGGTGCGCTTGGTGGCCGGCGGCGCGCTAATCTACGACACGCTGGGCGCTGGGGATGTGCTGGACCGCAGCGGGCGGCTGGCAATGACCGCGTCCGACGTCTCGAAAAACCAAGCCTTGGTGTCAAAGTATGGGGTTCCGGGCGGCGGCCTGTACCTGGGCGATGCTGCTCCGAAGCGGCTGCGCCGTGGCACCTACGGCCGCAAGGTCGGGGCCTGGGAAGGCGCGCTGCAGAACTCGGCCGGCACGACGAGCTTTGTGGCCGGCGACGTGCCGCCCTGGGCCGACTTCACCACGCGCTCTGTCCGGCTGGACCAGAACGCCACCACCAGCTTTGCGCAGGTGTCCTGCGAGGGCGGGCAAGCATACATGCCGCTAGGGCGCGGCACCGGCCCTGCCGCCACTCCGCTGACCGGCGGTTTCACGGCTGGCGTGTGGGTCAAGAACCCGGGCAGTCGAACGCTGAATTTCCTGCTGCAGATGTACAACGTGGCGGCTAACCGTTCGGTGCAGTTCTACGGCGCGTGCGAGCCGGGCGGCTGGCGCTTCATCACCTTCAGCCCGGTGCAGGATGCCGGGGGCACATGGTCCCGAGGGGTGGATGCGGTAAGCCTCGTCCGGGTGGCACAGCGCGACACCGGCGCCGAAGGCGCATGGCTGGCCGGCGAGTATCTGCAGTTCGGCCCGGTCTATGTCGATGTGGCGGCCCGGCCAAAGTTCCTGCTGACCTTCGATGACGGGCTGATTACCCAGCGATACCCGCACAACACCCCGTTCGTCAGCGGCGCGGCCAACGTCACCAGCACGCTCAGCGACGTTCTCACGACGAACGCAGCGCACAACCTGAGCATCGGGACGCCTATCCAGTTCAGCGAAACGGCGCCCACCTCGCTGACGGCCGGCACGACCTACTGGGTCAAGACCGTGCCGAGCAGTACCACGCTGACGCTGGCGACCGATTCCACGTTGGCAACGACCGCGACCACGACCGGGTTTGCCGGGGTGGCACGCTGGGCCTACGCAGGCACGCAAGACCGCAGCATTCAGCAGATCGTGGAAAGCTACGGCTTCCGTGGCTCGCTGTTCATCGTGCCGCAGTGGCTGGGCACGACTGGCCGCTATGGCTACGGCGGCGGCAGCAATGCATTCATGTCGGCGTCCGATGTGCTGGCGATGTGGGCTGATGGGTGGGCGGTGGGATCGCACAGCAACACCCACCCGAGCAACGGCGACAGCGCCGGCCTCCGGCTGCTGGGTCCGTATGGCTACTACCTGTCCAACGCCTACGACAACATGCCGTTGCAGTACCGGACCAACTTCGGCATCACGATCGCATGGCGCCGTCGCGTCACGGCCGGCACGCAGGCCAGCCCCAGCGTTTTCACCACCGAGAACGCGCATCAGTTCCTTGTGAATCAGCCCATCGTGTTCACGGATGTGGCCCCGACCGGTTGCACGCTGGGTGTCACGTACTACGTGCGGACGACGCCCAGCGCCACGACGTTCACCCTGGCGACCGATCAGGGCACGCTGGCGAGCGCCGTCAACAACACCACCGGCGCGTGGTCGGGGACAGCCAACTACCGCTGGCCGGGCTCGACGCTGGATGACTCGGCGATCTATCAGGACATCATCGACTGCGCCAACGCGCTGACCGCGATGGGCATCACCACCGCATTCAAGTTCCTGGCGCTGCCCCAAGGCGGCGCCGATGAATACGTGCGGTCAGCGTGCATCCGGGC
>Ga0213919_1000826_pt1 | contig 12588 bp, 20 predicted proteins | sample McNCre317MG_FD_161056 | JGI IMG/M metagenome (GOLD analysis project Ga0213919, IMG submission 161056) | Freshwater microbial communities from McNutts Creek, Athens, Georgia, United States - 3-17 MG | ecosystem: Environmental > Aquatic > Freshwater > Creek | place: USA: Georgia | collected... | reverse complement strand
GGGTATGGACTGGTCCAGGCTCATTGCTGCTGCCATGCGCCACCTAAACGCTTTCAACAAGGGCGAAGACCTTGACCCGGAAAGTGGGCTCCCCCATCCGGCCCATGTCATGGCCTGCATGTCATTCCTCTTAGAATACATGGCCATGGGCAGTGGGGTTGACGATCGGTACAAAGCCGGTGTAGTATCTAAGAATGAACTTAATTTTGATGATGTTATTAACTTCCAACCAGCACCAGTTACCTACAAAGCTGTTGACTTCGGTATGCCAGACCGAGTCGTCGCTTCGTCCCTCTGTTGTGAACCATAACGATGGAGGGCGGGCATCCTACGGGTTGTGCCAAATTCAGCTGAGGACAGCTGAGGAGTACGACTCCAAGGTGACGCCACAGAAACTACTCAACCCCGCATACAATGCGGACATTGCCGCCCGTATTCTCCGCAGACACTATAATAAATATCACTCATGGGATAAAGCAATCCTTGCATATAACGCAGGATCTGTGCGATACTCCAAATCAACTGGTGACTATATAAACGCAAACTACTTGCGGAAGGTAACTAAGATATGGAAATCCCTGGACCGAGCCGAAGCTATTGCGCAATGCTCGACGATCATCTGCTTGCCAAAGAGGCCAGTACTAGTAATGCGTACTACCCCCTGAGGCCATCGGCTTCGGGCTACTGCGCCCGGAAGCTTGCCTATGATCTGGCCGCCTTTGATGGTAAGATTGAAAAACCCGCTGATCCGAAAAAAGCTTCGGTAGTCAGGCTTCTTAATCTTGGTCATAGTATTGAGTATCATGCCCTGAATCTCTTCTCACAAGTAAAGGATTTAGATGTCAAATTTAAGCAACAGGTCGTTAGTATTTTTCGCCTTCCTTCTGGCCGTCTTATTGAAGGTAGTATCGATGCGGCTTTTGTCACACCAGATCACAAGGGCATCATGGACGTCAAATCAGTGGGTGACGGCTGGGCACAAAGCTTCAAAACCCGATGGGACGGCATGCTTGATAAATATTCAAAAGTCGCCCACATGTTCGACGAAAACTCCTTCTATGTGGATGATGTGGAAGAGTTTCTCGAAGCCATAGGCGAGGATGCACTGGTGGCTAACATCGTGCAGCTAAATCTATACCTGACATCCGATTTCGCTAAGGAACGTGGCTTTGATCATGGCGTCATTTATCGATATAATAAGAACAACTCCACTCATATGGAGATAAGATTTAAACCTAGCGACAACCTTAAGAATTGGGTGCATGATCGCTTTAATAGGATCGAGGAGGCGGTCGCAGCTGGCACTCCCGAGGTGGTAGAGAAAGAATTCGTGCTCGGTTCCATGGCGTGCGGGTTTTGCCCCTGGTCATTACACTGCTGGCCTGAGGCAGGTGAGGCAAAGAAGGAATACTTTAAGACCTTGCCTAAGAAAAAATGGGCCGAGGATAGCAGCAAAATTGCAGAATTGAGCGAGAGCCTGCAAGCACTGGAATCCTACCAATCGTCGGTATCAGCCATTGAAAAAATCAAAACCGACATTTTGAAGTTGATGACGGGCGCAGAAGTGTATAAAGTAAAATCACCAAGTGGTAAGGTGTATGAGGCTAAGTTTCTTCAATCACCTAAGCCACGATATGAATTGAGGGAGAGTAAAGAGTAATGGGGAATGAAGAGATTGACCTAAATACATATAGCATTACTTTGCCTAGTGAGATGACAACAGCAGAGGCACGCATCCATGGCATACAAGAACTAGCCCTAAGTCTGGCCCTCGACGCAGCAAAGGCCCACACCGATTCATTTAGCGTCCATGACGTCAATAAAGCTATCAACAACGCTACCATCCTATTTGACTACCTAAAAGGCTGGGGACGGCGTGAGAGAACCAGACTAAAGAAAAAGGAGAAGAAGAAATGAATTACAACGATGGCCCTACCGCTGCTGCCCTCATCGATATTAAACGTGAACGCCTGCGCCAGTTAGAGAAGTGGGGCAAGCAAAGCCGCACCTTTGCCGACTTCCATACCCAAGGCCCTGCAGAAATGCAGAACCTAAATATGATGCGCACCCTATATGACATCGAGACTACGAGCGCCGATGGCCCCCGGTGGGACACTATCCTGGGCGAAGAGCTACTTGAAGCTCGCACCGCCGGTACCATTGAGGAACTACGCACCGAATTGGTGCAAAGCGCCGCTGTCATTGTAGCTATGATTGAGCAAATTGACCGCCAAGAATACATTAACCCAGATTTTGTGGACTACAAATGAAGATTGAATTCACCGCAGAAGAACGTAAGTATCTCTATAATTTGCTAAAGCTCGTAGCTGTAGGGTCGAAGGATACACCCCAAACCGCAGGCTTCTGGCTTGGCCTTGCCAACCGGCTCGGTCCAAATCAAAGTGTGGTGCATATGCGCCGCTCACAGGCAGAATACCTCTTGACAGCAGTGGAAGCAGCTGTTAAACGTATAGGTATGTCGCACAAAGAAGGTGCTGAATTAAACCCCCGAGCCGATGTCTTGAAATTGATTTTAGGACGGGCTCAACAAAAGCTTGCAGCAAAGATTGCTCAAGGGAAAGATGACGAAGAAAATGGAACAACCTAAAGACGAGATGATTAAAGTCCGTAGTACTATTAAGGGTAAGAACTCTAAAGGCGGTGATCGCACTCAGTACTATCTTACCCCAGAGGACACCCAGGTGCTTATTAACGAACTCACTGCATCGTTAAATACACCGCAAGGACAGGAGAAGGGTGTAAAGCTTGATCTTCATACCAATGAAAAGCAAGCCGATGATGGGCGCAAATTCCTGTCCTCCTTTGGCTTTGTTAAATCAGTGGGCGAGGGAGTGGGCGGTAGTCGTGCTCAAGCGCCTCGTAAGTTTGCCCCTAAGCCATCCGCAAGCAAGCAGGTGAGCTAAGGTATGCGGAGCATCTCGGTATCAAAGGACGATGCCAAGGTGCTCCTCGATAATGTCCATCGTATGAGCCAGGAATTCGGCTTTTATGATAAGGATCGCAGTAAAGGTCGGCTTGTCGCTAAACTGTCTAGGGTTAAGGATGACGGCACGGTAGAGCTATGGAAAGGCGAACTAGAGTCGGCCCTTTGGTGTTGTGGGATGTTGGACGAGGCAAGACGCTTCGTCCCCTCCCCTCATCATTCAGATTACGAAAGTTTTTATAAGTCCCTCATCCCGGCGGGCCATTACATGGACCCCTACTTTTTTATGATACGGAGAAATGGCGAGTATGTTTGAACAAATTGGCGGAAGAAAATTAGTTGCATCCTTGCTAGTCATGATCGTTGGTGTGGTGGTGACGGCCCTAAAAGGCGACATCCCATCGGGGCTATTGCAGTTACTGGAGGTAACGCTTGGAACATTTGTTGGTGGTAATGTTGTCAATACTTTTGCTAGTGTCTTGTCTCAGCGTGGTAACGGTGCTGGTAGTGACGTGGAGGATAAGACGCCTGGAGAACCTATTCCTGCAAGTGCTGCGCCGGTTGCCCCTCCTGTCATCGAAGCAGCTGAAGCACCTATCCAGCCCTCGAATGCGGACATCTACAATGGGCTCCAACTCATCTTCAGTAGAGTCGAAGGACTAGAGAATAACCTGAATGCGCAGCTAAAGACGCTCACTGAGGGCTCGGTAGTTGTGCAGCGTAGTGCGAATAAACTCATTGAATTGGCGTTGAAACAATAGCATGGGCCCGGTGAGCGAATTAGAAGAGGGCATCAGGAGCCTATATCTTTTCACTACCCTTATTCTTATATTTCTGGTAATCATAGAGCCAATGGGGGATGACGACAATGAGAATGACAAGAGGCGATGAATACCCTTTTGCGCCTGTAGTACATCTTAGTTTTAGACAGACGGCTTTAGGTGACTGTGTCGCTACAATGCCTGCGATCATTTATGCCCTAAAGCACTACCCCAAAACTACATTCCTCATCTGGCCGCCCGATTATCTTTTCTCGCTATTCGAGTTTGTACTTAAAGAGTATCCAAATAAGGTAATCCGGCCCGCATCGAAGATTGCAACGGAAGCCGACCCCGACCTCCCCTGCGCCACAAATAAACTTGAACTGCATAGCACACTTAAGACCCGGGCGGACCAGTATGCCTTTCGGGCCATTATGGATATGGATGCGCCGTCTCCGGTAGACCTGTCGTATCCAACCGTCAACGTCACAGAGATAGAAACAGACAAAATCATTAAGGAGCGTTATGTCGTATTCCCGACGAATTTTACTTCAGCTACCCGACAGTTCTTACCCGAAGTGGCCAATGACCTTATTGATTACAGTATCGGACTTGGCTACCTACCTGTCTTCCTTGGAAACAGTAGTACCAAAGATGCAGCGCCAAACCAGTCTTCTGCCATTGATTTTAGCAAAGGGTGCGACCTGCGAGACGCTACCACGATGCTTCAAACTCTTCGAATCCTCGGACATGCAAGCGCCGTCGTTGGCGTGGACAACGGACTGTTACATCTTGCGGCACTCACCAATGCACCAGTCATCGCAGGATTTACTAACGTTGATCCAGACACTCGTGTCCCCTACAGACGAGGCATTAAGGGCCTTAGATGGACTTCTATTGCACCCGAGGGGCTGGGATGCAGCCCTTGCCAAAGTAAATGGCACTTCATCTATGACCAAAAATTCACCGAATGCCGATACGGAGACTACGCCTGCCTGAAGCTTGATGTAAATAAATTCAAGGAAGCTATGGACATTTACCTGAACTAAAGATAGGGTAAGATTATGAAAATTGATGCTTACATTGAAGCTAACAAAAACAACTGGGCGGCCTTAACTCCTTTCACCGCCCGGTCGCAGCTGGCCTCGGTGCCTGATCCGGTCACGACCTCCCCCCAGGTTATGTATGACCATCTTGCATCGAGGCTGGCCCCCTATACCCGCAACATCTATTGGATGAGAGTGGCCCATTACTATGCGTGGGCAATGCCTAGTAAACCTAATAAGTTTACTCAATGGGCTAAACAGAACCGAAATCTATTTAAGAATGCATACAAGAAGGAAGTGCTCAATGTCACGTTTGAGGAAGCCGAGGCGCTCATCGCTACTATTTCCGAGGATCAAGTCAAAAGAGAGTGTTTTAGAATGCTCTACGGGGGTCAAAGGTGGGGCGACACTCCTGACGGCCATGGCGGGGTCATTGGAAAGGGCAGTAAAGTCCGGCCCAATTACGCACCAGAATTTCCTAGAACGACTACATGCTATACGAAGGTATACCGAACGCTTGGCCGACTTGGGCTTAAGCCGCATTCCCTCAGAAAACTTGCGCTCACGAAGCTCGCAGAAAAAGGTGCGACAGCGGCAGACTTAATGGCAGTAGCGGGCTGGTCGTCCATTCATACGGCTACATCCTATTTGCAACCTAAACAAGATAAGAAACTTATGGAGATGATTCGTGGTAACTAAACTAAAAATGTTTATGAAGCTTGATGGTACACTGGTCCTGCGTGACCCGGAAAGTATTAGTGTCAGTGAGGAATCGTACCTAAAACCTGTAATGTACGTGCTACCCGGCATTGGCCAAGATGGCGAGGATGTCTATACCGATGAATTCTTTACTACGAAAACTTAAACTAGGGCTGTGGTTCATAGGCCCGGCCATGCCCCTTTACATCACTACCCTTGTTGTGGTAGGCATAGTGGTAGGAGTGAGTTATGAAATCATTCTCGGAACTGTTGGCGCTTTCTGTGGTTTTGTTTACTTTACAGGAATTCTTGTTCATGACCTTGAATCCCTGGTGACACGTGGCCGGGAGCCACGCATCGGTAAGAAAGAAAAGGAGTCACGTAATGATATTCAAGACAAGTAAATATCTACCAGCATTCGAGGCCGCCAAGGCCGAGGTGGACGAATCGGGCATTCTCACTGGCGATCTTCTCATGGTGGAGAAGATTGACCAGCCGGAGATCAAGTCCACGGGCGGCATCATCCTCAGCGCAAGCGTGGATCACCGCCAGACTAACTCCATTGGCGCCAATATGCCGCACTTTGTACGGGTGCTGGCCGTGGGCAAAGGGTTCTACAATGAGGAGACGGGCGAGGATGTGCCAGTGGAGGTAAAGCCCGGTGACATTATCCTAGTAGGTGAGCAGAGTGTAAAATGGATGGCCCATTGGCCTCTCTTGAACTATACCCCGTTTCAGATCGGACTTACCCGTGAAGCAGAAATCCAAATCAAATTCAAAGGGGAAGAAGGGTTCAACAAGCTCTTTGACGCCCTCAATAGAACGCTTAAAGCAGAAGTGGTCACCTAAAGATGTCAAGCACACCCCCACCGTTCCCGCCCCCACCACCCCCTGGGACCGAGATGAATTTATCCGAATTTACCACCCAAGAGGTAAGACTAAACGGTGAGGATACCATGATCGTGGCATGCCTTGCCATCATGATCAATCATATCCGGCCCGATATCCCAGAGGTACTGGCGGACGAACTGGTGGCTAAGCTTGTTTTTAGCATCAAACAGGGTGTGGAAATGACCTATGAGACGATACACCAGCTATCTGCTATAATGGAGGAAATGGCCCGATCCACGTTGGATGAGGGCGAAGAGAGACATTAAAGTGACTGATCTTGAGCGGGCGAAGTGGTTAATGAAGTATTTGCGCCGCATAAGTCATTTCTGGCCCGAGGCCAATGCGGCCCTGTCGGCGGCCAAGACGGGGCCTAATCTATATCGATGTGCTTCATGCCAGGTTTCCTACCCCCGTAAACTTGTCCACCGTGACCACATAGAACCCGTTGTACCCGTCACAGGTTTGACATCCAGCGCCCAGTTGATAGAAAGAATGTTTTGCAATAAAGAGGATTATCAGATATTGTGTAAGCCGTGCCATGAGGCAAAGAGTATGGAGGAAAACAAATGTCGTCGGAAGCGCTTATAATGCTCGTAACACTCGCATTGGTAGGAGGCATCGTAGCACTCCTCGTATTGTTGAGAAAACAAGAAGTCAAACATATCGAAGAGGTAACGGACCTCAAGCGGGAAGTGCAAGTAGAGAAGCTTGCAGAGGAGACCAAGGATGCAGTCACTAAAGAAACTGATTACCGTGTGGCTCGTGATCGCTATAGTCAATTCAAGCATCAGCTTGAGCTACAGCGCCGAAAAGACACCAACTCTACCGAAGGTGGAAGTAAGTTGTGACGATGCCTTGAATGAGTGCGATGCTGCCTTGAAAAAAGCCGATCTCACCATCCTGGCCTACAAAGAAATTGTTGCGAAACAGACCGATCTCCTGACGCAACAGCAGAAGGATATTGAAACCGTCCGTAAACAGCGTGACAGCATCTGGCGTAACCCTGTGCTATACTTTGCATTAGGGATTGTAACGGCGGGCTTAACGGGCGTGCTAATTCATGAGGCGATACGGAAATGAATTTTAGGAACATTGCAGCAGTAGTAATCGGGGCCATGTTGGCCTGTCTTGCATTAGTCATTTATGATAGCAGGCAAACCCCAGCGGACCTAGTGGTCGATATTAATCTAAAGACTGTCAAAGAGATTTATACCTATGCCCGTGATAAGGTATATATGATCACTAATGCCCAGGGCGGTGGTGGCACGGGATTTAGGGCCCAGGCTCCAGGTAAGAAGAAAGTCATTGTCACTAATTTTCACGTCTGCCATGGTAGTGATGGGTTTATGAATATCTCCAATACCTTCCTACGCATCGCAGCCCGACCTGCCCGCATATTGGCCCGGGATGCGGTGGTCGATACCTGCCTGCTCGAAGAAGTGGACCAGACCCTACCTGCGCTCACCGTTGACGTAGCTGCCCTAGAACCGGGCGATGACGTACTGCAGGTGGGCCACGGGCGGCTCGAATCGCTCACCGTCCATGTAGGGCATTACCGGGAGCGAAAGCGCATTGACATTAAATGGTTCGATGATGCGTGTGATGCGGCCCACACTAAGAAGAAAACGGTCGATACATTCTTTGGCCCTGTGGAAATCTGTGTGGCATCATTTGACGCACTGGATTTGGCCCTAGTTATCTTTCCAGGCAATAGTGGCTCGCCGATGCTTGATAGAGCCGGGCATGTGCGTGGCCTTATGTTTGCTGGCGGGGCGAATGCGGCGGGCGCTCAACCTGCAGATCTGCTTTTAAGTGCGTTAGCTAGATTATCCCCAGATGTCTCAGCACCATAGCAATGCCGCCCACGGCTGCGAGTAACTTTACACCTGAGTCAATGAAGAGCCATACATTGTTGATCTGAGTAACAGACTTCTTTGTAAGCTTTACTTCTTCCTCTAGGATGCTCGTCCGGCGCATATGTTCTTGCAGAGATGCTGTATTCATAGCCAGTACGTCGGTAATGCGGTCGAGTTTGTCTTCTACTCTACTCAGTCTGTCGTGGGTCTGCATAAAGCTCCTCGGTAACGACAGATTCCTCTGCGATACGTAGTGCATCTTCCCGGCTAATAGCGGGAAAGGTGCGCTGTATTAGGTCGATAAGTTTCTTGCCATCATCGGATAGGGCCCATTCACGTGATACTTCAGTTTCATTGACCTGCATTTTGCACCGCCTGATCTGCCATATCCTGACTGTCTTTAATCTGCTTAATTACATTCACAGCGCCCTGACGGTATAACTGATCTCTAAATGGCTTAGGAACTTTAGTGATATGGGCATTTAGGTTTTGTATCTGTTGGATGGCCTCACGGGATAACTTTGCAGGTCTGCTCCTGGTAATGGTATCAGCCATTTTACTCATAGCCACATTGGCTTTAACCATTGTGCGTGGGGAAATAGCAGTAGCAGCTGAGATCATAGCTCTCGGGCCTTGGGGGATAGCAGCAATGGTAGTCATAGCGCCCGTTGCTAATCTTTGGAGATTGCCTGCTGTACCCTTAGGGAGTGTTCTAAACGTATCAGTAGCAGCAATGCGATTGGTAATCTCTCTTGGAAAGTTACCTTTCTTCACTGGGTCAAGTTCAGCCTGAATCTTTGCAAAGAAATCAATCGCCTCTCTATCAGCCTGATATGTATTAGAATCTAGCAAAAGAGTGCGAGCCTTGTTATCAAATGCCTGGCCGTCCATCTTAGTAATGGCACTAGCGTGAGACGCATAATCATACGCCCCCTTGATGTATTGGCCTTCTTTGTCAGTATATCCATGCGCCCAGTCAAACATAGCACCTACGTGCGTTCCTACTGTGTTTGCAGTATCGTTCGGATGCGCCCCATTCATCTTGATATTAGATGCCCTGAGGCCCTTATTGAAGTCCTGCTTGAAGGCTAAGATCTTAGCGCCAATAGCTCGGCTTCCATCTGGAAATGTCTTCCCAGCTGTGCCAGTAGATAGCGCCGTGAGTCGCTCATTTAATTGTTTGTTAAACTCCAGCGCCCCACGTAGACTTAAATGCGTAGGCGGCTCTGAAGCCCCTTTGGCAGCGATCTCAGTGAGTTTAGTCACTTCAGCCTCTTGGTATTTGATTAATTGCTCTACGGTATCGAAGTACTTAGCGGCTTTGATCTCACTAGCAGGTGTAGAGAACTGTCTGTGGAATTGCTCCGCAGTATCATATGCAATGCGCATAGTCTCGTGAATCTGAGATTCTGGAACGGTCTTATTGACATTAAGGGCATTCGCTACATCCCCTTGCAATACCTTAGTAATGCCACCGTTGTTATCACGCTTTAATTGAATCCAGCCGTTCTTCTCCATATCAGCTAGGAAGTTATACATGCTGTCATTAATGTTATACCTAAAGTCACTAGGAGCATTATCGGCGATGTCCTTAGCCATCTTTCCATAACGATCTGTTACCATCTTGTATGGGGCTTGTTCAGTAGTACCCAAAGCATCAGTGAGGATAGCCCGTGACCGTTGTCGAATGACTACATCCTCTGCAGTAACGGCGCCCAATTTAGGGGCTAATTCCTGGGCCTGAGTCATCATACCATCCATGAGAGGTAAGACTTCTTTATGATTTATCAGCGTATGCTCTACGTTTCTAACATTGGCTCCACCAGTGGCGGCGATGCCCTGAGCTACAAACTGTTTGTTCGCAGCTGACATTGATTGGATGCCTGCTCGGATAGCAGGATAAACAGACTTAGCCCCTCGGTAGATGCCCTCGCCCGCAAGGTTACCTACACCTTCCCATAGAGCGTCGTTAGCCATGTCGCCAAGATCGCCACCATAGGTGCCTGCGGCCTTTCCAAGTACTACCTTCATGCTACCGCCCGCTACACCAGCGGCTCCCATGGCTAAAAGAGATGTGCCCCCTGTGGCCCATGCCACTCCAGCAGTTGTGCCCATGGAAGCGATTTCCCCGCCCACATCAGCCACGTCGCCCAAGATCTCTTTAGTAAAAGCCCAAGGATCGCCATTGGCTAATGCCTGGGTAGCTTCGCCGTCTACCTTATGCCAGAAACCTCTATCTTTTACGATGATGTCTCCATTGGAATCAGTAGAGGCGTCCTCAAACGTCTTCTTTAAACTCGCCACATTACCTTCATGGTCGCCGAAACTCATCTTAAGCCGGTCCCAGAAACCCACGGGCGACTCAGGGGCCGCCATATCAGGGGCATTAGCAGTCATATCTACCTGACGGTAGTCTAATTTATGTTCATCACGTAGATAGGCGGCATAGTCAAATACGCCTTCTTTACCTTCCGAATTAACGGTTATCATAGTGCCTGGAGTAGCACCTGGCCGCACAGCGGTCTCGCCTTGATCTTGAAGAAATCCAGTAACATCAAATGTAGGTTTTGGCATAATATCCTAACGATTAATGTAGTTCTTTTTAGCTGGAGCTGCAACACCTGTTTCGGCCTGTTGCTGATCTGACTTCTTACCAGTCAAATAATATTTTACTTGAGCGGATCCGCCCAATACATCATGATAGGGTGACAATTGAGATACCATAGTATCGCTGAGGGATGTAGCGATGTTATTACCGTGCTGGGCATACAACGATGCTACTTCTTTTAATGCCTGTCTATCCGCCTGTGTCAGCTCGCTATAGAGCCCGGTAGATATCTTACGTGACAACATAGAGAAGTAATCCTGACGACCAGCATATACGGCACGTTCATCTGCCGTCAAGTTACCAACTTCAGAAGAGGCTCGGGCGAGCATAGTGGGTAATACCGATGCGGCCATCTGTCTAGTAGCCTTATTATTACTGTTTAGAATGTTAAGTGCTTGGGTTGCCTGGGCCGTACTCTTTTGAATCTTAGACATTTCACTATTATATTGATGCTGCATCTGGCCCAGAGCGGTTCTACCCTCTTTGCGCATACCGAAATCCGACTTGGCTTGGAACATTGCCATCTCGTCTTTTTGCTGTTGATTATAGGCTTGGGTTGCTAGCGCCCTAGTCTGAGCATCAGACGACATAAGGCCTTGTTCAATACTCTGCGCCTGGGGTACAGGCTTTGCAATGCTTAGAGCCGCCTGTTGTACTTCAGCCGGATCTGCATTAACGGCAAGCATGTGGCGAGTGATGCGATTAGACAGATCGCTCATGGCAGCTTGTTTCTCGTTATCTTTGAGTGTACTATTCTGAATCTGAGTCACCTGGTCATTGGCCTGCTTCATGGCGTTGATGACGCCTAGCTTTTTAGATGCATCCTGGTAACTCATGATAGCGAGTTTTGTACTCTCAGTCAATTGCTGCTGAGTACCCTGGAAAAATTGTAATGCCTGAGCCATTGATAGTTGTTCATCAGCCATCTTCATTTACCTCGGTTTATATGGATCTTCGTAGTAGTTTCGAGCAGGTCTACCACCTGATTGCAGTGTCCCAATAGGCTCTTGAGGAGTATTAGGTTGAATCTGAGGCATACTAAATGACTTAGCCTGAGCATTGAACATGTTAGTCTGTGCGCCCATGTTTTTCATGAGTGCATCATTGTATTGAGTATTGAAACCCTGTTGAGCATTGAAGGCCTGCTCTTGCATACCGAATGCTTTGTTATTCATCTGCTGGGCACCGAAGGAATTAGCGATACCGCCGAACTGTGTTGCGGCGGCACCTACAGAGTTAATCGCCCCGCCGATGATTTCACCTTGAGACTTAATCCCGCTAAATGCGTTAAACTCTGTTTGGAACTGAGATTGCCTCTGGGCAAATCCCTGTTGCTGGGCCGCAGCTCCCATTTGAAATAGGTTTGCCTGGTTACTGAGTGCTGTCTGTCCACGGCTAACAAGTGTATCGGCCCGCTGCCCCATATAACCCAACCGCTGGCCGGGTTGCTGCATGGCGAAGTTAGCGGCAAATGCACCCTGCTGGGCGGTGAGCATGGCATTCTGACGTGTCTGTTCTTGGGCAAGTTTGGCACGCAAGATAGGGTCATTGATGCCCCGGCCTGATAGTGCAGCACTTCGATTAGCATTAGTCAATTGTTCTTTGAATGCCTGTTGCTGCGCCACACGTTGAGGGTCAAATTGAGACTGGGCGAATGCTTGTGAATTAGCGATATCCTTTGCGTTTGGCATATTGCCACCCTCGGCGTAGGACTTAAGCATGTTGGCAAAATCCATCTGGCCAGAAGACCCGGCAGCTACTTCGTTACTAAGCGCCGCCTGGA
>Ga0213919_1000825_pt1 | contig 12591 bp, 5 predicted proteins | sample McNCre317MG_FD_161056 | JGI IMG/M metagenome (GOLD analysis project Ga0213919, IMG submission 161056) | Freshwater microbial communities from McNutts Creek, Athens, Georgia, United States - 3-17 MG | ecosystem: Environmental > Aquatic > Freshwater > Creek | place: USA: Georgia | collected 2017-06-12 | reverse complement strand
CACGACGAGCACGGCCGGGTGCTCGGCCAGTCGCGCAACCTGGCCGAGTTGCGTGCCAGATTCCGGGATCAGGTCGCTGCGCGTTTCCAGTCTGCGAGGATCGTGCCGCCCGCTGCCGATGCGCCCGCGCCCCGCAAGGGCGAGCCGGAGGCGAGTCGGGTCGAGCCGAAGACGGCGCCCGCAGCCCCGCTCGCCGGTTTTACCGGGTGGACTTTCGGCCCGCTGCCCGAACTCCTCGAGGTGAAGGTCGCCGGCCGCGAGATCGTCGGCTTTCCGGCGCTCCACGACGACGGCGCCAGCGTGTCGCTGCGGCCCTACGACACGCCGGAGGAGGCGGCCAAGGTGCATCGCCTCGGCCTTGCGCGGCTCTTCGCGCTCGAGCTGTCGGCCCAGGTCAAGGCCATCGAGAAGCTGCCCGGCCTCCGCGAACTGGCGCTCGCCTTCATCCCCTACGGCAGCGAGGTGGAGCTGAAGGCGCAGCTCGTCACCGCGACGCTGGAACGCTGCTGCCTGCTCGAGCCCTTGCCCGCCGATGCCGACGCCTTCGCCCGGCGTTGCCAGGAGGCCAAGCCGCGCATCACCCTGGTTGCCCAGGAACTGATGCGGCTGGCCGGCCAGCTGATCGCCGAGCACGCCACGCTGGTGAAGCGCGTCGCCGGGCTCAAGACTTTTCCCGACGTGGTCGCCGACATCAATGCCCAGGTGGCGAAGCTGATGCCGAAGAACTTCCTCGTCGCGCTGCCCTACGAACGCATCGCGCAGATTCCGCGCTACCTCAAGGCCGCCACCGTGCGCATCGACAAGCTACGCACCAACCCGTCCCGCGACGCCCAGCTGATGAGCGACTGGAAGAGCCTCGCCCAGCCCTTCGAGCGGGACTGGCTGGCCAAGGCCAAGGCCGGCGTCACCGACCCGCAACTGGAGGAATTCCGCTGGCTGCTGGAGGAGCTGCGGGTCGGCCTGTTCGCCCAGGAACTCAAGACGCCGATGCCCGTTTCGGTGAAGCGCCTGCAGAAGATCTGGGACAGCCGGCCGCGCTAGATTTTGCGGTTTCCCGGGGCGCGCGAAGCGCGAAAAATCGGCAATAATCGGCGTCCCGTTTCGCCCGCCCCAAGTTCGTCATGCCCCATTCCGCCGACATCACCGAATCCGACTTCGATACTGCCGTGCTGGCCCGCTCCCGCGCGGTGCCGGTGCTGGTGGATTTCTGGGCGCCATGGTGCGGGCCGTGCCGGACGCTCAAGCCGATGCTGGAAAAACTGGCCGACGAGTATGGCGGCCGCTTCGAGCTGGTCAAGATCAATTCGGATGAAGCGCCGTCGATCTCGGCCCGCTACGCCGTGCGCAGCATTCCGGCGGTCAAGCTGTTCGTGGATGGGCAGATGCTTGACGAGTTCATGGGCGCGCTGCCGGAAGGCGAGGTACGGGCTTTCCTCGATGCCCATCTGCCCGACGAGGCCGAGAAGCTGCGTCGCGCGGCCGCCGGTCTGGCCGACCCGATGGCCAGGGCGGAATTGCTCAATCAGGCGGCGGCGCTGTCCGGCAGTCGTCCGGCCATCGTGCTCGACCTGGTGGAAGCCTTGCTCGAGGCCGGTCTTGCCGACTACGCCGCGGCCGGACTGGATTCGGTGGAGCCGCGCGAGCGCGACGAGCGCTGGCTGACGCTGAAGGGCCGGCTCGACCTCGCCAGCGGCACCGACGGGGCCGACGAGGCGGCCTTGCGCGCGCGGATTGCTGCCGACCCCGGGGATTTCGACGCCCGCTTCCAGCTGGCGGCGCTGCTCGCCCGACGGGATGACTGGGCGGCGGCTTTTGCCGAACTGCTCGAGGTGGTATTGCGCGACCGGGGTGAGGGCCGTGCGACGGCCCGGGGCCGCTTGGTCGAATGGTTTCTGATCTGCCCCGATCCGAAGGCGGTGAGCGAGGCGCGGCGGCAGCTGTCGATGTATCTGAACTGAGCCGGGCAGGGGGGACGGGCGGCTTTCGCCGCCCGCAGGTGTTTTGCCCTTACTGCTCGCCGACGCGCTTGCCCTGGTGTTCGCGGGCGAGGCGTTGCTGGACCTCGGCGGGGGCCGCTTCGTAGTGGCTGAAGGCGATGCTGCAGCTGCCGTCGCCGCCGCTGATGGACTTGAGGCGCGACTCGAAGCCTTCCATCTCGGCCATCGGAACCTGGCTGGTGATCTCGGTCCACCCGGCCTGCGGGCTGTCGGTGCCGGTGACCCGGCCGCGGCGGCCCGAGAGTTCGGCGCTGATGCCGCCGAAGTGCTCGTCGGCGACCCGCACCGTGAGGGTGATCAGCGGCTCCAGCACCACCGGCCGGGCGGCCTGGACGGCTTCCTGCACCGCGTGGCGAGCTGCGGTAACGAAGGAGATTTCGTTGGAGTCGACGCTGTGGTGCTTGCCGTCGAAGACCACGACGCGGATGTCCTGCAGCGGAAAGCCGGCCATCACCCCTTCGGCGATCGCCTGCTGGACGCCTTTCTCGACCGCCGGCATGAAGTTGCCGGGGATCGTGCCGCCCTTCACCTCGTCGGCGAACTCGAAGCCGGCGCCCCGTTCCCGGGTTTCGACGCGCAGCGCGACCTCGCCGAACTGGCCGGCGCCGCCGCTCTGTTTCTTGTGGCGGTAGCGGGCCTCGGCGCTGCCGGCGATGGTCTCGCGGTAGGGGATGGCCGGCGGACGGGTGCCGAGGCTGAGGTTCCAGCGGCTCTTGAGGGCGTCGAGGGTGGTCTTGAGATGGACTTCGCCGAGGCCGCGAAGCACCGTTTCCTTGGCCTGGGCGTCGCGTTCGACGGACAGGCAGGGGTCTTCGTCGAGCATGCGGTGCAGGGCTTCGGAGAGCTTCTGCTCGTCGCCGTGCTTCTCGGGCAGCAGCGCGAGGCCGAACACCGGCTGCGGGTAGCGCGGCGGGACGAGGTGGAAGTGATCCTCGTCGTGGGAGTCGTGCAGCACGGCATCCCGGTGGATGTCGTCCACCCGTGCGACGGCGCAGAGGTCGCCGGGGATGCCGGCGTCGATCTCGACCTGGTTCTTGCCCTGCACGCGCAGCAGGTGGGCGACCTTGAAGGGCTTGCGGGCGTCGCCGATGAAGAGCTGGGTGTTCGGCGTGACCGTGCCCTGGTGGATGCGGAACAACCCGAGCTTGCCGCGGAAGGGGTCGTTGCTGACCTGGAACACGTGGGCGATGACATGCTGGCCGGCGTCGGTGGTGGCGCTCACCGCCTCGGCGGCCGGGCCCTCGCCCTTCAGGAAGTGCGGCGGGTTGCCCTCGGTCGGGTCGGGCAGCAGGCGGCCCATGATGTCGAGGAGCTCCCGCACGCCGGCGCCGCTGCGCGCCGACGTGAAGCACACCGGAATCAGGTGGCCTTCGCGCAGGGCCTGCTCGAAGGGGTCGTGGAGCTGCTCGGGCTGCAGGGATTCGCCCTGTTCGAGGTAGAGGGCCATCAACGCCTCGTCCACTTCGACGACCTGGTCGACGATGCGGTCGTGGGCCTCGCGCACGCTCGAGAAGGCCGGGCTGGCCGCGTAGTCGGGGGTGAAGAAGCAGTCGATGACCCGCTCGCCGCCGGCGGTGGGCAGGTTGATCGGCAGGCATTCCTTGCCGAAGCTGGCGGTGATGCGTTCCATCAGCGCGCCGAAATCGACGCCGGGCGCGTCGATGCGGTTGACGACGATCATCCGGCACTTGTCGGCGGCGGCATCCATGATCCGGCGGGTGACCGTTTCGACGCCGGCCGCGGCGTTGACGACGACCACCGCGGTCTCGACCGCCGGCAGCGTGGCCAGCGCGCGGCCGAGGAAGTCGGGCAGGCCCGGGGTGTCGAGGATGTTGACCCAGTGCTCGGCCCATTCCAGGTGGGCGAGGCTGCTGCCGAGGGAGTGGCCGAAGGCCTTTTCTGCCGGATCGTAATCGCTGACGGTGTCACCCCTCTCGACGCTGCCGGCGCTGGCGATGGCGCCTGCGGCAAGCAGCAGCGCCTCCAGCAGCGTGGTCTTGCCGCTGCCGGACTGGCCGAGAAGACTGAGGTTGCGGATGTCGCGGACCGAGGTGGGTGTCATGCTTGCTCCCTTTGCGGTGATTTTTGGGGTCGAAGGACGGAATGACGGGAAGTATCGGCCTGCCGGGCCGCCGGAACAACGATCCAGGTCAACAAAGCCTGTCGTACGCCTGTCCTGCGGCGGGGCGCTACCACTCCAGCCCGCGGCGGCTCTGCACGGGCGGGGTGGCTGCCAGCGCGGGAAGGATCCGGCGCACTGCGTCGTCCTCGCTGCGGTAGGCGGCGTGGGGGCTCAGCACTGACCACAGGCCGGTGCGTTCGAGCACGTCGATGACCTGCTTCTTGAGTCCGCAGCAGGCGAGTTGCTGGCCTTCGGCGGCGAGCTGGCGGTGCATGCGGCGCAGCGCGTCGACGCCGCTGGCATCGATCGCGTTGATGCCGGCGCAGGACAGCAGCAATACTTTCAGGCCGCGGCTTTCCCGGCAGGTGGCGATGACCGCGTCCTCGAAGGTGGCGGCATTGACGAAGTGCAGCGGGCCGTCGAAGCGCAGGATGCTCAGCTCGGGATGGGCCGGTGCCAGCCCGAAGCGTGCGGCGTCGCGCCAGCTGCCGTCGGGATGGCGGCCGAGCAGCGCGACACGCGGCCGCATGCTCCGGTAGATCAGCAAGGCCAGGGAGAGCAGCAGGCCGGCGACGATGCCGATTTCGACGCGGGGGGCGAAGGCCAGCGTCACCGCGAAGGCGAGGGTGCCGGCCAGCCCGTCGTCGCGGCTGCTGCGCCAGGCTTCCCGGAGGGCGTGGACCGACAGCAGCGGGGCGACGGTGACCAGGATCACCGCGGCCAGCACCGGGCGGGGAATCTGGGCGATCGGCCCGGGGGCTGCAAGGAGGGCGGCCAGCACCACCAGCGCGCCGATCACCGAGGCCAGGCCAGTGCGTGCGCCGGCGGACAGCAGGAAGGCCGAGCGGCCGAAGGAGCCGCTCACCGGGTAGGCCTGGCAGAAGGCGGCGGTGAGCTTGGCGAGGCCCTGGCCGATGAGTTCCTGGTTGCCGTTCCAGCGCTCGCCGGTGCGTGCCGAGGCAAGCTTGCAGCTGGACATCGCCTCGACGAAGCTGACCAGCGCCAGCACGCAGGCGGCCGGCAGCAGTTCGGTGATCTGGTTCCAGTCGGTACGCGGCAGGGCGAGGGCGATGGCCTGACTGGGCAGCGGCCCGACCACCCGGCCGCCGGCAGCTTCGAAGCCGGCCAGCCAGGCGCCCAGCGTGAACCCGGCGACGACGAGCAGCACCCCCGGCCAGCGCGGCAGCCCGCGTCGCAGGGCGACGAGCAGGGCGACGGCGGCTGCACCGAGGGCCGCGGAGGGCAGGTGGATCGCGGACAGGTTGCCGGCGAGGTCGACGACGGCCTCCGGGAAGGGGCGCTGGCCCGGCGACGGCAGGCCCAGCAGGGTCGGCAGCTGGGCCATGCAGATCAGCAGCGAGCACGCGTTGATGAAGCCATGCAGGACCGGATGGGACAGCAGATCAGCGAAATGGGCCAGGCGCAGCACGCCGAGGGCGAACTGCAGCACGCCGGTCAGCAGCGCGAGCTGCACCGCCAGCAGCAGCCAGGTGTCGGAGCCGGGCGGCGCGAGGGGCGACAGCGCGCTGGCGGTGAGCAGGCTGGTGAGCGCCACCGGGCCGGTGTTGAGTTGTGCCGACGAGCCCCACAGCGCGCCGACGATGCTGGGCAGCAGCGATGCGTAGAGGCCCACGTAGGCCGGCAGGCCGGCCAGCTGGGCATAGGCGAGGGCCTGGGGAACGGCCACCAGCGCGACCGTGATGCCGGCCATCAGGTCGGTGCGCAGCGTCGCCGCGTCGAGCCGGTGGCGCCAGTCGAGGAAGGGCAGCAGACGGTGCAGCGGCGTGGCGGGATCGGGCGGCATCGGCGGGCGCCGGAAAGGGGCTCGGGGGCTCGGGCCAGGGAGTTTAGCGCGCCCGGGCAGCGCCGGCCATGTGGGCGGCTTCCAGCCCGGCCTCCAACTATTTCGCGCTTGCTCCGTGTTGGCGTTAAAGAAGGTGCGGGATTCCGTCGATATCTCCCCACGCGCCATCCGGCGTCCGGTTTGCGCAAGCCTTGATGCCCCCATTGAGCGCCATTGATTGACCTCCGTTCATTGACCACCATTCATTCCGTGATCGTCTACGCCTTCTCATTCGTGGCCGGCCCGGTCCGGCCGCCGACTCGTGGTGGCCGGCTGCCGCGAGGCGGGATGCGCTCAGAATGAACGTCAGAATCGCCCGCATCGTCGTGATTTATGCCGTGCTCGCCGCCGGCTGGATCCTCTTTTCCGAAAGTCTGCTGACCCTGCTGTTCTCCAGTCCCGATACGATCGCGCTGGCCAGCATGCTCAAGGGCTGGGCCTTTGTCGCGGTGACGGCCACGCTGCTGTGGGGGCTGCTGCATCGCATGGTCCGTGGCAAGGGGCCTGTGCCAGCGGCCTTTGGTGTGTTCGCCGGGGAGGGGCTGCGGACCCGCATGCTGCCCTTCGTGCTGCTGGCGCTGGGCATCGTCGTGCTGGCCTGGGGCAGTGCCGCCTACACGCTGGGCGAGCGTCGCAACGAGGAGTTCCGGCGCCTCGAGGCGATCGCCGACATGAAGGTCGGGCAGCTTTCCCTGTGGCTGGAGGAGCGGCGTGCCGACGCCCGCGTGATGGCCGGCAACGTCAGTCTGGTTGAGCACCTCGAGCAGTGGCGCCGCCGGGGTGAAGACGCCGGGCGTGCCGCCGTGCTGGCCGACCTGGGCATGATGCGCAGCGTCGACCGCTACGCGCGGGTTGCCCTCGTCGACGAAACCGGGCGGGAGGTGCTGGCCGCCGGCGATGCGCTCGCGATCTCCCCGGTGCTGCGCGATGCGCTGCGCCGCGCCTTCGCCGAGAATCAGGCGGTGCACACGCCTTTCTATCGGGACGATCCGCTCCGCCTTGGCGATCCACCGCACATCGATTTCGTCGCGCCGCTCAAGGCCACCCACGAGGGTGGGCGGCTGGCCGTCGTACTGCAGGCCGACCCGTCGCGCTACCTGCTCGATTATCTGAATGCCTGGCCCGTGCCGGCGCGCAGCGCGGAAACCCTGCTCTTCCGCCAGGAGGGCGGTGAACTGGTGTTCATCTCACCGCTGCGCAATCGGGCGACGCTGCCGCTCACCGAGCGCATTCCCTTGACCCGCGACGACGTCTTTGCGGTGATCGTCGCCGGCAACGCGGCTTCCCTGGGCACCGCCGTCGAGACCCGCGACTACCGCGGTGAGCCGGTCGTCGGGGTCGGGCGGCGGGTGCCGGGCACGGACTGGTTGCTCGTCGTCAAGATCGACGAGGAGGAGATCCGCGAGGCGACCCGCGGGCAGGTCCGCTGGATCGCGCTGGCGGCCGGGTTCGCGCTGCTGTCGGTGGGGGCTTCGGCCGTGCTGGTGTTCCGGCGCCGGGAAGCGGCCCAGCCCGGCGAGGACGCCGCGCGCAGCCAGTTGCGCGAACTGCGCCTGCTGGACACGATCGCCGATGGCTCCACCGACACGATCTTCGCGAAGGATGAGGAGGGCCGCTACATCTTCGTCAACCGGGAACTGACGCGACTGCTGAACCGGCCCCGCGAGGAACTGCTCGGCGCCCATGACCACGAGCTCTTTCCGGCCGAGGAGGCAGCGTGCTTCCGGCGCGACGACGCGGCGGTGATGCAGGCCGACGCGATTTCGAGCTGGGAAGAGACCGTGACGACGGCGAACGGGCTCCGCACGATGCGGACCACCAAGGGGCCGCTGCATGACGTGAACGGCAGGGTGGTGGGGATCTTCGGCGTTGCCCACGACATTACCGACCGGCGTCGTGGCGAGGCGGATCTGCGCGAACGCGAGGAGATCTACGGCGCCATCGTCAGTCAGGCGGCAGACGGCATCGTTTTGCTCGACCCGGAAAGCCTGCGCTTCCTCGAGTTCAACGATGCGGCCTGCCAGGGCCTGGGCTACTCGCGCGAGGAATTTGCGCAGCTGACCGTTCCCGACATCGAGACGGAGTGGTCGGCGGAGGAGATCGGCGGACGCATTCGGGAGATCCTGGCACAGCAGGGCTCGGTCACCATCGAAACCCGCCACCGCCGGGCCGATGGTTCGGCGCGCGATGCCGAACTGAGTTACCGGGCCGTCGACATCCGCGGGCACCGCTACCTGGCAGGGGTCTGGCGGGACACCACCGAGAAGCGCCGCGCGGCCGAACAGCTGGTCAAGCTGTCACTGGCGGTGGAGCAGAGCCCGGCCAGCGTGATCATCACCAACACCAAAGGCATCATCGAATATGTGAACCGGGCTTTCGTCGATGGCTGCGGGTATCCGGTCGAGGAGATCGTCGGCCGGCAGACGGGTTTCCTGAAGTCCGGGATGACCCCAGCGGCGTCCTACGAGGCCCTGTGGGCGGCGCTGCGGGCGGGGCGCTCCTGGGAAGGGGAGTTCATCAACCGGCGCCGCGACGGCACGCTGATGGTTGAGTTCGCGAGGGTGTCGCCCATCGTGCAGGCGAACGGCCAGATCACCCATTATCTGAGCATCCAGCAGGACATCACCGAGCGCAAACGGATGGACGAGGAACTCGCGCGCTACCGGGACCAGCTCGAGCAGCGGGTTGCCGAGCGGACCCGGGAGCTCGAGGAGGCCAACCTGGAAATGGTCCAGCGTTCCGCGGAACTGCAGATCGCGAAGGAGCAGTCCGACGCGGCGAGCCGTGCCAAGAGCGCCTTCCTCGCCAACATGAGCCACGAGATCCGCACGCCGATGAACGCGATCATCGGGCTGACCCACCTGCTGCGGCGCAGCGTGGAGGGTGCCGAGGCCCAGCTCCGGCTGCACAAGGTCAGCGATGCGGCCGCCCACCTGCTGAGCATCATCAACGACATCCTCGACCTGTCGAAGATCGAGGCCGGCAAGCTGACCCTCGACGAAGTCAGCTTCGCGCTCGATGACGTGGTGCACAAGGCCTGCGCGCTGGTTGCCGACAAGGCCCACCAGAAAGGCCTCGAGCTCGTCATCGATGTCGTGAAGGTGCCCGAGCGCCTGCGCGGCGACGCGACCCGCCTCGGGCAGATGCTGGTCAACTACCTGAGCAATGCGGTGAAGTTCACCGAGCGGGGAATGATCCTGCTGCGGGCCCGTACCGAAGAGGAGGGCGACGACTGGGTGACGCTGCGCTTCGAGGTGATCGACACCGGCATCGGCATCGACCCGGCAAGCCGGGAGCGGCTGTTCGCGCCCTTCGAGCAGGCCGATGGTTCCACCACGCGGCGGTTTGGCGGTACCGGCCTTGGCCTGGCCATCACCAGCCATCTGGCCCGGCTGATGGGTGGGCAGGCCGGCGTCGACAGCGAACCGGGCCGCGGCAGCGATTTCTGGCTCCGCCTGCGCTTCGGCAAGGGAACCCGCAAGCCACGGCCGCGGCGGCCCCTGCCGGGGCTGCATGTGCTGGTCGTGGACGACCTGGGGGCGACGCGGCATGCGATCGCCGCGATGCTGTCGGCGCTCGAGCTGCGGGCCGAGCTGGTGGACTCCGGAGCGGCTGCATTGATCGAGGTGCAGCGGGCGCAGCGCAGTGGTGACCCCTACGACCTGTTGTTGATCGATGCGGGCATGCCCGGCATCGACGGTTTCGAGACCGCCTCCCGTGTCGCGCGTCTGCCCTTGAAGACGCCGCCGCGCTGCATCGTGCTGACCATCGGCGATGATCCGGCGCAGAAGGAGCTGGCGCGGGATAGCGCTGCCGCCGGGTTGCTCGCCAAGCCGGTCAGCCAGTCCAGCCTCTATGAAGCGATCCGGACCACCCTGAGCCGTGAAACTTCGTCCGAATCCGCCGCGATTGGGGAACTGCCCGGCGAGGCCACGTTGCTCCGCGAGTATGGCGGCGCCCGCGTGCTCCTCGTCGAGGACAGCCCGATCAACCAGGAAGTGGCCCTGTCGCTGCTCGAAGGCGTCGGCCTGGAGGTGGAGGTGGCCGACAATGGTGCCCAGGCGGTGGAGAAGGTGGATCGCTCCGCCTACGACCTGGTCCTGATGGACGTGCAGATGCCGGTGATGGATGGCCTCGAGGCCACCGAGGCGATCCGCCGCGGCGGCCATCTGGCGCTACCCATCGTGGCGATGACCGCCAATGCCTTCGGCGAGGACAGGCAGCGCTGTCTCGATGCGGGGATGAACGACCATATGCCCAAGCCGGTGGATCCCGCCGTGCTCTATGCCAAGCTGCTGCAGTGGCTGCCCCGCCCCGCCGCCGGAGAGGGCCGGGCAGCGCGGACGGGCGTCGATCGAGCCGAGGTGCTGCCCGCTGCCGCGGCGCTTGCTGCACCCGCACCGAGCGACGGCCCCGTGTCGGCGGGGGACATGCGTGCGCGGCTCGAACAGGTGCCCGGGCTGGACGTGGCCTATGGCCTCAAGAACCTGCGTGGGCGCATTCCCAATTATCTGCGCCTGTTGCGCAAGTATGCCGAGGGTCACGCCGGCGATCCGGAGCGCATCCGTGTCGCGCTGGCCGACGGCACCGACATGCAGGAAGTCCGCCGCCTCGCCCACTCCCTCAAGGGGGTGGCCGGGATGATAGGCGCGACAGGGGTCCAGGGCCCGGCCGCCGAACTGGAGGTGGCGATCCGCGAGGCGCATGGCGCGCTTGCCATCGAGTCCAGCCTGAACCGCGTGGCGGCGGCTCAGGCCGCGCTCGTCACGGCGATCCGGTCGCTGCCCGAACTGGCTTCCGAAGGGCCCGCGCCCGATCCGCAGGCGGTCGCCACCGTGCTGGCACGGGCCGAAGCCCTGCTCGCGGAAGGCGACGTGGCCGTCCAGCAACTGGTGCGGGAGTCTGTCGAGCTGTTGCAGGCCGGCCTGGGCGACGAGTGGCGGCGCTTCGAGCGGGCGGTGCTGGCCTATGACTTTCCGCGGGCGCTGGAGATCCTGCGTCGCGGCAAGTCCTGATTGACCGGGTGGGGGATTCTGCGGGAAGCTCGGCGCCCGATAGCCGGCCGCCGCCGCGCTCTTCCCCTTTCGCGGTCTTCCCCTTTCGCGGTCTTCCCTCTCTCCGTTTCTCCTCGCCCGATGACGCAGTCACCGTCTCCGCCTTCTGTGGCCGCACCCGCCGCAGCCTCGTACTGGCCCCTCGTCCTCGCCGCGGCCATGGTGCTGATGATCACCGTCGGCGTGCGCCTGTCCCTCGGCCTTTATGTGTCACCGATGAACACCGGTACCGGCATCGGCATCGCCGGCATCAGCTTCGCGATGGCGGTGTCGCAGATCGTCTGGGGCGTCGCGCAGCCGGTGTTCGGCGCGGTCGCTGACCGCTACGGCCCGGCCGGCTCGCTGTTCGGCGGCGCGCTGGTGTTCGCTCTCGGGCTGGCGCTGACGCCCTTCGCGACGAACGAATGGACGCTGACCCTGTTCCTCGGCGTGATGGTCGCCGCCGGGGCCGGGGCGGGCAGCCACTCCATCCTGCTCGGCGCCGCGTCGCAGCGGATTCCGCCGCACAAGCGGGCCTTTGCGTCGGGCTTCATCAATGCCGGCGGCTCCTTCGGGCAGTTCGTCTTTGCGCCGCTGTCGCAGTTCCTGATCGGCGCCTGGGGCTGGGTGACCGCGCTGTTCAGCCTCGCCGCGATCACCTTGCTGACCATCCCGCTGTCGTGGCCGCTGCGCCACAAGCCCGACAGCCCGGCGGCCGGCACGGTGGCCAGCGTCGGGATGGGCGAGCAACTGCGCATCGCGCTGGCCGACCGCAGCTACTGGTGCCTGCACGCCGGCTTCTTCACCTGCGGCTTCCACATCGCCTTCCTGGTCACCCACCTGCCCGGCGCGGTGGACCTGTGCGGCCTGCCGGCCAGCGTGTCGGCGCTGTCGCTGGCGCTGATCGGCCTCGCCAACATCGCCGGCAGCCTGGCCACCGGCGTGCTCTGCCAGCGGTACCGGATGAAGTGGATCCTCGCCATCATGTACGGATCCCGGGCGGTGCTGGTGGGGCTCTACCTGGTCGCACCGAAGACCGACCTGACCTTCTACGCCTTCGCGATCGGCCTGGGGCTGACCTGGCTGGCGACGGTGCCGCCCACCGCCGGCCTGGTCGGCAAGCTCTTTGGCGTGCGCTACCTGGGCACCCTGTTCGGCCTCACGCTGCTGTCGCACCAGATCGGCGCCTTCTTCGGCGCCTGGCTGGGCGGCCTGGCCCTGGTGGCCTTCGGCAACTACGACTGGATGTGGTACGCCGACATCGCGCTGGCGGTGGCGGCGGCGGTGGTGAACCTGCCGATCCGCGAGGCGCCGCTGCGCCCGGCCTGCGCGACGCGCTGAAACGGGCGTGGGCCGGCGCGGGGGGGCTGCGCAGCGTCCCGCCGCGGTCGCGGCTTGACCACGGTCAAGGCGTGTCCCGGAAAGGCAGCCGTTCCGACAGTTCGTCCAGGTAGGCGTCGACGCCGTGCCCTTCCTCGGCCAGGAAGCGGGCCACCGCGTCGCGGAAGCGCGGTTCGGCGATCCAGTGGGCGGAGCGGGTACGCACCGGCTCGAGTCCGCGGGACAGCTTGTGCTCGCCCTGGGCGCCACCTTCGA
>Ga0213919_1000824_pt1 | contig 12598 bp, 16 predicted proteins | sample McNCre317MG_FD_161056 | JGI IMG/M metagenome (GOLD analysis project Ga0213919, IMG submission 161056) | Freshwater microbial communities from McNutts Creek, Athens, Georgia, United States - 3-17 MG | ecosystem: Environmental > Aquatic > Freshwater > Creek | place: USA: Georgia | collected... | reverse complement strand
TCCGCGCTGTGGCATGCCGCTGCGACGGAAGCCTTCATAAGCTGTGATGAAGGGCACCCCCACCGAGCCTGCTTCTTCAAAACTCAAGTTTTTGGGTTTTTCACGCAACGCAGCTTCGGGCAGCACCAACCAGCCAGCGTGTGAGCCATCGCGTGTGATGCCCACATCGCCACCTGACCCCCACACGTCTTTGCCCACCCATGCGCTGGGGCCATCTACCACGACGCCCGAAAAATCACGACCAGGTGTGCGCGGGAACACGGCTTGCGGCATGATGCCTAGCGCTGCTTTGACATCACTGGGGTTCACGCCTGCACTGCGCACGCGCACCAAGGCTTCGCCTTGTTTTAGTGCCGGTGGCGATTGTTTTTCAACGGTGGGTGCCAGCTCGTCAGCAGAGGCGGCTTTGGCGTTCACGCGCACGGCGCGCAAGTCTTCTTTTTGAATCAACATTCTGTGTGTTCCTTGTTTTGATCAAGCGCGGCTGGGTAAGTTCAGCATGGCGCGGGCTTCGCGTGGGTTGGCCAATTCACCCCCCAAGTCTTCGATGATGCGTTTGGCTTTGCTCACCAACTCTGCGTTACTTTTGGCAAGCACACCCTTGGATAAGAAAATGTTGTCTTCCATGCCCACGCGCACATGGCCGCCTGCAAACCACGCTTGCGCCACGATGGGAAACTCAAAGCGGCCAATGCCAAAGGCGGACCAAATGGCGCCCGCGGGCAAAAGGCTGCGCGCATACAGCAAGGTTTCGGGGGAGGGGGAGAAGCCGTACTTCACGCCTGTCACAAAGGTCCACATGCCGGGTCCATCAAGCGTGCCATCTGCAATCAAGTCGCGTGCCAAATGCATGTCACCCGAGTCAAAAATTTCAAGCTCTGGCTTGACGCCAGCTTCGCGCATGATTTTGGCCATGATGCGCACATTGCGTGGTGTGTTGATCACCACATCACCCCCTGAGTTCATGGTGTTGAGGTCGAGCGAGCACACATCGGGCTTGAGTATGCGCACATGTTCTACACGTTTTTCGGGTTGAACCAATGTCGATCCAGGGGCTGCAACGCGTGGATCTTCCACGCTGGGAATGAAACGGCCACCAGGACCTGTGGTCAGGTTGATGATCAGCTCGGGATTGGCACCCCTCACTTTGTCAAACACTTCACGGTAGAGCTCTAGCTCCATCGACGGCTTGCCTGTTTGAGGGTCACGCACATGGATGTGTACGGCTGCTGCACCAGCTTCGCCTGCTGCTAAGCATTCATCCGCGATCTGTGCCGGTGTGACGGGTAGGTGTGGGGTTTGGTCTGGCGTCGTGATGTTGCCGGTCACCGCGCATGTGAGAAATGTTTTTTGGCTCATGTCAGTTTCACTTTTCAATCAAAGGTGGCGGCCACCGTCAACCACGATGCGTGTGCCCGTGACATAACGCATCGTGGTCGCACAGGCTTGCACCACAGCGGCCACGTCGTCTACCGTGCCAATGCGGCGCAGCGGAATAGTGGGGGCGACCTTGTCGTTGAAGTCCGCGCCACGACCTGGCACAAAAGTGGAATCCACCACCCCCGGTGACACCGAGATCACACGCACGTGTGGCGCAAATGCTTTGGCAAGCGCATCACCCACCACATCAATGCTGGCTTTGGCCGCTACGTAGGCCAAGTTGCTGCCGGTGCCAGTGAAGCCTGCGATGGATGAAATATTGACGATCAAGCCGTCTTCTGATTTTTTGAGCAAAGGCATGAAGGCTCGGATGGTGGCGATCACACCGCGAAAGTTGACTTTCAAAATGTCGTCAATCAGCGCGTCACTCAACCCTTCTAAATCTGCCGCTGGCACAGCTTTGGTGTAACCCGCACTGTTCACCAAGATATGCACCACACCGCATTGCGCTGCCACTTGATCAGCAACTTTTTGGAGTGAAGCACTGTCTGTGATTTGTGCTTTGAAGGTGAGATGCCCCGAGCCGGGCAAGGTGGCTGCTTTGGCTGCTGCGGCTTCGGGTGATTCTGAGTTGTAAATCAACACGCAGCGTGCGCCGAGTTTGGCAAGCCGGTGTGCGCTGGCCAAGCCGATGGCACCTGTGCCGCCGGTGATGACGGCCACGCGGCCTGTCAATGCGTCTGTGGGTTCGAAGCTAGAGGTCATAAATTCCTTGTTTTTGTATGAGGGCGAAACAGATCAGGGGATAGGGGGATGTGGGAAAGTCATCTCGCCTTCTACCAAGTGAAAGTCGTGTGTGAGGCTGGCTTGGCGTTGGCCGTTGACGGTGCGTTCTTCAAAATTGCCAACCAGCGGTGCGGTCACACCAAACACGGGATCGCTGGTGAGGTTCTCATCGCCATCTGCAAACACTTGCGTGATCAGGACTTTGTGGCCAGGCGTAGACACCATGAAGTGCAAATGCGCAGGGCGGTTGGGATGACGCAGTTGTGCGCGTAGCAAATCGCCACAAGGTCCATTCGTCGGCACGGGGTAGCCAGCAGGACGCACGGTTTTGAAGAAGTAGGCACCCTGCGCGTCTGTTTTGAAGCGACCGCGCAGGTTCATGTTTTCTTGCGCATCATCTTGGTTCTCATAGAGGCCCACCGGCGAGGCATGCCAAACATCGACTGTGGCGTTGGCCAAGGGTTTTCCGTGCTTGTCGTACACCACGCCACGCACCTCAAGTGGCACGCCTTGTGTGTTGCCTCTCGCAATGCTGTCGCCGCTTTGGCAAACAGGTGCATTGGCGCGCCAAAAGGGGCCTAGCAACGCGGCATGCGATGCGGCTTCGTCTTGCGCATCTGGGTGATTGGCAGGGTTGTTCAGCACTGCCACTAGGGAAGACACGCCAAGCAAATCGGCCGCCAAGATCACTTCGTTGGTTTTTTCGCCCGTGGCTTGACCGATGTCGATGAGGAACTTCACAGCACGTTCAAACTCTTCTTCTGTGACTTGTGTTTCCAAAATGAACGCATGCAGATGTGAGGTGAGCGAGGCCATCAACTCACGCAAGCGCACATCAGGCGTGCGAGACATAGCTTGGATGACCAGAGGCAATATGGATTCCGGTGTGGTCGGAAGTGCGATGGAGGGTGACGACATGGGTAAATTTCTCGCAAGTGCAGTCTGTATGAAAAGTTTTGCAACCGGTTGCAGTTTGAGGGATGATAGGCAACGCTTAGTCAAACAGAAACCACGATTTACCCTAACTTGTCGCTCAAGCGACCGGTTGCAATAAACTGCTTGCCATGTCACGTTCTTCTGCGCCCACTTTGCAAGATCTCGCTCAGCACTTGGGCGTTCACAAGTCCACAGTCTCGCGTGCGATGGACGCTGAGCGTCGGCATTTGGTCGCGGCTGATTTGTTGCAACGCATCGAAGCGGCCGCTCGCGACTTGGGGTACCGACCTAACCATGCGGCCTCGGCTTTGAGCCGTGGGCGATCCAAAACCGTGGGGGTGCTGTTGCCGGACATTACCAATCCTGTTTTCCCCCCCATCCTGCGTGGCATTGAAGATGCCCTTGATGAAGAGGGCTACTTTGCCCTTTTGGCCAACACCTCACGCCCTGATCACAGCGTCGATGCGACGCAAGTGGCCATTGAGCGCATGCAAGCTCAGCGCGTGGAAGGTTTTCTGGTGGCAACAGCCACCCGTGATGATGCGTGGTTAGACAGTTTGCGACAAAGTGGTGCGCAAATCGTATTGATCAACCGCACCGATGGACGTGGCCATTTGCCTGCGGTGATCAGTGACGACATGTTGGGTATGCGTTTGGCTGTTGATCACTTGGTTGCGTTGGGTCACAAACGTATTGCTCATTTGGCGGGTCCTGAGACCTTGTCTACAGGGCTCGCTCGACGATTGGGTTTTGAGCAAGCCATGCGTGAGCACGGTTTGTCGGCTAAAAACAGAGTTGCTGCTGACGCCTATTCGGTGGACAGCGGTCAGGTGGCGATGCACGCCTTACTGACCAAACGTGACAAAACGCACTTCACAGCCGTGGTTGCCGCCAATGATTTGTTGGCCTTGGGTGCTTTGCAAGCGTTGAAGCAAGCAGGCCTGAGCGTCCCAGGTGATGTGTCAGTGGTGGGACACAACGATATGCAGCTGCTAGACCAAGTCAATCCACCGTTAACCTCGGTGCGGATTCAGCATTACGAAATGGGTCGCAGAGCTGCTCGTTTGTTGCTAGACGCTTTGCGTCATAGGCCTGGTAGCCAAGATGCCACGGTGGTGCTGCGCCCTCAGCTGGTGGTGCGGGCTTCTACCACCGTGCCGAGTTCTGTCGAGATTTAAGCGCGGCCTAGTATGCGCAGGGCGTTGCGGCTCTCAATCGCGGTGAGGTCGTTCATGCTAAAGCCCATGGCCATGAGGCCTTTCACATGGTCAAGCGATGTGCGGTACGGGAAATCTGTGCCAAACACCACCTGCGACACATCGACCAAATTCAGCAGTGACAGCATGGCCCCCGGATGCGACGCTTGGGCTGTGTCGTAATAGAAGCTGCGTAAGGTGGGCAGCACTTGTTCGCTGGGCAAGATCTTGCCAAAGTTCGCATTGAGTTTGGGCAACATGACGAGGCGCTCGACCAAGAAGGGCATGGTGCCGCCCGCATGCGAGAAGATGAACTTGATGTCTTTGCAGCGAGTGGCCGTACCACTGAACAACAAACTGGTGATGGTGCGTGTGGTGTCGGTTGCAAATTCAATCGTGGAACCTGGTACGCCTTCTTGCAAGTTTTGGCAGCACTGTGTGTTGGACGGGTGGGTGTAGACGATGAGTTTGCGGCGATTGATTTCATCCATGATGGGCGCAAAGGCTTTGTCGCCCAACCACTTGCCGTTGTAGCTGGTGAGCATGGCAATGCCGTTGGCTTTCAGGACATCGCAGCTGTAGGCGATTTCGGCCAGCGCAGCATCCACATCGAGCATGGGCAGCGTGGCAAAGAAACCGAATTGGTTGGGGTAGTCGCGTGCGAGCTGTGCACCGTACTCGTTGCTGATGCGCGCCATGCTGCGCATGGTGGCCACATCACCAAAGCCTGCCGCGGGTGTGGTGGGCGAAGTGAGGGTGTAGGTCACGCCGGCTTTGGCCATGTCATCCATGGTTTTGTTGAGTGACCAGTTGCGTGCCGGTGGTTCAGCCAGCTTGCGTGATTCCAGTTCTTTCAAAAATGCGGGTGCCCACACATGGTGATGCACGTCCACCAAGGCACGTTTGGCCTGAGCAGGCAGTGGCGCATCTTTGGAGGTGGTGGCGCATGAAGGCAACACGGTGGCAGCGGAGGCTGTGAGCAAACCTGTCAAAAAGCTGCGACGCGGCGTGCAGTGGTTGCAAGAACTGTCAGTCGTGATGTGAAACATCAAAGTCTCCTTGTTGAATTTATTGCGTGAAGTCCACGCGAGTCGCTAATTTTTTATTCATGGCAATTTCGTCTGCAATGACTTTGCTGAACTCCGCAGGCGTAGAACCTACGGTAGCGAAGCCTTGCTCTGCAAAAGCGCGTTTGATCTCTGGATCTTCTAAAAGTTTGACGACCTCATTGCGCATGCGGGCGATGTGTTCAGCAGGCACGCCAGCTGGAAACCAAAATCCATACCAAGGCGTGTAGACAAAACCTTTCACGGCGGACTCATCGATGGTGGGCACATCGGGCAACTCACTCCAGCGTTTGCGCGCAGTGATGGCCAATGCTTTGAGCTTGCCTGCTTTGACCAAAGGCAGCACAGCAGTGGGAGCACCAATGACGAAATCGATACGACCTGCTACCAAGTCATTGAGCGATTGACTCACGCCTTTGAAGGGCACATGCGTCATCTTCACATCGGCACTTGTGCTCAGAAATTCGCCAGCGAAGTGCATCACATTGCCAACACCGCCTGAGCCAAAGGTGTACTTGCCTGGATTGGCTTTGGCATCGGCGAGCAACTCTTTCAGAGTTTTCACAGGGAGGTCTGGTCGTGCAGCCACCACAAAGCCCACGCTGTTGGCGACCAAGGTGATGGGTGCGAAATCTTTGATGGGGTCGTACGGTAGGCTGGGCGACACCACCGGTAAGCTGGCATGGCTGGATGAGGTGTTGAGCAAGGTGTAGCCGTCAGCTGCCGATTTGGCCACCACGTCCGTACCAATTGCACCACCTGCGCCTGCGCGGTTATCAATCACCAAAGGTTGTCCCAAGCTTTGTGCCAAACGCGGGCTGAGCGTGCGACCGATGAAATCCATAGGGCCGCCTGCGGCGTAGGGGATGATCATTTTGATGGGGTGATTGGGGTAGTCGCGTGCAGCGCTGCTTTGTGCCAAGCATGGCCACGTGCAACAGCACAGAGCGATGGCACTGAGTGTCTTGAAGAATGTCATGCAGTTCCTTTTTTATCCAAACCTTGCTTGACGCGTTCTGGTGTGAGCGGCAGTCGACGAAAGCGCACACCTGTTGCATCAAATACCGCATTGGCCAATGCGGCACTGGTGGGGCCTTGTGATGCTTCGCCTGTGCCCAAAAAGGGTGCCCCTGGGCGATTGATCAGCACCACTTCAACCGGAGGCACTTCCGAGAAGGTGAGGATGGGATAGCTGTTCCAGTCGATGGACAAAATTTGAGTGTCGTCAAACTTGACTTCTTCTTTGAGGGACCAGCTCAGAGATTGAATCAATCCTCCTTCAATCTGATTGCTCACACCATCAGGGTTGACGATGTGGCCGGTGTCCGCTGAAGCGACGGCACGTAAAACACGAATGCGTCCGTTACGTGGATTGACCTCCACTTCTAAAGCCACCGCGCAATAGCCCGCAATGTTTTTGTAGCGCGCAAAACCAATGCCTTTACCGCGGTTGGGGGACTTCTTCCAACTGTTCCAACCAAATTTGTCAGCTGCTTTTTGCAGCACGTCACGTGCGCGTTCGTCTTTCAAGAAACGCAAACGGTAGGTGAGCGGGTCAATGTTGGCCGCCAACGCCAACTCATCCATGAATGACTCAATGGCAAAAACGTTGGCATACGCACCCAAGCCACGTGTGGATGAGACGCGCACCGGCATGTCGGTGATGAAGTGCGTCAATACCTTGTGTCCCGCAAAGTCATACAAGGCGATGCCATTGCGATCAGCTGCGTAGTTGGGTGGCCCGCCGTTGGTGGGGACGGGTTGTGTAAAGGGTTTTTCTAAGTAACGCGCCGAGAGCAAATTGCCAGGCTCTCCACCAGGTCGCGTGCCATGCGGGGTAGACCAAATTTGCAAATCCCAATCCAACACGTTGCCACTGGCATCCACGTCGGCTTTGGTTTGAATCACCATGGCTGAGCCATAAGGTTCCCATTTGTGTTCTTGCTCTCGCGTGTATTGCAATCGCACGGGTTGGCCTGGTACAGCCATTGCTAGCAAGGCGGCATCAGCCGCTGCATCGTCGGCCATGTTGTGGCCATAGCAACCAGCACCCTGCATGTGTTGGCAGCGTACCTTGTTGGCATCAAGACCCAGCATCTTGGCGATGGCCGTGCCCGTTTCAAACACAGATTGACTGTGCGTCTGAATCAACATCACGCCATCTGACCCCATCGTGGCAATGGCTGCCGATGTACCGATGGAGGCATGCATGTGATACGGCCGGTAGTACGTCGCCTCGATGGTTTTGACTGCAAGCTCACCGCCCACCCGCGGCTGTACTTTGGTTTCAATGATGCGGTTGGGTTTTGTGCTGCGCAACCAATCAAAGATGCCTTCATGTGTGGGCAGCTTTTTTTCAACTTGCCATTTGGCTGATGCATTCAAGGCATGAGCAGCGGCGAGAGCTTGCTCTTCGCGTTTGGCAATCACACCTAAGAAGCTGCCATTGCGCACCACCTTCACCACGCCAGGCATTTTTTGTGCGCTGGCGACGTTGATCGACAGCAGCTTGGCTGCATACGTAGGAGGCCGAACCAAATGACCAAACAGCATGCCTGGTGGTCGGTGCTCTTGTAGAAACTTGGCTTCACCCAGCATCTTGGGTGTCAAGTCGATGCGGTGAACAGGCTGACCAATGTATTGATGCTGGTTCGCTGGTTTGGGTTTGACGGAGCCTGTAGCCTCACGGTCAAGTGCCTCACCCAGCACCAAATCCCAGTAAGCGATGCTGCCGCCATTGCTCGCCATAACTTTGCCGTCTTGCACAGATAAATTCGTGTGTGGTTGCTTGAGTTTGTCAGCAGCAAGGCCAAGCAGAATGGCGCGCACCTCAGCGGATGCATATTGCACCGCTGTGGCGCAGTAAGGCATAGAAAAGGAGCCAGCGGTGACGCCTTCGTTGGGCACCAGTGCGGTGTCGCCTGAAATGACATTGACGCGTTTGAGGTCGATGTCTAACTCATCGGCACAAATTTGCGTCACTGCTGTCAAGATGCCTTGGCCCAACTCGACTTTGCCAACAAGCAGCGTCACGGTTTGATTGGCGTTCACACGCAGCCATGCACTGAGCTTTCGATTACTTTGCAGATCGCCAGGTAGACGAGGCTTGCCATCTGTCGCTTGTGACAACGCGCTGTCTAACGGAATGGCGAATGCCAGAGATAAATAGCCCGTGGTTTTTAAAAAGTTGCGACGGTTGGTTGGCAGTTGCTTGTGCATGATCAAGCCTCCTTCGCAGCGCGTAAGACAGCGCGCACGATGCGGTTGTGCGCGCCACATCGACATAAGTTGCCATCCATCGCGGTGCGCACTTCGGCATCGGTGGGGTGTGGGTTTCTGTCAAGCAAGGCCTGCGCCTGAATGATCATTCCGGATGTGCAGTAACCGCATTGGGCAGCTTGTTCATCAATGAAGGCTTGTTGCAAACGACTGGGTTTTTCGCCCTCTTTCATGCCAACCAGTGTGGTCACGCTGCGGCCAGCAACTGTAGAGATGGGGGCGACACATGATTTCATTGGATTGCCATCCACCATGACCAAGCATGCACTGCACTGTGCTTTGCCACAGCCGAACTTGGCACCATTGATCTGAAGGTCGTTGGCTAATACGTTCAGCAGTGGTGTGCTGTTGGGGGCGGTACATCGAACGGCTTGACCGTTAAGTGTGAACTGAACCATGCAACGCTCCTGATGGATTGGATGGCGGCATCCTATCGACAGCTTCTTTGCATGTGAGTCACCATGGCTACACGAGTGCCATGTCCTGGTAATTACCCGAAGTTAAGGCGCAGCGAATTGCTCGGTGCCCACAATGCCAATCTTGGTCAGGCCCTGACGCTGGGCGCTGGCCAGCACACCCGCCACCGCTTCGTACTTGGCTTTGCCCTGGGCTTTGATGTGCAGCTCGGGTTGTGGCTCTTGAGTCTTGGCTTCTAGCAGCAGCGCATCGAGTGCGGCTCGATCGGCCAAGGGTTTGCCGTTCCAGTTGACCATGCTGCGAGCGTCTACTTCGATACGAACCACATTGGGCTTTTTGGTTTGCGGTGTGGCGCTTTGCGGCATGTCGAGGTTGACCGAGTGCAGCTGCACAGGAATGGTGATGATGAGCATGATGAGCAGCACCAACATCACGTCGATCAGCGGCGTGGTGTTGATGTCCATCAACACTTCGGGTTCGTCTTGACCATTCGTCAAAGAGGGCAGGTTCATCGCCATGCTTATTTCCCCTGCGGCGAAGCCGTAGATTGACTCTGCGGGTCTGTGACAAACCTCACCTTGGTCAAACCCGCCACTTGCGCGGCATACAGCACGCGGCCTACGGCTTCAAAGTCGGTCTTGGCATCACCGCGAATTTGTATTTCAGGTTGTGGCGTTTTCTCGGCGAAGGTTTGTAGTTGCTTAATCAGGTCAGCATTGCTATGCACTGGCGCGTCATACAAATACGCTTGGCCTTGCGCGTTGACAGACAAGATGATGTTGTCGGGCTTGGTTTCGCGGGGTTGCTGCACCTCGTGTGGCAACTCCACTTTGACGGATGTGGTGACCACCGGAATGGTGATGAGAAAGATGATGAGCAACACCAACATCACATCCACCAGCGGTGTGGTGTTGATGGTGGTTAACAACTCGTCATCGCCCTCACTGGGGCCTAGGTGCATGGCCATGGTTTATTTCTGTGCCGAGCCCAACAACACGGCATGCAAGTCAGCGCCAAAGGCGTGCACTTCTTCCATCGCCACTTTGTTACGACGCACCAGCCAGTTATAGCCCAACACCGCAGGCACAGCCACCGCCAAACCAATGGCTGTCATGATGAGCGATTCACCGACAGGGCCTGCCACTTTGTCGATGCTCGCTTGGCCCGACATGCCGATTTTCACCAGCGCGTTGTAAATGCCCCAGACCGTGCCGAACAAACCAACGAAGGGTGCTGTCGAGCCGACCGTTGCCAACACGGCCAATCCATCTTGCATGCGGCTTTGCACATTGTTCATCGCGCGTTGGATGCTCATGGTCACCCAGTCGTTGAAGTTGATCGAACCCAACAGGCCGGTGTGCTTGCTCGCACCTTCTAAACCTTTTTCAGCGATGAAGCGGAATGGGCTGTCGGCTTCCAAACCATCTGCGCCTTGGCGCACGTTGCCCGCATTCCAAAAGTTGTTTTGCGCTGCGCGCGCGTAGCGCATGACGCGAGTTTGCTCAGACAGTTTGGTGAAGATCACATACCAGCTTCCCATGCTCATGAGCACCAAAATCAACAGCGTGCCTTTGGCCACGATGTCACCTTGCGCCCACAACGCTCCCAAGCCGTAGGGGTTTTCAACCGATTCTTCCGCGGCGAATGCGCTGGCACTGAGCATGAGCGAGGTCAAGGCAGCGGCGGTGCGTGTGAATGTGTGTGACGACATGGTGGAGTCCTTCAAGGTATTCAGGGGGAGGGCGTTCATTCCAAACGCCAGGTGTATTTGATGCTGGCCCAGCTTTGTTCAGGCTTACCGTCTACCGTGCCAGGTCTGAACTGGCACTTTGACAGCGCGTTGCGTGCAGCTTCGTCCAAGCGCGTAAAGCCTGATGTTTTTTCAATGTCAGCTTGAATGACCTTGCCATCGACGCCAATCAAAAACTTCAGCGTGACCGTGCCTTCTTCTTCCATGCGTCGGGAAGCGCTGGGGTAGTCAGGCTTGGCGCAGTGCGCGCCTGCTTGAATCACCGCACCCGTGCGAATGGCAGGGGCGGTGGGTGCAGCAGCGGGAGGCGTGTTGGGTTGGGTGATGGCGGGTGCCGTGCTGTTGGGTGCGGGCGGAGGCGGGGCTGGTGTTTTTGGCGCAGGTGGAGGGGGCGTTTTGGGCGCTGGCGCAGGCGGCGGGGCTTCGGACATGAGCACCGCTTCCACCGTGTTCTCTGTGATGCGCACCACCTTGCGTGCCAAACCAGACGTGATGGCCCACAACAGCACAAGGTGCAGCACTACAACCAGCGCGATGCCGATGAGGTGTTTACGTGGGGAGCGCTGGCGAGTCGCGTAGGGCGAAACAAGCGCGCGAGAAGAAGGTGCGTGAGACAAACGAGGATGCTCTGAAAGTTTCACCAATTTTAGAGGTGCTGTGTGAAGCTTCTGTACACAGTACCCTAGACAGCCCAATGGGGGGCCGTCAGCATCACACTTGCTTCATGCTGCCTTTGATTTTGCCGCCGCGCTCGATTTCAAGTTCGCCATAGGTCACGTCGCCGTTGACCTTGCCACTTGAGCGCACGATGAGCACATTTTTGCTGGTGATGGTCTCATTGAGTTCACCTTTGACATCGATGAAATCAGCTTCTGTGTTGCCTGTGACCACACCTGCTGCACCGATCAACACATCACGCGCCACCAAGTCGCCTTCGACGGTGCCTGAAATGATGGCTTGGTTGGGCGCAATGATTGAGCCTTTGAACACAACGCCGGTGCCAATGAAAATGCTTTTGTCGTTTGTACCTTCGCTCATGGTCATATCTTTCGAAAATGTCAATGTGTGTAAGTTTAAATGTTTATTGTCAATTTTCTCAAATGAATACACTAGATGGCGTATGTCGTGTAGCTTATAAACATCAATATTAGAGGCTTATGAAAGTTGTTGTCGTTGCCAATCCAAAAGGCGGTGCGGGGAAGTCCACGATGTCCACGAACATCGCGGGTTACTTTGCTTCGCAAGGTCACCAAGTGATGTTGGGGGATGCGGACACGCAGCAGTCATCCAAGTTTTGGCTCAGCCAACGGCCCGAGACGCTGCCCAAGATTGCCACCTGGGAATACCAGCCTGATTTGGTGCTCACCGCCAAACCACCGCGAGGCACCACCCATGTGGTGATTGACACGCCGGGCGGCATCAGCGGTTGGCGTTTGCAAGAGGTGATCGAGCGTGCCGACAAGGTGTTGGTGCCTGTCATGCCCAGCGTGTTTGACATGCAAGCCACCAATGACTTTTTGATTCAGCTGATTCAACTCACCGAGAAGCTGCCCACTCAAGTGGCCGTGGTGGGCAATCGCGTGGATACACGCACCATTTCAGCCGCGAATTTGCGCAAGTTCATCGAGTCATTGCAAGTGCCTGTGTTGAGCTATTTGCGCGACACCCAATACTATTTACACATGGCCGCGCACGGTTTGTCCATGTTTGACATCACGCCATCGAAAGTGCAAAAAGATTTGGATCAGTGGGCACCCATTTGCCACTGGCTTGATCAGGACTGAAGC
>Ga0213919_1000823_pt1 | contig 12602 bp, 15 predicted proteins | sample McNCre317MG_FD_161056 | JGI IMG/M metagenome (GOLD analysis project Ga0213919, IMG submission 161056) | Freshwater microbial communities from McNutts Creek, Athens, Georgia, United States - 3-17 MG | ecosystem: Environmental > Aquatic > Freshwater > Creek | place: USA: Georgia | collected... | reverse complement strand
ACCCGTGAATGACCCTCACTCTTTCGCACGTGCGCTGTGTGACGTTCTGAGCGTTTAAAGGTCAAATTATACCAGAAAAAGAAACACCCCTAGAAAACGCTGTACGCGGCTCCTAGGGGCATTGTGTTTCACGGGGATAACACCAAACCTGTATATGCAATATCTGACAAATCTATATTTGTTCCATTATCATTTTTGACTAACAATCTAATAAATGAAATTTTAGGTTGTACCGTTCGTGTTGTGCCATTGTATGCCCAATATAACATAGGGTATGATACACTGTACATATATGTTTTGTTTTCATCGTAAACATAAGCACACCATTTCAGCGAATTACCGCTTGTATCAAACATTGTGCACCTGATTTGTGTTGTACCAAGCGGAACAGGTATATAATCAATTGTTGCGTACATCGTTGTTTCTGACACATCAGGTGTCAGCACACCCGTGTTGTCATTGTATGATGCATGCTGCAAATCATAATCAGATAAATCCACTATCGGAATACCGCCACCGCCTCCGCCCTGTATTGCCTGATAAATACCGTCAGATGTTACGGGGTTTGTGCTGCCCTGTGTCGGTGTGGAATCAAAAGTCAACAAATCTTGTTTCGCGGCTAACAGAACATCTGTCTGCGCTTGAGAATATGCTTGACTATCATTCACTCCCTGCTCAGTGTATATGTACCATCCCCCGCCGGAATCCATCATATATTCCATATTTTCCGCAATACACCGCGCTTTTGACCCCTGAATTAACGTGAAATCTGGGAATGCGTTCGGTGCAGGTAAGTCAGCGACTGAATCACAAAGAATTACTGCGCGAACATCGTTTCCTGTACCCAAAGAATTAGCTTTGCACCACGGCGTTTGTATGATAGTTGCACTCATACCCACACACCCCCGTATAATAGATTTTCGATTTCTGTTTTTTCTTCATCCGATGCGCCGCCTGTTTGGAGATTTACAGCAGAAAATACAGAATAACCCGCATAATTACCAACTGTTCCGGAAGTGTTCAGCATCCAACCGCGCAAAGTTCCGTAATCTTTCGGTTTTGATGGTACATCACGTTCGATCACCAGTCGGCATGCCAAATCCGAAACATTAGCAACACCGCCGCCGAGAGAGCCAACAACTGACGTTGTATATCGTGCCAACTTATAGTCAACAAGTGTGCCAATACCCACCGCCGCAGCATCACCCGTACCTGTTGCACCGCCTGAAGCAGATGCAGCCACCGCATCAGAAATACCTGTAGCAAATGTTTTCAGTGTTGCGAGTTTATCACCCATACCGTTATCATTTCCACAAATCGGTACAGAGTATGCACAGTTTCCCGTACCTTGTGCAATATATCCGCCCGTATTTCCGGTGCCCTGATACGGTAAACCGTTCGGATAGGCCGATATTTGTACACGCGCTGACACGTTTCCTGTGAGGCAATCACAGCAGTATATAACTGTCAGTGTGCGTCCTATAACGGCAGACGGTGACAGTTCTATTGCGCCGCAAAAAGGCAAGTGCAGAACACACCTCGTAGCACCTGAAAAATCACGGAAATCTGCATAATACTTACTGATAGATATTGAAAAAGTGTGCGTTTTATACTGTCCTCCACCGTTGGCAAGAGGTACGCCCGTTGTCCCAGTTAAGATTATGCCTGCCATACGAATGTTTGCGGAACCTGTCGCCGTTGGCGCAAATTGATCCGGTAAACGGATACAATTGATCACACCGGCAATCGGATTGAATTTGTAATTTACAAACTTGTACCACAACGCATTGAAAATATTTTCGTCGTCTCCCCACAGTTTTGACGATATTTCGTTATATGCTGCAAAATTGATTTTATATGCATGTATACCAGACCCTAACGGCATAGCGTTTTCAGATGGTGCGTCTGTTGTTCCGTCACCGTCTCCGCCTTCACCTGTTCCATAGCCTCCATCTTCATTCGCTTCTGAATCTTCTCCGTATCGCGGTGGAGCAGCTTTTTCTAGGGCGTTTTTAGATATACCGCAAACTGTAGCTGCATAAGTGGATTGGTCAGGTGATAATTCATCAACTGAGAAAATAACCATTTCAACCCCGCGCACTTCCATAGTATACCCGTAGATTGAAAATTTAAGCTGTAAACCGTCTCCGCCTTTGTTTATGTCTGGCGTTTTTAACTCTCCGCCTACATAAATTGATCTCAGTGCAACACCCGTTGAGGGTGAAGATTGCCCATCATACGCAAAACCGGCTATAACCATATTTGAATTATTAGGAAAATATTTTGTGCTGTTGTGAGCACCGGCGGAACCTGTGTTGTCATTTGATGTTACAAGTGGTTGATCGGATTCCCCGAAAGCATTCCGCATATACGTTTTGCCCAGATAGTAAAACGTTTCTCCGTCCTCCACCCAAGTTGTCAGTGAATCATCATCTAGTGTACCGCTGCACTCCCCACATACGACGTCACGGAACACAGACTTGTAGTTTATATCATTATATAACCGAAAACGAAAAGACATAAAATCACCCCGCAGTCATCAATATGAGTAGTTCCGTATTATACGTGAATTGGTTATACCCTCCGTCTTTTAACGTGTATTCGTCAACAATATGGTAACTATAATTTTTTGCAGCTGCATCAGGTAAATAAACGTCAGACTGTGCTGAATTGCGCTCACAAACACACGGAGATGCAAGAATTCCAGTTGCATATGTTGTCAGCACATCCACATGCATTGACACAATCAGCTGCCCACCTGCCGCTTTTGCGGTTGAGGTGATAAAATACGTTTTACCGCCCATTGTAGCCATATTGCAACCTTCGACCGTAGCATTATAAGCAATCCTTAAAACGGGGTTTACACTGTCGATATCACTGAAATTTCTGTCAATTGTTGTTGATGCTAAGGAGCTGCCGAGAGTTTTTCCAATTTGCCTTGCATTCCCGTTGTAATTATAAAAATACACCGTAAAACTCATACACAATCACCCCACCACGTGAAACAATATGTGCGAATGAATTTTTTTATAATCTCTTCCGCAATTTCAAAAGTGCGCAGCCGCAATTCTGATTCGATCATTTCTTGTGAAGTTGTGACGCCAATGTTACCCGAAATTTTGCTGTCATATGTATCGGTTACAGTGTTATATGTTACGGTTCTGGTATCAGTGCCGGTACGTGCATCTGTATCATGTGCGCCCTGCGCGTGACCTTCACTTGTGTCTGTATACGCCTGTACTCCGCCTGTATAAGGAGCCATTGAAACAGAGGTATTATACCCTCCTTTGGTAATTGTCAGAGTTTCGCCGTGCTGTAAAGCGTCTGTGTAGTTACCCGTTTTCTTTGTTGTATCATGCTGTGTTTTATCGTAGTTAGAAATTGGGTTATACTCTGCAATCAACACATTATACCATCTGTCTATATTATCCTGTTCCATTCTTATAAACATGCCCCACGAATTCAGGAAATCTGTTTCAATCGCGCCCTCAGCATCACTATCAAAAAAATATCCCTGCCTACGGAAAATTTTTTTCATGTACATTACAACGTCATCATTTGCACACACTTCAACTGTAACAGGGTTTTCCGGGTCTGTCGTCCAGTCTTCGGCAGTAATCTGAAAAGCGTTTTCAGGCCACTGCACAATAGGGTTTGAAAGCATATCAAATACTGTTTTTATCATCTTCCTGTACCTCCGTTTCAAGTTCCTGTTCATCGTCAAAACGTGCCGAAGGTTCTTCGTCTTCATCCGCTTGCTTTGCAGATGCATCTTCACGTTTCCACAGTTCCGAAAAATCAACTGTTTCACTGCCAGCCCAGCCAAATTTACGTTTACACTGGTCTGCAAATTCTTTCAGCGATTTGAGCTTCAAAAACGGCTGAATCAGACTGAAATTATCCATGCTGTGTACTTCGTCAACACTTTCCTGTGCTGATTTGCTGGAATTTTTGAAGCACATTCCGTATAGTGCAGCAAAACGCTTTTTCAATTCCGAATGATACTCAGAAAGAAAGTGCATTTTCTCAATCATGGTGGGGTCTGATAGATTCAAAATTCTATCGTTTTCTTCCGTTCGCTGCCCGTTCTGCGTAAGCAGAGGATTTGACAACGGCCTCACTAAAACTGTGATATCTTCACCTGCGATATTTCGTTGTAAAGCTCCTTCATACTCGCGTCTTTCCTGCTCTGTAGATGCTACAGGCATTGGTGTATACCTGCTGTGCCTTATCAGTGCTTTCTGCGCCGTGTCGGTGTCTGAAAACTGCCGCGCAAACCAGATAATTTGATTCTCACGGGATTGAAAGTAATTGTTCCGGTAAAATGCAACTTTTTCAAGCGAAAATTCCTCAGACCACGATACACCGTTAAGAACACATTTCTTTGCAATTCCGTTGTCATTTGGAACGGTTGCCCAACTAAGCCGACCGCACACCCAGCGGCCTAGTTTTTCGCTGTATGCTACTCCGGAAATACCTGCTGCCATTGCGTATGAAATGACCGTTTCGATTTCAATTCCTGTGTAGTCGTCACCTTCTACATGGGTTTTATCCCATAAATCCGGATAGACGAACATATCACAAACTGTGCCTGCCATCAATACCCAGTAGTCATAAGACCTTTTCGGGATTGACAGCAGTTTTTGCATATCTTTTTTATCCATGTAAAAAACCTCCGTATACACGAACACCCCTCCTGAAAAGAGGGGCATTCGTGCGTTCATAGGGAAAAGAGTAGTGGAGTTATCAAAGTTTGGTGAAGTACATCACACTGTCATCATAGGTGGATGTAGCTGCGGTATATGTCGGGTTTCCGTCACTGTCAACGCCCTTTGTGTAGTAGCTTGTATAGATGCTTGCCCAGTTTGTCGGTGCGGTTGCAAGGAAAGAAATTTCCTTATCAGCATCATAGTCAGCAACGATGAAAACAACGCCGTTCAGGGCGGTCGTTGAATTCAATGAAACGTCAAGTTTGTGCTTGTAATTCGTCCATTCCGAAAACTCGTTCGGTTTTGCAACCGTGCGGGGATTTTCGTCAAAGGTGAAAATTGCCCGATCATCGAAAATGCAGCCGACAACACCCTCTTGCACAATATAATTATTACCAGAGTTTTCCGTCTTAATATTGATCTGCATTTTCTTAGCGTCATCTGTGCCGTTGCCCAGACCCTGCCAGCTTGCAACCGTGTCGTAGCCGCCTAGTTTGACATAATCATCATGATACTTGTCGGAATACAGCCATACCGCCATATACTCTGCCATAGGTGCATAAAGCAGCATCTTTTGGCGTGATGTAGGCACAGCACCAATATAACCATCTGGATTGTATAAGCATGTGCGTTCACGCAGTGACTGACGCATGATCTCAATAAATGCTTTCTGGTATCTGAGATAATCGCCGTCATGGAAACACGTTGCAGCTGTCACCGTTGCAGACGGAAACGCTTTCTTGTACTCTGCCAGCACGTTATAAACGCCGCTGTAGCTGCGCCGCACCTTTTCCGCAATCCAGCTTGCAACCAGCAGCTGACGCAGTTTCTTGTACAGCTGTTTCATTTTGTTTTCCCACCGCTGCTGCATAGCTGCAAAGAAAGCAGTCAGTGCGCCAACGTTGAGCATAGCACTTTTCCATTGCAGATATGTCACAGTGTACGGTTCACTTTCCAGCGTGACTTTTCGGTTAAAGTATACACCAGCTGCCGGCATAGGATGATAGCCGTACATGTCGTCAAATGTCGGGGGTGCTGTTTCCGTGCCGGAAAGTACTTCATCCCAAGAAGTATTATCCTGAAATTCTCCATCACCGAAAAGCACCATTTCAATGATGCTGCCTGCTTCGCTGCTGCGCTTCGCAATCGAGAATTCATCGTCTTTGTCATACTCATCAAAGATAATCAGCTGCTCTGCGAATTTGTCGCAGATTTTCTTGAAATAGGTATTGAAGTTGTCACCGATCTGATACTGTGCATCAATGCGCTTGCCGAATTCTACGATGTTTGAACAGTCTTCCGCAAGAACGATATTCTGCGGCACGCTGTCGCCGTTTTCGTTGATAATGGGGTCACCGACCACGTTCGGAAATGTGGCATTCATCGCCGACGCAATCTGTACAAGTTTCGTGTCTGTCATTTCTTGTTTACCTCCTCAATGATTGCAGCAGAAAATACATATTCCGTCTGCTGCCGTTCTTTGTTGTAGAAGGCCAGAATGTCGCCGGTGAAACTGATTTTCTCGCCGGTCTCGAATTCATAGTCCTTCGGGGTTGTGACACGATAATCCGTGTAATATCCGTTTTCACCGGTTACTCTCACCGAGACATACAGATATTTCTTGCCTTCATACGTGTCTCTGACTTCGCCCACAATCGTAAATCTCGCTGCTCCGAATGCCTTGTTGTTTGTGGGCTTTTCCTGTTCTGCGCGTTTTTTCATGGTAAAAAACTCCTTCACATTGATTTTATTGTACAACTACTTTTCGCAGTTGTCAATATCTTTTTCAGTCTGGTACACAAGTATTCAAACCAATACATTTTTGTGCAAAACTTCTGTACATTTCACCGGTCATTGTACTGTCAAACAGTACATTATCCAGCGCGTACAGGCTCCTGAAAGTCTCAGCTGCACAGTTGTCAAAGTAATTCAGTACGTTTCCGTTGCATGTAGCCAATGCCGGATTGATGTACAGCAGTGCACCGTCAGCATGTTCTGCTGGATGTATCAGGATAAAAATATCGCCTGTGCTTTTGAATTGCCGGTAATCTGCGAACAGCTTGAAATTCTTGTCGATAAAGCATATACGCAAAATCAGTTCTGTATGAATCTCAGCTTGCAGCAGCGACATCAACTTATACTGTCCAGTTTCAAAAACACCATCAGTAATCATTTTTGTTTTGTCAGTTTCAAATCGCCGATAATATTCTGCCTGATCTTCCTGCGTTTCTTCGTTTCCACACCATTCAAAAATAGCGTTGATTTGCCCTTTTCTGTTTTTAATGTACTGTATGTGCCCTTGTTTTTCATCTGTCATTTTCCATAAGTCAACACCAAAATATTTCAATAATTCACTGTCACGTGTCACCGTATTGCCAAGCAGTGCAACGGGGCAAAAATAATCAGTTCTGTCACGCATACAGTTTGACCTGTATTTCATCAAGCTGTCAAACTCATCTTTCAGCGGATGTTCACGAGATAGTGCTTCATCATAAACAATTATCCCCGCTTCACCTTCATCTGCGCCTGAATCGGTTTCCCACGTAGACAGCGCATTGACACAGCAAAAGAAATCTAAATCCTTTTCCTCTATCTTGTTTCCATTCCGGCGGCAAAAGTAATATCTGCGCCCGATCATTGTGTAGCTGTTCCACTGTCCATCTGTGACTTGTGAAACGTATTTCATTTGCATCTTAAAAAGATTCAATAGATTATCACGTTTTACCGTTTCTTTCAGCCGCCGCGCATATCGGATAATGCGCCCTTTATACTCCGGATTTTCAAGACCTAAGTATAAGTCTATACCCTTCCGCAATGCGCCGTAGGTTTTGCCATTTGATTTCTTGCCTGCTATAATGATATTGTGACAATCAACCTTTTTTGCGGCCTGATAGATACCGTTGAAATCATAATACTTTTTCGGCATTTTCACACCTCCACGATTTCTATAAATTCAGTACCACAACACTTACAGTACATTGCATCTATACGGTTTACCGCGCCGCAGCTGCCGCAATAGCAAACACGCTCACCGTTGTACACTTCCGTGTATAAATAATCAGTTTTACAATCTAAACGCTTTTCATGAGCATCTTCGCTCACCTCCTGTTTTAGCCATATCATGTGGCCTTTTTTGCAGTCAATTTTTGCGCATTCCGGCATATCGTGGAAAGCACAGCACTTGCAACGGAGTACGTCAACAAGTTCCTCTTCTGTCATCTGACGGATGCGGTCGGCGTTGCTTTTCGGCGGTGCGGTGATCTCTGCGGAGATCTCTTTTGCTTTATCAAAAACCATTCTTGATTCGGCTGAAACGATATCATTCATTGTCTGCTGAGATATATCACAAGCGATATCCTCAATTTCATTGCACAGCCGCAGGATTGCAGCACGGTCAATGCCGGCTTCGATTGTTGGCATATCATTTATCCAACACAGAATTGCGCAAGACTCATCTCCTTTGCATTCTCTTTGTCCATCATCGCACATATCACACACATGGATTTTCAGTGCATCCACATCAATCAGACGCATCTTCGCTCACCTCCGGCATACCGTAAGAAATCAATGTAATTTCTTTTCCTACACCGCAGAACGGGCAGTATTTATATCTGCACTGACCGTTTTTGGGATGATCATACACACGGTTCAGGCAATGCCCGCACCAGAAAAGCATTGACTTTGGCCTTTTGTTATCCTTATACCAGATATTCGCTTTTTCGATATTCATAGTTTTTTCATCCTCTCTTGCTGAAAACGCAGAAATTCAAGCCACACACCCGACATATACAGCCCGAAGGGGATTTCTTCGATTGTTGCACAGCTTTCTATGTGCACGTGCTCTGTGTTTCCGTATTCGTCAGTGATTATGTCGTCATATCCTTCTTTTTTATCGTGATATTTCAGCGTTGTTTTGCCGGAATCCTCAGGGAACAAATACATTTTGTGACCGAAAAATCCAAAAGGGTCTAAATTTTCCTTTTTACAGTATTCAAGAAACGCTTTTTCTTTCATGCCGGCACAAACGCATTTGATTTTCCCGTCAGTCTGCTTTATATAACGTTTTGCACCGAGACATTTGAAACGTTCTGAAATCGGGTCTTTTTCCCACGTGCCCAGAGTTTCAAAAAAGGGGTCTCCGTCAAAAATACGGTTATTCGTTGCAGCTTTCCAACGGTTAAAATCCTCTATGTCCTTTTCAAGTTCCTTTGATAGTGGTTGATCTGTTCTGTAGTAAATACTATCCGTGTCATATTGCACAATCAAATCAGGATATTCTGATACAAAAAACACCAAAATTTCACGCGCATAGGAAGTTGTGTAAACAGCAATCCACGGCGATAACCATAAATTTTTGATCAGTTCTTTGTACATGCGCTCAGAAACAACTTTGTGTAGCGATCTGATCAGCGGTTCTGCGTGTTTCTGTTTCACTTCATCCCAAGCAGCAGCCTCCGACACAATCCAGCTGAGCAGCGTTTTCGGCCTGATAATGTCACACTTTTCAATGTCTGCTGCCAAATGATCATAAATATCTGTCTGGTATGCTTCATGCAATTCATTTTGGATTTCTTCCGGCGTTGTGCAGCCCTTCATGTTTTTATCTTTCACAATATGCTCGATAAGATGATCATAAGGCCGCATAACGTCAACTGTTTTCAGGTCGTCGCCGCTGTCATTGATCACCACGTTTTCAAGATAAATCCGTGTTGCAGTCATGCCGTAGCATCCATTGACAAACTTTTTTGATTCTGCATACTCTCTTGTTTTTGATTTTCCGTCAGCTTTCAGTTGATTCTTTTTTCTATACTGCTCTTTGAGGGTGTCCAGCAGCGCAGACATTACCGGTTCAGAACGTGTGAAGCAGTGAATGTCTTTTATTTCTGTTTTCGTTTCATCGAACGTGTGAAGCGTACAGAAATTGTTATAGTCAACTTCATTCAGATACACGGATAACATTTTCGCTCTGTGCACTCTACCATTATCCAACACAGCACCGTGCAAGTCAATACACTTGTGCTCCGAAATGTAAGAATGATTATATTTCGTGTGAACGTCGTAAAAGGTAAACAGCGCGTACCAATGCCTGTAGCGTTGCGTATCTTCTATCGTGCAGTTATACAGCAGCGTGCCGGCCGGAAAACTGTGCTGAAACATCTGCGCCGGAAAGTCCGATACAAGGTCAGCGCATCGAACGTTTTTCATTTCATGCTGCACTGCCGGAAAATAGCTGTGAGACCAACCTCCACAGTAAAGATAATCCATCATGACGTTATAATCTGCAAGCGTGCGGGGCATCAATTTTGCAACCCGTTCCTTTGCAAATTCAAGCGACATTTTGCCCTGCTTTTTCAGCCGCTGCTTTACGGCATCCCTGATAATCCCTGTACCGGTCAAAGGGATTGCAGACGGGAAAAGATCGAAAGCAATAAAACACAGTTCTGAAAGTATTGCAACATCGTTTTGCATGTACCCGATTTCCTCCGGCAGCAGGGGCGTGATTGAATTGCGTTGCTTTGCATAATCCAAATCACCAACACGCTTTTTTGTTTTCGTGTACGTGTCGGCAATGTTTGCAAGGCTATATCCGAAAACTCCTAGACATTCCCTGAATTCTAAGCACCTACCTACACCCAATTTCAAAGGGTGCCGCTTATCTTTTGCGAAAACAGAAGTGATTCCGATTCTGCCAAAAACGCGCTTGAAATGTGAAAATTCGTACCCCATATTCGCATCAAAAATCAGCAGCTTTGTGTGTTCCTTCACCTTGTTCCGATTTTTCATTCTGTCCAACTTAAACAAGTAATCATCCAGTTCACGCAGGAACGTTTCACATTCTTCCGTTCTGCGCCCGATTATTTCATACTGATTCAGGCTAAATTGCCAAGCGTACACGTAGCTATATCCCTTTTCTGTGCGTGTGGTCTCACAGTCAAACCCTGCGCCGATTTTCCAATAGAACGTTTTCCCGTGCTGCTCTTTTGCAGCAAGGCCGCAAATCATTTGCAGTGTAGCCGGCAATCTGCCTTTTATATCATCATAAAATAATACCATTTTTTATCACTTCCCTTTTATTCTGCTCTTGCTGATACCTCCGCGCCGCAGTGCTGCTGATTCCTTCGGTGATAATCTTTGTTTTGGTCTGCCCTCCGCAGCGTCTTTTATATCGGCCTTTTTCTTTTCATCCCATTCTTTCGCCCTCTGTATCGTCTGCCTGATCTTTTCACGCCCTTTGACAATTCTTCCTAGTTTGTCAACAAGGTCATCCTGCGAATCTACATCATTACCGGCGAAATCGGAAACGGAATCGGGGTTTTCTTCCTTAAACATTTTGTAGATTGTGTTATACCAGTTTGATACTTCTTTTTTCATATTGCTGTAGTCTCGAATGTTTTCGTCTGTAGGTTCTAAACCCTGTTCTTCCACTTCCTCAGCAACTTCATTACGCACACGGTTGACGCTGTACGCGCCTTTTGTTCGTGCGTGTGCATCTTCCAGCTGTTCCGGAGACATACCCGCCAGTGTGTGCGCGCTTCTGCTGTACGCAGCAGCACCGCCTGACTGTGTGCGGGTTGTATCACCTAACCGGTATTCCAAATCGCGCAGCAGATTGTGATATTCTGCGCTATCCGCGCCGAATGTATCATAGTACTGCTGCAATGTGCGGTTGATGTGACGAATTGTAGAATCCTTGTTCATTGGTCATCACCTCCAATATACAGTATAGCACATTTCCGGTCATTTGTCATATAGTATTTTACTTATACCCCTATAAGTATATACCTATTTGACATTAGATTTGTGATATGTTACAATGATGATACAGGGAAACCTGAATATTATTTTACGGAGGGAAGAAAATGAAGCTATGGTCAATCACCCTTTATAACTACTTTGGAAATCTTCTGCAAACCGTGTACTACACCACAAAACAGGAAGCGGAAAAGCACAGGGATGTACATGAACACTACTCCGAAGTAGCCTATGCGGGTAATTTCACAAGAAAAGAACTTGTACCCGTCACAGCTGATCTTCTTGAAAGATCAAACGCAGATATTATATATCTCGATTCTTATGAACAGTATGAGAAATACTGGAAACGTCTTTGATAAGGAGGTATGAACAATGAGTATTTCAGCTGTTACAGTTTGTAACAAAAACATGATTAGAACGCTGAACGGTCTTCCAGATGTTCCGTATCCAATTGGGGCGATTCTCACAAAGAACACAACCACAATCAAGGCAATCTATCACAATGACAAACCTGAAGAACCGGCACACATTGACGTTTCAGCAGCGTGCAGAACACTCAGCTGTTTCCCGTCTGATCTTCTCATTCTGGAATGGGGTGATGATTTGGCGGAAAACTTCGGCGGCACTCCATGGATAAGAGATATTTACAATGTTATCGGTGTACCTTGTAACGATGACGAACCGGTTTATATCGTTGATGATTTCAGCGATCTGTACTAAGGGAGGATAAGCTATGATCAAAAACACTTTTGGCGGCCTTTTGAATGTGCTTGAATCACATTACATCAATTACATGACTGATGCGACCTATTGGGGCAACCGATGCATAGAAGAACCCGACAAGCTTCTTTACTGCGAAATCAGGAACCGCGCCGCAGAACAGGCAAACACGATATATCACGTACTTGAAACCGTGTTAGAACCGGAAGAAATTCAACGATTAAGGTTTATCGCATACGATAAGGCAGCAGAACTTTGAAATCACCCGCCGGCACTGCCGGCGGTTTTCTTTTACACAATGCCCCTAGGAGCCGCGTACAGCGTTTTCTAGGGGTGTTTCTTTTTCTGGTATAATTTGACCTTTAAACGCTCAGAACGTCACACAGCGCACGTGCGAAAGAGTGAGGGTCATTCACGGGT
>Ga0213919_1000821_pt1 | contig 12623 bp, 13 predicted proteins | sample McNCre317MG_FD_161056 | JGI IMG/M metagenome (GOLD analysis project Ga0213919, IMG submission 161056) | Freshwater microbial communities from McNutts Creek, Athens, Georgia, United States - 3-17 MG | ecosystem: Environmental > Aquatic > Freshwater > Creek | place: USA: Georgia | collected... | reverse complement strand
TAGTTACAGATTGATTACAGATTAGGAAATCTATTGACATTCGCGTGAAAACATGATAAAATAGAGGTATAAACAACAAAGGGGGTGCGCGGTATGGCGGCAATCATCACTATATGCTTTATGGCTGTTATCATGGTGAAGGTGTGTGAAGTCCTCAACAATATTTTCAAGTGAAAGGTGGAATGAAGATGACTGTTCTTGTTATGGTGGTAGACGCGGAAACGATGTGCGAACCTACCGAAGAAATGGAGCGCGTCCTGTGGTCTATGGAATCGACCGGCAACGAAAAGAACGCGCTTGAAATCGTCAAGCACTTCATGAATGATGATGTGCGTATGGGCTTTATCCGTTTGGCTGAAGTGCTGGAAGGTGTGCGCTTTTCGTTCATCATGCAGCGAGTTGAAGTGACCGGACAGCACAAGGCTTTGAAAGTCAAGTATTTTGTAAAGGAGCGGTAACAATGAGTATTGAAGTTATGAGAATGAATGAAGGCACATGGCGCAGAGCAAGCAACGGCGTTGACCTGTGCGCGGCTCTGGAAGACACGCTTTGCGAGCTTATCACGAAGACTGGCAAGAATGATATTGTGCCGGTGTACATTGACGAACAGGCAAAAGCGCAGGCTATGGAATATGTGGGTTATCTGGGCGCGGTCATTGCGTCACTGCCTACGGAAGAAATGGCAAAGGAAGCAAAGGCGCAGCTTAATGCAAAGTACGGCTATCATGATACTGATTCGGTTGAGCCTGTTCCCCCTTGTGCGATGACTGAAAACTTCAAGAAGCGCGTTTCTGACTGGGTAGAAAGGGGGTGAAACCATGATTATTCTGAACGGCTTTGAAAAATCAGATTCCGGCATTGCTCTTTCTATTGTCACGCAATACGGCGCAAACGGTGCGGTTCTGCTTCTCACGCTGGACAAGCGGCATGAAAGAACCCTGTTCAATATTCTGAGTAGTTTTAACAAGGTTATAATGTATGGTCGTGGCAAAACAAGAAGGGTTTTATCTTATGACCAACTCCGCCGCATTATTGCGCTGTTTGCTATTGATGCAGGCGAGCCAATCACAAAGGCTTTCAGCGAATGGACAACTTCAGAGCTTGCAAAGCATGACAAGGAAATCAGAGCGCAGGCAAGCAAAGAAGCGCATGAAATGTATAAAAAGAAGCTGGAGTGGCAAGAAGAAGAAATTTACCGGCTGAAGCATTGCGACAATGTGCCGCGTGAGCGTTACAACCTTTTCAAGCGGCTGTATCATGAAATGAAAGCAAAGTATGAGGCACTTGCAAGCCTGTTTAATGCGCTGTATTATGAAGCCACACAGGGCGGAGAATATGAATTGTACATCGGCAAAAAGAAGGTGCAACCGGTTGTATTGGGCAAAATGACGAATAAGAAAAACAAGGGTTAAAGCTGCACAAAGTTTCTGAAAGCTCTTGACAAAGTGAACTGAATATGTTATTATGAGGTCAAGGAAATCAACTTGACCTCGTTTTCTTTAAGTAGGTGATTAAATGAGCGACTTTGTGCAAATCATTAGTACAGTCGGTTTTCCTATTTTCAGCTTTTTGCTTGCGGGCTGGGGGCTGAAATATGTCTATGATAAAGAGAGGAAATCCCTTGACGAAGCAATTTCAAAGTTAAACGACCTGACGCAAGCAGTAAATCATAATAGTGAGACTCTTGCACGGCTCGTTGACGAACTGAACGAAAAGGAGCGTGAACATAATGTCGATTAAGCTGAAGGGCTGTGACCTTTCTGTATATCAGGGTTCTGTGGATTTCACACGCCTGAAAGATGATGTACAGTTCTCAATTCTCCGCGCTGGTTACGGTAAGACCGCAGCGCAGAAAGACAAAAACTTTGAAGCCTATTACAACGGCTGCGAGCGCAACAAGATTCATTGCGGCGTATACTGGTACAGCTACGCAATGGATGAAGATGAAGCGCGGCAGGAAGCAAAAGCCTGTCTGGAAGTGCTGAAGGGCAAGCGTTTTGAATTCCCCATCTATTACGATGTAGAGGAAAAGAAACAGTTCGACCTCGGCAAAGAAAAAGTTTCGGCTATCATCCGCGCATTTCTCGAAACGGTCGAAGCGGCGGGCTATTGGGTCGGGCTTTACTCCAGCACTTCCGTTCTCAATACCTACATTGCGCAGGACATCAAAGACCGTTATGCAATCTGGTGCGCACACTGGGGCGTAAACAAGCCCACCTATTCCGGACAATATGGCATCTGGCAATACAGCGAAAAGGGCAGGCTTTCCGGTGTTACCGGAAATGTTGACCTTGACGAATGCTATGTTGACTATCCGGCACTTATCGTTGCAAAAGGTCTGAACGGCTACAACGAAGCAGAACAGCCCGCGCAGCCTGACGGCGTGGAAGTTGTGCTTACAATCGGCGGCAAGACCTACAAAGGCACACTGAAAGAGGGGTGATATTATGGGAGCTATCCCGAAGAAAACCCGAAAGCATATGCGAACAAAGTCTTTTGACAAGGACAATTTCGCACGGGCGGCAATTGAAGACATTCAGAATGTAACTGATTTCAATTCCGATATTCTTGCAAGCCTGTCGGATGCGTCCCGCCGGTTTCAATTGTGGGGTTCGTTTACTACTGCCGCAGGAACTACCGCAATTCCAGTAAACAAAGACACATTCACAGTTGAAGAAGGAATGCCGGAAAGCATTGAAGGCGCGTCACGAATCTTTGTAACAATGTCAAGCCCTTCACCTAACACGCTGCTCACATTCAATTTTCTGATTCACGATATGAACAACGCTGTTTTGTGTGACAAAACAATAGGTTCTTATATCGCTGAAACAAACCTTGCTTGTGTGTATCACGGCGATGATTTGAACGGCTGGCGTGTTACAGAATGGTACGGCGGATTCCGGCAGCTTGCTTCTACAGCAACCGGCGGAAACTCCGAACAAACCATTTATGATTGCACCCATATGTTTGACGGTGCAAGAAAGCGCATCAAAGATATGACGCTTACCCGTTCGGGAAATGCTCTTGCGGGCATCGTCATCAAAGTTTATGTCGAATTCTGAAAGGAGAAATGAAGCTATGAAAATGGTTGATGTTGTATCCGTTGTGCAGAAAGCCCTTGCACAGTCTATGGATGAAACCTATATGACGCAGCTCGGAACGCTGGACGCTCTGGCATCCGATAAGCTGGTAGAAGTCGGAAAGGCGATTGAAAACACCGCAACGGCGGAAACTGTGTTTGCTTCTCTGGTTGCACAGCTCGGCATTCTGGAGATTGAAGCAAGAGCCTACACCGGCGACCTTAACGCCTTTATGGTGCGTGATACTGAATGGGGTTCTTTCGTTGAGCGTGTCTGCTACGGTCTCGCGGAAATCGTTGACGACCCCATGTGGAATATCTACGAGCAAAACCATGTGAACGGCGTGTATACTCCGCAGAACTACAGCCAGCGCGAAACGCAGTTCTACCCTGTGCCGGTTTCTACAAAGGTATTTGTGGAAGGCAAAGCAATTATGACCCCTGTTTCCCGTCCGTATGACGCAATGAAAGAAGCGTTCAAGAGCTGGGAACAGATGAACAGTTTTCTTTCCGGTCTTTCGCAGGCTGTGCGCAATACCATTGAAGCCGGTATTACCTCTATGCGACATATGCTCGCACAGAATGCAATTGCATTCACTACCGGAAGCCTTGCCGGTGCTGGTTCTGTTGTTCATCTGCTTGACCTCACAGATGCAGCAGGTCTTACGACCTCGGCAACCACGCCGGAAGAAGCTCTGCGTGATGCTGATGTTCTCGCCTTCATTCTTCAGACCATTGCAGAGACCCGCGACAATATGAAAATTATGTCCGGTGCGTTCAATGATGGCACTGTTCCGACCTTCACGCCGACCGAAGACAGCCGCCTGATTCTTATTAACAAGTTTGATAAGGCTGCCCGCTTCCTCGTGAAAGCCAACACATTCAATAAGGATGATTTGGCAATCGGCGACTATGAAACTACTACTGCATGGCAGGGCATCGCAGCAAGCGGCAATGAGCCGTTCAATCTTGCCGATGTTACTACTGTCAAGATTGCGCAGAATACCGCAGAGGATAAGCTGGGCATTGGTCTGAAAACTGCCGCTTTCAGTGCTTCCTATTGCATCGGTCTTCTGTTCGATTACAAAGCACTTGGTATCTGCCCTTACAAGCGCAAGAGCCGCGCAAAGTACATTGCTGTAACTGACACGATGAACGAATTTCACGGCGTTCTCATGAATATGCTGCTTGACAGCCGCTATAACATGGTTACATTCTGGCTTGACCGTGCAAGCACTTAATAGAAAGGTGGTGAAGGGCGGCGTATCTGAAAGGACACGCCGCCTTTGTGTATGTATGACAAGATGAAAGCAAAATGGAAAAATGCTATTCGTGAAAAATCATACTTCAGCTATCTTCTGACGGCTCTTTCCGCTATGTTTACTTGGGGACTGCCTGAAGAAGTAGAAAAGAGATATGTGGAGCAATACCTGCATTGTGGCGGCGGCTTTGCCGCTGTTCCGCCTGAAAAGAACGAGCTTAAAAAATGGCTGATTGGTGAAACACCCAGCCGAACCGGAGAGCTTGACCAATTCGGGGACGGTCTGACCGTGCAGGGCATAACACGAAACGGCATTTCTTTTGAAGGGCAGTATAATGAAGATATTGCAATCTGTTACAATAATACTGACCGGATGCCAGACCTTGACATGGTTCGTTATGCAGACGGCTTTTCACAGGTCGATAAAGCAATTATGGCTAATGTGCATTGGACTATTCTCGCACCGGTTCTTTGCACACGGGACGACCGGACAACCGCCAAAATTGAAAAGCTCGTTGACGATATGTTAGACGGCAAACTGAAATGCATTACTTCTGAAGATGTGCTTGACGCACTGAACGGCGGACGCGGTGAAGGCGTTTACAGCGTAGATATTACACACCCCGAAAGAATCAGAAATGTGCAGTATCAAAGCGAATTGTATGATGTTCTTATGCGCCGGTTCTTCAATAAGTACGGCTTAAACATTCAGAACACAAGCAAACACGCACAGGCGACAACAGACGAAGTACACGGGCTTGACGCTGTTGCATGGGTTCTTGCTCTTGATATGCTCCGCGCTCGTCAAGATTTCTGTGAAGTTGCAAACCGCATCGGAAATACAAATGCATGGTCTTGCCGTTTCTCGGATGTGTGGCAAGCAGAGTATGAACGCTTTATGATTCGTGAAAAGCAGGAAGACCAAAAAGAAGAACAGGCACTTGAAACCAAACCGGAAGGAGATGCAGACAATGCGGAAAGTGTGGGAGATTCTGGAGAAGGTTCTGCCGCAGATTGAAACCGGCACAAGCCTTGAACTTGTCGTAAACAATCAGATAATTTTTCAGCACAATCAAGTATGGTTTGAGCTGTATCAAAAGTATTCGGAATGGGGATTTCTGAAGCATCCGGACAGTAACAGCTTGACCGTATTCAATGCGCTGTATACAAACTTTGTTGCAAACAACAAAGAAGCCTTTTTCCGTATGTGGGACGCTTTAGAGCGTGAGTACAACCCTATCAATAATTATGATTTGGTTGAATACGGCGCAAACGGACGCAAGAAAAGCGAAAAGGTGAATGAAGACACCGGCGACAATGTGAACGGCGCACGGCTTGGCAGCGTCACCACAACGCAGCACGGCAGCGAAAAGGACACGCAAACACAAACCGGAAAGACTCAAACAGACCGCTACGAAAACGCATTTAACAGCGGCATAGATGCCACCGGTACTCATGTAGCGCGTGAAGAAGTCACAGCGCCCACAAGCATTGAAAATGAACGCACTTTTACAAACCGTGATGCACAAACCGACTATGACAAAACAACTGGTTCGGATTCTGTAGACGGTGTAACACTTGTTGGTTATACCAACACCGGACGCGCACACGACCACAAAGAAAGCCATGAAAGCTATAATGCAGATGTACAAATTAACACGCATCGTGTTTTGCCGAATGGCGGTATTTCAGCGGGCGGACTTGGTGCGCAAGGTGAATTTTTCATGGAAGGCGAAAACAGTTATTTAAGCCGTTCCGGAAATATTGGCGTGACAAGCTCCACCGAACTTGTAAGCCGTGAAATGGAAATGCGTGAAGCATACGGCAATCTGCTGAAAAGATGGGTGCATATGTTCATTCTTGAATATTGTACCTATGTAGGAGCAGAAGACGAATGTAATTTTGGTTATGATTGAGGGGTGTTATTATGTCTACACTGCCCGCTGTTCCGAATCCTAGTTATGAATTTGGAATTCAAGCCGGTATCGTTTCCGGCTATGCAATGGGAGTACAGCAATTGCGCAATCTCGGAAAAGATATGTTTTCAGAAAATGTATGGGCGCAGCTTGAAAAATGGTTTGGTAATAATCCGCCTTATGAAGCTATTATAAGTTTGGGCGTTTTCCCTTACCTTACCGAAGACGCTGCAATATGGGAAACGGCAGCACATTCTCTTGTTATTGCTGGTATAACCCTTCCGACCGCAACAGGAAATTCATTGCTTAAACAGGTTTATAATGTGGATTTTAAGCCTTCCGCAAATTCATCAGGACATTATATATACGGACATGATGGAGCAACACAACCGCCCAAATTTGATTTTTTCGATTATTCACCATATACAACAGTTCGTGCTTTGCTGCCGTTTATCGGATGGGTTGAGCTTGACCCCGCTTTTGTTATCGGGCATACTGTTTATTTTCGATATAGCATTGATGTTTTCACTGGTGGCTGCGTTTGCCATTGCTGCAATGAAGACGGAGAATTTGCAAGTCAATCAGGCGTGTGCTGTTCTTATCTTCCTTTAACAAACAGCGAGGGCGGGCATTTAATAGATGCCATAACCGGAGCTGCTGCCGCTGGGTTATCACTCGCCGCCGGTAGTTCAATAACTACAACTGAAACGCAATCTGTGGAGCTTGGCGGCAATAGACTGGGACAGCCTACTATTAACGCACAGAAAAGCAGTTCTACAACAAGCCACGGTTCAAGTAATGCCCTTGCAAATGCTATAAATGTAGCGCAACACGCTTTTGACAAAAGCGTAACTGTGCGCGGTACTTTTGGTTGCAACATGGGTTATTGCATGAACTCAAATGTTTTCTTAGTTGTGACGCGCCCTAATATTCTGCCCGCCGGAGATTATGGGAAAACTGTTGGACTTCCTACAGCTAACTATATGCAGCTTTATAACTGTCAAGGCTTTACCGTTGCCGATAGTGTGAAGCTGACCGGCATCAAAGCAACTTATTCAGAGCTTGCAGAACTCGAAAACCTGCTAAAAACAGGCGTTGTATTTCCTTATAACGGGCAAACCATAGGAAATCCGACTATCCCCGCCGAAACAACAGACCGCGTAACGGTTGCATTTTATAATAAAAAGGTTGCTCCGAATTTTGTCAATTTCATTGGTGATTCGTGCGTAGTTGCAAAATCTGTACAAATTGCGGGTGCAAGTGTAACATCTTCTACGGGTGCATTTCGTCAACAGGATTCGCCGACAATGACAAACCCCCGCATTATAATCAATGCGAGTTTATCCGCTTTGCATGAAGTAAACTATGTATATGTTGATAATCTGAAGCGGTTCTATTGGGTTGTGGACATGGAAGCGATAACAAACGATACAACCCTTTTAATACTTCATTGTGATGTGCTTAATTCATGGCTTAATGACATGAAAAATTGTTATGCTTTTGTTTCACGACAAGAAAACCCCGACTATGTAAAGCCCTTGCTTATTGATAATAAAGCAGTTACCGGAGCAGCAAATGGATTCACAACTGATACCTATACATTTACTGCTTTCAGAGGTCAACAGAATGTGTCTGGCAAAGCTGCGTATATTCTCATAGCTGCTGGCAGTGAATCAGGCACGCCGCTTCCGCCGCCAACGCCAGAGGAAACAGAATAAGAAGGTGATAACATGGCAGACAAGAGACAGTTCAAACGCTGGACTCCTACCCAGCCTATAACATACATTGACGGAAAGCAAAAGCTAGGAATTAAAATTGACTGGCAGCTTGTCCGAAAAGAATATAACAAGCTGAAATGCCCGAAAGACACGCACAACCCCTTGAAAGCGGACATGGAAAATACAGGCTATGTTATAGATATGTCTGACCGTTCACGCGGTAAGACTACAAACAAGCTGCTTCTTGGTTTGATTCTGTTCAAGCTGTATGGTATTGTTCTTCACTATATCAGACAGAGAAAAGATGACTGCGCCTTGAAAGCTCTGCGCGACCTGTACAAAACCGTGCTTGATTACAATTACATTGAAAAGATTTTTGGCAAAGAATACAATGATATTGAATATATCGGCAAACGCTGGTATTTAATCAAGCGCGGGCTTGACGGCTCTGTGAAATATGCTTGTGAAGATAACTGCACATACTGCGCAGGTCTTGACGAAAGCGACAGCATGAAATCTACATATAACGCGCCGCGTGGTGATATGATTTTTCATGATGAATTCATTTCTACCGTATACGGCTATAATGATTTTATCCGCTTCACAGACATTTGCAAGACAATCATTCGTGACCGTTTAAGCCCTGTTATTTTCATGTCGTCCAATACCATAAACTTGAATTCACAATGGTTTGATGAACTTTGCATCCGCAAGGATGTTGAAACCATCGAACAAGGCGAAAGCAAGTATATTATTTCCCCGCTTGGCACTCACATTTATTTTGAAATGCTCACGCCTGATACTTCAGAAATCCGCGAAAATGTCAATAAGCGGTTTTGGGGCTTTCCGAATCCCCGTCTTGCTTCTATCACCGGTAAAGGAAAATGGGCAACAGAAGAATTTCAGCATATTCCGCTGTACCGGCAGGAAGGCGCAGAGCCGCCGCGCATTATTCAGAACATTCTATTTATAGCAATGTCCGGCAAATATATCAAGCTGAAGTTAGTTGAAGACGCGGAGCGCGGTCTGTGTGTATTCGTAACGCCTGCCACACAAATTTATGATGATTCTATTGTTTTGACCGCTGACGAAATCAAAAGCAAGCGTGAAGTGTTCGGCATCGGCAAAGGCACATTCATTGAAGCATACTGGAGATTATACGACAAGAACAAATTCTATTATGCAACAAATGCAGAAGGTGCGCTTGTCCGTGCATACCTCGGCTATTACAAATCCAAATATGCAAAAATGAAAGGATAAGGGGGCGCATTGCGCCCCTTTTAATATTCACAGTCAAATTCTTGATACACTTCAGCATAATTGTTATGCTCTGAAAGAACCTCGTCCATTCCTTTTAATGTCTTGGTTGTATCCATGAGGATGCAGCTTGACGCACATTCTATTTCATGACCGTTTATTATTTCTGTGTGCGGCTTTGCCGGAATGTATTTCTTTGTTCTTCCGCCGCAGCGAGTAAAAACACGCCCCTCATACAAATTATCAATGCTTTCAAGCTCCTGTTCTCTTGTAATGGTCTTTCCGTTTTCATCCTTGCCGAACTTGGGAACGCCTGCAATAACACATATAAGCTCTGTCTGCTTGTTTCCCTGATTGTCAAGCAGCGGCTTTCCGTCTTTACGGTATACAATGCGCTCATACGCATAGCATTTTGCATGAAGAAATCTGAAAGCCACAATGTCTTCTTTTTCAAGCTCGAATTGGTCATAATGTACGATTTTACCCTTGTTTGATGTGATGTAAGCACCGACCTTTTCCGCGTGTTCTTTTAATTGCTGATTTTTGGCTTCAATCCGTTTTTCAATTTCCGGTGTTGAAATATAGAAAATGCTGTCTGTATCACAATACAGAACATTCTCCCAGCCTACCAACCGGCAGAATTGAAACAGTTCATATCTTGCGTGTGAAGTTGTCCATAAGCCGAACTGATAATCCATGAAGTGCGTAAAATCAGCGTAATATTTTTGCAATGCTTCTTTCTGTTCTTCATCGGTCTTTGTTTCCTTTGTCCATTCTCCGGACTCGTAATCTTCAATGAAGCTGTAGCGTATTGGGTCGGTTGCGCTCATGCCGTAAATACCGTTTAACAAGCCTTTTGCAATCATCAAATTATTGATTGCTTCAATCAAGCGCGGGTCTGTGTCTTTGGCTTTCATCTTTTCAAGCTCTTTCACTTGGTCTTTATAGTCTGTTTTGCCCTTGAAAAACTTGTCAATAGAATCAATGAGATATTGCGGTAGCTTTCCACGCGGAATTATAACAACCTTTTCAATGACATACCGGATATTATACATATAAAGCAGAATTTTCAAATCATCTTCATTTACGCAGATTGTAAAATAGATTTCGTCTGTCCGGCTGCCTATTTTAATAACACGCCCATTATCATCTATTGCCGACTCTGCAACAGCTCCAACCCCTTTGCGGTTTCCATAGCCTTTTATACATTTGTCGTATTGCAAGAACGGCATTGTTATATTATAGTCTTTCAATTCGGCAAATGATATGCGCATTTTGACTAATACACACCGACCTTTTGCAATTTCCATTATACGCTCTATTGTTGGCGGCTTTGTGCCGCGCTGACGCGATTTGAACGCATCAAAATAAATATAAGGTTTTCCGACTGGAAAAAGGTGCGCCCGCTGTTGTGAAGGATAATGGCTGCGAAAATCTCTGTGCTTTATTGTTCCCCTTACTGTTTTACCAGAAAGAAAACGGTTTCCGTGTGTGAAGCCGCCTGCAAATTCATCACGGCACATATTATATAAATCAATGTCAAGCCGTCTGTCAAGAAACTTATAACGGTTCTTTTTGTCTTTCAAATATTCGTTCCGGCATTCTCTGCGAACATATCCGGTAACTGTCAAGGGAATTGAAATAAGGTCATCGTTATACAAACGCATTTGCATTCTTAAACATTCATCAAGCACAATCACATCATAAAACATATATTTCCAGTCTGTGAAAGTCAACTTGCTGTCTTGATAATGAATAGCGTCATAATCTACCGTTCCCACAAGTTTTCTGTGCTTGGTGTTCATTTCCTTGCCCCATTGTGCAAGGCTTTTATGCGTGAGCTTATACGAGCATTTGAAGCAAAACCCCGCGCTTTCATATGTCAAGATGCTGTGCGGAGAAATTGCAAGCATTCGCTGTGTGTCCTCTCCGGACTTATAAACGCCGCCGAATGTGAGCCGCAGCCAATCACCTATATATGCATAGTCGTATGAAAGATTGTGGACATAAACCGAAATCTTATGACATACAGAACCGGATTCAGAAACAGCGTATTCACCAATATTATTCACACGCTTGATTCTTTCAAGAACTGTCATAAGCTCGGAAGGGCGGCGACCATAAACCACCGCGCCACAATATGTTAAAGCCCATTGATAAACCCAGCCGACCGGCTGCGCCTCGTTATGATTCCATGATGTTTCTGTGTCAAGCGTTATGAAGTCATCGCAAAGCGTGTCGCCGTGTTTATTCATCTGCGTATAATTAAGCGGTTCAGGTACAAATTTGTCCCAGCGCACGAAACGCCATGACTTCAACAGCACATGAACAAGCGTGTTTATATTGCGCTTCATGCTCCCCACTCCCTTTAATAGTCTATATCATCAAGCAATGAACTTGTATCTTGCAATGTGTCGCTTGTTTCATCCCAGTTCTGATTATACCAGTCTGCAAACCGTTGTTCAAGCTCGTATCCTTCGCCGAGTATATCAGAACTTAAAGAAAACAAAATGGGATGTTGTTCAATAAATGTTGAAACGCTGCGTTCTGAATAATGTGAAACAATTCTCAATGCCGTTTGTGAGCGATAATAATTAGCTATTATAGCGTAATTGTCTGACATCATCAAAGCCATGTAATCCTTTTTGTTGTCTTGTTCATCAACTGCACCGGCTTCTTTTAATTTTTCCCACCGTGCTTCAACTCCGGACTTAGCGCCAGAAACCGTACTGCTACGAAGACTTTCAAACTTCTGCATTGCTAAAAGCTGTTCTATGATTTCCTCGCGGGTTTTCTTCTCACCCCTTACGCCCATATCATCATACTTATAAGAAGCGGTTTCAAATCTGGGCTTTTCCTGCTGACGCATGAAACCCATCTTTGAACCACCGGATTTCATAGAATCCGCCGCCCACACTTCCGCTTGCCGATAAGCATATGAACCAACAGTTATGCCCGCCCGCTCCAGTGATGCAAGCCGCTCATTAAGCCGCTTTGCCTGAAGTTTCATTAGCTTTGTCAAATCACGAGTTGACATATTTGCATAATCCGCCGCCGTTGCGTTCGCCTTTCCAACATAACCTTGAAAGAAATATTCCGGTTGAGTATTACTATTTACCTGCGCCATACCGCGCACCCCCTTTGTTGTTTATACCTCTATTTTATCATGTTTTCACGCGAATGTCAATAGATTTCCTAATCTGTAATCAATCTGTAACTATTGTTATTTTTCTGTTATTTGTTCCATGTGGAACAATTAAGGTTATTTTTTGTTTTATGTGGAACAATCAGAAAAAGACTCCGGAGCGAGTGAGCAATGAGCGGCGGAACAGGCGAGCGGGCGACAGAAAAACTTTTCCGGAAACCGTGGAGAGGCTTCCATGTACCTGTAT
>Ga0213919_1000819_pt1 | contig 12643 bp, 11 predicted proteins | sample McNCre317MG_FD_161056 | JGI IMG/M metagenome (GOLD analysis project Ga0213919, IMG submission 161056) | Freshwater microbial communities from McNutts Creek, Athens, Georgia, United States - 3-17 MG | ecosystem: Environmental > Aquatic > Freshwater > Creek | place: USA: Georgia | collected... | reverse complement strand
GGGCCGGTCAAAAACACCAACATGGCACGGCTAAAGCTGTGCAACTGAAGCATCAGCAAAGTAAAGGTGATGAACAACATCACGGGCATGCCTGCCGAGATGGAGCTAGAGCCTTTAGAGCTTTCCTCCACCGCGCCCGCCACTTCAATGCGGTATGACTGGGTGTCGGTTTCCATCCACTTGGCTTCCAGCTTCTTCAGGTCTGGCAGCAGTTGCTGCGTGACCGTGGCGCCTTGCAAGCCTTCAATGATGTCGCATTGCACGGTGATGGCGTATTCACGGCCTTCACGCCACATCACGCCCGGCTCCCAAGAAAACACAGGTTTCACAATCTGCGTGGCCGGAATCATGCGGCCTGACGCGGTAGGGATGTAGGCATTGGTCAAGTCACTGATGGCATCACGCTCATTGAGGGGCTGACGCAGCACGATGTCGATGAGCTTGTTGTCCTCGCGGAACTGCTCCACGGTCGAGCCCACCAACAAGGTGCGCATGGCCTGTGCAATGGATTGACTGGTCACACCCAAGGCGCGCGCTTTGGCTTGGTCCACGTCCAAACGCACGACTTTGACCGCTTCGTTCCAGTTGTCGTTGACACCACGCGTGGACGAGCTGGCACGCATTTGCGCCTTCACCTCATCGGCGCGTGCTCGCAAGACTTTGGGATCAGGCCCGACCACGCGGAACTGTACAGGGTATGGCACAGGTGGGCCATTGGGCAATAGCTTCACACGCGCACGGGCTTCTGGAAACTCTTGCGCCAGCATGGCAGGCAAGGCCAAACGCAAAGACTCGCGGCGCTCCAAGCTCTCGGGTATCACCACAATTTGCGACACATTGCTCTGTGGAAACACTTGGTCCAGCGGCAGGTAAAAACGCGGCAGACCCGAGCCAATCCATGTGCTCACCGTTTGCACGCCCTGCTCTTTGAGCAAACGCTGCTCCACGGCCTGCGTGACAGCCTCGTTCGCTTTGAACGCCGTGCCTTCAGGAAACCACAAGTCCACCAAAATTTCAGGGCGGCTAGAGTCTGGGAAGAACTGCTGCTGCACACGCCCCATGCCCACCAAGCCCAACACGAAAATGAGCAAAGTGATGCCAATCGCCTTCCAGCGGTATTCCACGCACCAAGTCACTGCGGTGCGAAAGTGGCGGTAGAACGGGCCATCAAACAGCTCGTGTTCACCCCCGTGCTCGCCATGGGGTTTGACCTGCAACAGCAAGGTGCCCAAATACGGCACAAAGTACACCGACACCCACCAGCTCAGCACCAGCGCAATCACCGTCACCGCAAAGATGGCAAAGGTGTATTCACCTACCGTGGACTTGGCCATGCCAATCGGCAAAAAGCCTGCTGCGGTGATGAGCGTGCCCGTCAACATGGGCATAGCCGTCACTTCATACGCAAAGGTGGCGGCACGCACACGGTCGTAGCCCTCTTCCATTTTGCGCACCATCATCTCCACCGCGATGATGGCGTCGTCCACCAACAACCCCAACGCAATGATGAGCGACCCCAGCGAAATTTTGTGCAGCCCAATGCCCCAATAGTTCATGGCCAAAAACGTCATGGCCAACACCAAGGGAATGGTGATCGCCACCACCAAGCCTGGGCGCATGTCCACATACCAGCCGTAGCGTCCGCCTTTGTGCAAACCCAAGGCCACGAAGCTGACCAGCAACACAATCAACACCGCTTCAATCAGCACGTGCACAAACTCGCCCACCGACTTTTCAACGGCTTTGGGCTGGTCTTGCACCTGCACCAAACTCACGCCGATGGGCAATGTTTTCTCAATGCGTGCCGTCGCCACTTCCAAAGACTTACCCAGCGCAATGATGTCGCCGCCTTTGGCCATGGAAACACCCAATGCAATGACAGGCTTGCCTTGGTGATGGACCTTGACGGTGGATGGCTCCACATAGCCGCGGGTGACGGTGGCAATGTCACCCAGCTTGAGTTCCTGACCCGAACTGCCGCGAATGGGCATCGCACGCAACTGGGCTTCGGTTTCAAACTGACCACCAATGCGCACTTGCAACACATCGAGTGGCGCTTGCACGCTGCCTGCGTTTTCTACCGCGTTTTCTTGGCTGAGTTGCGCCAAGACCGCCCCCACATCGAGGCCGAGTTGAACCAAGCGCTTTTGTGGAATTTCAATGAAGATTTTTTCATCTTGCACACCAAACTGCTCGACCTTGGCCACATCGGGCACACGCAGCAGTTGCTGACGCACATCGTCGGCAAACTTCTTCACCTCTGCGGGTGTGAAGCCTGGGGCATCGAGTGCATAAATCACGCCATAGACATCGCCAAAATCATCGTTGAAAAACGGACCCTGGACGCCTGGCGGCAAGGTGTAGCGCATGTCGCCAATCTTTTTGCGCACCGCGTACCAAACGCTGGGCACATCGCTGGGCTTGGCTGAATCTTTCAACTGAAAAATAATTTGCGATTCACCCGGCTTGGAATAGCTGCGAATCTTGTCGGCATAAGGCACTTCTTGCAGCGTGCGCTCCAGCTTGTCGGTGACTTGTTCGGCCACTTGCTGCGCGGTTGCGCCTGGCCAATACGTGCGCACCACCATGGCACGAAAGGTAAACGGTGGATCTTCGTCTTGGCCCAATTGGAAATAAGCGGCGACGCCCAAAACCATCAGCACGACCATCAAGTAACGCGTCAGCGCAGGATGGTCAAGCGCCCATTTGGAGAGGTTGAATTTATCGCCCATGTTCAACTCACTTCGCTGCGCCGAAGATCGACACTTTTTGGCCTGCGGTCAGCACGTGCACACCCGACAGCACCACTTGATCGCCGTTTTGCAAGCCCGCTGTCACCACGGCATCGTTGCCTTCGGCGGTGTTGACTTCAATGGCTTGCGCCTTCACGGTCATGGTGTTGGGATCAAGCAACCACACAGATGTGGCGCCCGCTTCCAAACGCAATGCGCTGGTCGGCAACTTGATGGACTTCACGGCCACTGCATCCCCCAGCGACAACGTGACCGTCACGGTAGACCCCAGCACAGGCGCGGCCTCTTTTGGCAAGGCGGCCTTGACCAGAAAGCTGCGCGTCACAGCATCAGCACTGGCAGACACATCGCGCACCACGGCCTCGAGAACCTTGCCGTCCACCCACTGACGGACCTTGACTTTGGCGCCTGTTTTCAACAAACCCAGTTTGTCTTCTGCCACGGAGAACACCACATCACGCGGGCCATCCAGCGCCAAGCGCACCACGGGTTGGCCTGCAGCCACCACTTGACCTGCACTGGCATCCACCGACGTCACAATGCCTGCGCCATCGGCCAACAAGCGGGTGTAGCCCGATTGATTGCCTTGCACCGAGCTTTGCGCTTGGGCTTGCTTCCACTGGGCCTGGGCTGAGATGTAGGCGGCCTCGCGGCGCTGCAACTCGGCCACGCTGATAAAGCCCTGCGCGTGCAGATCTTGGTAACGTTTGTAATCTGCACTCGCCACATCACGGTTGGATTGCGCCGCCACCAGTTGGGCGGCAGCGGCATCGGCTGTCACGCGGTAGTCTTGTGGGTCGAGCTGCGCCAGCAACTCACCGGCCTTCACGCGCTGACCAATTTCGGCTGGACGGCTGAGCAATTTGCCAGCCACACGAAACCCAAGGCTTGATTCCACGCGAGCGCGGACCTCCCCTGAAAACTCCAAATCCATCGTCGAATCGGACTCCCCCACGGTCAACACTTTCACCGCCCGCACAGGCTCTTGGGGGGCTGGACCTTTGCCGCAGGCCCCCAAAGTCACTGAAACAAGCAGAGCAAGTGCAACGCGTCTTGAAGGCAAAAGTGAAGACAACATAAAGTATTTATTTTATTAATGACTGATTGGTTATTAATGTAGCCGATTTCGATTCACCTCAAATTTACAAGAGGCAACGACAATACGAAGAAGCTATGTCAAGTATCGAGCACTACGAAAACTTTCCCGTCGCCTCTTGGCTGTGCCCTGCGCGTTTGCGCCCCGCCGTCCAAGCGCTGTACCACTTTGCACGCACGGCCGATGATTTGGCCGATGAAGGCCACGACCCCGCGCACCACCGCTTAGATGCGCTGGGTGAATACCGCGCCGACTTAGCGAAGAGCCTCAGCAGCGCTACCACGCCTAGCCAACGCTGGCCCCAGGTCTTTGACCCGCTGCAACGCGCCGTGCAGCAACACCAGTTGCCAACACAACCTTTGTTCGACCTGCTCGACGCCTTTGAGCAAGACGTGGTCTACACCAGCGTCGGCCAAGGTTACCGAGACCGCAACGAATTGCTGGACTATTGCCGCCGCTCAGCCAACCCCGTGGGGCGCTTGATGTTGCACTTGTACGGCGTGAGCGACGACACCTCGCTGGCACAAAGCGACGCCATCTGCACAGCACTACAACTCATCAACTTTTGGCAAGACCGTGCTGAAGACTTGCGCCGTGGCCGAGACTATTTACCCCTGGGTCACACACTGGCAGAAGAACGTCGCTTTGCCCGCGCGTTGATGCAGGAGGGCAAGCCGCTGGTCCACCGCGTCAAAGGCCGTGCGGGCTGGGAGCTGCGTGCCGTGGTGCAAGGTGGCTTACGTATCTTGGACAAGCTGGATGCACGCGTTGAAACCGCAGACCCCACACAACTTCAACGCCCGACGCTGCAAAAAACAGACGCCCTTCGCATCCTCTGGCGTTGCATCCGCATGTGAAGCCAAGCGCTTGAACCCTGATCGGCGTGCCCGATAATCAGGCACACATGACACCTCAAGACTACGTTCAGCAAAAAGCTTCTGCCTCAGGCAGCAGCTTTTATTACGCCTTTCTTTTTCTTCCCCCCCAGCGCCGCGCCGCCATCACGGCGTTTTATGCCTTCTGCCGCGAGGTAGACGATGTTGTTGATGAGGTGACCGATCCAGGCGTCGCCGCCAGCAAACTGGCGTGGTGGCACAACGAAGTGCGCCAAGCTTTTGCAGGCAAACCCAACCACCCCGTGACCCAAGCGCTGATGCCTTGGGTGGCGGAGTTCGGCATTGAAGAAGCCTCGTTGCAATCCGTGATTGACGGCTGCGAAATGGACCTGACGCAAACCCGCTACCTCGACTACCCCAACCTCACACGCTACTGCCACTTGGTGGCGGGGGTCGTGGGCGAAGTCTCAGCCAAGATTTTTGGCCAAACAGAGGCGACCACCACCGCCTACGCCCACAAGCTGGGCCAAGCGTTTCAGCTCACCAACATCCTGCGTGACGTGGGTGAAGACGCTCTGCGTGGCCGCATTTACCTGCCCGTCAGCGAGCTGCAACAGTTCGACGTAAAAGCCCACGAAATTTTGAACCGCGTGGACTCGGACCGCTTTCAAACACTCATGCAATTCCAAGCCGCACGCGCACACGCCCTGTACGACGAAGCCTTGGCCCTGCTGCCCGCAAATGATTGGAAGCATCAAAAACCGGGTTTGATGATGGCCAGCATCTACCGCACCTTGCTGCGCGAGATCGAAGCCCAGAAGTTTCCCGTGCTCAAACAACGCGTGGCCCTCACCCCGCTGCGCAAACTCTGGCTCGCTTGGAAGATGCAAGCGCTGGGCCGCTTCTAAACCGCCCTGCCTCGTGTGATGAAGCAACTGACCATCGTGGGTGCAGGCTGGGCCGGTTTGGCTGCTGCCGTGGCCGCCACCCAAGCGGGCTGGCAGGTCACGCTGTTTGAAGCCGCACCGCTCGCGGGCGGTCGCGTTCGCAGCTTGCAACAAAACTTTGCGGACAAGCCCCTGGACAACGGCCAACATGTGTTGATTGGCGCGTACCGCGACACCCTCGCCTTGATGAGAACCGTGGGCTTGAATCCCGAGGCCCTGCTGCAACGCTTGCCACTTGATCTGCGCTTCCCCGATGGACAAGGCCTGAGCTTGCCCGATTGGCCGCTGCCATTCAACCTGCTCGCAGGCGTGGCCCGCGCAAATGGTTGGTCCTTGAAAGACAAAGCCAGCCTCATACAAGCCTCATGGCACTGGCAACGCACGGGCTTCACATGTGACGACACATGGACCGTCGCGCAGCTTTGCGAAGATGCGCGCTTGAGCCCTCGCGTGATGCAGCAGTTGATCGAGCCTTTGTGTCTATCCGCGCTCAACACGCCCTTGCATGAAGCCAGTGCCACCGTGTTTTTGCGCGTGCTGCAAGATGCATTGCTGGGTGGATCAGGCAGTTCTGACCTGCTTGTGCCTCGCATCGATTTAGGGGCCTTGCTGCCAGACGCTTGTTTGCAGTGGCTCAGCGCACAAGGCGCCGATATTCGTTTAGGACAGCGCGTCACAGCTGGCGCACTGGAGGCCTTGACTCATGCGAGCTCTCCCACACAAGCCACCCTCTTGGCCTGCCCGCCGTGGGAAGCAGCCCGCCTGAGCGCCGACATAGCCCCCAAGTGGGCTTACGCATGCGCGGAGTTGCAGCACACCGCCATTGCCACCGTGTATTTGCGTTGCACAGATGCTGGTTTTGCCGGGCTCCCCAGGCCCATGATGGCGCTGTACAGCGATGCACAAGCCCCGGCACAGTTTGTGTTCGACCGCGGCGCATTGACTGCACAACCTGGCTTATTGGCCGCCGTCGTCAGCGCCTGCTCGGCAGAACGCGATGAAGTGACCGAACAGGTGTACGACCAAGTATGCGAGCAACTTGAACTGACGAATCTGGAAGTGGTGCAAACCGTGGTCGAAAAACGTGCGACGCTGGCATGCACGCTGCTGCTGAATCGGCCCGAACCTTTCATCGCACCAGGACTTTGGGCCTGCGGTGACTACATTTGCGGCCCCTACCCCTCCACACTCGAAGGCGCAGTGCGATCAGGCCAACAAGTGGTCACACAGCTCAGCCAAATGGCTGACCGTCAGCGGCTGGGCTAAATCATGCGGCCAATCGTGGCCTTGCGTGTTGACCCACGCGGTTTGCATGCCTGCACGGAGGGCGCCCAACACATCGGTCGTGGCGTCATCGCCCAAGTGCAACACGGCCTCAGCAGGAAGATTCAGCTGCGCCGCTGCCGCATGAAAAATACGCGCATCGGGCTTGGCCACACCAAAGACTCGCGCACTGACCGCAGCTTGAAAGTACGGTCCCGCCTCCGTGCGAAACACATCGGCATTACCATTTGACAACCCCACCAAGGGGTAACGCGCCGCCAAGCGTGCCAGCGCGGGTTGCACACCGTCATACAGCTGCACGTTTTGGCGCTCCGCAAAAAACGCTTCAAAGGCGGCATCCGCCAAATGCGGCGCTTCGCCAGCACGCAGCAAGCTTTCGCGAATGGCTTCACGGCGCAAAAAAGTCAAATCATGCGCTTTGTCGGCATGACGCTGATTGATCTCCGCACGGATCGCTTGCTTCACGCCAGGCTGTGCGCACAACAGCGCAGTTTGCGGGGCGTGCAACGCCAGCCAATCTTGCAAAACCACCTCCGCGCGCGCGATGGTGGGCCAGACCGGCCACAAGGTGTCGTCTAGGTCTAGGGTTATGGCTTGGATTTTGGAAAGGTTCAACATGCTGGGCGAGAATACCGCATCATGTTCAAACCTGCCTTCAACCCCGAACCGCCCTTTGCCCACGGTCAAACACCACGCACCGCCGTGCTGTTGTGCAATTTGGGCACACCCGATGCGCCCACCGCCCCCGCCGTGCGCCGTTACCTTGCCGAGTTTTTGGGAGATCACCGCGTGGTTGAAATTCCGCGCTTGGTGTGGATGGCCATCCTGCACGGCATCATCTTGCGCGTGCGCCCAGCCAAATCGGCAGCCAAATACGCCACGATTTGGACGGCAGAAGGCTCGCCGTTGAAGGTGTGGACAGACAAACAAGCGCAAGCACTGCAAAACGTGTTCAGCGCCAACGGTGAAGCGGTCAGCGTGCGTTATGCCATGCGCTATGGCAACCCGTCGATTGCCAGTCAACTCGATGCGCTCAAGGCCGAAGGCTTCACCCGCATCTTGGTTGTGCCAGCCTATCCACAGTACTCAGGCACCACCACGGCCAGCGTGTTTGATGCGGTCTACCACTGGAGCTTGCGCAGTCGCGTGTTGCCAGAGTTTCGCTTTATCAACCATTACCACGACCACCCCGCTTACATCCAAGCCTTGGCCGAGCGCGTGCGTACACACTGGGCGACTCACGGGCAACCCGAACGTTTGGTGGTGAGCTTTCACGGCGTGCCTGAACGTACCCTGCACTTGGGCGACCCTTACCACTGCGAGTGCTACAAAACAGCACGCCTATTGGGCGAGGCGCTAGGCCTGAGCAAAGCGCAATACATGGTGACCTTCCAATCCCGCTTTGGCAAAGCCAAATGGCTGGAGCCCTACACCGAGCCCACCCTGATTGCACTGGCACAACAAGGCGTGAAACGGGTGGACCTGATTTGCCCAGGTTTCACCAGCGATTGCTTAGAAACTTTGGAAGAAATTTCACAAGAAGCACAAGAAGCGTATTTGCACGCAGGCGGCGAGGTGTTCCACTACATCCCCTGCTTGAACGACAGCGCAACATGGGTGCAAGGCTTGTACGAACTCAGCAAAACACACATGGGTGGATGGCCGATGCAAGCGCCAGACGCTGAGCCATTAGCCACCAGCCGTCGAGAAGCTTTGGCCTTGGGCGCTAAAAACTAAAAAAGCCGCTGAAAAGCGGCTTTTTTGAATTGCAAGGCAAAGCGAATCAAGGCGCCTTACTTGCTGCGGGTGCGGGTGCAGGCGTCGCCACAGCAACAGGTGCGCTCACCAAAGACGCTGGTTTTTGAGCTGCAGGGACGACCACAGTTTCTACAGAAGCAGAGGCGCTGGAGGCCTGCGCTTCTGCAGCGCTTGCAGCATCTGTTGCCTCGGAAGGAACAACTTGCAAAGGTGGCTCAGGCTCAGCAGCGGGCTCGTCTTGCGGTTGCATGTAAGCAGCCACGGCCAACGCTGCCGCAAACAAGCCGGCAATCACCCAAAGTGATGTTTTGGATTTTGCTTCTTCTGGCTGAGCTAAAACAACCGGCTCTTGATCGGGGACGGCAATTTGCGCAGAAGGTTCGGCAGGTTCAGCGATCGGGCTCTGTGCAGGCGCAGCTGTCTCAACGGACACAGCGGCAACATCAACAATCAACGGCTCTTCAAGCGCGCTTTCGACTTCAAGCGGCTCAACCACTTGGCCAAAGACTTCCTCGGCAGAAACACCCAACAAAGCGCCAACTTTTTTCGCAGCGGTTGCTTTGACGGCAGCGCTGTAAAAAGCACTCATGCCACCCTCTTCCAACTGGCGAATTTGCTTGACCGACATGCAAGCACGGGTGGCCATATCACTCAAAGCCCAGCCTTGGGTTTCGCGACGCAGGCGCAACAAATCGCCGTTGATAAAGAGTTCTTCTTGGCTCATAAACACACGAGGCGTGACGCCATCTCAGTGAGTTACTTGACCAACAAGAGTTCGCCCTTGATGGACGCACCCTTTTGAACCGACAGGGTTTGGTACACCACATGACCGTCCACAGAGGCAGACGAAGTCACGATCAACTCATTACAAGTTGCAGTACCAGAGAACTTGCCTTTGATGTGCAAGCTGCTGCAAGTCACAACACCTTCGACTTGACCGCGCGCACCAATGGTGAGCTCGTCCACTTGAATTTGGCCGTTCAAAGCACCTTCCACGTGAATGGCGCCTTTGGCGGCAATTTCACCTCGGAACGAAAAACCTTCGCTCAAAATGGAGGGCTTGGTGGCAGTGGTTGAAATCATGTCCATCATGCTGGTTCGCTGGTTAGATGTAGGGGCAGGCGTTACGACTGCGGGTTGCTGTTCCGGCACGACCTCGTCAACCTGGGTTTCCATTTGCTCGTCTTCGACGCCAGACGAATTCACTTGCGATGAATTAACGTTGTTGGTTTTGGATTTGTTGAACATATTGTGCCGTCCGTATAACTTTTTGTGGATTGACTGGATAACCACCAATCAAGATTTCCAAATGCAGGTGCTTACCTGTCGACGAAGAACCTGTACTGCCGATATTGCCCAGCACAGATTCGTTAGTGACTTTGTCACCCAACTTCACTTCGATATTTGCCAAATGCGCGTAGAGCGACTCCACACCGTTTGTGTGGCGAACCACCACGGTGTTGCCGTATTGCGTATGAAACTGAGCCAGCACCACCACACCGGGCTTGACGGGGTGCACTTTTTCATCACCCGTCTGACTCAACAAGTCGAGTCCCGTATGGAAGTGTGTTTGTCCAGAAATGGGATGACGACGGACACCAAAGTCCGATGTCACGCTGTAATTCGGCACAGGCATCACACTGGGCAATGCGTACAGAACTTCGCGCAAACCACGGTTGGTTGACAACTCATCAGCCACTTTGCCACGGAGCAAGGGGTTGCTCTTGACATCATCTTCCAAGTTGAAACCACCATTCGCCGCATTTTGCTGAATGATTTTGACAATTTTCTCTGTCAAACCAGATGACTCAAGCTGTGACTTCATGGTCACGTTCTCTTGAGAAACCGCGACCATTGAGGTATCCACAAAACGGCGAATGCTCATGTCTCGATCACGGATGGTCTGCGCCAGCGACACCATCTGCTCATCACTCATGCTCAACTGGTCGATACCTTCCGAATCGGAAGCACTGCTGAGCAATGCGCGGTAGACCTCTTCGTGCGAACGTTCTAGCTTCGCTCGGCTCAGCATGAGGTTAATGCTGGTCGCAAACAACACCGCAATCGCCACCAACATCGCACCCGTCGCCAAAATGCTGCCACGCACCAAGATGCGCTGCATACGGCCACTGACGTTGAGGTAGTGAAGATCGCCGTTTTGCTCAAGAATGATGCGCGCGTCTTCGTACTGACGCGCCCATCCATTGGACACGAGCCCAGGAAGCATGCGAACAGTGGCCAAGAGTCGACGCAACATTTAAACCGCAGTCAGTTAAGCAGGCGTCGAGCCGCCGACGTGAATGACTGGGCCGTTGGCATCTTGACTCAAGGTACCTTCGATTTCGCCACCTTTTTCAATCTCAATTTCTGAGTATTGAACTTTGCCAGCGATTTTGCCGGTGGAGCGAACGATCAAGCTCTTCTCGGAAATGATGGTGTTGTGGAGTTGGCCACGCACATCAATGACCTTGGCCGAAACGCGACCTGTGATCTTGCCTGTTGGGCCGATCAAGACTTCTTCTGCAGTTAAATCTCCCTCAATCACGCCATTGATGATGGCTTTTGAGGGAACAGTGAACGTACCTTTGACGACAACGCCGTCACCGATAACAACACTTTCGAGCGAATCAGATTGATTAGACATATGGACTCCTTGCTTAAATTTTAGCAAACAAACCACCAAAAACTACATTAATTGCAATTTATTGTTGTTTATTTGTGAAGAAAAGTTCATTGAACGCAACCACTTAGCGTATTTTTTGAATGTGCTTCCTAACTCTGAAATGACCGAAATTCGATATAAGCGTCCAAAGTATCAAAACGCATTCACTGCCTGACCTCCACGACATCAATCCAAACCAAAGGCACGCCTTCATTAGCTACCATCGGGTATCTGCTTTCATCATTCACCATGAACAACACATTCATCATGGCGGGCGTCATGGGATGGCCCGTGGCCCACTCCCGCTCCCCCGCCATTCATAACCACTGGATTCGTCAATACAACTTAAAAGGCGCTTACGGCCTATTTCCAGTCAACCCCAACAACCTCGAAGCCGCCATTCGTGGCATCCAGGCCTTGGGTTTAGCGGGCTGCAACATCACCATCCCGCACAAAGTGGAAGCGATGAAATGCATGGATTGGGTCGATCCACTTGCTCAACGCATGGGGGCCATCAACACGATCGTGGTGCAACCTGACGGCGCCCTGCACGGCTTTAACAATGATGGTTTTGGTTTCTTAGAAAGTCTGCACGAGGCGCAATCTGGCTGGCACGCAAGCGCCGGCCCCATCGTCATTTTGGGCGCAGGGGGAGCAGCGCGCGCCATTGTGGTGAGCCTCATGGATGCCGGGGCCACAGAAATCCGGCTCCTTAACCGCACGCGCAGCAAAGCCGACGAGCTGGCACAAGAATTCGGCACACCTGTCACCGCTTTCGATTGGTCCGAACGCCATGAGGCCTTGGCGGGCGCCGCCTTGCTGATCAATACAACCAACCAAGGCATGCACGGACAGCCCGCACTGGACATTGAACTCAACCAATTACCAACCACGGCCCTGGTCTCCGATGCGATTTACATCCCGCTAGAAACCTCGCTGCTCGCTGCGGCACGCTTGCGCGGCAACACCACGGTGAATGGCCTGGGCATGCTCTTGCATCAAGCGCGCCCCGCCTTCCGTGCTTGGTTCGGTGTGATGCCAGAAGTGACACCCGAACTACACCAAGCGCTCATCGAAACCTTCTAAAATTGATCCATGTACATTGGACTTTTAGAAGACGAGCCTCACCTCGCACAACACGTTTGCGAGATTCTTGAAAACGCAGGCCACAGCACCAGCGTTTTCAACAATGGCGCAGACATGGTCAAAGCCATTGGCCGAGACACCATCGACCTGTTTGTGCTCGACTGGCGGGTACCTCGCATGTCCGGGCTAGAGGTTTTGAAACACATTCGTGACGTGCGAGG
>Ga0213919_1000818_pt1 | contig 12651 bp, 21 predicted proteins | sample McNCre317MG_FD_161056 | JGI IMG/M metagenome (GOLD analysis project Ga0213919, IMG submission 161056) | Freshwater microbial communities from McNutts Creek, Athens, Georgia, United States - 3-17 MG | ecosystem: Environmental > Aquatic > Freshwater > Creek | place: USA: Georgia | collected... | reverse complement strand
GTCTGACGCCATAGGGTCGTCCAGGAACTCATCCAGCGTCATCCCGAACACGTTAGCGACCTTCTTTGCGTCGTCAACGTTGGTGCTGGCCCCGTGGCGCTGCTTGATTTTCTTGATCTGCTCATAGGACACGCCGGACCTTTCGGCCACCGTCGATAGCGGCATTCCGCGCGCCTCGGCTTCGGCTAACAAGGCTTCTTTGAACGTCCTGGGCATATCCATTTTGTAACCCGATCCCGCTTTGCCCCGAAAGGCGACAAAAGTCCCCATTTTGTGCTTGACACGCGGGGGACTTTTGTCCCTTATGGTGCCATGCAACGCGAAACACTCATCACCGCCATTGAGGCACATTCGATCCGGTTCGGGGTGGCCCCGGCCACGATCACTAGCCGCGCCGTGGGCAACAGCAGGCTGTATGACCGCCTTAAGGGCGGCGGCGACTGCACGACCACAATCGCCGCGAAAATCATTTCCTTCATCGAAGGAGATGCAACGCGGCGGTCGCCAGATCCCGGCGCTTCTTCTGTCAATGGGGCGGCGTGATGGCACTCGCATTGCGTTCTCCGTTTCAACTGCCCGCCAAGGTTGGCACGGTTGTCTCCCGCAAATCTGCGGAAATCGTCGCCCTGCCGCGCGCAATGATGCCGCGTGTTGAAAACTACGCCCGCGCCTGTGCCGGGCTTATCTCGAAAACCTTTCCCGCGCCGTCCATCAATGCCGTTTGCGACCGCGCCGAACGGGAAACCTTTGGCGAATGGTCGGCGGATACCTTCGGGCGCATCCTGGCAGGCGAAACCAAGCGCATCGACGCCCGCATGATGTGGGTCGTCTGCGCCATCGCCACCATGCGCCACATTGAAATCCCCGACGCCCTGATTTCGCGGGTGACGAAATGAAAAAGCCGCCGGCAAAATATCGTCGCTGCAAGAAGTGCAAGGAACTGATCGCAGCACATCACGACGATTGCCCGAACTGCGCCAACCTCAACCCTTTGGGCTGGCGGCATTTCAAAATGCAAAATGGGCAAGTCGGTCGCCCGACCCTCGATATTCAAGAGGGGAACGACCCATGACCCCCGCCACGCCTGCCACGCGGTTCCTCCCTGCCGCTGTAGCAACTTCCCCGCGCGATGATGCGCTCCCGCGCGGGGCTTTTATTCGGGTGCTGATCGCCTGCGAATATTCAGGCCGTGTGCGCGACGCCTTCATTGCACGCGGCTTTGACGCGGTGTCGTGCGATCTGCTGCCGACCGAACGCCCCGGCCCGCATATTCAGGGCGACGTTCTGGAAGTGCTGCAAGAGCCGTGGGATTTGGTTATTGCCCATCCGCCATGCACCCGCCTGTGCAATTCCGGGGTGCGCTGGCTGGCAGAGCGTGACCTGTGGAATGACATGCGCGCCGGGGCGGCGTTCTTCCTTGCCTGCCTTAACGCCAACGCGCCTTTCGTCGCCGTGGAAAATCCGGTCATGCACGGCCACGCCGCCGCGATCATCGGCAAGCCCGCATTCACAGTGCAGCCGTGGCAATTTGGCGACCCGGCCAAAAAGCGCACCTGTTTCTGGACCAAGGGCCTGCCGCCGCTGCAACCGACCAGCACCATGACCGCCGCAGATGCGCGCGCCGATTGCCACTTGGCAAGCCCCGGCCCGGATCGGTGGAAAGAACGCAGCCGCACCTATCAGGGCATTGCCGACGCGATGGCTGAACAGTGGGGCAATCTCATTCGGCATTCCGCCGGATCGCTGACCCCGCCGGGCAGCGCAACCCCGAGCCGCATCGGTTTTGATGATGGCGTCCCCCTGCCGCCTGCGCCCGACACAAGTGCAGGCGGCGACAATTTCGCGGCTGGCGAACGACCTGACGCTTAGCGACGTCGAGCCGGGGCGGCGTGGCCGCGAAAGACCCCGGCACACTTAGAAAGGATAGATGGATGAACCCGACCCCTGTTGAAATTGCCAATGCGATTCATGCGGCATTGATCCGCGACTTTCAGGCCAACCCCTACAATGGCCAGAACCTTCCCATCCCCGCCCGCGTCCATTCGCTGATCAACGACGCGATTGCCGCCGCTTGCGCGAAGAAAGCGGAGGCCAGCCATGCGGCTTGACGCTTTCCAGATCAGCGAGGCTGCGGCGCAAATCCGCTATGCCTTGGGCGATGATGACGACGAGACGGCATTTCTCGACACGCTGGAAGGCGCGACAGACGCGATGGAATTTGCCGATGCCGTGATTTCGGCGGCGCTGGAAAGTGATGCGCTTGCCGCCGCGATCAAGGACCAGGAAGCGGCATTGAAGGCGCGCCGGGATCGCATCCTGTGGCGTTCCGAAGCCCTTCGCGGACAACTGTTGCCGCTTCTGAATGCCATCGGCGTAAACAAGCTGGAACGTCCGAGGGCGACGATCAGCAAGCGCGCCGGGTCTGTTTCGGTGCAGATCACCGATCCTGACAGCATCCCAACGCAGTTGCTGCGGACCAAGACGACGACCGAACCCGACAAACTGGCGATCAAGGAGCAGTTGCAGGCCGGGGAAACGGTGCCGGGCGCTGAACTGGTCCGGGGTGCCGACACCGTTTCATTGCGGGTGGCGTGATGGCTGACAATCTGAAAATTTGGGATGCCTTCGCGGATATTGATCCGAAGTTCACCAAGCAAATATCTGGCAAGGCGTATAAGGGGACATCCCCAAATCCGCAGTATGTCATCCGGTGCCTGACTGAATTGTTCGGCCCTGTCGGAATTGGTTTTGGGTGGCGAGTGCTGGCTGATGGATTCCAGCCGCTAGGGGAAAAGACCCTCCATTGGTGCCGGATTGAGTTTTGGCACACCAACAAGTCGAACACCTACGAAGAATATGGGCAAACACTTGCCGCATATCCGACGAATGGCGGCGGATTCGTAGTTGATGAAGACGCGCCGAAAAAGAGCCAAACCGATGCAATCGTAAAGGCTGCCTCACACCTTGGCGTTGCGGCAAATATCTTCCTTGGTAGGTGGGACGATCAGAAGCACGTTGCCGCTGTTAGTGAAGAATTCCGCGCGAAAGAACGCGCGCAAGTTGGCCATGACTTGCCGCAAGAGGCAATCACCGTTGCGTGCGAAAGCCTGGGAAGTGCCGAAACCGTCGATGCACTGAACGCGATCTGGCGCGACCTTCCCGCCGAAGTGAAGGCGGAACCGTCCGTTCTGGACGCCGCAAAATCCCGCAAGTCTGAAATCACAAGGAAAGCAGCATGAAACAGATCATCATCGCAGGCAACATTGGCCGTGATGCCGAGCTTCGCAGCACGGGCGCGGGCGACAAGGTGGCGGGCTGGCCGGTGGCCGTAGAGCATCGCGCCGGAGCGGAAAAATCGACCGTCTGGTTTGACTGCCAACTGTGGGGCAAGCGCGGCGAAAGCCTCGCCCCGTATCTGACCAAGGGCAGCCGGGTTTGCGTCGCGGGCGATCTGTCTACGCGGGAACATAACGGCAAGACCTATCTGCAAATCCGCGCCGATCAGGTCACGCTGTTGGGCGGCGGTGAACCCCGGCAGGAACGGCAGGAACAGCCCAAGGGCCGCGCCGATCTTGATGACGAGATCCCATTCTGAGGAAAACAAAAATGGCACAAAATATCTCTTTCGCGATGCGCGATGACGTTCTCGCCGCTGGCATGGAGGTGCTGGCAGACATCATCCTGTCAGGGGACGGAAACAATACAGGCGCTGCATTGTTTGGCGCGTTCTTGCGGATGCTCCAAGAAGTCGCGGGCGGTGAAGTCATTTTCTACTTTCCAGAAGATGAAAACGACAGGGGATTTTCTGTCGTGGAAATCCACTGATGGCCAGCCACATGACAGATCAGCAGCTTTGGGCCGCAATGCAGTCCTTGATCCACGAAACCGGATGGACTGAGCCGAGCCACATTATCGACGCCATTGCCGAGCGCGAGGGCGTCGAGCGCGAACAGGTCAAGCGGGTTTACCGTGAGCGGATCGTCATGGGGGGCGCGGGATGAGCCTGCAAGCCTATCGCCAATTCATCGCAGCCCGCGCACCGCAACCGCAGATGATGGGCTTTGCGCCGGGACCGATCAACAGCAACGCCAAGGCGCATCAATCCGCCGTGCTGGCCTTTGCCCTGAACCGGGGAAAGTCGGCGGCGTTCCTCGATACGGGGCTTGGCAAGAGCTTCATCGAACTGGAATTCGCCCGGCAATGCGCTGACGAAACCGGCAAGCCGTCCTTGATCCTGACACCGCTTGCCGTTGCCGGTCAGATGATCCGCGAAGGCCAGAAATTCGGGATCGACGCACGCCAGATCAGGGAACAGCACGAAGTCGGGCAAGGCATCATGGTTGCCAACTATGAACGCCTTGCCAAGCTGGACCCGGAAGCCTTCGGCGCGGTCATTCTGGATGAAAGCAGCATCCTGAAAAGCTATGCCGGGAAAACCCGCGCGCTGATCGAAGATGCGTTTTTCAAGACGCCATACAAGTTGGCTGCGACGGCAACCCCGTCACCGAATGACCATACCGAACTTGGCAACCATGCCGAATTCCTGGGCGTCATGCGTCAACAGGAAATGCTGTCAAAGTGGTTTATCAACGATACCGCGACGGCATCGCAGGAATGGCGGCTGAAAGGCCATGCGGTTGATGATTTCTGGGCCTTCGTGGCGTCTTGGTCGCGCTGCGCGACGATGCCTTCTGATCTTGGCGGCGACGATACCGGGTATGTCCTGCCCGATGTGGTGCGGCGTATCCATACCGTCGCCGCTGATCGGATGGACAACATCGCCGATGGAATGCTTTTCCGCATCCCGGAAATGTCGGCAACGTCATTTCACGAAGAAAAGCGGCTGACCCTGAAACAACGCTGCGAATTGGCAGCGGAACTGGCAACGCACGACAAACCCGTCACTGTCTGGTGCGAAACCAACGAGGAAAGCACGGCGCTGGCAAAGGCCATTCCTGGGGCGGTTGAAGTCAGGGGCGATCTGGACCACGACGAAAAGGAACGCCGCCTGCTTGGCTTTGCCGATGGGGAATACCGGGCGATTGTCACCAAGCCGAAACTCGCTGGATTTGGCGTGAACTGGCAGCACTGTGCCCATGCGGTATTTGCATCGATCAGTTTCAGCTATGAGCAGCACTATCAGGCAATCCGCAGGTCGCATCGGTTCGGCCAGTCTGAAACCGTGCGGAATGACATTGTGATTTCCGACACTGAGGCTTCGATTTGGGAAGTCATCAACGTGAAATCCAAGAAGCACGACGAAATGAAGCGGCGCATGGCCGATGCGATGAAATCCGCCCAATCGGCGGCATCGCGGCGGGTGGTCTATGACCGTCCGATTGATCTGCAATTTCCAGAATGGGTGAGGTCAGAGAATGAAAAAGCCTGAATATCAGGGCGCGGGATGGGCGCTGCACAATTCGGACTGCATCGAAGGCATGTGGGCCATGCCGGAAAAGAGCGTCGATCTGGCGATCTTTTCGCCGCCCTTCGGTGATCTGTTTGTCTATTCCGACAGCGAACGCGACCTTGGCAACGCGGGCGGAGGTCAATCGTTCCTGAACCAATACAGCTTCTTTGCCGAGGCGCTGACCCGCGTGATGAAGCCGGGCCGCATGACTTGTGTGCATTGCACCGATCTGCCGATGCGGAAAGGCCGGGATGGGGCAATCGGGCTGCAAGACTTTTCCGGGGATCTGATCAAGGCGCATACCGACGCCGGGATGATCTACCACGGGCGCGCGACGATCTGGAAAGACCCGGTTGTGGAGATGCAGCGCACGAAAGCCCTTGGTCTGCTTTACAAGCAAATCCGCAAAGACAGCACCATGAACCGCGTCGGGATGCCCGACTATATGCTGTTTTTCCGCGCGCCGGGCGACAACCCGGACCGGGTGGAGCATTGCGCGCCGGGCGACACGAAAGAGGCCGTCAAGATCGCGCGCGGGTGGCTGAAAGAGATGCACCGGCAGGGGCTTGCCTCGCATGTTCCCGAAGATGAAATCCTGGCCGGTCTTGTCCAGATGGCGGAATTTGACGTTTACGAGTGGCAGAAACTGGCCAGCCCGGTCTGGATGGATATTCAGCAAGGCAACGTCCTGAACCGCATGAAAGCGGCGGGTGACGAGCGCCATGTCTGCCCGCTGCAACTGGACGTGATCGACAGATGCCTGCGCCTCTACAGCAAGCCGGGCGACGTGGTGATGGACCCGTTCAACGGCATCGGATCGACGGGCTATCAGGCGATCAAGCAATTCCGGCGCTATCTCGGATTTGAACTGAAACCGGAATATGCGGCGCAGGCAGGCAAGAACCTTGCCGAAGCTGCTGCATCGGTCGGCGATCTGTTCGGCATGGTGGCATGACACAGACAGTCATCATCGCCGGAAAACGGTCGCGGCAGATCGCGCATGACCTGATCAATGCCGCGCCGGATTTCTGTGTGGTGACGGTCAAGTCACCAAGCCGGACAGTAGACCAAAACAATAAAATGTGGGCGATGTTGTCCGATATTTCTCGGGCCAAGCCTCGCGGTCGAAAGCATGTGCCGGAAATGTGGAAGGCATTTTTTATGTCTGCATTGGGCCACAAGGTCCAATTCATGGAAGGCATAGACGGCCTGCCTTTTCCGGTCGGTTTCCAATCAAGCAAGCTATCCCGCGATCAATTCGCGGAACTCATCACGTTCATTCAGTGGTGGGGCGATGAAAACGGAGTGAGGTGGACAGATGGATTTAGCATTGAAAGGCCCGTTGGGCTTGAAACAGCCGAAACCGGAACGCGGCACGAAACAGTCCAAGGCGCATATGGAGCGCGTCAAACAACTGCCTTGCGTGATCTGCGCCAAACCCGGCCCGAATGACGCGCACCATGTTTTTCATGGCCGCTACGGGTCGGAAAAGTCATCTGACTTTGAAACCATCCCGCTTTGCAAAAACCATCACATGGGGCCGGACGGCATCCATACAAACAAGACGCTTTGGGCAGACCGCTGGGGCTTTGATCACGAATATCTGGACGTAGTGGCCGACATGTTGGCGGGGGAATGGAATGGGGGCAAGTCATGCTTGTAGCCTATGCCGCGCGCCTGTCGCGCCTTTTGGGTATCGCTGGCCCGGCCCGTGGTCACAGCTTGCCCCATCAAAACAACGGTATCTCTGGGCCTGCGGTGACTGCCGGGACGCCGCAGAACAGCGGTGGCGCGGGGCAACTGAACCTCAAAGCCCGCGCGCTGCGCCTGCACAACCGGAACGCCAGGGCAGCCTCGATCTATGAGCGCAAGCACATCATTCTGATGGAGGGGCGCAATGGCAGACCGTGAAGGCCCAATTCACAAGGCGATTGTGCAATATCTGCGGCTGGCATTGCCCGACGCACTGGTGGCGACGGTCAAGAACGAAATCAACAAGCGTGGCACGGCGATTGCGATTGAGATTGCCAAGGCAAAGGCGCGCGGAGTCGTGACCGGCTTTCCCGATATTATTGTTCTGCCGTGGTCGCATGTCGGGCCTATGCTGTTCGAGGTCAAAGCCCCAGGCGGTTATCCGTCCGACGCACAAAAGCACGTCCATGAAAAACTGACATCCCTTGGCTATCGCGTGGCCGTTGTTCGGTCGATTGACGATGTGCAGCGGAAATTGAGCGAATGGGGTGTTGCGGTTCAGATCCCGTTTCGCGGGGTAGTCAGATGATTACCGCCAAAGAGCGTGAAATGATCCACAGCCACCCATTGTTGAAATCGCGGGCGGACTTCATGGCAATGGCCCGCGATGTCTGCGCCGAAATCGGCTATGAATTGGCGGACGTATTCCAGAAGGAACGCGGCACGGCTGATATTGTCGCGGCGCGGGATGCCATCATCAGCATTGCGCGGGGCCGGGGTTATTCCATCCCGAAGATTGCCAAGCTGATTGGCCGGGACACATCAACCGTTCAACATTCGCTTAGAAAAACAAAATGTGGATGGAATGTGGATAGATCGCCAATTCCGGCAAATCCTGAAAAGATCGTCTTGCAATCGCTTGAATTGGTGCCAGAATTGGAACGGGGCGAACCGATGTTGCAAGCATCGTCCGCCCCTAACCGAAACCTGATCGAACGAGGATCAAGGAATGGCTGACAAGATCAGTATGGCGATTCTATCGCCGAAAGCAACCCCGAACAATGGCCGAACAGGCGGTGCCGCATGAGCGCGACCCCGTATATGCAGTTCTATGTCGGCGATTACATCAAGAAGACGTTGCACCTGACCACAGAGCAGCACGGGGCATATATGCTTCTGTTGTTTGCCCTTTGGAATGGTGACGCAACGTTGCCGAATGACGCCGCAAAACTGGCCCGGATCACCCGCGTTTCTCCCAAAAGATGGCCTGGTGTTTGGGTGGAAATCGCCAGTTTCTTCACCGTTGACGGCGACAAGATCACGCAGGATCGACTGACAGAAGAGCGCCAAAAGGTTCTTCGGTTATCGCAAGAACGGAAGAACTTTGGAAGTCTTGGCGGAAAAGCTAAAGCATTGAAATCTAAAGATGCTGATGTGGCAAAAGCTACGATTTTGCCAGAGCAAAACCCTAGCATGTCAGAACCAGAACCATATCCAGATAAAGAAAGAAGAGAAGCTAAAGCTTCTCCAAGAAAGAGAACCCGACTTCCTGAAAATTGGGTTCCTTCTGATCGCAACATATCCGACGCAATCGCCCGCAACTTTTCACCGCAGGAAATCGACCATGAAGCAACTGCATTCCGCGATTACCACCTTTCAAAAGGAACAACCTTCGCAGACTGGGATGCCGGTTGGAGAACGTGGCTTGGCAACGCAAGAAAATTCGCGGGTAGCCGAGTGGCTGGGCAATCGTTCCCCGGCAGAAGTGGACAAGGCAGCAGTCTTGCGAGCATCGCAGCTCGGCGTCAGGCTCTCGGTATCGTTTGATTACAGCTTTCCCCGCGATGAACGGGGCAATTCCTTGCCAACCGTTGTGCGGGTGAAATCCTGCGAAGTTGGCGGAACAGAGGAAGCCCGCGCCGAAGCACTTTCGGCAATTCGCAAACTGGAAGCGCAAGCGGAAACCAGGTCAATCGAGGCATGGCTTGCCGAACTGTCGGTTATCACCGCCCGACGCCAGGACGATGAGTTTTCCGAAGCCTTGCGCCTTGAAGCCTATGCATCGCGGTTGCGGGCATATCCGGCAGACGTGGCGCGCGAGGCCGTTTTGAACGGCGGATGGAAGTTTTGGCCTTCATGGTCGGAACTCGAAGCCCGGTGCAACACGCTGGCCGCGCCGCGCCGCGCCATGATCCGCGCGCTGGAATGCGGGACGCCCAGTGAACGCATGGAACAGCGCGAACGTGTCACAGCCGCCCGCGCAGCAGAAATCATCAAAGAAGTTTTCGGAGAGAACGAATGACCATCATCAGCCCGATCATGCCCGCCGGAACCATCAAGATGGGACCGGGCGTCAAGATCTTCCCGCCGCGCCCGCTGCCAAAAATCAGCCCTTACGCGGTCCACAAATGGAAAACGTCCAGAGCCGCGATCCTGGCCGAACTCGATCTTGCCGTTCGGTGGAAAGAACTGGCCAAGTCCGAACGCCACGCCGCCCGTGTCCCCGAGATATTCGAGAACCCCGGCAACACCCGCCGCGCGCCGACGCCGGAAGAGGTGGAGGCGGTTTTCCACGTCCTGACCGATACCCCGGAATCGCTCTACAAGCTGACGGAGGTTGGACCGGTTGGCCGCACCTTCACCGCCGCATCGCTGCGCGTCCTGATCGCCCAAGGCCGCGCCGTCGAATATCCCGCCGACCGGCAACGCAACAAACCGCCGCGCTATGGCTTGCCCGTGCCCGGCGGATACGCCCCGCCGCCAAAACCCGGCGCGGCTGAATGGTTTGTCGCCGCCTGCGACATGGCCTGCGCCTTGCTGGTCAAGCCGATGCCCGCAACCGCATTGGGCGCGCTGATGGGCAAATCGAAATCCACCGTGCAACGCATCCTGAACGAGTTGCACAATCAGGGCCGCATCAGAAAGGCCGGAAAGGCGCACAACGCGGTGATTTGGGCGCGGTCCAGCCCCTAGCCGCAGGGGTAACGCCGCGCGGGCTGTCGAGGGCAAAAAGGAAACGTTTTTATTGAGGTCTGCATGATCAAGGGAAACAACAAGTCAGGGCGCGTCCCGACAGCCACGGCGATCTGCGACGAGTGCGGGCGGGAAGAGGTCGCGGCCTGCGACTATGAGCGCGGATCACACGGCACCTGGGCACCGGACGAGGGCCAGATGCTGAAAAAGATGCAAGGGCATGGTTGGGCGGTCGTCAAAGGCAAACTCCGGTGCCCGCATTGCGAGGCCAAGCGCAAGGGCGCGGAAAAGTGGATCAAGGCGGCTGAGGCCGAAGTCATCGCAGAAAGGAAAGCTATGGAAAACGTCACTGACCTGCGCCAGCCGACGCGCGAACAGCGCCGCGATATTCGGGCCGCGCTGGATCTGCATTACGACATGGCCGCGCAACGCTACAGCGCCGGGGAAACCGATTTGACCGTCGCCAAGATGGTCGGCGGCGGGTGTATGCCCGGTTGGGTCGCGGAGGAACGCGAACTTGGCTACGGGCCGGACGGCGGCAACGAGCAGATTGAAAAGGTCGCCGCCGATATCCTGGCGCTGGAAAGCAAGGTTAAGCTTTCCGAAGGTAAGGCCGCTGCCGCATTGGCAGACGCCGCCACCGCGCAAAAGGACATCATCGGCATCAAGGCCGAAATCGCCGCGCTGTCGAAATCCATCACCGCAATCAAGGCCGCTGTCGGGCCGAAGGCGGCGCGCGCATGAACGCCGAAGCCAAGATCACCAAGGCCCGCAGTAAACGCCAGCGCCGCAAGCGCGGCAAGATCAGCTTGCCCGGCGGCGCGCAGATCGACCAGACGCCAACGGGCCGTGACCGCCGCCATACCAACCAGCCGCAAGAGGACGCGCGCCTTGTCGCCCTGAACGCCAGACAGCGCATCACCGGCAAGGACGCCAAAGCGGCAACCGATACCGTCTGCGGCACCGATCTTGGTCTGTGTATCGACGCGCTGACCAAGGGCGAGGAACGCGCACAGTTGTTGGACGCATGGGATGCCATCAGCGCCGCCCGCCGCAACTACCTGACACGCACTATCGGCACCACGGGAAGCCCGCAAGGCGCGGCCATAGCCATGATCCCGGATCGCATGGAAACCGATCAAAACCTGCGGGTGGATATTCGCACCGCCGAGGAACGCGACAAGGCCGCAGCGCGCGCATGGGCCGCATGGGAAGCCAAGATCGCCACACTGCCAACCCCGCAACACCGCTGGGCTATCAAGGGCGCATTGGGCGAAAGCCTGGGCGAATATGTGTTGTGGCGAAACCGCGCGGTCACGGCGAAGGGACGGCTAGCGGTTGATGCGTTGCGCATCGTATCCACCACCGCTTGACAAACGTCCGCTATATCTTGCGGTTTCCCCTTGAAAATGCTATATTTTGCGGACCGGAAGGGCGTTCTCACCGCCGATCCGGTCCTGGCCACACTGATCTGAAGGGGATCGAGATATGGTTAAGAACAGAATAGACGCTTTCCGCAACGGCGTTAAGCCCCACATGGCGGGGCAGCGCGGTGTTTTCATTGAGGCGCAAATATCCAGATGTGCTTACATGGAATGCGCTCGCAACGCGACCGAAGGCAAATATTGCGAACACCACGACAAAAGATACCGGAAAATCCTTGCAGGCTTCCGGTCGCGGCAACTGAGAGAAACCGTAGGGCACAGGGATAACGAATATATCTATGTGATCGGCAGCGACTTCTTTGAGCCTGTAAAGATCGGAAGATCAGTCTCACCTCTTAAGAGAGTAACAGACATGCAGACCGGGAACCCTTACAAGCTTAAGGTGTTCCATGCTTTCTTGATGACTAAAGCGGAAACCCTGTTCTTGGAGTGGAATGTTCACGTTGAACTATACGGCATGGGGTTCGGAATATCAGGTGAGTGGTTTGATCTTGGCAAAGATGATGCAGAAGCGGTTATCAGGAAGTGTGCAACAAACACGGGAGTGACCGTTTGGACACCAGTCGATATGCTGCGGGCAATAGCCCAAAGCCGGACGCCTTATGTCGGCGATGATGATTGGTTAGCCTTCCGTGATGGTCTTGAAGTCGTGCATAGATCAATTTCCTCTTGACGGGGAAATTTTTTTAGGCATGCTCGATACAATAGCGGCGTCTTTAATGGGACAGCCGAACGGCGCGCCGGGGAAACCTTGCGCGCTTTTGCTTTCCAAGGGCAACGCGATGGCATGGCATAGATCATCGCGCCATGATCGCGGATACGATGCGAACTGGGTCAAGCTGCGCAAGCTGGTGCTGCAATGGGATAAGCACCTTTGCCAACCCTGCAAGCGCGCGGGCCGTGTGACACAGGCAACTGAGGTTGATCACATCACGCCCAAGTCATGCGGCGGTGACGATAGCGCGGACAACCTGCAATCCATATGCCGCGAATGCCATAAGACCAAGACACAGGACGAGGCGGCAGAGGCACAAGGCAGAAAACCGCGCCTTAGCTTCGATGCGAACGGCTATCCGGTTTGGGGCAACCCCTAGGGGGCTATCAAATCTCTGGGGGCTTGCGGCAAGGTAC
>Ga0213919_1000816_pt1 | contig 12686 bp, 13 predicted proteins | sample McNCre317MG_FD_161056 | JGI IMG/M metagenome (GOLD analysis project Ga0213919, IMG submission 161056) | Freshwater microbial communities from McNutts Creek, Athens, Georgia, United States - 3-17 MG | ecosystem: Environmental > Aquatic > Freshwater > Creek | place: USA: Georgia | collected... | reverse complement strand
GTCCTTGATTTATCTACAGGGGTCTATGTGCCGCCAACAATAGATCAAAAAAATTATGTAAAAGATCTCAATATTTTTGAATTCAAAACAGATAAAGGAACTCTTAGTGAAAATGGAAGCTATCTACCGCCAAAAGGAATTAAGTTAGATCCAAAAATTGGTTTTGTGGCCGAAATCCAAAATGCCTTAGGTGCAGAAGTAAGAGCTTTAAACAATGAAATTTCTGGTCAAATAAAAAAACCAGCAAAGCCTAAAAAGGAAGATTTGGGCACTGATGAAAGTGATCTTTACGATAAATATTTTATAAAAGAATAAAAATTCACATGCAAATTTTATTTGAAAACGATTTTCTTTGTATGCCTTGGAAAAATGGTCAAGGCACTACGTTAGAACTTTTTAAATTAAAAAAGAATTTTAGTGAGGACTCTGGATTCATTTTTAGACTCTCAAAAGCTTTTATTAAAAATGACAATGATTTTTCATTATTCCCTGGAATTGATAGAACATTGATTCTTCTAAAAGGTGATGGAGTGATATTAAATATCAGGGATCATGAGCAAAAACTTAGTTTGCCTTATTCTAAGATTCAATTTCGAGGGGAAGATCGTGTTTCATGCAAATTAATTAATTCCCCTTGTGAAGATTTTAACATAATGGTCGAAAGACAATACGCTAAGGTTGAACATGAAATTTGTTATGACTCAAAAGAGCTATTTTCCTCTCAACACATGGGTCTCTTTCTTTATTATGTGTCATTAAATAAATTGTTAATTTTAGAAAAGAGTGAGTCTTTAAAAATTAATCCTGAACGTGATGGTGTGATCATTGTCACGAAACTTTTTATTACCAATTAAAAATATAAGAGACCATTGTAGAGTATGCGTTTCCACCTAGGTCCGCAAATCCATAACCACCAGCTTTGGCAGGTGCATAGGTTTGAACATTTTTATCGAAAAATGCAACAGAGTGAAAAAGGAATTCAAGTCCGATATAAGTTTCTTTTAATTCTACAGGAAACTCTAAACCAAAACCAAATCCAGCCCCCAATCCACCACCAGCGTCTTTTGGAAGCTCAGTTTGATCTAGGTATTTATTAGTCGTATACCAGTATTCAATTCTTGTAATAAAATAAGGATTAGAATAAGTAATGGCCGTTCCAAGATTTGCTGTCTCAATATAATGGCGATAAGAAAAAAAGACTCTCAATTGACTAATATCTACGGCTCCAGGGGGACAACCATCTGGCTTACATGAAGTGACAGAACCGGCCGGGAATCCTTTGACAGCATCTTTTAGAAACATGGCGTGTTTGGAATATTCAAAACCAAGGCCATAGGCCGTTTGAAAGTCTTTAAAAAAAGTAAAAGAAAGTCCGTAAGTCGGAGGAAGATTCTCATAGGCGAGAGCACGATTTCCATCATAGGTAGTAAGACCTAAAGCCAGGTTGAAGGTAAAAAATCGACCAAATCTATAAAATCTTTCATCTTCAACGATTTTGGAATTTTCTACATCTTCAGTAAAATCAGTAAAGATATCTCCGCCAATATTTAAATCATCATCATCGGCCGAAAATATGTCGTTACTTGCGTCTTGCGCTGAGACCTTTGGGACATATGAGATTATTGCCATTGAAAAAATCAACGAGGAGAATGAAATAAAGACAATGTTTTTAAGCAATTTTTGTATCATAGGTAAAAATGGATACCTGAGACAACAAAATGATTGCCAAGAGTTTGAAAGACGAATTCTTTTTTCTTATATGCCGACACTCCAAATTCAAAACTAAAGCCCAATGAGTTTAACCCTGTGAAATGAAATTCACTTCCAAAGCTCAAATCAAATTGAAATCCAGAGTAACTAGTTTTATTGATTTTATTTGAAAGTAGAGCTCCCATTCCGGCCATATAAAAATTTAGTTGTGGTTCATCAAAGATATTTCGGTAGAGCTTTAGTCCTACTCCATAACCACCATTTGATTCATCAGTTGATAAACCTACAAGACCACCATAAGCAAAAGACCTATTTTTTTGAACCTTAAATGAGAATGAGGGAAAATCATTTTTTAATTGATTGGCCATGCCCACACCAAGCCGATTAGTTTTTTCTAGTGACCAAGCTACTTGTGGAAGTGTAAAAGCCACTCCAAGACAGAGTACAACTAAGTAAATTCGCCATTTGAACTTGTGCATGTGACTATTCCTTACCCTCGACGCACTTTTTTTCTTGCATCTTGTTAGAAGCACCATATTTTTCTCTTTTTTATTCTAACTAAGCCTTCTATTTTTGACAACTTAACAAAGGCTTTTTAAAATAACTTTGGAAAATAAATATTCACAAAACTTCAAGGCACAACACTATGAGCACAACAAGCACGACTGCTAACAATCGCGACTTAAATACCATTATAAACGAAGAAAACGTTCAATCCTTCATAAATAAAAATAAAACAGCTGTTGTCGCCATTGTGGCTTTGATAGTGGGTCTAATTATTGGAGTGGGATTTTATAAAACTGTTTCTGATAAATCTAAAACTGAATACAATTCTAAAATTCATGCTTTTGAAACGACGACTCTAAAGGATTTTTCAACCAAAGCAACTGATCAAACTCTAGCTAAAAAAGTTGAAACTGATTTAAAAGCACTTTCTAGTTCTCTTGGAAATTATATTGGTTTATTTCCAGTTGTCATCAAAGCTAGTGACTTATTAATGGCCAATGGATTTAATCAAGAAGCCAAGGAAACCCTTATTATTGGAGAGAAGATTGCTTCAGATGATTACGCTAAATATTTCGTTTTCAGTAGGAAAGTAGCTTTACTTGAAGATTTAAAAGATGAAAAAGAAGCGATTGCGACTCTCGAAAAAATGACATCTCTAAAGACTAAGATCTTTTTAGGAAAAACGTACTTAGATCTGGGAAGACTTTATCTAAAATCCAATGACAAAGAAAAAGCTAAGAAAAATCTAACTTATGTTATTGAGCAGGCAAAAGATGATGCTGAATTTGTCAAAATGGCACAGTTATATCTTTCAAAAATTTAATTTTCTCTTTGAGATATTCATCTATGAAAAACGCACTTTTGATCTGCTTTTTAGCTTTACTATTTTCAGCATGTTCATTACAGGCTTTAAAACCAATGAGTATAAAGGAAGAGAAACCTCTGCTTTTTACCTCTTGGATTAAAAATCTAGACCCCAAGGCAGATACTGGAAATTTACCCATTGGTCTTCATTCACCACTCATTCATGATGGAATTGTCTACGCAGGTAATAACAATGGGTACATGGAAGCCTATGAGCTAGAAAATGGGAGACTTGTTTGGAGTGAATACGATGCTTCAACATATCACGGTGGAATAATTCCCTATAAAGACCAAATCATTTATGGGACAGTCCAAGGGAGAGTCATCTCTAGGCAAGGTGTCGTTGGAACAATCAAGTACTCAGTGGATTTAGGTTCTCCAGTAGAGACAAAAGGTACCCTTTATAAAGGAAGAGTTTTTTTCCAAACTAGAAATCATCAAATTTTTTCATTAGATGTTGAGACTGGTAAAATTCTCTGGGCATATAAACGTTCAGTCCCTTATTTAACAACTTTACAAAGAGCATCTGCTCCTATTGTTTATAAAGATAAATTACTCGTTGGCTTTGCTGATGGAACCCTGGCAGGTTTATCACTTGAAGAAGGGGTTTTACTTTTTGAAACGAAGCTCTCAAATGGTTCTAAATTTGTCGATGTAGATAATTCTCCTTTTATTTACGATGAAAAAATTTATATTTCTCCAGTTGGGGGATTATTGAGTCTTCTTGATCCAAATACCGGTAAAATTTTAAGAACATCCGACTTTCAGTCTTCGAGGTCACCATTCTTGTTAAATGATAAGCTCTATTTTGGTTCACCAAATGGAGACTTGATTATGACAGATAGAAACTTGAATGTTTTGATGAAAAAGAAAGTTTCTATTGGAAGTATTTCAAACATAATTCAGTTTAAAAATCACTTAGTCGTTTCTACAACAAATGGTGAGATAAAAGTTATAGATGAGAAATCTTTAGAGGTACTAGAAACAAAGAAACTTGGCCATTCTTATTCAGCTGTCTTTGGTGAATTTGGTTCTAGTGGAGATAACCTTGCAGTTATTTCATCGAGAAATAGGCTCTTTATTTTTAAATAAGTTAAAAGTAAAAAAGTTATCTAGATTTTTTAATGTGATCAAAATACTCTTGGGCCCATTCTACATTTAATCTAGTCATGACTTCTTTTGAATAAGGAGCTTCAATTCCTTTGTTAGACACAGAAGCTATTGAGCGCCCTGGCTCTTTATGGTTTTTCTCGATCGAAGTGACGAGGGCCATGTTTGAAAAAAGTGTAGTTTTTAAAAGGGTATTTAAGTTCCTATCGCCTGGTTTGAAATCATTAGATTTAATATGTGTGATGAGATTTTCATAAATATAATAATTATCACTTACGCCAAATTCACAAAGTTGTCTGATTTCAGAATAAGTTTTAACCAAATGTGTATCGAGAGCAGCTTGTACAACTTCATTGACTCTTGCAGGAGTGGTATTTACTCCCTCTGAGACTAAAATATCTATCACTTTTGGGTGAATATCATTTTTATCAACAGGTAAAAGCAATTCGGGATTTTGAGCCACGTAAGTCTTGTCTGTCAATCGACTCACATCATAAGTAAATCGCTTCGTTTTGCTTTGAACTTCTAAGAGACCCTCTGGACTTCCTTTTTTATCATTATACTCTAGTAAACTTGTATGAAAGCTCGGGCATATTTCAACTTTAGGACCTTTAAAAGAATCACCAAATTTCTTTAACTTTTCATATTGTCCGTAGAGTGAGAGGAAGTAGCGTTTTTTATTTGAGAGCTTCAACTCTTCAGTGACGTTTTGAACAGGAATGGGTTTCACACTTGAAGGAGCTCTAATGACTTTAGGAGTGTTTAAAACAAATCCCTCTGTACTCAACTCGGGCACTTGATTTTGGCCAAGTGTTTTAGGAGTGTATCTCATCATTTTTGTTTCAAAGGTTTCAGTGCTTCCACATGAAAATAGAGTCACTAGACTTAAAACTGATAGTACTTTTAATTTTTCCATTATGATCTCTCCATGATCCCTAGAGTAGGAATAGTTCTTTATCGGAGAGTTAATGAAAAAAATAAGCGGCTTATAGAGAAATTATCTATAAGCCGCTAAGATATTGAGAAATGATTAATGATTAAAATTAGTGATTTAAAACATAAGAAAAGACAAGCGGAGCTACTATCGTGGCATCAGATTCAATGATAAATTTTGGAGTGTTTTTGTCTAGTTTTCCCCAGGTAATTTTCTCATTTGGAACTGCTCCAGAGTATGATCCATAGCTTGTTGTAGAGTCTGAAATTTGGCAAAAATAACCCCAAAGTGGAGTTGATCTTTCTAAGTCTTGTTCCAACATAGGAACGACACAAATAGGGAAGTCCCCAGCTATTCCTCCACCAATTTGGAAGAATCCTATTGAGTGGTTGCTTGAAGTTTCTGTATACCAGTCAGCCAGTCTCATCATGGTTTGAATTCCAGAATTCATTGTATGCACATTTTTAATTCTGCCGTCCATGCAGGCAGCAGCATACATATTTCCATTTGTAGAATCTTCCCAACCTGGAGTGTAAATCGGAAGATTTTTTTCCATGGCCGCAATCATCCAAGAATCTTTTGGATCGATTTGGTATTCATTTTTTAATGCACCTGATTTTAATACTTCCCAAAAATAATAATGAGGAGGATGACTTTCGCCGGCTTTATCAGCCTTGGCCCATTCTTTATTGATTAAGGCCTCAATCTTTCTCATGGCCTCATCTTCAGGGATACACGTGTCTGTAACGCGATTTAAACCTTTTTCTAAAAGTGCCATTTCATCATCAGCTGTTAAGGCTCTCCAATCTGGAATGCGGTGATAATGGTTGTGGGCCACTAAATTATAAATGTCTTCTTCTAAGTTTGCTCCTGTACAACAAATGGCATGGACTTTATCTTGTCTAATCATTTCGGCAAGCGATTTCCCAATTTCAGCTGTCGACATCGCTCCTGCCATAGTCAGAAACATTTTTCCACCATTTTCTAGATGGTGCTCCCAACCTTTCGCGGCATCAACAAGAGCTGCCGAGTTGAAGTGTTTGTAGTTTCTTAAAATAAATTCTGAAATAGGACCACGTTTCATAATAAAACCTCAGTATAATTTTTTATTGTTTTAAATAAGTGTATGACTTAAGACAACTCTCATAGAAGTCTACTAAACGCACGCCTTCTCGTGGGTTGATTTTTCCACTTGATATTTGTCTATCAATATTTTTCTTCATCGTATAGGCCATGGCCTCAGGATTGTATTGCATAGCAGAGAGAACACTTTCTGAAGATGATCCACGAATAACTTCTTCAATATAAAAATCCGTTGGGTCTTCATCATCACAAAAAACGTGGACTTCGTTAAGTCTTCCAAAAAGATTATGAAGATCTCCCATAACGTCTTGGTAAGCGCCAGTGAGAAATAAACCAATATGATATTCCTCATCAACTTTTAAATCGTGAAGAGGAAGTAAATTTCTTGTTTCATTAATATCAATAAATTTATTGATTTTTCCATCAGAGTCACAAGTGATATCAACTAAAGTTCCTAGAACTTCTGGCCTTTCGTTGAGTCTTGTAATGGGAACGATAGGAAGTAGTTGGCCGATGGCCCATAAATCTGGAGCTGATTGAAAGATGGAAAAATTGCAAAGATATTGAGGAGCAATGCCTTGATCAATGTCATAAAGGTTCTCTGGAATAAATTCCATCGATGGCAATAAAGCTGAGATTTTTTTGGTGATTTTCCAAAAAAGTGTTTCAATGCGAGCCCGTTCTTCTAATTTTAAAATCCCTAGTCTAAAAGCATTCAGACACTCTCGCTTAATATCAAGAGCGTCGTTATAGACTTCTTGAGCGTTTTCTTCATTGATCGTTTCAAGCAGATCGCGCATATTTGACACAAGGGTGTGATCGCCTTCGACTTTATCAGTTTTATAATCGGTAAAAGATGTTTCAATTTTATCTATGACATTTGTGATGACACATGAGTGTCTAGCGGTAATGGCCCTACCTGATTCCGAGACAATATTCGGGTGAGATACTTTTTCAGCATCACAAATTTCTTTTAAAATATAAACAATGTCAGAAGCATAGTCTGCTAGCTTATAGTTCATTGAGGAGTCACTCGTTGATTGAGATCCATCATAATCAACCCCTAGTCCACCACCAACATCAAAATACTCAAGAGGGGCGCCCAATTGAGCAAGCTTGGCATAAATACGCCCACCTTCTCTGATGACCTCTTTTACAGTGCGAATGTCTGTGACTTGTGAACCAATATGAAAATGGAAAAGTTTTAACGAATTGATAAAACCTTCGTCTTTTAAAATTTGTACACATGTAAGCATTTCGGCAATTGTTAAACCAAATTTGGCTTTTTCTCCGCCGGAATCAGACCATTTTCCCGATCCCTTAATGGCCATTTTTGCTCGTAGGCCAATCATGGGTTCAACATTCATTTCTCTGCTGAGTTTTAAGATTTTATGAAGTTCAGAAAATTTTTCAATAACGACAATAGCTTTTCTACCAAGTTTATTGCCCAATAAAGCCAGGCGTAAATAATCTTCGTCCTTGTAGCCATTTAAAACAGTGAGGGCATTTAAGTTGTCATTGTAGGCCAGGACGGAAAGAAGTTCAGGTTTACTTCCAGCTTCGAGACCAAAATCATAAGGAGCTCCAGCGTCGACGATTTCTTCGACAACTTCTCTCATTTGATTGACTTTAATTGGATAGACACCTTTGTATTGTCCGTTATAGCCAGCTTCTCTGATGACTTCTCTAAAAGTTTCATTAATAACTTTAACATGTGATCTTAAAATGTCATGAAAGCGCACAACGATTGGCAATGGAATATTTTGAGCCTTCATTTCTTCTAAGACTTCGGCAATATCAATTCTCGGTCCATTTTCTTCACGGTTGGGAAGAACGCAGAGGTGTCCTTGATCGTTTATATCAAAATATCCGTCACCCCATCGACTGATGTGGTAAACATCATCAGCTTCTTCTTTTGTCCAAGAAATTGGTTTTTTTGTCAGGTCTTTATCCATCGCCGCTCGCCCTCAAAAGGAATGTTTAAAATTAGCCAAAATGTAGCTTATTTAAAACTCATTCACAAATGAAAACACACTAAAATTTCAAGGAAACGACCACTGGATAGTGGTCTGAGGGAAGAGCATATCGTTCGAAAGAGTCCTGAGGAGGTGGGAGAACGACCCCATGTTGATCGCGGTACTGATAAATGCCTGATTCTTCTTTTTTTATAAAGCCCTCAAGCTCGGGGGGCAAAAGGACGTAATCTAGTTGAGAGGCTTCACGGACAAGATCGCGGTTGAAGTGAAAGTAAGTAAATCGGCGCTCTTTTGGCTCGTTAATGTAATCAAGAATATCTATTAGGTCCGTCTCTTTGTAGATGCTCGTGAACTCCGGTTCGTGATCAGAACTTTGTGCCCTGCCATTTAAATCTCCGGCGACAATAATAGGAATATTGGGAAATTCTTTTCTTCTTTCGTTGTAAGTTTTCACTAAACTTTCACATTCTGCTTTTCTTCTTAATTGGCCGTTAAAGTCGATACCTTCTTTGTCGAGTTTTGACTTTAGATGAACGAGTAAAATAATAAAAGAAATTTTATTGCCTTCCATTAACCGCAGTTCAGAAATATCTCTGGAAAATTTATGTTGTCTTTTTTTTGTAGGATCATTGATCACTTCATGAGGATAACTAAAGTCGAGAATTTTATCTTTGTGACTTAAGATTTGATGACTAAGTTTAAACCTTTTATGAATGAGATATCCCATCTCAATTCCACGGTCAGAATTTCCGGGTAGTAGGGCGGTATAGTATTCATTATTTAAATAGCGGGCATTAAATAAGTCTAGACTTAAAAGACCTCCGACTTCAACTAACATGTTAATGTCAGCATCAATTTCTTTAATTGTTCTAGCGACCCATTCGACTTTATCAAGAGGTTTTTTAAAACTATCTCCGATTCCCGGGTTAACTAAAAAAAGATTTTCAACATTGTAGAGACATAGTTTTAAAGAGGGGGATGAAGGAGAAATAGATGACATCAGTGGCAACTCCAGCCAAAGAGCATAGGGCGATAAGCTTTTAAACTTTTATCCCAAATATCTTTACAGGTATAGCCCTTATAGAATGTAGGTGAGGGAGCTTCTCTTAAAAATTGATCCACTTGTTCTTTGAGACAAACAGACTCTTTTGCCGTTTCTTTGACAGAGTGAACTCCTGAAATTTTTATGTCACCATTTATACTGATGTAGAGTCCATAATAATTTCCTTCATCTTCTTCTAAAAAATACAATTTTCCGTTTTCTGAAAAAAGGGGAACTTCAGAACGAGGGATAGTGACAGAGTAGACTTTTTTATCGGGAGTCACTCCGTAAGCTTTAGCAAAAAAAAGACTTTGAAATTCTTTGATTTCATTTTCTTTGATATTTTTTCTGAAAATATCTCCAATGTAGAACTTAGATGCTTCTTTCCTGTGTTGAGCACATGGAGAATCCCACAACATAATGTTAGGAAGGACACTGGCCTCTTCAAGGGCCCAAATGGGAAAAGGTACACCTTGATTTTTTTGCAACCATTCATTAAAGGCATTTTCTGAAAGTTTTCCCGTATAAAAAAGAGCTAGCTGGTCAAGCCATTTTTGCCTGACTTCGCCGGTATTTTTCTGACAAAAAGCATTTTCAGGACAACCGGCAAACTCAATTTTGGAGTATAAAAGTGCCGCACTCGTCTTTTTTACTGGAAGTGCCAGGAGGAGAACACAGACGACAATGAGGCTAAAATTTTTCATAAAAATTTCCTAGAGCTTGTGAGTTAATTTAACCTCATTTTCTATAGAATTTCTAAATTTATTTCGTCCCTGTATCCAATTAATTTGGCTTTGCCATCCTTTAAGTTTTGTATAGAGACCAAACGTCGAGCGATCCAAAAGAAGAAACTCTTGTCTTGGCGATTTTCTTCCTTTTAATTCTAAATCCTTAAAGAGCTCTCGGATCATGTCCAGTGGATTTGAAGGGGTAATCGGACGAATCCCTGGTTCCGCATAAGGAGCATAGAGATTTTTAAAAATTTCAAAATGTTTAGTGATAAGTTCTTCTTTTTCATCTTGTTTAAAAATATTAAATTTTTTAGATATTTTTTCATAGAGTGCTTGATCTCCATTTTCTAGTGCAAAAAATAGCAAGCAATAGTCCATTCTAAAATCTTTAGAGAAGGATCTTGTTGAGCCAAAATCGAGCATGATGATTTGGTTTGGCTTAAAGAGATAATTTCCATTTTGTGGATCAGTGTGGAGCTTTCCTAGCTCCCATAATGAGAATAGAAAACATTCATAGAGTGAAGTCCCTAAGAAATTTTTTTCTTCTTGAGTATAGTTGAGTGACTCTTCATAAGTGTCCCCATCAATCCACTCCATGGTGAGGATTTGCTCACACGTGTATTCTGGATAAACTTCTGGAATTTTAATCATGGGAAATTTATCGCGATAACTTTCTTTAAAGAATTTTAATTGCGCCATCTCATGGAGGTAATCACATTCCTCAAGAAGAGAGGTTTTTAATTCGGCAATTAGGTTATCTATATTGGGTTTATTGGGGTAGAGAAGATGAATGAGCCTATCAATCTTGTGCAGATTTTGAAAATCATATTTTATGGCGTTGACGATCTTAGGATATTGAATTTTGACTGCTACCGTTTCTCCCGTGTGAAGCTTAGCTTTGTGGACTTGCCCTATACTGGCAGCAGCAATTGGTGTTGGGTTAAATTCTAAAAATAAATCCTCTGGATATTTGTTAAAGTTAGAATAAATCATTCTTCTCACTTCAGAATCAGGCATAGGGGGAGAGTTCTTTTGCAGATCTCTAAACAATTCCGTTATTTCTTTTGGAAGTAGTAGATCATCAGAAATGGAAATCATTTGCCCCAATTTCATCATGGCACCTTTTAATTCACCCATGGTTTGAATGATTTCTTTAGAGGCCTTTATTTTTAAACTTAAGTCTTTTATTTCGGGATTTTTATCGATAATAGTTTGGGCCTTATTTTTAGCAGCATCAAGGGCAAGTTGCGCTGAAGCTTTAGTGAGACTCGAACCCAAGGTGAGAAAGCGAGAGAGTTTAGATGATTTAAATTCGTCATTCATAGTGTTTAAATTATTTTTTTGAATTTTTCTTTTTCATTTCTTCTATTCTTTTTTGACCTTCTGAAAATCGTCTTTTTTCTTCAGGCGTCTCCGGGACGATTCCACGAATTTCAATGGGTCTACCGATGTCGTCTAGAGCAACAAATGTCAAATAAGCTGTTGTTGTATGTCTGGTGATGCCAGTAAAAGGATTTTCAGCAACCACCTTGACTCCCACTAACATAGAAGTTCTTCCAACATAGTTGATAGAGGATTTAATTAAAACATGATCTCCAATTTTAATAGGAGCCTTAAAACTCATGTCATCAACGTGAACTGTAACGACAGGACGGTTCGAGTGTCTTTCAGCGACCATGGCCGCGGCCATATCGATCCAAGACATAACCACACCTCCAAAAATAGAGTTTTGTGGATTTGTATCATTAGGCATAACGAGAAAACGCATTTCAACAGCGCTTTCATTAACTTTCTTAGCTTCAAGTGGAACATTTGAATGATGCGAAGAATTCAAAGACGACCTCTATGGTTTATTTTTCTTCTTTTACTTTAAAAGAGTATAAACTTTTTTAAGAAAAAGAGATACCACGAGACCCATAAAAAGTACCACAGCGAGAGTTGCTCCACTAGGAAGACCAAAGGCGTTAGCTAAGACAATGCCTAGAGAAGCAAAAAAAGTTGAAAAAAGAATACTAAACAAAAATGTTTGGCGACTATTTTGAGCGAATTTTAAGGCAAAAAATCCTGGCACTAAAAGGAGGGTTTCAACTAAAATAGTTCCTGCAAGTTTGATACTTGTAACAATTAAAAAAGCGAGAAGTATAAAGAAAAAATAATGAAACCTAGAAGTTTTTACTCCTGCAGTTAGGGCACCTTCTTCGTCATAACTGACAAAAAGCCATTTTTTATAAGGCCAAAGAATACCAATGAGTGTGATAAGCAAGACTCCAATAGATAAATAAAGGTCTTCCTTACTGAGCAATAAAATGTTTCCAAAAAGAAAACTCAAAAGGTCACCTTTGTCTTTTGCAAAAAGGGTGTGAACGATAATTCCCATGGCCATAGTTGAGGTATAAAAAATTCCAATCATTGAGTCATTGGGTATTTTTTGTCTAAAAGTTGAATAGGCTAAAAATAAAGTGAGAATGGTTGTAAAAATTAATGTTGAGATAAAAATTGGAAGACCTTGGGTGACTTCAAAAAGGCTAAGTGAAATGGCCAAACCTAAAAGTGTAGAGTGGGAAATGGCAGCTCCCATGAAGGCATTTTTTCTAGCAATAATTAGGGGTGAGATGATGCCACAGGAAAAGGAAAGAAAGAGTGTTCCCAAAAAAGCATACATCAAAAAATCATAAGAGATAAAATCATGAAACCAATTGAGTATAATGCTCACAATTTTCTCCTAATAA
>Ga0213919_1000815_pt1 | contig 12696 bp, 6 predicted proteins | sample McNCre317MG_FD_161056 | JGI IMG/M metagenome (GOLD analysis project Ga0213919, IMG submission 161056) | Freshwater microbial communities from McNutts Creek, Athens, Georgia, United States - 3-17 MG | ecosystem: Environmental > Aquatic > Freshwater > Creek | place: USA: Georgia | collected 2017-06-12 | reverse complement strand
TTTTGGATATGTCGCTATATTAATTGTTGAATGGAGGACAGTTCGGAATTCTGGTAAAACTCTCAAGCTACACCCTTATAGATTTAAGAGCTCCCCGCTGAGCTTGCTGGGGACTAAAAACCAAGCCTATTACATTTTGCTGACTGGGGCCCTGATGCTGGTTAATTTTGGATGGATTTCTTCAAGATATTAACTTAGACATTCCATATGTCTTATAGAAGGCTTGTCTAAGGCACTTTTGTTTCAGCTTTAAGGAAAAATGGAGCTAAAGATGGTCAAGCTTTACTTAAGAGATTAACTGCACCGCTTAGAAGGAAAAGAGTTAGAATTTCACAAGAAGCTTCTTTAGAATTGAAAATGCTTTTGAGCTCCTATATGCTAAGGCCATTCTAATATAGAAGGCTTAAGGCTGCCGCTAGCCTTAGTCACCTTTTCCCAAGGCCTTAAATGATACCTTAGCCTTAACCAATAAAACTCACAAAAACACAATTGGCTCACCTTTAGAGAAGTTAAAACGCTAGAAGGGCTATTAGGAAGGATCTAATGGAATAAATCAGATCGGATCTTCGCTAGCAAGCCTTTTCCTAAAGAAGATTTTTGGCTCCCTAACCAACTTAATAGCAAATGATTTAGTAAATTGCTGGTGACTTTTTAACGGTTTTGCCTTATTCAGGCTTAACTTTCCCTCCTGGTCTTTCTGCTGAACAGCAAACGACTGTTCTTAGGGCTATAGGAAGTTGGAACCATCTTCAAAAACTTCAACATCAAAATGTAGCTTCTGGTTTACCTGAACTTAAAAATAGTCCTAGAATCGTTTAGAATATGAACAAACTTCTTTATATCTATGACTAGTATTAGCTGCAGCTACATCCTCGGGATCCTTTCAAGATGTAATACAAAATTCTTCCTCCTACAAGTTTTGCCTCTCCTTTTGCTGGTGGTGGTGTTCTTTACGCTTCCTATTAGGAACCTTTTGACAAAAAGCTCTCCCTACTTAGCGACCGTAATATGCTCGTTGGCTAGGCATTGGTTTAACTACTTCCAGTCCTCTGGGCTGCTTTTACCTATCTTATTTTAGGATTTAAAATGGGTTATATTGTTAGTGCGGCACAGTAAGAGAACAATAAGCTAAAGGAAATGACTAGACCTATTCAGGGACAATTAAATACCATTCCTTTCATTACTTTCTTTAGTATGCCTTTTATAGCTAACGGTAGTGCTGTTTATTCTGGTCAAACTAAAGTTAATATACCGCTTTGGGACATAATTCAGAGATTTAGACCCTCTTAAAAGCTTCATAACAATAAGATAATCACTAAATATTGGAGTTAAATGCTGGTTCCACAAGTTCTTCGTCAGATATCAAGATTCCTTGCAGGTTGGGCTCATGACAAACCAAATTATGTGATAAACGAATAGCTAGATGTTTACTCAATTAGAATAAACAATTTTTATGTTAAAACTTGGGGTATATACTCTAGAATTCTTTATCCTCAACCTAAGAATCTTTTACTTAAGGCTTTAGTTCTTCCCACACTTGATCCCTCTATTATTTAATACCCTCATGTTGTAGAAAAGTTAAACTGGAAGTTTTATGGTACTAAAAAGATGCGCTAAGCTTTAACTAACACTCTCCCTCCAAGATAATGTATAGATGTAGCTTAAAAATAACTACTAAAAAGAAACCTACCTCCTTTGGGCTTAACCGATTAATATTCCGCAATTAAAGTTCGATAATATTGTTAAAAGAATTCAGTAAATCTTAGAATAAGAGGCTTTCCTGACTAAGGATTATTCTACTGCTTCTAGTCACCTGTTATTATTATAGCTCCTGGTCATATTTAGGTTACAAATCATTAAGTTCATAAGTAAAAGCCTCTTTCTGCTCACATTGCTACTTATAGGCCTAGAGATTATTATTAAAAGAACTAAAAGCTAGTTATGAGCCCTTAATAAGACCAAATTACCTATTAGACTTAAAACTGGAAAGTAGGAATGCCTATTCCTGTCGACTAATAAATAGATCTACCTACTCAATTAAAACTAAGGAACAGAATTCTTGTCATAGATATATAGGCTTTAGCAACTCGATAATAAAGGCAAATACCCTATATGATTTGTGCAGTCGGCTACCTTCAGGAAAATGACAATGTTTTTTATAGATGCTGGCAAAATACTGGAGTTCATGGGTTCTATAATGGTTAATAGCTCAACAGTCCAAATGGTAAAGCTCTTTAATAAAGTACTTGTATTAATGACTTTGTTGAGTGGTTAAGTGCTATTTCCGATCAATACACTGCTTAATCGCCTCTAATGATTTGGGGCTATAACATGATGGGTTATTAAATCACTTACCTTTTACCTGTTCTAACTAAAAGATTTGGCATAGTTTAAACGCAGGGGCCACCCAACGATTGTAAGGCTTTTTCTGTTAACTAAAATAGTATAAGATTTGCTGATATAATGAAAGTTAATAATCCCGCCTCTCTTAAAGTTAATTGTAAGTAGTATCGTGTAGTTATTCAAAAAGCTTAACTATAAATAGGACTCGTTAGTTAATGGTAATAGGTACAGAAACGTTTCTAGTAGATAAGAAACTATTGTTATATTGATTGTGTGTCCTCTTTACTCCTCTTACATAAGATACAGTGTGCCTATATGTTTATTGCAAGCCAGCTTGGCCTTTGTCTTCCTTGGAATACTATCAGTTAAAGAGTCACAGCCTCGGGTGTAGGTTTTTGGTTTTATTTGCATGGTTTCTTTAAGAGAAGCATGACTAATGATATTAATGCTAAGCTTGGTAGAAATCGTTAAGGATCTATTGCTTTTATAAACTCCTAACCCTGGTAGGTTTACTAATAGCAAAGGTAATCCTTTTTTGGAGGGGTTGTACAAGTTTTTAGATATCAGTGTAGAGGGAGAATCTATATCGTTGATGTAAACTCTATGTATCCTCACGTAATTAGGAAGCCTTTACCTTGGACATATATCAACACCTAACATATTAACAACTAAAAAAGGGTGTGCTAAATTCTTTAATAAAGGTAGTCGGATCTTTACTTATTCAATATAACTCAATATTAGCTACCTCCTTCGTTTAAAGGTGCTTTCATCACCACAAAACAGTGTCGCTAACAGCGAAATACTTATTTTAATACCTATGATTAAAAAACTTCTTTAGGTAAGTGTCTTTTGCATGGAGCGGCATTAAAGAGAATTATTAAGGTTGGTGGTAGGTTTTCTACCAATAGAGTTCATCGCTATACTCATAACGATAATTCTTTGGCTGACTTTGCCAATTACTTCTACAAAATGAGAAAATAAGCAAAGAATCCTGCAGTTAAAACAGGTCTAAAACTAATTATGAACTCTTTAATTGGTAGGTTCTCTATGTCCTAGAAAAACTCTCACTCAGTCACTGTACTACCAAAGACGGATTAATATAAAGTGTTGTAAAAAGGTTTATATATTGATTAAGGGCCTATGTAGCTTCCTCCCATAGGTAGGCTTGTTCGTTTAACTTCGATGGTGACTTAATATGCGAGGATTTACCTTGACTAGTTAGCTTAAAAGGCAGGATATTAAAATTTGTGTTATTGTGATACTGATTCTTTAATTGTTACATAATAGGGATACAGAAGGCTGGGATCTCCTTCTACTAAAGCTTCTTAATTAGGATAATTTAAATGCTAAGGACCTTCCCCCTAAGTTAACTATTATGATAGGGCTCTTTTCTTTGGAAGAAAGAACTATTTGCTGTTTTATGGCTAACACAAATTTACCTACAAAGCTAAAGGTGTACCTAAAAGGTATATCGATTAGGACTTGGTTAATCGTGTTGTATAGGCTTATCGTAGAATATGTGATAGCTTGATCGGTCAACCTTTCGGAGCAATTATACCTTTGGACGTTCAAGTCGATATGTAAGTTTGGCGCAGAAAGTTCATTAATTAGGGAGGAATAACTATAAAATCAATGTTAAAAAATATTAACGTTACGGTGGACAGATAAATGACCAAGTTGGATTAAGTTGGCCTTCCCAGATCGCCTGCTTTATTCAAATAAATATGATCAGATCATGTTTATCTTTATCTTCCTGGGGGTTGTATAACGGGCTTGTTTAAAACATTTCCTGGGGTGTAAGGGAGCCTGGCGGATACATATTGAAAGAGTAGGATTATTAGGTGGATCAGAATAAGGAGAAGTCCGATTGTTATACTCGTTTAGGGTGTGACTGCCTAGCTGAATAATCCCATCAAACTTAATTAAATAAATGATCAAAGCATTTACCTTATTAAAGGTTAAATACAAGGAACTGGTGCTTGTTAAGCATTCTAAACATATACTAAAGGGTTCGTTTTTACTTACCTGTATGGAATTAGGTCGCTAACACTCTTATTTAGTTAGGCTGTATTCCAAAGGACCAAAAGGAATTGACACAGACTCTTAGCCACAGTGGAGCACAGCTAAATTTCTGTGTAGTTATTATGATTGATATGCAACCTTTTGGTAGAATGTGCCTTCTGTCGTAAAAGAGGGCTTTCAATGAATTCCTCTGAGTATTGGGTACGTCCGAGATGATGTCATCAAATACAAGCAACATGTTTTAACACCAGCTTTAACAGGATTTTATCAATGAGAGTATTTTCTAAACATCCATTGTTCTCCAAGTATTCACCCCTTAAATATGTTTAACTCCAGGTATATTTGTAGGACCAATATATAGAATTCTGTCAAATCTGTTACCGTAATATTACTTTCTGTTAATGAGCTAACTCGTAAGATATGTTTTCCCAGACCCTGGCTTACCCAGGATAAGCATAACGAATGATGGTAATAAAATAGACTGCATTTAGCTAGAAACCTAAACTCCCTAATGATAGAATTTAGGAATTTGTATTTGTGGGCGCTTTTTCTATGTTTTTTAAGAAGTGTATTGTTAAAATCTAAACTTAGGTAGTTTTGGTAAACTCTACATTCTTAATAAATAAATATTGTAACAGTTTGAGGGTATAGAATCATCTGTTCTCCGGGTAGTTGATCTCCTGAATGAATTGATGATTCGGATAATTCGTTAGGGGTTGGGGAAGTGGTTTTATCATTCTTTTAGCGACCCTTAACTCCTTATTTTCCACCAATTGCTGCATAAAAGCAGTATATGCCTCTTTAACATCCTTGTGGGTGTTTAAGAGGTGGAGCCTCCAGTAGTTAGAGTGGAAAGGATCATCTTTGTTGGAAAGCGAAGTAAATTTCTGATTTCTTCTTATTGGATCGAAATGGAAGACGTAGTCACTTTAGTCGCCAAACTTGATTGTTTTAAGGTGCACAGCACCATGCTAGTCCCTAAACTTGAATCTGATCTTAAATCTCTTCCCCCTCACTTATCCCAAGTATTAAGGAAAATCAACAGCTAGAAGCTAATAATGGTCGTCCCACTTAAGGCGCCCCAGTTTACGCTTCTATCCAGTCCCCTGAAGAAATGCCTCCGCAGGCAGCTTGACCACCGGAATACGGTTCATTTTGTGGTAAAATATATTAATATTATATTAATTAAATATTCAATATTTAATATAAATAGAAATTAATTAATCAATATTTTATTAATTATTATTTTACCACAAAATGGACGCCAATCAAGCACCTGGGTATTTCACGAGTATTTCAGAGCCTAAGCTCAAAATCCCCCTAATGTGGACCCTCCTGTCCCAAATGAGCTTGCAGACCTGAGAGCCCAATTGGAAGCCCAAATTGCTGGAGTTTAAGAACTAAAGAACAGACTTCTGGCACAACTCCCTCCGCCGAAGGACGGAATGAAAGAGGAAGCCCCCAGAAACCGTTAAGGGTAAGTTGCCTAGAGGTAGGCGCCTGTAAGATAAGCTCCTAAGGAGGATAAGGAATATTTGGCCTACTAATAGTGGAAGAAACAAAGACAAGCCAACCAGCCTAAAAAATAAAATCCTTAAGCCCTACGCTTTGAGTGTCGTGAATGCCTTCTTTTGGTCTCTACTATTGCCTAAGCTTCACGTGACAAGAGTGTTAAAGACCAATATGTCTATGTTGGATATAACCAACAAAAGGGGAATAAAGCCTCTACCTCCCGCTTTGCAGCTCTTCCTTGCCTTGCCTGCAGAAGGAGAATTATCCCTAAGTTGCGCTAGTGGGGAAGAAAAGTTGCTACGGATACTAAGAACGATCATTGGCACTCAATTTTTATGGATTTGATTGTAAGTTCAGTCCCTGACCTCTTCTTTAAGAACTAAGAGGTATGCAACTCCTAACTGATTGGAAGATTCTCTGATCTCGTTTCCTTCGATGTGATAAATGGTCAAACCTACCTCAGGCTCGCCCTTACTCCGTCAGGTCATTCAAACTATTCTCAGACTAATGGGATATCAGTCATCCAATATTTCTACGAAGAGAAAGGAAAATGGGCCATGGTTGACTCCGATCCAGTTAAGCTTCCCCAGGGACTCGCTACCGCTCTGACTCGTGCAGCAAGGCTTTCGAACCCCCTCGAAAGAGAAGACAAAGCCGTCCTTGAGAGCCTTATCCACGTTCTTCAGTTCCTTCACGTCTTCCCGACCGTAACCAAGGCCAGCTACAGTTCTGCGGACTGGTAGTTCTGAGCCATGATTCATCCCCAACAAATCACCTCATTTTACTTATAATTAAATGAATAGAACGGGACCAGGAGTTCTACAAGCTCCTCAATACAACATTATTAAACAAGGAGCCAGCAAGAAACCCGACTTTGGAATGGTCTAGGAGAAGTTTTAAAGACCTCCAGATATTGCTCAAATGACTAAGTTAGGGAATTCTGTAGGTTCTGCTGGAACAAAAAATCTTATGGGGCTAAATACTGTTTAATAAACCTTCTCCCTAGCACTGAAGGACATTGCAGACGTGGATGACACATCTATAGCATGGAGATACAATATCCCCACTTTAGCTGCTAATTAGAAGTAGCTCATTCTAGATTTCCTTGGTGGATAATATTTGATATTGCAAAGTGCTTCGCCAGACTTCCCACAATAAATATTCCTCTATTGCGATCAAATAAGTGGATATTGTAACTAAACTGGTCAACCTTCAAACGTTGTAGCCATTTTCAGGCTTAAGCAAATCTTTACATCGCAAATAAGCTCTGTGACAGCCTACACGGTAATCCTAAAGCTTTAGGATTCATTATCGTGGCCTTTAGGGACGACGAGAAACCTAACATTCCGTGTAGGTACCCGCGCAGGGGTATATAGCCTACCCTTATCCCAACCGCTAAATATAGAATTTAAAATTCTTCATGTTAGCTATTGATCACCTCCCATAAACCATAATTCCTTATGATCCATAGGTAACAACCACATGAAGCCTGCAGAATATATACAAAGTTTGATCTTTAGTATATTCTCCAGCAGTGGCTGTATCAAATATAACCTAAAAAGGTCTAGCGTTTCTAGTATCCACTCCTATCATATATTGTTTTGAATGTCCGTGCGGCTAGAAGGAATAAGTAAAAGCTGCCATTCCTCGGTGTCTATTTTAATGGAAATATGACTGTCCCAAAGCTGTATCCCCATTTACGGAGTTTTGTGACCAAACATATGTGGAAGGAGCCCGATACATCGCAAGTTCGTAAAGAGGGTTCTGATTAGCCGGATTATAGATTCTTCCATTAAGTGCAAAGTTGAATGGATTAATTTTAGGTTGAGGGACATTTGTATTGAAAAGGAATCCATTTGACATAAGTATTTGCTTTAAAAAAGCTGAATTGTCCCCAGTAGTATCTAGATACTAAGGGTTTCCTGCATTGCCTACAATAGGTTGAGGAGGCATGTAGTCCACATTGAACTTTAATTGAAATGAAGTTATACAGTTTGATAATCTAAAGTGTTTTCTACAGAAAGTATATTTCATATATTCATTACTTACGAAGAGGCAAACAACCTAAGCTAGCCATTAGCATGCTACGTTGACACTCCAATTATTCTTTACCATGGATCCTGTAGGAATTTGATACTAAGACCCTAATGTCCAAGATTAAGAACCTAACACTATTTGCTTTGTTAATGAATCATTTATGTGCTGAAGCATTTATGGCTGAGGAAACTAATAGATGTGCAGTACATAAACCATTTTGCTAACATAGTACTTCCTAGGTATTTGTTGTTGCATACCAGTTGAGTCCAATTAGTGTACATCCTTATATCCGGTGGAATACATAGCATAAGGATTTAGAGTGATTTCGATAAGTGTGTTATTTAGTGATGCTAGGGGAAGAAGAGCGAATTGATTTGCAGGTATTAAGCCTCCAATAACACCGGAAAGTAGTATATTTCTAAAAACTTTAGTAGTTATAGGAACGGGAGCAGAAAGAATTCTACCATAACTCATTTGACATTGAGGTATAGTCGGGGAAAGCATTGGCTAGTTCATCCCTCGAGAAAAAGCTGCAGAATAAGGTTTAGAATAGCCATAGAGATTACAAGTATTTGGAGGAGTAACATTTTTGGCATTAACTGTAGTACCGTCGTTATAATAAAGCCTTTGGGCATTTGTAGTAGAATAGTAAGTCGAATATGTCATGTTGCTAGGCATGGTATTACCACTATTCCATGTGGAAGGGATAACTCCTATAGGTAGTAGGGGATTATTGGTTACGTATGAAGTAGATGAGTCTATATAGGGACTTCTAATGCTAGTTTAGGGTTGGTACTAAAATCTTATATTGTTTTGTTTTCCTGAAGTCTGCAATGAATCTGTTATTCCTGTTACTGAGAAATCATTCCAAGTTTTATTTGAAGAGCTAACATGTTGAGGTAAATTTCCTCCAGCAAAACCAAAGCCACTGTATTGAAAAGGGGGATTTGTTGGCTAAACAGTGGAAATTCCGAATGTTGACCCTCCATTCGGTATTGTTGATACTGTTTTAGTTGGAGAAAAGCATCCTGCAACAGCACTTTAAACTATAACCCTTTGGTTAGCTATTGCATTTGCAGCAGTAACCATATATACTTGGTTAGAAGAGTAAGGTGATGTTTGAACTCTTTTAGCTGTATTTTGCTGATCAAAACCCATACCCTACCATTAACGATTCTAACAGACCCATTAGTTAAAGCCTATATCGTAAAGATATGCAGCTAAAGTATCATATGAACTAATTCTTTAAACTTCTCTTCCGTTGGAACTAACGACGCATTGAGCGAAAAGACTTTGAGCTGAAACATCCATAACCAGCCCTCCTACAGGTAAATCCGCAGCAAAAACTTATACTGTTGTCTAAATATGTGATCTATAGGGATCCATGACTCCATTAGTCATTTGAAAAAGAAACCTTATTATTTCGTTGCTTGCCCAATACTGGTTTGAAGAAGCCGGGTATATGGGCCACTATCTAAACTTAGTATACCAGCCTCTAGGCCGGACAACTGAGTAATTTAATTAGTCAGGAATCATTATTAATCAAGGGGACTAAATCATGAATTAAAGGGTAGGATTAAGGGTCTAATCACTCTAATACATTTTTGCTTCCTTATGATAAAGGATCATAATTTCTCTAATTTGGGAACTTGATAACCACGGGGTCATCTTCTTGTGGAGTTAAAATACTTCTTTCCAGCTTCGGCAGGAATTGAGGAGGTGCTATGCCTCTATTGGGATCTTTGTCATTTAGTCTACCTTTTAAGGAGGTGTTTTGCAGTTGGGCTATGGAGGAGATGGCCTACTGTTTTACAAATTTTTTCCCTAGGCTTGAACCATATTCCTAATCTCCTTTAGGACCTAAATTCGATTCTCTTTCCAGTTGTCTACGTTGGAGCCCTGAATTAGGCACTATAGTTTGTATTGAATTGCTATGATACGTTCTGGCTTAGCCTTATCCCCGCACTCCTTAAGGAGGAGGCGAGTAAGTTCTTCTTTGGTTTGAAGGGTGATTGATTCTAGGTGGGTTTTAATTTCTTTGATGTCTACTTGCTTGCTTATGCTAAGCTTAATCCATTACTAGAGGTTTTGATCCATTTGTTGCTCTTTTTTATAAAAACTAAAACATTATGTGGGGCACACTAGCAAAAACAATTTTGCCAGGGCTTGTAAGCTGGGGAATGAAATAATTTTCGAATAGTAGTTGGGGGAAAAAACTTGATGATGGTTTTGGTAGAGTTTTCAAGAGTGCAGCAGCAGCCGCAGCAAAATCCTACTCAAGGCAAAACCCTAATTCGACAATAGGGAGAACAATAAACTATTTAGGCAGTAAACAGTTTAGACAAGCAAATGCCTAGCTAGACGACTATTGGTAAGGTAGAAAGAGAATGCCAAAGTCCCCGAGAAAAACTCGAGGAATACTTAAAAATAGTTAAAGAACTATAAAGAAGAAGGTTAGGTTCCAAGTCCCTCAGTACAGGCCCCCACCAGTTTACGAGTAAAATGAATAACCTGAATAGAGCCAATACCAGGGTGACGAAATGGATGATTTTGAATGGTAAAATCCATGATATATTTAAATGAGAGGTCCAGGGCAGGGAAGAAGAAATGCCCTTATGAGTGAATTTAAAGCTGGTTAAACAGATCTTACTAGAAGAAATGTATCAAGAGCAGCACTGTCACAGATAGGCTGGATTAAAAATGCTCTAAACCCATTTTACCTCGATGATAGATATACTTCAGATAGAGTGTTCTCACAAATTGTGGATAACGTTCAATCAGGATTAAGTACAGGTCGGTCCTACTAATTTACCCAGGCATCTGAAGTTCCTGGCAAAGTTCTTGCCGCTCTAGGATATTCGAGATAAACGGTACAAAAAATGCAAGGGAGAAAGTTTAACATGTCAGTTTACTCAACTAATGGTAGATGGACGTACGGATAGCTTGGTGCTTACATTTACAACCTTGAGATGAACAAAATAGCTTCATCCGCTTTGTAAGCCGTTTTGAGATATCAAATATAATCCGGACCGAGTAACGCTTTTCCAGTTATTCTTTTTAGTGGAAGAGGTGATGTGTTCCCAAGACTCTCAAATCCAATAGGAATGAAACAGTTTATGGACTAATAAAAAGATGACGGTTAACTTAATTAAAGAAGGAGAAGACCTATATCTAAAAAACCTAGAAACTAAACTGTTGTTGTACGCCCAAGATCGTTATCAAGGGGTCCTGTATAATTCGGTTACCCGAGAGGGTTACCACTAAATCCTCCTCCTCCACCCCAACAAATGTTTGAGCCACCACCACAACAAATGTTTAGTATTCCAGAACAAAATTAAATGCAACCTTAGGCTCCTCCGGTAGGGAACTTCCTAGGAGGGAGAAGACCAGTCATGGGATTTGATGACCTAAGGGGAGCTCAAAATAGAATAAACATAATACCCTCATCCTATGATCCTAACTTAGGCCCACTGGCAGTATACTATAAGAATATAAATTCTGGAAAATGGGATAGAACAAGGGGAAACAGATAATTCACTGATTATAGAAATTTCCGTGGAGGTGCAACGGCTAATGCTGACTAAGCCTCTGTAGATTTAGCTCAACTAATAGGGTTATAATACGGGAGGAGAAGGAGTGTGTATCCAACATTTAAACAAGCACTTTAAATTTAAGCCTCAGATCCCACCAGTAGAAACTGGACAATGGTACCAAATGCTACATTTAATACATAAACAAATACCTGGCAAGGATATGACTATACTACTACTCCTGTAAAACAAATCACCATAGACAGGATGAAATAATTAGCGAACTAATAAACAACAACAGCGGAAGCTCTAAGGCTAGTGAGTCCTCTGATGGCTTTTTCTAATGCTAGATTGAAGGATTTAGGTTTTGGTGGAGTCGGAAAGATTAGCAAAGCTGGTAGCCCTCTATTCCTAGGAAGATGGTTTGACCCAAATTCGAATAGAGTAAAAGCCTTTTACAGAGCTCCTTTTGTAGTGAATCCTACGGATTGGAATCAAGTACTGGCAGCTAGGATGTTTGCGATGATAAATGCTTGGAACAAATTCGCTAGGGCATAACAAAATGTGATGACACATTTACGTAATAAAAACCCTGTTAAATGGGGGAGAAAAGTTAGAAATATAAAGAAAAAGGTCTAACCAGGCTATCAAAAACGATAAATAATGAAAACTTTTATGAAGAATGCTATTAAAGGGTCTAATTTCTTGTGGAACAAAATGAGAGCAGACTAAAAAGATTAAGTGAGGCAAGCCTTGGGGGCATGGGATTGGTAGGCATTCACTGCATCTATTGAAAATCCTGCTAAAAGAATAGCGAGAGACCCGCCAACAGATTATAAGTAAGCAGCTCAAGCTAAAAGTGTACTAAAATATTCTATATTCGGAAGGACTAAACTAGGTGACATGATTGTAAATAAAGCAAGGTCCGTAATAGCCAAGCCTACCACTAGAAAACAGATGTAAACAGACATAAATGCGATGCCGTTAGACTAGATATAGCGTTGGGGCTCAGCACCCCCTGCACCTTTTGAAAGGGAAGCCCTAACTAATTAAATATAGGTAGATGTAAACGATGCACTGCAGCTCCTCCAACAAGCCCAAGCGAACAACTAACAAAGAGCCTATATCCCCAGATTAATAGGAAGGCCTTCAAAACCTTAATAAATAGGTTTTTGATCAGATTTAGAAATAAGATATTTTCAAAAAATTAAAATATCAAAAACATAAAAGGAGGTGTGTGCATATATATCCC
>Ga0213919_1000814_pt1 | contig 12711 bp, 16 predicted proteins | sample McNCre317MG_FD_161056 | JGI IMG/M metagenome (GOLD analysis project Ga0213919, IMG submission 161056) | Freshwater microbial communities from McNutts Creek, Athens, Georgia, United States - 3-17 MG | ecosystem: Environmental > Aquatic > Freshwater > Creek | place: USA: Georgia | collected... | reverse complement strand
TTTCGCAACAAACAAAAGTTTGCTTTGTGCAAAGCGCACAAAAATAAGCTTAAAATTTGTACTAACACCCTATTTTCATATTTTAGTATAATGGGAACGGGAACAATATGTTCCTTAATGAAGCAAGCCCAACAGGGCGGAAAGGTGGTTATATGAAAAACGAATTGGCACTTCGCCCTTACTACGCGGCCAGCGTATCGGGCGGAAAAGATAGTCTTTATATGTTGGGGCTTATACTTAACAATTTGGATAAGTACCCACTAGACGCGGTTTTCCACATGGAATTAGAAATAGACTATCCTTTCGTTAAAAACGTGGTGGCGCGAATGAAAAAACTTTGTTCTTCGTCAAACATTCCATTTATATCGATAAAGCCGCGTCAATCATTTGAAGAACTTTACGCGAAAAGGGGGTTTCCTTCCCGCAAGGTGCGTTGGTGTAACAGTCAGTATAAAAAAGACGCAATGCGACAGTTTGAAGAAATACTTAAAAGTAAAGGTTTGTATTCAGTATGTTATATTGGGTTTTGTGCCGATGAAACCAAACGTTTCAAATATGAAATTGGCAAGATACAGGAAGGCCAGCGTGTTATATATCCGCTTGCGGAAGAAGGCATTATTGAAAGCGATATTTTAGCTTGGGCGAAGGACAATCCAATTTTTGAGGGCTTCTATAAAGTAAATGAACGGCAAGGGTGTATGTATTGCCCCATGCTTCAATATAAAGAAATGGCCTATCAAATGATAGTTTATCCCGAACACGCCCAACGCTATTGGGCTATGGTGCTAAACGAATGGCGCGAACATGGCTGGAATTGCTTACGCGGCGACAAGTACACGCCCGATTATATTTACGAACGCGTCAAAAATTATTATGTTCCCAAGGTTCGCGAAGAACTTGGTTTTTACGTAAAGTAGGGGCGTAAGCACGGTTGCAAGGGTTTGATACTTTGTGGCGGGTTCGACCCCCGCCGCCCCTTTATAGGTTGACCTAGCGCACCACGGCCAAAGGCCGAAAGCGGGGGGAAAGGGTATAATACCATGAAGAAGCAAACAAACACCAACACGAAGGCGGCCAGCAACAAGAAGGCCAGCAACAAGAAGACCGAAGGCGCGGCCAGCAACGCGCCCGCACGCGTGACGCTTAAGTTCCGCACGGTCGCCGACATTATGGGCGACGCGTTCACGAATGAGAACAAGGTTGTTTTCAACCTTGTAGAGAAACAGAACGGGGCGGAATTGGTTACGTTCACCATTTACCCCACGGACATGGATTTCGACAATGCAATCCTTAACGTGTTCGGGTTTTCCGTGCGTTGCCTTGTAAGACAGGGCAAAAGCGGAATGTTCCTTTCGTTCCCTTCCCGCAAGGGCAAGGACGGGAATTATTACGACGACGTCGTGTGTTACGACAAGAACTTCCACGCGCTTATGAAGGAACTTTTGGCGGCCTATTACAACGACGACGAAGCGGCCGACGAATGAGAAAAGGCCAATGCAAAACGTACCACTACGGCGGGGGCTTTGCCCCCGCTTCGCCCGTATCAGAACTTGTTTGTGCCATTTATGAACGTTGCTGGCGCGACATAGAAGACTACCCCGCTTATTCATGGGAATTCGAAACGGCCGCCGAATTCCTGTTGCTGGATAGGTTCGAACTGTTTACGGACGGACAAAAGAAGGAACTAAAAACCAAGATTGAAGCAAAGCGGAAAAGGCCGCTTGTGTACTAAGAAAGGAAGGTAGAACAAATGAACGAAACCAAGGAAGGAAGAATTGTTTTAAGACATAACGGAAAGGACGGCGGAAGCGTACGAATTGAATGTACGAAAGCACAAGCCGCAAGCATGACGTACAAGCTTTTAACTACTTTACGCGATAAATCGCGTGACGTTTACGAAGACGTCATGGAAGCGATTATTCGTGAAGACCTTGTCGGCGAAGAAGTCGACGAAGAAGTAAAGTATTTATACGAATTGTTATTCGGGGGTAAGTGATTATGATAGTGGAAGAAACCTTTTCCAGCGCGATAAATTCCATGAGTTTGGGCCAGCTAAAAGACTATATCCATACCGTCGGAAAGGCCGCAAACCAACGCCTTCGCGAAATGGAAAACCAAGGCCTTCAAAATTCCAGCGCGGCGTATCGGTACGTTAAGAAGCAAGCCGAAGGCGAAGACTACGCCTTTTCACATACGGGCGCGGGGCAAATCAAATTTAACCTTCGCGTTCGTGGGCGTTCCTTCGACGAATTGCGGCACATGGTATCAACCATTGACGATTTCATGGAAGCAAAAAGTTCCACCATTGGCGGAATACGCGACATTTACAGGCAAGCGACCGATACGTTCCGCGAAAACTACGGGGAAGACTTCACAAAAGAAGATTATGCAAACTTTACGGAAGCTTTGAGTTTCACGCTTTATCGAAACTTTGAACACATTTATGGAAGTACGCTTGCCATTGAATACGTAAGGAAAGCCGAAGCCCTAGGCCTTTCGTGGGAAGAAATCGAAGCCGCAATCCGTTCAACGGGCTTTACTGAAACGACGAAGAAGGGGCAAGAACCTTCTTACATGGCACAAGAAAACGCGCTGGACGAATTTGCGAAAAACAAAAAGGAAATGGTGAACAATGGGGAAAGCTTTGTTGCAAGCGATACCGTATAACGAATTCACGCCCGCCCAACAAATATTTTTGCCGAAGGTCATTACACGCGGGGGCAAGAAATACAAAGTTCAAGTGTGCAAACGCTGGATTTCGATTGATACCGAAACCGCGCACAACCACGACGAAGCTTGCCCCCTTGCGTGGATTTACCAATGGGCGTTCAAGTTCGGCGAACAAATCGTAATAGGCCGCAAGCCTTCCGAATTCGTGGCCGCGTTGCAACGGATAAAGGAAGCCTTCGGCCTTTCGGCCGAAAAGACCGTTGTCGTTTATTGTCACAATCTAAGTTACGACATTTCGTATCTTTGGCAATTCCTAGTTGCGGCCTTCGGAAAGCCCCGTATGCTTTGCGTAAAGCCCCGTAAATTCATTTCTTTTGAGGTAGACGGGTTTTTGTTCAAGTGTTCGTATAAACTGTCAAATAAAGCCCTTTCCGTGTGGGCTAACGACCTAAACACGAAACATAGGAAGCTGGCCGAAGAAAAGGCATATTACGACGAAATCCATTACCAAGATGAACCTTTGACGGCGGAAAATTGGGAATATCAAATACAGGACGTCGTTGTTCTTGACGAATGCATAGAAAAGCAAATGGAAGCCTACGGCGACGACGTATTGACAATTCCCCTTACTTCCACGGGTTACGTACGGCGCGACGCGCGGAAGAACTACAAGGCCGACAGGCGAAACCGAAAGCGTTTCTTGAACACGCGTTTGTATCCCGAAACGTACGAAGCCTGTCGCGAAGAATTCGCGGGCGGCCTTACGCACGGAAACAGATTTTTCGCTGGAAAGACGGTTCGGCCCGAAACGGAAAAGGGCGAATTTATCCGTCACCGTGATTTCAGAAGCCACTACCCGACGCAACAACGCGTTCGTAAATTTCCCGTCGGTCAATTCGCGTTCTACGCCGAACACATGGACGCGGGGAAGCTTCCCGAACTTACGAAGAAATACAACGTGCTTATGAAGGTAACATTTCAAAACGTGAAGCTTCGGCCGTGGGTTGTCCTTCCGACGATAAGCGTGACGAAGGCCTACAAGGGAAGATTGACAACGCTTGACATGGTGGAAGACAACGGCCGCGCCCTGTCGATAAAGGGAATTTTCACTTTGTATTTGACGGAACTTGATTTCGATTTGATCGCTAGGCAATACGAAATCGAAGCCTACGACATAGTGAAGGCGTGGACTTGTCCGAAGGGTTACATTCCCGAATACATGAGAAAAACCGTTGACGATTATTTCTTCGGAAAGACGAATTGGAAGGACGAAGTAAGCGCGGAAAAGGAAAAGGGCGAACTAATCGACCGCGACAAGCTGGCGTATCTGTCCTTGGAACTTCTGAAAAGCAAGGGCGGCTTGAACGGGATTTACGGAATGAGTGCAACGGACATTATACGCCTGTCTTACGAAATGGACGCGAACGGGGAATGGACGACGAAAACGCCGAACCTTGAAGAAGCCTTAAACAAATACTATCAATCGGAAAACAGTTTTAACCGATATCAGTTTGGCATATATACGACAAGTTGGGCAAGATACGAATTGATTGAATTTGCCGATTTGATATGCAAGGAAGGCGGCACGGTTTTATACGTCGATACCGACAGTATATTTTATGTTTCAAACGACCGCGTGGAACGCGCCATAGAGGCCCTAAACGCCGCCAAAAAGGCCAAGGCCATTGAATTGGGCGCGTATATCGAATGCAACGGTAAAACAGTCCATTACGACGCGTTCGAAGACGAAGGCGAAGACATTACGGCGTTCCGCTTCCTTCATGCAAAATGTTACGCTTACGAAGTAAGGCACAAAAGCGGGGCGACCGAACTAAAATGTACGATTGCGGGCGTTACGGAATGGGAAGACGCGACCCACAAATTTAACCGCGTTGACGAACTAGGAAGCATTGACGAACTAAGGAAAGACAAGGTTTTCCAGCGTTGCGGCGGAACGAAGGCGGCCTACGTTACCATGCCCGTAGGAACTTACGAAGTCAACGGGCATAAAACGGAACTAGGCGCGGCGTGTATCATAACGCCGACGACGAAGACCTTGAAAAACGAATTGCAAATGTACGACGATATCATAGAATGGGAAGTGGTAGAATGATAGGATTTATTTTGATTGTGCTTGTCGGCACGCTGGCACTAAGTGCCTTAGAGTATATCTTAATCAACGCATGGCTGGCTTTCCTTGATAGCTGGCGGAAAGGGGGAAAGAAGTAATGGAACAATTATTTTTCTACGTTTTGGGCTTTGTAATGGGCGCGTTGTTCATGTGGCTTGTAAAGTCCGTAATGGACGGGGAAGGGGGCGAATGGGAATGACTTACGAAGATTTAAGAAGGGCGAAATGTCTTATAAACCTTGTGACGATAAATACGGGCAATATGCCGTATGCTACGACGCAAAACGAACTTCACGAATACCAAGAACACGCGCTTTACGCATTGAATGAACTTACGCGTCTTTGTAACAAATGCATTTCTGAAACTTCAAAATGTTGCGCAAGTTGTCATTATCTGAATGACAATAACGGCGAATGGCAATATTGCACGGCTTGCGGCGTAAGTATACACAACAAATATATCCATTGTTGTGAACTGTACGATAGCGAAATGCCAGCAACAAAGGGGGATAGCGAAGCATGAAGTATATTAACGACAAACCACAGTTAGGCCTTGAATATGATTTCAAGGCCATTGAACGGGAATACAAGAAGTTGGGCGTTCCTTCCCTTTGGTATTCGCCGCCGTTTGCGGCGTTGCCGCGAAACAAATACTTCATAGGCCTTTCAGACCGAAGCACGGGCAAAACGACGAACTGGCTTTTGTATGGCCTTTGCATGAACAAGCTTTACGGTACTATCATACAGTACGTTCGCGCGACGGAAGAAGAACTTGCCCCTTCCCACGCGGAAAAGCTTGTGGAAGTGATACGGACGCACGAAGGCGGGGAATATATCCGAAAGCTTACGAACGGCCGCTGGAATTCCATTTACTACCATTGGCGCGCATTCTACTATTGCAACGTTGACGAAGAAGGCCGCCGCGTGGAAGTTTGCGAAAAGGAATGCATACATTGCCTTGCCATAGAACGCCACATGGATTATAAATCCACTTACAACGCGCCCTTGGGCGATTTCATAATGCTTGACGAATTCATAGCAAAGCACTATCGGCCAAACGAAGCCATAGACTTCCTAGACCTAACGAAAACCGTGTTCCGTGACCGTCTAAGCGGCATTATCGTAATGCTGGCCAACACTATAAAGCTTTCGTCGATTTACTTCGAAGAATTTGAAATAAGCCGCCAAGTCCTTGGCATGAAGAAAGGGGAATTTCGCCAATGCGTAACAGAAAAGGGAACAAAGCTATTCGTGGAAATCATAGACGCGGAAATAACGCGTTCGGAAACAAGAAAGACAATGAATTCACTATTCTACGGGTTCAAAAATCCGAAGATAAACGCCATTACGGGCGAAAGCCTGTATGCATACGAAAGCGTGCCGCACATTCCCGCAAGGGATAGTTCGTTTTACAAAATACAAAACAACATATATATCGAAACGGGCATAGACCTATTACAAGCGGAATACTGTTACAACGACAAACAAGGGTATCACTTTCAGATACACAGGGCAACGAAGACCTACAACGACAGCGTTATATTGTCGCTGGACGTGGTAGACGACAAAAGGTATCTTTGGGGGTTCGGAACGCAAAGGTTGCAAAAGATATTTGGCCGCTTTATCGCCGAAAGGCGTTTGTACTTTTCCACTAACGAAGTGGGAACAATCTTCAATGACTACGTTCGAAGGTATCAGACAATCAAGAATAGGGTCTAGAAACGCGTATTTGACCTTTTAAGGCGTTTTAGGTTGTTCAAGGCATATTTTATCACCAAACGAATTAAAACGCCTCTACGGGGCAAATACGAAGCCACAAGGGCAATTAAGGCGGGGAACAATCCCCGCCTTTTGCTTTATAGTTGATTAAGGCCAGCCCGCGCCATGATTTTTGGATAGTCAAGATATGCTTCGTCTAAGTCCACGTTTCCCTTGATACCGTCAATCACGCCCTTTGAGGACTTTTGCCACATGCCGTATTTTGTTACGTACTTGGGCTTGCTTCCGTATCGCGCTACCCACTTGTCAAACGCATTCAAACGGGAAAGAACAAGTCGGTCTTTGAAGCCGCCTATGTCGCTGGCATAAATCCCCGCGTAGCATTTCGCCGCTTCCAGCGTTTGGCAAAATCCAATTACCGCGTCCGTCGCCCCTTGCCGCTTCCATATCGGCGTTTGTTCAATGTCGATAAAAAGCGGGAATTCGAAGGTTTTTCCCTTGATGATTTCCAAGAAGCGTTTTGCGTCGGCCACGCCGTCGGCGTAGCTTGTGCAATTCTTCCCCGCGAAGTAGTAAGCCCCGACGGAAAGCCCCGCTTCCTTCGCCTTCTGATAATTACGTTCGAACTTCTTGTCCGTGTAGAACCCCGCGTCACTTCCGCCCGCCTTGATTATGACGAAATCAATCACTTTTGCGGCCTTCTTGAAGTCGATAGTTCCTTGCCAATGTGAAACGTCAATCCCGTACGTCTTCTTCGCGTCGCTCATGGAAAATCCCCCCTTCCTTTACCAAAATGATAAGTTCGTTGACAAGCTTCGAGTTTGCGTCAATGCTTGCCCGAAATTCCTTTTGCGTCTGTAACATTCCTTCCACAAGCTTTTCAAACTTACTTGTAAGATACCACGCCATGAAGACGCAAGCCGCAATCGGAAAACCCAAAGTAGAAATAACGTTGATAATTTCGTTCATGTCGTCACCCCCCTACGATACCAAGAACAATGCATGGACTGCTAAAGCCGCTGGCAAACTCTTTTGTTATAATCATTGGATTTGCGTAGGCCTTAAAGCTTCCGTCGTCAAGATACAAGTTGTATTGCGTTTCCTGTCGTTCCACGACCGCGTCAAGTTCCGCAAGATAGGTTGCATAAGTGCTTAACACGTCGCAACGACAGGAAATTTCAGTTAGGCCGTTCGATATTGTTCGTATGTCCGTTACGAAGTATTGGCGGCCGAAATCCGAAATTGTGCAATAATTGCATTCGGCATAGGTCGCCGCCCCGCCCGATACTAAAAGAACGGGGTTAAGTATGCTTGTTTCGTCCTTCATTTCGGCCGATACGCTTACAATGTCCGTTAAGGTCTTAGTAACGTAACGGTCGTCATCATAGCATTTTTGCAATTTAACCGTTAAACTCAAAACCAAACGCCCCCTTTCAAGATTGCTTCAAGTTCCTTCTTTTCCGCGTCGGTCGCGGGAAGGTTGTCAAGGTGTATCTGTAAAATCTTCGTAAAGCCCGACAAGTTACCAAGTAGAAGCGTCGCCATAGACGGATAGCCTTGATATTTGTTGTTGTCAACGGGCAAGCATTGACGCGGCCGTTTGATAATGAGATAGGGCTTTTGAATTCCAAACATGCCCGTTCCCATTCCCGCGCTTCCGCCGTGTTGATAGTGCGGTTTTGCTTGCATGACGTTGCTTGCCGTGTTGGCCGCCACGCCGCCCGCTATCGCTATGGCCGCGGGCGTACTAGCCCCGCCCGTTGCCAGCACGGCCAGCCCGCCGCCCACGGTAATGGCAAGGTTTGCAATGGACGAAATCACGGCCGAATAATCTTTCGCCGACCACGGTAAGGGATTTGCCAGCGTTGCGGGTACTTGCATAAGAACGCTTGTTCCGTTGTCAATGAGGTAAAGCGCGCTTCCCGTGTAAACGTCCACGCGGCATTTCACGCCGACGGAACGCCCCATAAATTCGTCGGGGTCAAGGTTGACCGTTTGGGCGTACGGAAGGCTTAACTGAATTTGCGTATACGGCGTGTAGTCCAAACACGAACCGTAAAATTCACTTATTGTAACGCTTCCGAAATCCAATTCTTCGTACTGTTGCGTTATCAAATACCCGTCGGCGTTCGTATCCGAACTGTCGAAAATGATGTCCGTTGCCGTGCTGGCCGTACCCGCTGGCGTGAACGGTAACAAGTTCAAGCAAAGGATTGCTTCGGAAACCGAATTCCACATCTTTTCTAGGTTCGTCGTGAAGCTGGCCGAAAACAGATATTGCGCGAACGCCGTTAAGTTGGGCTTGTCAATCTTGTAAAGCTTGATAAAGTCCGCGTCAATCGGCGACAGGCTTGTCATGGCGGGCGCGGCGATTGCGTCGCTACTGTCGTCAAAGTCGCCCGTGCCTTGCGGGTCTGTCGTGGAAGTTCCGCCCGCGTCGTAGGGGTCGCTGGAAGGCGGAAGCGGCGTATTGCCCGTGAATAAAATTGTTAGTACCGAACTAATTTGTGCGCTAAACGCGTACGTACTCGCCGTAGCCGCTAAATGGCTATTGAAATTACTACCCGCCGTAGTTGTATAATATGTATAATGTCCGTTACTTTCATTATACAAAAAACCAACGTAAGCACAAGGTGTCATTAAGCCCGTATTAGTTCCCGCAATCATTGTAATAGTGTTTCCCGCCGTATACGTGCCGTAGGTGTACGCGTAAGGAACGAAACGATAACTTGTGTTTTTTCGCAATACGAAACGGATATTTCGCCCCACGTCTTCGCGCCAAAAATAAACTTCTTCGTTTGTTGAAAGACTATCCCATATTGTTCTTAAGTTTGGCAAACTAGGCGTTTGACAGGCCAAAACTTGTGTACCCGTAGTAGACGAAGGGTCATAAGTGCTTTCGTTTTTACTGTTTGACGTTTCGGCGTTGGTTAAAATCCAATTCGACCACGCTGGAAAGCCCAAGTTTGGCCTAGAATACGGAACGTAATCATAGTCAACCCCTTTTGCGGTAAATTTTAATTTACGCGCCCCTGTAAATGCGTATGCCATTATTCCACCCCTTTCCAATAGTAACAATACATATTCACGAACGCGTCTATCATGTCGGCCACATAGTTCTTTATGCGGATTTCGATTTCCGCGGTCAACATTGCTTGCGAAGTTAGCGTTCCAATGTTGCCACGGGTTATTCTGTCCGTAAATCCGTGAACGTCCTTGTCGAACGTATCCGCGTCTATGTCTTCGTGTTTCGTGAAGTTCTTTGTTGCGTCGCGTTCCGTCTTGTCCGTGCCGTTTTGCGGTTCGGAAACAAGGGCGTTCGTTTCCACTTCGCTGGAACTGTCGAACGCCACTTTGTAAGTGGTGTTTTTGGTCTTCACGCGGGGCGTAATTATTGTTTCTTCGCCAAAGCTTGTTATGCTTCCCTTGTGGTGTTCGTCGTATTCCACGCCGTATTCGAACCGTGCGTAGTTTTCCAAAGGGTCGTAGCTTTGCGCAAGCGCGTCCACGGCCTTCTTGAAGTCCGCGCCGACGCAATCCTTCCACGCGTCAAATACGCCCTTAAATTCGGCCTTTGCGGCGGTAATTACGGACGCGTCGGACAAATCCGCGTCGTCGGCCAGCGTGAAGCAATCAAACAACATGTGATTAAAGCGGGCGCGAACGTAGGCGTAAAAGTTTGACGCGGTAAAAATCGTTGTGCCGCTTACGCTAAAACCGTAATTGGTTGCGTCAATAAGTGACATGATATTAACTGTCTTCATTTTCGTTTCCCCCTTCCGCTTCGTTATTTGCCCCATTTTCGGCTTTTACTTCTTCGGCGGGTAAATTATCGCCTTCGGGATTTTCGCCGCCTTCTTGGGGCAAATTCGGCGTTACAACGCCGCTTGCGAATTCGTCGCGCCAAGGTTTCGAAAACCTTACTTCACAATCGAACCCAAAAAGTTCATTCATGCGCTTAACGGCCTTTTCCCTTTCGGCCAGCATGGCGAAAGGTAAAATCTTTCGTGAATTTACGCCGCTGGATACTTCCGCTTCGGTCTGTTGGGCCTGTTTTGACGCGCCCGTAATGTCCAGCCCGTGCAAGTTGTACCAATGGCGAAATTCGTCGTCGTAAGCGTGGTTAAGGTACTGTATCTTGTCTTGGTTCGCCACTTCGGTTACGTTCAAAACGTGTTCTTCGCCTTCGGCCGTAATGTTGTCGGAAAGTACCACGGCGTAGCTTCCCGCGTTGTTTTCCTTCAAGGCGTTTTCGATCGCGGTTTTCGCCTTTGCGTCCTTTGCCACGACAATGGGCGTTAGGCGGGAATTGATAATGTTGTGTCGTTTGCTTTTCTGAATTTCCGCCAATATGTCGCCGCTTTCGCCAATGGTGAAATCGGGGAACGCGTAAGGATTGTTACGGAAATAAACGACCTTGTCCTTCCCTTCCGTTTCGAAATCCCTAATTAGTACCGTGCGGCCGTCGCCGCTTGTGCAAATGAGGTCACGGCCTAGGCCGTTCGCGTTGGGCGTTCCCGCCCTTTCGGCGCGAACCACAAGAACGCCCTTTTCGGGGTTCGCCGTTCCCGCCATGTTGAACGTTCCAGCGTCAAGAATTGCCCCGTTGCCGAAGCAAGTACAATATAGTTCTATGAATTCTGTTCGTATTTCTTCAAACGGTTCGTCCGTGCCTTCGTGTACGTATTCAAACATGGAACACGCGGAAAGCATAAACAAATCGTTATACGAAAGCAAATCGACTTCTTTCTTTGCGCTTTCGCGAAGCGCGGCATAAGTTAAACTGATAGGTTTAATTTCCATTTTTCCTTCCTTTCCACGCAAAAAGCCCCTTCCCGTGGGAAAGGGCTTTTCGGTTGTCAAACTTCATTAGGGCGACGGGGTGAAATCGTTAAGGACGAAGACAACGCCGTTCTGTCCTAAGTTGTTCATGTACTTATCGACGTGTTGCATTTCGTAATGCGTCAAGTCTTCAATGTCGAAACGGTGACTTCCAACGCGGTTCTGAACGATAGTGTGCAAAATGCACCACTTATCACAAATGAACCCGACAATGTAAGATTGCGCGACGGTCGCCGTAGTTCCGTCGGCCTTCGTGACGGTGACGTTGATACCCGTTAAATCGCCGATTGCAAGACTGTTCATGCTTTCCCATGCGGGAACGTCACGGTAACGGGGTAAGCTTGTCATGTCGGCATGGTACACGCCCGAACGCGCGAACACGTCCAGCCGCTTCGCAATCGCCGAATTGATTTGACAAACAAGGCGGTCACGGGGCACGAACTTAACCTTGCCTTCCGTATTGAAAAGTTCGGTCTGTTTCTGAAGATAGCCAGCGTAAAGGTCGAACTGTTCCGCCATGTAAAGTAAACTGTCTTCGGTAGTAAGGAAATCCGTTGCGGTGAACGCCGTAGTAATTCCCCTGTCCGCAACGTATGCCGCAACAAGGTCAACAGAATGAATGCCGCTTACGCCGTCGGCCGTGGCCTGTAACTTCTCAGCAAGGAAGTTGTTGCGGTTCGCCGCGTTCATGTCTTCCATGTGCTGTATCATGGCGTTGTCAACGCAAAGCCACACGAAGTTTACGAATGCGGAAAGTCCAGCCATGTCGCGGAACGCGTTGTTCCACTGTTCGCCCGTAATGGTAAGCGGGATAGCCCAACTTTCCTGTTTCGTGTAATACTTCGTAGATACCACGGGAAGATAAACCGTGTAAGTACCTACTGTAGTAGAACCCGAAACAAAGTTCTTCCAAGCACTGTTCTGTTCCGCGTGCGGAATTTCCACGTCAATAAATTGCATGATTGCGCCGAAGGTTTCCGCGTCTTCGAAGAAGTCGTCGACGTATTCGGAACGATACGAAGTATCGCCGAACCAATTTTTGATAAGCTGGCCCATGAGCGCGCCCGTGAAGCGTTCGCGTAACAAAGTGGGGTCAGCGTCGCCGACGTCTGAAAACGCCGTCAAGTCCAGCGCGGTAGACAAGTCCGCACTTCCCGTTGCTTGTGCGTAAGCCGTGTTTACGATTGTCTGAATTTGTGTGTTGGTCAATTTCGTAATTGCCATTTGTAAAATCCCCCTTTCTTAAGGATTGAAATTTGTTTTGGGCGTGGCCGCCCTTGTCAAAATCACACTAACATTTTGGAAATTTTTTGTCAATAGTGACGAAACGAAAATTTGTTCGTGTTATTT
>Ga0213919_1000813_pt1 | contig 12717 bp, 17 predicted proteins | sample McNCre317MG_FD_161056 | JGI IMG/M metagenome (GOLD analysis project Ga0213919, IMG submission 161056) | Freshwater microbial communities from McNutts Creek, Athens, Georgia, United States - 3-17 MG | ecosystem: Environmental > Aquatic > Freshwater > Creek | place: USA: Georgia | collected... | reverse complement strand
TATTGATATGAGCCAGCACCAGGCCCGACACCTGATCCATAATCGTAAACCAGCAACCTGTCTGGCGTATAGAGCGCGCCGCCAGACACCTTGTTTTGGATGACAGCAGGCACCGCACTAGAAACATGCGCAGCAACCGGCGAATTGACCACTTGCAGTGATTCGCACAATGCAGCTGAAACAGTGTGATTTTCCCCAGTCACTTGCGCAATCAAATACACGTTGGTGAAAACAGAATCCGCCGAACGCATTCCTAACGCTGCCACCAACCAGCCTGAGCGCTTGTTTTGGCATGCAGCTGCTGGGATGTTGTAGGAGTACACCGCAGGGTTCTGAACCCCGATGTAGGTATCAGGGGCGGCGATAGTGGGGTTTCCACCAACAAATGCATGCGCTTTAGCTGCAGGATAAAAACGCGCTGAACCGTCGACGAAAGTTTCTTCTGCTTGCGAGAGACACACTAACTGACGCATGGAACGCGACGACGTATGCTTGCACCAAATACGCAATTGCGGCAAGGTGTTGTATCCATTGCCTGAAGGAGCCATCGGCGCTGAAATTCCACGCGCGTTTAGACAATCAATGCCAGCATAACTAAGCGGTGACCTGCCGACAGCATTGACTAGGTACACTTGGGTAGTTTGCGCAGTGCCTGAAGGTCCGCCGGTCCACCCTGCGCCTTGCACAATTGATATGAACGCACCTTCAGCGTGCGGTCCGTACGCTGGATTATACCACGCCGTAACCGACGCCTGCAGTTGTATGCTTGCAGACATCGCCAACGGCAATGCCGGAGATACAATAGCGGTTGTCACCAACACAACAGTTGGTGTCGGGTTGTCTGCTATTGCCAAAACAACATAGGACCAAGAATATGTGCTGGTCAAGTATGCCACGAAGTAATGGCCGGCATTACCTACTGCAGCTATGCCAATAGTGCCAGGTTTGATCGCGGGCAACCCTGTCAACGTTCCAGTAGCAGCTACGACGCTGGTGTTAGTGTTGATGATCCAAAATTTGCCATCCCCGTCGACCACCACCACACGGCTACCAACGGCATCATGCGCTATCGCCAATTGATGATTTCCTAAAGTGGCAGATCTAGCGCCCGTCAACACGGCCAATGTCTGCGGCGCCAATTGGCCTTGACTGAAATACCAAACTCGAATTTGTGTCGCGGCTTCGTAAAATGCCACATACCTCCCGCTGGACGCGCAATGGCAATGCTCGTCAGGGCCTAAAGTTGTAACGTGTTTCCCGCGGTACAACACCTCCAAGCCTGCCACGCCAAATTGCGTGATAGCGTAGTGCATGTTCGAATGCGAAAACACGGAAACTCCTGTAGCGTTTTCCAACCCTTCAGCGAACACCACATATTGCAGCTCGTCCGTCGAAACTACACCTGGATTACAGAACAGATACCGTGCGTCGTCAAACACGCAATAGGTGGTTGGAGCTTCATCATCCACCACAGTCGCCGAACCTGCCGCGTCACTTTCTTTCGCCGGAATCCAATATTGCGCCGTTGGTGTAGGGACATTCACCAAATAATACACCGACGCACCCACCGAATCGGCCGCGTTCAGTCTGCGCAACAACCCAAAAGTGCCATTGGCGTACGAGCCCAACGCTACGAAATTGCCTGACTCCGACCCCAACAACGACAACGCCACATTTACGAAACCGGGCGTCTTTTCCAACGCTGTTCCGTTCAATACGCGCATATTGAACAACCGAGTCACGCGAGGCTGTCCGCTTTGCTCATCAGGCATTTGCGCAAAACCAGATAGCGCAACATTGACCCATTGCGAATCAGGCATCAGTGAACCACTCCTTGTCCCCTGCCACGTAAATTGTCCGCCTTGCGGATGTGGGCGTATGCGCTGCCACGTTGTTGATCGTGGTGTTGATAGCCGAAACGACAGGCACGGCTTCCTGGGTTAGGACGGCTATCTCGATTCCTGCCATGCTCGAGTCGAGCGCTGGCAAAACGACTTTGGCGCCTATCGCGCCGGACGTGCACACCAGCAGGTCCCAAGGACTTGCTTGGTACAACTGCGGCGAAGTCAAACGAACTGGGCGCCATGCAGGGCGTTTTTTCAAATCCAGCTCGGTTATTGCAACACACGCGTTGCCTTCTACGTCCAGAAACGCAGACAATGCGTCGCTGGTCAGCTTCTCAAATGACCCGCGGCGCTTCATGCGAATCATCTCGACCTCCTGCGAGCAGAAGTGCGTTGCACTGCGTTAGGATTGCGTGCCGAAAGGATCTTGAGCCATTTGCGATATGTAGACTCTACAGCCTCGCGCCGCATAGGTGTCAAATTCACATCTTCATCTCGCTCAGCCATAGCCAAGCCTACGTGAACTTGGATGTAATCTTCTGCCCCAAAATCCACGTAAATGGCGTCGTTGCTTGCAGTCATTTCTGACCAATTTCGCAACCCTGTAACACGAAACATGGTCGGTGCAGTCGTACAAGGTGTCACTACTATGCGCACCCATTGCAGCTCGTCCGCTATTGACCCAATTTCTTCCGAACGATGCACGGCACTCCAATATTGCGGAATGCCTGACGCGCACATAGGGTTCAACCGTACCAATTCTGCAGGCGCCACCTCTACAAGAGGCATCCAAATGCCGCCCCACTTGACCACCACTTCGCGAACCACCGTGAAATTGAATCCGTCCAATCCTGACAATTGCGTCCCGTGCTGCGCCGCAGACTTTCCGATCGTGTTGTCCGTCAATTCGACGGACGACACGAAAACATCAACTCCGTCGGACGTTAGCCGTTCTCGATATTCTCTGTAAGCATCATTGATTAGGCGGAATACGCTGACTTGCGGATGTCGCGCAGTGAAGCCAGTCAGATCATACCGATACAACAAGTTGTCTTGAAGTTGAGCTAACGTCCGAGCGGGCATTGAATTCTCCTAGCAGCAGAGCATTGCGTTGTGGAATGCTTTGGCGGCCTCTTCGTCGGTTGCTGCCGAACGAAACTCCGATACAGCTTCGAGCAAGCCAGGCGGGAGTTCCCCTTCTTCGCTTTCGCCTTCTTCAGCCATGTCGTCGGCTTCCTGGGTGGGTTGTTCGCCTTTCCCTTTACCCATCAGTAGCGCCAACGTCAGCTTTCCAGGTTTCGGTGCCATTAGCCCAGCACCTTGAATTCTAGTTGCATGACGTCGCCGCTTGCCGGGTCAGTGGCGACACCTGACGCATTGACGGTGATGATTGTGGCGGCGCCCGCCGAACCTGACGTGGTGGTGGTCAAAATGTAGGCGCTGCGAACTGTTCCAGCGGGCGAAATCAACGTCGCCTTGACAATGCCGTATTTTCCTTTCGGAAACGCCAACGTGTAGGCGCCGGTCCCTGTTCGGGATACAGCTATGCAAGGTGCGTCCTTGTACGCGATCGTGGGTGCTCCAGTCGACCCGATATTTACGATCGCTTGAAACTCCACATAGCTGCTCGCGGAAGCCGCTTGCAGAGGGGAGCTTTGCTGCTCCCGAGCCCAATTAGATGCCATGACGAAAATCCTTTCTAGGAAGCACCCCAGCGTCAAGCTGGGGTGCGCCTAATTACGCGGCCGCACAAGTTGCCATACCACAAGGCGTCCCAAGCGTCGCCGGGAAAGCTTCCAGGCGCAGCTCATAGTCGTTGGAGGCGGTTTTGCGAAGCATTTGCAATCCGTCGTCGTTGACGACCTCCGGGAAGCCGTCAGGGTAATGCAACGCGAAAGCGTCCTTGTTCCACGCCGAGATTCTTGCGCTCGGCTGGAACCGATCACTGAGAACTTCGACGCTCTGCCCGCCCGCCAACACCGTCAGCGATTCGAACCCAAATGTCGGGTCCTTCTTTGCGATGTCACGCATTCCGCGCGCCTCCATGCCGTCTGCGATGTCCTGCCACTTTTCCGGGCTTACGAAAATGTAGTCCAGCGGCATGAACCCGCGAGCGCTAGCTGCTGTCACCAGGCGCTTGATTCGTTGCTCATTCGTCAACGACGAAATCGCCCCCGAAGCCAATCGCGTGCCGGAAAGCGCCACGATATTAGCAGTGCGATCAATGTTGTTGAACGGGGTTGCTGTCGGGTCACTCGACGGACACCAATCACCAAACCCGTCACAAATGACCCCCGGCGCAGCGGTACCGCCGAAGTCTCCGTAGCGAAACACGTACATCGTACCAGTCCAACCTGAAGGCGTGCCAGCAGCGCCGCCATCAGTGGTCGACACCGTGAATGTGCCGTCATTGTAGTTGACTCCAACGACGTAGCCGATGCTGCCCGAGCCCAACAGCGTATGCCCTGTCGAGGACCCATCATTGGCTGACGCTTGCACCAGCATTCCCGGCGCAATGTTGACGATATCCTCCACGTTGACCATCGAGCATACGCCCGTGCTGATGGTAAAAGACCCAAGTGCGCGATTCTTGGCGTTCAGCAGGTACCAGCTAAAAATCTGGTTCCACTGCCGAAACATCCCATCAATTTCCTCTTTCTTGGCATCAAGATAGACGCCAATGTCGGCGACCGCCAGCTTGAGCATTTTGCGCTCGAACGTCACCGAAGCACCATAAGTGCCGTACGGCACCACCCAACGCTTCGACTTGAGCGAGCCGCCCGAAGTGGCAGCCACTGTTTGCTGATTTGCCACAGTCGTAGAAAACGACTGGACGTTACCGTAAACCACAGGCGCCACGAGTGCGCCACCGGACGCATTGGCGGCGCCGCTCTTCTTCTTGATACGCGCGAGCGCAGGGAATTCCTTCCACTGTGCGCGCTGAATTCTGTCTCTGTTGCCGTAGTTCAGTTTGACCAATGCGTCGATTGCAGCAAGCGTTCCCATTTGACACTCCGGAATCGCTGCTTTCGCGCACTACCAAGTCGGGTTTTCACTGCCGAGATTCTCTTGCAGGTGCTGCAAGAGCTCTTGCTCGGTCATCTCATACTCGCTCTTGGGTGTTGCGCGTTTAGCAGCCGTTGAAGACTTCGTTCCTGGTTTTCCGGTCGATGTCCCTGTCCGGGCGGTATTCGCGGCCTGTTTCGCCGGCCGGTTGCTGCTGTCGGCTTCCTGGACGAATCCAAGAGCTTTTGCCCAAAGAATAGCAGAAGGCTTTACTTTAGCAATGAGGCGGTGGGCGGCTTCTTCGGCGCTGAGCTCGACGCCCTCTTTTTGAGCGGCTGCGAGCTGGATGCGGTAGACGGCTTGCGGGAACTCGGGATCGCCCTCTGCCAGCACCGCGAAAACCGGGTCCTCGCCGGCCATAAACGCGTCCTTGACCTGCCCGAGATATTGCGAGACCTGCGCTTGCGTCGCGCGCTCTGCAGTGGCTTTCTGCTCGGCTTCAAGCTGCGCCTTCTTTTCGCGCTTCAGCTCATTCAACTCACGTTCGAGTTGAGAGGTTCTTGGGTCGCTGGCCAACTTCTGCCGCATGGCCTTCTCGGTCACCTTGTCGAGCGGCTCCCCTGCGAAGGCTTCGAGCGCGCCCACGACGTCACCTGCTTCAAGTGCCTTGCGCGCTTCTTCAAGCGGCCCGAACTTTGCCACAGCATCAGCCAGCTGCTGCTGTATCGCCGCACGCTCGGAAGCCAGCTGGCGCTGCGCGTGCTGTTGCTGCGCCGCGTGCCGTTTTTGCAACTGCCGAAACTCTGCGAAGCGCTGCGCAGGGATTGCCATGCCTTTAGGGTCGAACCCTAACGCTTCCCACACCTCGTCAAACTTGCCTTCGGAGGCCATCGCTTTTAGATCCTCGAAGGAGTGCGCGCTCGCAGTGATAGTTGGCTTCTTGTCAGCAGGCTTCTCGTCGTCAGCAGAAACCTTCTCGCTAGCAGAAGGTTTCTCGCCGTCAACAGGCTTCTCGTTGGCGGCAACTGCGGGCGCCGACACGCGCTTAGCGACAGCCGCTTTACCCATTTCCTTGGCATGCTGCGCGATAATTTTGCGTTCCTCGGCAGCAATATCAACAGTGTCAACTGTTGCAGTATTGGCTTCCTGAGTTGTGGAGGTATCGACTGCGGCGCCGGTGAATTCTTCTCCCATGACGTTCCTTCTTTCTTACATTGCAGGGCCGCCGGGCGCGACTTGCGGCCCGGGCGCTGCGTTGGTTTGTTGTTGTGCTTGCAATTCTGCTTTGCGTGCTTGCCGTTTCTGTATTTCCGCTTCGGCCATTTCCAACCAACGCAAGAACAATTCCTCGTTCTCGTCAGGAATGCCGTCGATCTGCGCTTGAACTAGCGCATCGGCCACTTGCAGCATGGCGTCCTCGAGGCGCATCCACGCGATTGGCGGGCGAAGCACCATCTTGCCATCCGCGGTTTCGTTTTCTTCGATCTCATCAGGCTCGGCGTCGAGCCAAGTTTCGATGTACTGGTCAATCAGGTTGCGTTGGGCGTTGGCTCGCGCGAGTTCCCCTGGCAAGTCCAGATAGGTTTGCACTGCCATGTAGGCGTCAGCTGAAAGCCTGCTGGCAGCATAATGCTCGGTAGCGGATTGCATGCGATCCGCGGGCGTGTCTTTGATGGCAGGTGCAGAAACAATCTGGAAAACATACTTGTCATCGTCGAGGTCGATTTTCGACCAATCGATGCTTTTCAGGAAGCTTTCACCAGGCCACTGTACCGCGAAGTTGTGGTCGGATGCCTGCAATTCTCTGATTGCAGCAATCGAGTCCTTGGCGAGTTTCACGAACAGCGCTTGATAGCGCTTCCATGCCACACTGAGCCGCTCGGACTGCGTGTCGTTCAACATGCGCATGGCGACGGCGCTATCCACGCCCGGTTGTCGTTGCGCAGCCGTGGTGGTCTGATTCAATCCAGTGTAGCGGTGGGCGGCATCCTCTTGCATCTTCACCCAATCGAGATGAAATTGGCTGCAAGGCGCAGGGTTGTCGTAAACGTGCCCGTGATCGGGACCGTCGAATTCAATGGTTACAGCATCGTCACTCGAAACGCTTGCGTTAGTGGTTGAGCCGATGCGCTTGTAAAGCACGCCCATTGACGTCAATTCAGTGGAACGTGCAATGCGCCTGAGCACGATATTGAGCTCCTCATTGATGCTCGCAACATCATCAACCACTGAATTGCCGTCGGCGATGTAAGACGTGCCGCGGTCCCAAGTGAAGTCCGCAAATGGGAATGTCGTGCGGTGCCACTCTTCATCCACAAGCACGCAATCTATAATCGCTTTGACGTGCCTTCCTGGGTTGTTGGGGCCGCGCGCAAGTTGCCACCACTCGAACACCTCCACTTGCTCAACCACCGCATCCCCTAGTGACAGTTGCGTTGCGATATTCGTGTCGACGTCTAGATCACCAACCATAACAGTCGAATCAGCTTCCTGGATTGCTGTCTTATGCTCGGGATGCCACGCCAGAAGCTGCGCGCGAGGCATGCGATATCGATGAAACCCGTTCTGCGGTGTGCCGTTGCTAGCGTCGTCCGCCGAAAACAATACCTCCCAAGGGAAAGGTTTGCTGAACCGAACGTCACCCATTTGCGCGTCGGCTTCGGTTTTGATGTACCCAACATTGCACACGCAAGCGTCGCGCAAAGCATAGGAAGCCATCTCCCAAATGTCGGAGTAGGGGGGTTGCGGCGTCGACCAAAGCCCCATGATGAACGCGTCAAGCTTGGGCCCCTTGCGCCGCGTTTTCCAATCAGCATTGCTCATTAGCGCACGCACTTTTGGCTGCTGCGTGCCGGCGACTTTGGCAACAAGCGAAGTCACCAAGCTACGCACAATGTTCCACTGAACCGTCGCGCCGTCTTTGGTGGTCAGCGTCATGCCATTTCGATATGCGCTCGGGTCTAGGTTCTCAAGCCCTCGCCCTTCGAACATGCTGATGTTGCGCAGCATCCTGTTGCGTCGGGCAGTGTCATCCGCCCAAAGTCCTTTGATGATTTCCACCAATCGACAGGCGATGTCTACGCTGCCAACAGGTAAGGATTGCCATTCGGTTGCAGAATGCATGACTTCATCCCTTTCTTCTTTCGTGCGCGTTCGAGCGCCTTCATCAATCGTTCTTTCGTTGCAAGTTGTTCGGCTTCCGGGGTGCCGGCTGCCGGCGGTTCGTGCTCTCCAGCGTAGCTCGGGTGACATGCAATCACGGCGTATCGAGCGGCGTCAGGTTCGTGGTCGTCATAGGCATCATCGTGCGCGGTGCGGTCCTCGTTCCACGGCAGGATTTGCCAATCACCAATCAGCTTGCGACACGCTGAAGAATGCACTTTCAACACGCCTGAGCGAAGCAAGCCATTCATGAAATTTACTTGACCGCGCACGTCAAGCTTGCTTGCCGGTTCGACGTAGAAGTTGAAGCGGTCCGACCACTCTTTAACATACGCTTTGCCTATTCCGCCAGTGTCACCAACAACGCGGCAATTCGGGTATCGTTGGCGATATTCTTGAAGTTTGACGTACGCCGCACTTGGCCCGAGGTCGGCGTAAGACTTGCTCTCGAGAATGTTGATGTCAGGAAGCCCATGTCGGTAGGCGACCACTGCAAATGCTGTCGCGTCGTTCACACCGAAGTCCACGCCGATGACAATGTTCGCGTCAGTCGTATCGTAGTACTCAAAGAATGCGTTGACGTCGCGGCTGAATTCGTAAACCAACGCGCCCTTGTCGACGACCCAAAGTCCGAGCCATTCACGAAGGTAGGCGGGCGAGGTTTCGTCGAGCCCGAGTTCTTCGCACCGTTGTTTGAGCCATGCAGCCGCGTTCGGCAGGAACGTGTTGTCGAGCACAGTCCACGAATGCGTAACCCATTTTTTGACGAGTCTATTTTCACCAGTCGTGATGTCGTGGAAATAGCCGACTGGTGTTGCTCCTGGCGTACCGGTGAGCACAAGCTGGCCGTCGAAATCGACGAGCGTTGGCTCAAGCACTTCTTGGCAAAGGTACTCAAGATGCCCTCGCATAGAATCCGCTTCATCAACGCCCGCCAAGCAGTAAGGATCGCCTCTGAATTTCTCGGCGTCCGCTTGATTCTTGCAGCCGGCGACCCATATCCGGTGACCGTTCGGGAATTCAAAAACGAATTGCCCTCCTTTCGTCATGGCCTTGGGCGCCATGCCGTATGTTTGCAAATCGAGCGACTTCGAAAGCACGCGAAGTCCGCGCCCTAAAATGTCGTTCGCACGTGCGGCACTGATTCCGATGAAGACCGACAGTTCGCCGGGGTTTTGGATCGCGGTGAGAATGTACTTTCCTGCAAGCCCGTGCGACTTGCCCGAACGACGCCCGCAAAGCGCAGCAAGTCGGCGCGCTTGATCGCACGCAAACAATGCCTGCTTGCCGTGCATGCCTGAGCACACATGGTCGGTTTGCCGCTTGCGAATCACGACCTCTTGCAGCGCACACCGAGCGAGCTGCGAAAGAGGGCCGTTGATTGCGTCGTTCGTCAGCATGACGCGAATTAGCGCTTGGAATTGGACGGCCGTGCGCCAGGTGCACCAGGCATCACGCCGACCACCGCGTCAATTGCTGATTTGCTCAACCCGTCAGACGCCGGCACGAACACCGCCTTAATTTGCTCCGCAACATATGCGTCGTAACCATCGCCCTTGGCTACAACCGCATTGCGCGCATCCCAATGCAGCGTCACCACGTTACTGCCACGGTCAACGTGCACCACGCCGTTGCCATCGAGCGCGATGCGCGTCTTTTCGCTCGCCTCGAGTGGTTGACTTGACGATCCCAAATAGACTGATTGCAGATTCAACATGCTACTTCTCCTTTTCGCCCATCAATCCGAGCGCTTTGCGCGCCTCGTTGAGCAATTGTCTGTCATTCATCTCAACGATCGTGCGCCGACTTTGCCCGCCTCCGTTGAGTGCATCATGATTTTGCATCACCCAACCGAGCCGCATGGTTTCGCCGACGACTCGCAAAATTGACTCGCTCACCAATTGCACGTGCGACGGCTTGTTCGGCACAAGGTGGCCGCCCGCGATCGCTTTGGTCAAGAATTGAATTGCAGCAGTGGTGAGCACACGCGCATCGACCATCCACGCCGTTGCCTCGATCGCGGTCATGTGACGCGCTGGATCGGGCACGACCTCGGACTCATGCGCAAGCGCGACGGCTTCCCGGGCGACTTCGGCAGGGATTGGCAATTCGCGCGGCGTGAATTTGCGCTCGATATGCGGAGGGATCGGCGGCAATTCGGGGTAGCCGAGCTCTGCCATTTTGCGCGGGAACTCGGGATGCGATGCGCGCGTGCGATATTTGCTCAAGCGCGTTTGCACGCTGACAACAGACAACCCAAATTGCGCGGCAACGGACTCGACAGTAGCGCCGGGCACTGCAAATGCACCTACTACTGCGAGTGTGCGCGCAGATACGCGACCAGGTTCGCCTACGACTTCCCGCCTACCCGTCTTTTTGCGCGGCGCGGGTTGCCCCTTGGCTTTTTTGGCTTGGGCTATTGCCGTGTTGATGTGGTTTGGCGCTCGCAAATGCAAAAACTCCGAAAATCTTCGCTTTTTATTGGCGTTGATTTCCGGAGTTGTCAAGCATGTTCTTTATATTGCGCTATTTCATCGAAGATTCTGGCAATTTAGAAATTAACCAATCCCAATATTCGGCAGTTGCCTCACCGCCCGCGTAAACACGCAGCGCACAATCCGGCATTGTACCAAGCGACAATGCGATGCGTAACAACACTGCCTCGCGCATATGTGCTGATCGCACTGCGTGATGCCCTTTACCAAATTTAGCCAACCACTCGTCACGCGTCGCCATTTGTCAAATCCCCCCACGCATGCTCGCTTGCCTCGAACTGCATTGTCTCGCACTGTTGCGACAAGCAAAAATCCATTTGCTCTTTGGTGTAGTTGTCAAAATAATCTTGGTCGGTGTCGCCAGGGCGCAACGTCAAAAATCCGAGCAACGCTTCGACCGCATCGTCTGAGTCGTCGCTGTGCATTGGCGAGCCTGCGAAATCCTCCGCCGCGAATATTGGTTCATCAGTGCCTACGCGACGAAAGTCGTACGCAATGATTGTCTGCCCTCGATTGTCCGTGCGTGAAGTCGCCCACATTTTCAGCTCGAACACTCCGCCGATCCTGATATGCCGCAATAATTCGTTTGCCATTTTCAAACCACCTTCCGTGCCAATTTGGGCAATTCGCACATATCTTCTGCAGTTAGCGACATACAACGTTCGTCACAACCTGGGCAGATCTCATCATGCTCGCCCATGCTGGCCCCGCAGCAAGGCGAATAGAGCGGCTCGCGATAGGGTGGATTGTCGTAGCTGTCAACGTCATCGTGATCGTAAAGCATGATTTTCTCCGTTTCCGCAAGGGCCCGGTTTTGCCGGGCCCTTGCTCATCGCCCTACTGCCGCACCCAAATCTCGGGGATGCAAGCCGTCTCCCACTCCGCCTCGGCTCGCGTCAATCCAATGCGAGTGACCGCGCCGGCGCCGTTGCGCACGGTCTTGCATGCGCCGTCAGTGCTGGGAAACAGGGTGTAGGTAACCGTCATATCGAGGTGAGCGTTGTAAAAAGAAGTACGAGTCATTGGTTTCTCCGTTTTCTGTCAGTTCGTTGCTGACGAGAGGTATTTAGCTCATTCGTAGCCGCGCGCAACCACTATTTACAAGAAATCGCCTCCACCAAGTTTTCGTCGGCGATATACCGCCCGTCAATGCGCACGTATGCCCACCTGTCGTCACCGCAACGCTCGCGCGTCAGTCGCGCGCGAATTGCCTTGACCGTATGCTTGCCGGCGAACAACTCAACCGTGCCCGACTCACCTTCACCCGACACTATTTCTATTTTCACAGTTTCTCCATTTCCGTCAGTTAGTTGCTGACAAGAGGTATTTACCGCATACGTAGCCACGCGCAACCAGAAATCGACATGTCAACGATAAATGGAGTCGATTGGTGCGAAAGGGTGGTCTGCACACTCCGTTGCACCTACACCAAGCTCGACACCGCACCATGAGCAAAAATGCCCAATTTTCAAGTCGCGCGAGCCGATCAGCGCCAACTTCCTGCGCAAGAACAACGCGTTAACGCCTTCTGGTGCGCGTTGCTGGCGCCAATAGCGCCAGATAGTCGTACGATCCTCGTCAATAGTAGCTGCCAGCGCGGGAGCGCCGCCAACCTCTTCAATTGCGGCCGACAACGCAGCCTGATCGGCTTTCGTCCAAACTGTCAATTTTCTCATGATTACACCCTGCTTGGATGAGTCCAAATATACGCCCCATGAGGGCCAGCACCTCGAGTCACCTTGCGCATGTCAACCGCAGGCACGTCCAACTTGTCGATCAACAAGGCAGCCAGAGCTGCCAAGTGATTCTTGTCGGTATCTAGTGCATGATCCCACGCGATGGCTCTTCGGAACCCGGTATGCGTCCTAGCAACCACACGAGCACCTAGTGTATTAGTCGGCCCTAAATAATAAGTCTCAATGACAATAACGTGTTTCATGCTCGCCTCCGTCTCAACCTATCTACCGCATCCGTAGCCACGCGCAACCAGAAATCGACGGCGCCCGTCTTTTTTCTGGTGCACACTGTCGCACCTTTCGCACTCTGGCTTCCTCTGTGGGTGCATGTTCGAGCCGCGCCCTTCTATTGCGCCGCGCTGCACCCCTTTGCGATTTCCAGCTACTTGCGGCTCCAAAAAGTCGGGGGAAAATTTTTGGCCACCGCCCGCCGCCGGCTCGTCATGTATACGCTGTCTTCCTGACGCTTGCTAT
>Ga0213919_1000811_pt1 | contig 12727 bp, 14 predicted proteins | sample McNCre317MG_FD_161056 | JGI IMG/M metagenome (GOLD analysis project Ga0213919, IMG submission 161056) | Freshwater microbial communities from McNutts Creek, Athens, Georgia, United States - 3-17 MG | ecosystem: Environmental > Aquatic > Freshwater > Creek | place: USA: Georgia | collected... | reverse complement strand
TTGAATTGCATCTCTTTTACAACACCATAGTTTTTATCCCTATGGCAGTGGCCATGTACATGCATCTATTTCCAAATGAAGCTGACCTTAAAAAAGTTAAGTGTACATGTGCAATCACTTAATCAAAAAAGACTAAAGGCCATTGGAGTCCTTTTAAGTGCACTGATTTTTGTAAGTTTCCTCTACACCCGGTATCATCAGGGAGGGCCAAAAGAATTTCTTATTGAAAATGATGATCAAATCATTCTCACGTGGCAAAATTTCCCAAAAAAATTTCCCATTCATGCTCCGCTATTTTTAGAGTTCTCGCTTAAAAATGTAAAAAATGAATCCATTAAAAAGGCTCAAATTAGCGTTGAGTTCACCATGAACCACGCAGGCATGGTTCCTCTCATGACTTCGGCATCTTTTGATGGGATAAAAGAGATCTATCAAATTAAGCAAAGCCTCAATATGCATGGGACATGGATTGTCATCCTTACAATTTCATTGGAAAATAAGCCAATCTCGACTAAAACCGTGAGCTTTACGACCGACTAAAATGAAAAGAATTTTACAAGTTGTCTTATTTTTTTTGACACTTTTTCTCATCGCTGAAGGGCTCTGGGGATCAAACTTTGCTCCCAAAAATCTCACAACGCTCTTTGTTTGGGTTCACTATCGCGGCTTACTCGTTCTCACACTCATACTGGCCGGAAATTATTTCTGTATGAGTTGTCCTTTTATTTTTGCAAGAAACGGCTTTCGTCTTTTTATAACTCCCAAAAAAGTCTTCCCTAAAATTCTCTCAAATAAATGGACGGCCCTAGCTCTCTTTATTAGTTTTTTATTTTGCTATGAATACTTTGAATTATGGGCCTACCCAAGACTCACGGCCTTATTAATTATAGCTTATTTTCTTGTTGCACTTTTTATTGATCTACTTTTTAAGAATGCCAGTTTTTGTAAGTATCTTTGTCCGATAGGACAATTCAACTTTATCGCAAGCACTCTTTCTCCTCGAGAGGTAAGCTTTATAGATGAAAAAATTTGTCAAAACTGCACGACTCATGAATGCATAAAGGGTGGCGATCACAAAAGAGGCTGCGAAACAAATCTTTTTATTCCCAAAAAAATAGGAAATCTCGATTGTACATTTTGCTTGGATTGTAAGGACGCTTGCCCTCATCAAAATGTAAAAATTAGCAATGTTACTTATGGACAAGAATTAAGCATGACAACTCATCGCTCAGGATTAGGCAAACTCTCAAACAGAACTGATTGGCTCTCTTTTATTGGAGTCTTTACGATTGGTGGACTTCTCAATGCCTTCATGATGATTGACAGAGAAAGAATGCTTAGAGATTTTTTAAAATCAGTCTTATTTATCCAGAATGATTTTTTTATTACCGTTTTCATTTTTTTGTTGGCCCTTGCGCCACTTTTTTTCTTAATTAAAAACTCTCACCAAGAAACACGTGAACTCATTCCAAGTTTAATTCCATTGGGTTTTTCCATTTGGTTTTCTCATTATAGTTTTCATTTATTAACTGGGCTCTTTACTTTTATACCACTCATTATTAAAGATTCAAATTGGCCAATTCATCTTCTTGGAATCCCCCTAAGAGTCGTCACTCCCATCCAGTTTGGTTTTTTATTTCTTGGTTTAGTGGCTTCAGTCATTACCTCGACAAAAATAACTAGCAGGCGATCACTGCTTATTAAATGGAATCTCTTTTTGGCTTTTTTATTCTTACTTGCTGTGTGGATCACGTCTCGCCCAATGGAAATGAGAGGTACTTTTTTAGGAGCGGGGCCTTGAAAAAATTAAGCTTACTGTTTATTCTGTGTTACTTTCAATTAAATTTTGTGTTGGCCCACGAAGGACCAGCTTTTCCCATTTTGGTCGATCATACTTTTAATCAAAATAAAATTTCCGTATGGGCCGATCCCGACACCGGCAATGGAACTTTTTTTATTTACCCAGAAGGTCCGGGAATCTCAACCTTTACTTACGAAATTAAAGCTCATTTAAAAAATAAAACTTCGCACATGCTCGTCACGAAAGGATCAAATACAAATCTCAGTCTACCTTTTGATCAAGACGCTACGTGGAATATCACTCTTAATGTTTACAATAAAGATTCGAAAGTTCTTTTAACGTCAAAAACTTTAGAGCTAGAAGTCACACCACCCGGACCTACTCAAACTGAATTTGTCATCTACTTAATCCCATTTTTGATCATTGGGATGTTTTGGTTAAAAATTAGTCTCGTAAAACGTAAAAAGGGCCAGTAATTAGGGGGTGTGCCCCTTCCAATTTTCCATTTTTTATGAAATTCTGGATTAACTTTTTTTAGCCTATTAATGCATCTTAATAAGAGGAGATAACTATGATTATCGGAGTCCCAAAAGAAATTAAAAACAATGAAAACAGAGTTGGTATGGTTCCAGGTGGAGTAAGAGCTCTCGTTGCTGACGGACACAGTGTGAACGTGCAAAAAGGAGCTGGGCTTGGAATTGGTATAACTGACGAAGAGTTTGTTCGTGCCGGAGCAAAAATTTTAGATACTGCCGCTGAAGTTTTCGAAAAATCAACAATGATCATAAAAGTAAAAGAGCCTCAAGCTGTCGAGATCAATATGCTTAAGCCTCATCACATTCTTTATACCTACCTTCACCTTGCTCCAGATCCAGAGCAAACAAAGGGCCTCATGAAATCAGGCTGTACAGCTATTGCCTATGAAACGATTCAAAATGCCGATGGCTCACTTCCTTTACTCGTTCCAATGTCAGAAGTAGCTGGACGTATGTCAGTTCAAATTGGAGCGACTTACCTTCAATTAGATAAAGGTGGAAAAGGAATTCTCTTAGGTGGAGTTCCAGGTGTTAAACGTGCAAAAGTCACAGTTATTGGAGCTGGTATCGCTGGAACAAACGCGATTCAAATGGCAATGGGAATGGGTGCATCTGTAACGGCCATCGACCTTTCTACTAAACGTCTTGCAGAACTAGACGCTTTATACGGATCACACATCACGACAATTTATTCTAACCAAGACAACATTGAGCGTGCCGTTTTAGAATCTGACCTTGTTATTGGTGCTGTATTAGTTCCAGGAGCTAAAGCTCCTAAGCTTGTTACTCGTGACATGATTTCAAAAATGGGCAAAGGATCTGTCGTGGTTGATATCGCCGTTGACCAAGGTGGATGTATTGAAACTTGCAAGCCAACAACTCACGAAAATCCAACGTTCGTGGTTGATGGTGTTGTTCACTACTGTGTAGCGAACATGCCAGGTGCGGTTGCTCGTACGTCGACATTTGCACTTACAAACGTGACTTTAAAATACGCTCGCATGATAGCGAACATGGGTGTTGAAGAAGCGGCTCAGAAAGATAAATCTTTCCGTCCAGGGATCAATATCTACAAAGGTACTCTAGCTTACGAGCAAGTTGCTCAAGATTTAGGTTTAACTTATACGAAACTTCCTTTCTAATGAGAAGGTGCCAGCAGACTTACATAGCAAGTCTGCTGGCACCTTCTCCTTTTCCCTTTTCTCCTTTCCCTTTTTCCTTTTCATGTTAAAATCTTAAATATATGACCGGCAAAAAAATTCTCGATTTTATTCTCTTAGGCGTAATGATTCTTGCAACACTCGCTGTCGTTGGTCTTTTTTATTACACCGAAAAAGTTTACAAGCGACCTCCTATTGATGAGAATGCTGAAAAGAAGGCTCTACTCACTTCCGTTGATGCCAAGGCCATCCCAACATTTTTTAAAGTAGATAAAATGGTCATCAGTCTCATTCCAAAAAATGAAGCGGCCAATGCTCGCATGAGATGGCTTGAGATAGAAATTCATCTCGTTTTATTTGAAGCTCACGATTTAGATTTAATGAAAGTGAATTTGCCCATGGTTCAGGATAGAATTATCGATATTACGTCTAAGATGGGGCCAGATGAGCTTAACTCTTTAAGTGGGAAAATTTTATTGGAAGATAGACTCAAAAGAGAAATCAATACGAATCTAAAAAAGCCCGTCGTGAAAAATATTTATTTTGCTAGTTTTATTGTTCAATAAGAAAAAAGGTGCCAGCAGACTAGCAAAGCAAGTCTGCTGGCACCTTTTTCACCTTATTAATCTTCTTCTTGTTCGTCAGTGTAAGTTGCGTTTTTAGTGTCGTCAGCGATTGATTCAAGATATTTTTTCACTTGCTCTTTAGTCACTTTGCCTTCAGCAAGAAGCTTATCTCTTAAACGTACATCCATTAATTTTTCTTGTAATGCTCTACTTAATCTCATTTATGCCTCACTAAAAAGTCTTGAATTTTTTGGTACTTGAGAACTTACCACTCGTCTCATCTATTGCCAATACTTTGGTGGCTTCTCTGAGTCATCTTTTACAATAGAAAGCTTCGCTTTACTCTTTGGCTTTGATCTAAGCTGCGTTATTTTATTCATTTTATCAGAAAGCTGTTTAAAATTTCGATGAGAAACGGCAATCATGAAGAGATAAGCTGAAAAAATGGCTCCTAACTGTCCCCAAGAACCGGCTCCCATGGGACTAGCGATTCCTTGATAAAGAGAAATGACAACCAGTATCATGCAAAAATACTTGGCCTTCACGGGAATAATCATTAAAAAAGAAAAAATTCTATCCGGATAAATCACTGCATAAGCTAAGCACAAAGCCCCAACAATTCCCGAAAAACCACTTATAGGAAAATTAAAGACCACTGAATTTTGAAAGAAAATAAAAATAACGGCCAGGTACAAAACAGCTCCACCAATAATAGTGGTTAAAAGAAAATTGAAGTATCTCTTTTTTCCCCAGTTCGCTTCAAACTCAGACCCCATTAGCCACAGCATAAGAGAATTTAATATCACCTCAAGAATGGATTGAGATAAAAAGGGATAAGTCACAAGACTGTAGATATGTCCTTTTAAAATGGCACTACCAGAAAGACCCAAAAAAGGAAAAAGCGAAAGGCTTCCCATTTTTGAAAGGGCAAATTCTAAAATAAAAAGCACAGAACTAATGATGATAAAAATTTTATTAATGAGTGTTAACTTTGGAAGATAAATCTGTGATTGCATAAAGTTTGTCCTTTATTTTTTAAGTCGATGAAGATGAAGTTGCAATTTCAATTAAAACGCCACCAGTTGATTTAGGATGAATAAAATTCACTAAACAATTATTGGCCCCAGCGACGGGAGTGTCATAAATCATTTTATAACCTAACCTTTTTAATTCTTCGGTTTTTAATTTTACATCTGAAACCTTAAAACTCATGTGGTGAATGCCTTCTCCATTTTTTTCAATAAACTTTTGGATGGGTCCTTCGCCATTAATGGGACATACAAGCTCAATGTGCGCATGTTCATCAATATTAGCAAAGGCAGTTGTGACTTGTTGGCTTGGAACATCTTCCCGGACTGGATTAAACGAAAGACCTAGGTCTTCCCAAATTTTTTGAGCATGATCTAAATTTGAAACTGCAATGGCCACATGATCGAGATAACAATCCTTATTATAAGTCATCATAAAATACACTCACCTTAATCTAATTACATTTGGTGATTTATTTTAGTGAGACTATTCCTAAGGGTCAACAGCTTGTGAACAATCGTTGGGATTAAAAGCTGGAACAGGAGGAATCGCCGGTGGTATACAATATCCCCCCGTACAAGTCCCATATGTTTCAATCGCCGGGCATCTGAGAGTGCAAGCAACAGTTCCATCTGGATTTGGCGTAGGAAGCTTAACGATCTTACAAGTTGCAACATACTGTGGCTGACAGAATTCTTGTGAGACACAACGCTGCCCTGGCGTTTTAGCACAAAATGCTGGTGCTGCTCCGTTTGGATTATGAGGAGCACATGTGCCGGTTGCCGAATTACAACACAAGCTTGAGCATTCAAAATCAGAAGTACAATTAAAACCGACTGGCTGATTGCCAATGACTGGCATTTGATCCACACATTGAGTCACTAGATCTTTTGACCAACATCTTTGATTAAAACAACATTCATCAGAGCCACACACTGAGGAACTTTCACATCTTTTGAAAGCAGAATTCAGAACTTCTTTTCCTTCAAAATTTAAAGTTGAAGGCCTGATTAATTGAAGCTTAATAGATTTATCAGTTGTGATATTAACTTCAACACCGTCTTTCATATAAAAAATTTCGATGTTTGCATTCACATTACAAGAACCAATACTTTCTGTTGTGGCCACATCGTAATTCATGACTCGAAGATTACATCCATCGACATAGTCACTTGTTCCCGATGAGCTCGCGGTGAAACCAGATCTAGCACCAAACTTATCACTGCCACCAAGGTATTTGACATCTTGATTAAGTGAAATTTTTCCAGCTCGTGGGAAAAGATAAGACTTATAACCAATATAGGTAGCCGGATTATTAACATCAAACGGAGTGACAAATGGAAGGGACTCAAACAAGCCTTTTCCACTGGCAAAAATAGCATCGTTAGAAATCTTCCACGAAGTCGTATTGATGGCCCTGTAAGGCCCTTGATAGGTGTAAGTTCCAATCAGCGAGCCGTAGCTAATAACACTAGCTGGAGCTAGCCCCATAAGTTCATTAAACCCTGCTCCTGGTAGTAGGTCTGGTAAACACACCGTTGGATTAGAAGTAGCTAAACTTGGCGCTCTCACACCACTGGCGTCAGTCCAAATCTGAGGCCTCGTTGGAATGGAAGTAAGACCTGCACTATAAAGTGTCGTATCGACAACTTTCGCATAAGAATATAAACATCTATCAGCAGCAGTTGAGCAATTTCCATTGGCAGCTGTCGCCGCATTGAACGTTGGATCATCATCTAATTGCAAGCCACGACAATAAAGTGATCCATTTCTTGGATCGACCACCGGCTCTTTTGAGGCATCTGAATAATCGTTATAATCATAAAGATCATAATTAAGTCGCATTTTACTAAATGGCTTTGAATTCATGTCTATCATGAGAACTTGAATATCAGTTTGAGGAATAATTCCAGGCGCTCTACCAACAGTTGCATTCAATACAACAGACTGGCGATCTAAACCAAAATTAAATCTCACTTTAACAATTTTATCCGAAAGTGCTGAAACGTTGAGACCAGCAAGATATAAATTTCCTTTGAAATTTTTTGGAATGGTTAACTTCTTTTTGTATGTTCCATCGAAGGGATCCACTAAGTGAGAGAGTTCAACTTTCACTGATTGAAGAGTCTCTCCAGTACCAATTGTTCCACCATTTGGAAGCGAGCCTGAACCAGTGCCAGAAGTCGATCCACCACCAGTTAAATTAGATCCACTTTTGGACGTTGTTTTTCTCGTTCCAGTTCCTTGAACGCATGATGAAAGAATCAACATCATCATGACAAAAAATGTCAGTGTGAATTGAGGCTTTTTAGATAATCGATTCTTCAGAGTTCCCATAAACCCCTTCTCGGTTTTCTCTAGTAATATTTTAATTTTAAAAGAGTTTTAGGAGGGGAAATAGACCAAACAGATTAGTCGGATAGAAAGATATTCAGGGCTTAAGTGAGCTAAAGTGATAAGTCCATTTTAAGTGAAATCTTAAAAAGTGGGTCTTTTAGTTGGCAGATTTAGTCGGCTCTATGGAATTCATGATAAATAAAAAATCTTAACAGACACTTTTGTAAGACTAATAAGTAAAAAAGTCTCAATGAGCGAGTACAACAGACTTAGACTCAGCTTTAAATAACTAAAAGAAAAAAGATCAAATGAAAAAGGCGTTACTTCTAAAAGAATTGTAAAAATAAAAAATAAAAATATGAGCACTGGTCTTTTTTTAACTAACTTAAAACTACTCTTAAAATAATTAATGTCATCGTTATCAATACACACAGAACACACTGGCACCATGACCACGCACAGACCAAAGAAGATGGCCGGGATGATGGCCATCAACCATGAATTGCTGATAGCAAAAATGAGTAAAGTGGGAATAAAAAATATCAAGGAAGAATAAAAAGTATAGATAAGATAAGTTGGTGCAGAGTAAAGAAGTTTTTCTTTAGATCTACCTGTGAAGCTTTTTTTCTCGATTAAAATAATATCTACAACGAAAACTAGACTTAGGAGCGCTAGCACAATGGACGTGACAATTTCGGGCAAACTATTTTCTCCAAATCCTAAATTTTGCCAGGGGATGCAGGAAATCATTCCCAGTAATAGAAGTGAAAAGAAACTTTTTCGATAAGTTTTAAATTCACTCCAAAACTCCAAAAATGACTCATGTCCAAAGCTAAAAAAAAGTTTGAAATCGTTCATCTACACTGCCTCAAAAGTTCTCTTTTCTTTATTTTTTCGAACATTGGGAACTTTAAAAATAGAATTGTGAAATGAAATATAAAAACCAGGAGGTAATAGTCTTGTCGACAATAGTGCCTCGGTGACATTTTGAGTGGCATCAGTATCATCAAAGCCCATGGGAATCATCGCCCCGGTAAAAACCACTGGAACTTTTAGATCGTGAATATTTTTAAAACAATACTCCGCTGTCAAGGCCATCGTGTCTGTTCCGTGCAAAATGACTACGGGTGAATTTTTACTTAATAAGTTTTTTAACGTATTGCAAATAAGTTCTCGGTCTTTCTCATCCATATAGAGTGAATCTTTTGAGAGGAGGGGCTCCACAGTTATGTGAGTATTGGGTAGACGCAATTTTGAGAGGATGCGATTTTTTATTGAAGTTCCACGGTTTTCAAGAGACCCATCAAACTCATCGTAAGTCTTTTCTATCGTGCCACCTGTCGTAATTATGATGACTTCCAGTTCATTTTTTAAGATATTTTTTTGATCCATAACCTTGACTCTCACGCGTTTGATCTCATATTGCTTGAGAACTATTTTATGTAGACTTACAGGAGAATGCAATTATGACATCGCGCAAAGGTACAATTAGTGTCAATACAAACGACATCTTCCCTATTATTAAAAAATGGCTTTATTCTGAGCACGATATATTTTTAAGAGAGCTCGTTGCCAATGCAACTGATGCCATCACGAAAAGGGCCACCTTCGCAAGAACTTCTAACCAAGAAATTCCAATTGGAAAAATTACTGTTACGGTTGATAAGCCAAATAAGACCATTACTCTTGAAGATAATGGACTTGGAATGACTGAAGCTGAGGTTGAAAAATACTTAGCTCAACTGGCATTTTCTGGCGCCGAAGAATTCGTTAAGAAAATGAAAGACCAAGGCAACACACCTAACACTGACATCATTGGAAAATTTGGTTTAGGTTTTTATTCGGCTTTCATGGTGTCAACCAGAGTTGAAGTTGAAACTCTTTCTATGAACGAAGGAGCGACACCAACAAAATGGATTTGCGAAGGAGAAACAGATTATACTTTTGAAACTTCAGAAAAAAGTGAAGTTGGGACAAAAATCACCCTGCACATTAACCCAGAGTCAGAAGAATTTTTGAGCGCCTGGAAAGTCTCATCTACACTTAAAAAGTTCTGTGATTTCATGCCCTATGAGATTTTTGTTAAAGACGCTGAAGCAAAAGAAGAAAGTGCTAACCCAGGACTTGTTAACGAAACAAATCCTATCTGGAAAAAAGATCCATCTACACTCACTGATGAAGACTATAAGGCTTTCTATAAAAAACAATTCCCAATGGATGGCGACCCGCTCTTTTGGATTCATTTAAAAGTTGATCACCCATTTACACTAGATGGAGTATTATTTTTCCCAAAACTAAATCCTAATAAGCCATTTAACGAATCAAACATCAGGCTTTATAACAAACAAGTTTTTGTTTCTAGTAACGTCAAAGACATCGTTCCTGAATTCCTTTCACTCCTCAAAGGATCAATTGATTCAAGTGATATTCCACTCAATGTTTCGCGCTCTAGCCTTCAAGGGGATCCAAACATCAAGAAAATTTCTAACTACGTTATCAAGAAAGTGGCAGAGAGTTTAAAGAAACTCTTCAACAATGATCGCCCTCGTTTTGAAACGATCTGGGACGATATTTCATTATTTATGAAATACGGAGCAATCAGCGACAATAAGTTTGATGAGATGATGAGAGACTATGTTGTTTTTAGAAACTCTGAAGGGAAGTTTGTTACCTTAAAAGAATACAAAGAGTCAATTCCTGAAGCTTTCAAAACAAAGATGGAAGGGAAAGTTCTATACTTTGAAAAAGGAAAATCAGACCACTCTCTTCGCCGCGAACTTCTTTCTCAAGGTCTTCAAACACTTGAAACAGAAAGTTATATTGATCCACATTTCACTCAGCACGTTGAGTTCACAAAACTTGGTGAAGACACTTTTAAATTTGTATCTGTTGATTCAGAAATCGCAGGCCTTCTTGAGCAAGATGCGACCAATGAAAGCGATATCAAGGTTAAGGATCTCTTTACAAATATTCTCATTGGGAAAACTGAGCACGGTGCCCACACTGAAGCTGAAGAGGATTTAGACTCTCTTAATCACGGTGGATTAAAAGACATTGAAATTGTGAAAATTAAAAATTCAAAGTCTGCTGCTTATTTTAAAGTTGATGAGCAAATGAAGAGAATGAATCAAATGGCAAAAAGCATGGGTAACGATGCAATGTTCCCAGTGAAAAAGACCTTGGTCATTAACCCTGGAAGCCCTATCATTCAAAATGCTCTTAAGCTTCATGAAAAAGGTAACGACGCCCTTGTAAAAAAACTTTGTCACCATGTTGAAGACCTGGCCCATATTTCAAGCGAAGGACTTTCACATGAAGACAGAGAGGCTTTTGTTTCGCGCACTCAAGAGTTAATGCAAGAATTAACGAATTTAGCTCTTTAATACTCTGAAATTTTATGAGGGAGAAGGCCATAAAACCTTCTCCCTTTTTTTTTAAAATTCAGAATTACTCGCAAGCACCGTCTCCAGATCAGCAACATGAGATCTAAAAGGAATAATGTTTCCACCCAAGGTTTTTCCATGAGTGTGAGATCTTCTCTCATAAAGCATTTGGCCTTCATTTTTTTCTGCTTCTTCTTTACAAGCGATACATGATGTAGCAACTGGGCGAGCTCTTAAACGATTAATTTCAATTTCGCCTTCGCATTCATCACATATTCCGAAAGTGCCATTTTTAATTTTAAAAAGGGCGTTATCAATTTTTTTAAGCATGAAATTTTGTCTTCCAAGAAGTTTTAGTTCCAGTGCTCTTTGACGATCCTCTAATGAAAGATCGACTTCATCTCCTTTTTCAAAGGCGGGATCTAGTCTTGTCATTTCATTCATGATGTTCTTTTTAAGTTCAATAAAAAGATTTTCAAATTGTTTCATCATCTCACCAGTCATAAATACTCCTTATAAAGTCTTTTTTTCATTCCGTGATATTAAGAGCTACGAAAAATCCTTTCTCGTATGAATCTCTCGTCCTGAGTGATTCGAATATGACTACTGCAGGGTCTGTGCCAAAATTTTTGTGAAGATTTGTGAAGGAAATATTTAATTTGGGACTAATTTGACTCTAGATTTTAAAAAATTAATTTAAAGTAGTGTCTAAACGCACATGAATTAGATCGTGTTTATCTAAAAAGTAGCTAGTTAGAATGCGAGACTCTGGAGTCACTTTTTCCATCGCGCACTTTTTGAAATTTTGATGATCAAGATAGTCTTCTAAATCATTGAGGGCCTCTTCAAAAGGAAGATCCTCATCTGGATAGAAGCGCAAGATTTTACTTATGGCCTTAGAGACTTCTTCTTTGACGACAGTAGCACTGACTGTGACACATTTTTTTGTGTCTTTAATATTCATTTTTTTATCTGAGAGCTTAATTGATTGTGGAATATCTTCCGCTGAGTCATACATAAATTGAGCAATGGTAGAAAGAGCAACTGAATCACGAAATCTTGTAATCGTGCGAGCACTAGAATCATGAGAATAAGTAAGAGCAAAAAAAGAAAATAAAAAAGTCAGGGTGTATTTCATAATAACTCCGGAAGTTACTATGCTTATACGCCCTGACTAGTTTAATGTTAAATAATCTTTTTTGATGTAACCCAACTAAAAATTAGATAGGTCCATTCTTTTTTGATGCAATCCTGACTGGCACCCGCAAGGGTTTCATGGCCCAAGGATTAAATTGAAAGAGTATCTTTGAGAGCCAAGTTTTTAACTGAGAGAGAGAAAAAAATCCTTCTTTACCCATGTCAATGTCTCCTCATATTCTCTTTGCCATCCTGACTTCTTTCATCCTCACCATCCATAGTAAAGATCTTGTCGACCTTAAACCCATCCTAGATTTAGTGTCTTCTTACAAATTAACTAAGCGAACTTCGTGCCAACTTTTATTTTGCTAAGCTTTTTTATGGGATCCTAATGGTTATAAGAGTTTCTAATAATAAGTATCATTCTTTAGCGCTTTGAATGATGGAAATTGACCCCAAAAATTGGTGCCTCAAAGGCACTGACTGACTCTTTAACAGCACTGTGTAATTAATTCTTCAGTGTCATTAATAACCAAGTCTCATTATAAACTTTTATTAAATGAATTTAAGGAGTCTTTTGTGAAATCTCTAACGGCCATTATTCTTTGCGTACTGACAATGCCTCAATTTTCTTTTGCAAAAGGATTTATAGGGACTGTCGATAAATACATCTATGAGACTTCAAATAAAATTATTGAAATTGGATCAACCAGTATTTCTGACGATGGACTCACGGCCCGCACCTATGATTACAGTTTAAGAAAAGAAATAAGCGTCA
>Ga0213919_1000810_pt1 | contig 12729 bp, 9 predicted proteins | sample McNCre317MG_FD_161056 | JGI IMG/M metagenome (GOLD analysis project Ga0213919, IMG submission 161056) | Freshwater microbial communities from McNutts Creek, Athens, Georgia, United States - 3-17 MG | ecosystem: Environmental > Aquatic > Freshwater > Creek | place: USA: Georgia | collected 2017-06-12 | reverse complement strand
CAGCTACGCCATCGGTGCGCTGCTCGGCGCCTCCTTCCTGGAAGTGCTGCCCCACGCCATCGAAGCCGCCGAAAGCCCGGCGAAGGCGGCGATGAACGTGCTGGCCGGCATCATGCTGTTCTTCGTGCTCGAAAAACTCGTGCTGTGGCGGCATTGCCACGACGAGGGATGTGCCGGGCACGAGCACCACGAGCACGCTCATGGCCATGGTCACGACCATGGGCGCAGCGGGCTGCTGATCCTGGTCGGCGACACCTTTCACAACTTCGTCGATGGTGTGCTGATTGCCGCCGCTTTTGTCGAGAGCACGCCGCTCGGCATCGTCACCGCGCTGGCGATCATCGCCCACGAGATTCCCCAGGAGGCCGGCGACTTCCTGATCCTGCTGCACTCGGGTTACAGCCGCGCGAAGGCGCTGACCTTCAACCTGCTTTCCAGCCTGGCGACGCTGGTCGGCGGCATGCTCGCGTACTTCGCGCTGTCCCAGATGCAGACGCTGGTGCCGGTGTTTCTCGCGCTCGCCGCCGCGAGTATGATCTACGTCGCCGTTGCCGATCTGATCCCGGGCCTGCACAAGCGGACTTCGTTGCGCGCCACGGCGCAGCAGGTATTATTGATTGCCGCCGGAATTGCCTCGATCGTCCTCGCCCATCCCCTCGCCGAGCGCGCGCTGGGCTGAGCGGCGGTGGCGGGCCGGGGTGCCGAACAGCCAGAGAAACAGGGAGAGCGGCCCGAGGCCATAGAACAAGAAAGTCAGAACGCCGCCGACGATAGTGGTTTCCGCTGCGGCAGCGAGCAGCGCGACGTACAGCCAGGCGATAGCAATAATATACATGGGCGAATTCTACTCGGCGCAACGTGGCCGGGGTAAGTTGCGGTCGATCGACAGCGGACCGTAGCTTCTCCGCGCCGGATGTCCGGGAAAGCACAACAAGGAGAGATGGATGTCCGAGACTCCAGAGCAGTCAAGCGAGGCACTGCAAGGCATGTTCCAGTTCGGCCAGTCGATGGCCGCGGGATTTTTCGATTTTCTCAGCAAGCAGGGCGCGGCCTTCCAGCAGGCCGCTCCGACCCAGGCACCGCAACTGCCGCAGCCGGAAGCCCAGGAATTGGGCCGCCTGCAGCGCGAACTTGCCGAGGCCCACGCCCGCCTATGGTCCAGCATCGCCCAGGTCCGGCCGGGGCAAGCGGTCGAGCCTGTGGTCCAGCCCCCTGCCGGCGACCGGCGCTTCAATGCCCCCGAATGGTCGTCGAGTCCGGTCTTCGACTACATCCGCCAGGCCTACCTGCTCAATTCCGACTACCTCGCCAAGCTCGCCGATGCCTTGCCGGTCGCCGACGGCCGTGCCAAGGCGCGCATGCAATACCTCACCCGCCAGTACATCGACGCGATGTCCCCGTCGAACTTCGCGGCCACCAACCCGGAGTTCATCCAGGCCGCGCTGGACTCCAAAGGCGAGAGCATCACCCAGGGCATCAAGAACCTGATCGCCGACATGGAAAAGGGCCGCATCTCGATGACCGATGATGCGGCCTTCGAGATCGGTCGCAACCTGGCGACGACGCCCGGCTCGGTGATCTACGAAAACCCGCTGATCCAGCTCATCCAGTACGCGCCGATGACCGAGCAGGTGTACAAGACGCCCTTGCTGATCGTTCCGCCGTGCATCAACAAGTTCTACATCATGGACCTCCAGCCGGCGAACTCGCTGGTGCGCTTCTGCGTGGAGCAGGGCTTCACGGTCTTCCTGGTGTCCTGGAAGAACGCCAAGGAGCCGGAGTCCGAGTTCGGCTGGGATGACTACCTGGAAAAAGGCCCGATCGCCGCGATGCAGGTGGTGCGGGAAGTGACCAAGGTCGCCAAGCCCAATGTGCTCGGTTTCTGCGTCGGCGGCACGATCCTGGCGTCGGCGCTGGCCGTGCTGCGCGGCAGGGGCGAGGATCCGGCCGCGAGCCTGACGCTGATGACCACGCTGCTCGATTTCGGCGACGCCGGCGAGATCGGCTGCCTGGTCGACGAAGCCTCGGTGGCGGCGCGCGAGGCCTCCATCGGCCGCAAGGGGATCTTCTCGGGCCGCGAACTGGCCCAGGTCTTTTCCAGCCTGCGCGCCAACGACCTGATCTGGCAGTACGTGGTCGGCAACTACCTGAAGGGCAAGACGCCGGAAGCCTTCGACCTGCTGTACTGGAACTCCGACAGCACCAACCTGGCCGGCCCCTTCCTCGCCTACTACCTGCGCAACATGTATCTCGAGAACAACCTGCGCGTGCCCGGCAAGCTCGAAATGCTGGGCGTCAAGGTCGATCTGGGCAAGGTGGACCTGCCGTCCTACCTGATCGCCACCCGCGAAGACCACATCGTCCCGTGGACCAGCGCCTATCTGGTGCGCCAGCTCCTTGGCGGTGAGAGCACCTTCGTGCTCGGCGCCAGCGGTCACATCGCCGGCGCGATCAATCCGGCCTCGAAGAACCGGCGCAGCTACTGGACCAGCGATTCGACCGCCGCGGTGCCCGAAGAGTGGCTGGCCGCTTCGACGGAGCAGCGGGGCAGCTGGTGGGTGCACTGGGCCGAATGGCTGGCGCAGCGCAGCGGCGACAAGGTGGCGGCGCGCAACAAGGCGGGCAACACGAAGTACAAGGTGCTCGAGGCCGCGCCGGGGCGCTACGTGAAGGAAACCACCTGATTTCCTGAGCACAAGGGCTCCGCTCCGGTGCGGGGCAGGCAATCGAAGAAGAAACGGTCGGCAGCGGAACAGAAGGGGGGCGCTGCCGATATTCCGAATTCCCCCGTACATTCATGATTATCAGGAGGGTGAGAACATGGCACGTGTGGCATTGGTAACCGGCGGCATGGGTGGTCTGGGCGAGTCGATCTGCATCAAGCTGGCAGCGCTCGGCTACAAGGTGGTGACGACCCATTCGCCCGGCAACGCGAAGGCGGCCGAGTGGCTGCAGACGATGAACAACATGGGCTACGGCTTCAAGGCCTATCCCTGCGACGTCGCCGATTTCGATTCCTGCAAGGCCTGCGTGGACGAGATCATCAAGGACATCGGTCCGGTGGATGTGCTGGTGAACAACGCCGGCATCACCCGCGACATGACCTTCAAGCGCATGACCAAGGCCGACTGGGACGCGGTCATCCACACCAACCTCGACAGCGTCTTCAACATGACCAAGCAGGTCATGGACGGCATGGTCGAGCGCAAGTGGGGGCGGGTCATCAACGTGTCTTCGGTGAACGGCATCAAGGGCGCTTTCGGTCAGACCAACTACGCGGCGGCCAAGGCCGGCATGCACGGCTTCACCAAGTCGATGGCGCTCGAAGTCGCCAAGTCCGGCGTCACCGTCAACACGATTTCCCCGGGCTACATCGGCACCAAGATGGTCATGGCCATTCCCCAGGAGGTGCTGGACTCCAAGATCCTGCCGCACATCCCCGTCAACCGCCTTGGAAAGCCCGAGGAAATCGCCGGCCTCGTGGCCTATCTGTCGTCCGATGAGGCAGCCTTCGTCACCGGGGCCAACATCTCTATCAACGGCGGGCAGCATATGTTCTAATTGGATTTTCGCAGCGCAACAAAAGAAGGAAAGTAAAATGTCTCAACGCATTGCCCTTGTAACTGGTGCCGTCGGTGGTCTTGGCACTGCCATCTGCAAGTCCCTCGCCGCTGCCGGCGTCCGCGTCGTTGGCAACTACTACCCCGGCGATCCCGCCATGGAAGCCTGGGTGGCAGCCCGCAAAGAGGAAGGTCTCGACATCCCGTTGTATGGTTTCGATGTCTCCGACTACGAGCAGTGCAAGGCGGCCGTTGAGGCAATCACCGGGGAAGTCGGCCCGATCGACATCCTGGTGAACAATGCCGGCATCACCCGCGACAAGTTCTTCCCGAAGATGGAAAAGGCCCAGTGGGAAGCGGTCATCTCGACCAACCTCAGCAGCGTTTTCAACGTGACTCACACCATTTCGCCGAAGATGGCCGAGCGTGGCTGGGGTCGCATCATCAACATCTCGTCGGTGAACGGCGTCAAGGGTCAGGCCGGTCAGACCAACTACTCGGCCGCCAAGGCCGGCGTGATTGGCTTCTCCAAGGCGCTGGCCGCCGAACTGGCCACCAAGGGCGTGACCGTCAATGCGATCGCTCCGGGCTACATCGGCACCGACATGGTCATGGCGATCAAGGAAGAAATCCGTCAGGGCATCATCGACACCGTGCCGATGAAGCGCCTCGGCAAGCCCGAAGAAATCGGTGCGGCGGTGGTTTACCTGTCCTCCGACATGGCGGGTTACATGACCGGCGCCACGCTGAACATCAACGGCGGCCTGCACTATCAATAAGCAGTTGTAACAATCTTCACATGAACCCCGCCGTATGGCGGGGTTTTTTTTGCGCAGCGCAGTATAATCGCGGAAGGCGAGTCTATCGCCACTGAGGAGAACATACAGATGGCCGATCAGATTCGCCTGATAAAAAAATACCCGAACCGCCGCCTTTACGATACGCAGACCAGTTCCTACATCACGCTCGCCGACGTGAAGGAACTCGTGCTCGACCACGGCAGTTTCCAGGTTGTCGATGCCAAGACGGGTGAGGAGCTGACCCGCAACATCCTGCTGCAGATCATCCTCGAAGAGGAAGCGGGTGGCGCGCCGATGTTCACCAGCGACCTGCTCTCGCAGATGATCCGTTTCTACGGCAACGCGATGCAGGGCATGATGGGCAAGTACCTGGAGAACAACATCAAGGCCTTCACCGAGATGCAGGCCAAGCTCCAGGAGCAGGTCCGCTCCGTCTACGGCGACAATGCCGTGGTCAATCAGGATCTGTGGGCGCAGTTCCTCAACTTCCAGGGCCCGGCCATGCAAAGCATGATGGGTGCCTACATGGAGCAGAGCAAGAAGATGTACGCGCAGATGCAGGAGCAGCTCGACAGCCAGACGCGCAATCTCTTCTCCGGTTTCCAGTTTCCCAATTTCACCGGCGGCTTCCCGACCGACAAGGACGATCCGGAAGCACCGGCCAGTTCGCAGTCGGACACGCCGACAAAATGATCCCCGGGGCCGCGCGATCGTCGCGGCCCCTGCGTTTCTGCCTTTCCGCGCTTCCACCTTCCGTTTTTCCAGCTCACGCATGACCCAATCCAAGCTTGCGGCCGCACCCAAGGTCGGCTTCGTCTCCCTCGGCTGCCCGAAGGCGCTGGTCGATTCCGAGCACATCCTCACCCGTCTGCGGGCCGAGGGCTACGAGATATCCCCGTCCTACGAGGGCTCCGATCTCGTGGTGATCAACACCTGCGGTTTCATCGATGCGGCGGTCGAGGAATCCCTCGATGCCATCGGCGAGGCCCTCAACGAGAACGGCAAGGTCATCGTCACCGGCTGTCTCGGCGCCAAGGAAGACGTGGTGATGGCCGCCCACCCGCAGGTGCTCGCGGTCACCGGCCCGCACGCCACCGAGCAGGTCATGCATGAGGTGCACAAGCACCTGCCCAAGCCTCACGACCCCTTCATCGACCTGTTGCCGCCCCAGGGCATCAAGCTGACCCCCGACCACTACGCCTACCTGAAGATTTCCGAAGGCTGCAACCACCGGTGCACCTTCTGCATCATCCCGTCGATGCGTGGCGACCTGGTCAGCCGGCCGATCGGCGAGGTGATGCGCGAGGCCGAAAACCTCGTCAACGCCGGCGTCAAGGAGTTGCTCGTCGTCTCCCAGGACACCAGTGCCTACGGCGTCGACGTCAAGTACCGCACCGGCTTCTGGGGCGGCAAACCGGTGCGCACCAAGCTCTACGACCTCTGCAACGCCCTCGGCGAGCTGGGCGTGTGGGTGCGCCTGCACTACGTCTACCCCTATCCGAGCGTGGACGACATCATCCCGCTGATGGCCGAAGGCAAGATCCTGCCCTACCTCGACGTGCCCTTCCAGCACGCCAGCCCGCGCATCCTCAAGGCCATGAAGCGCCCGGCCAGCACCGAGAACAACCTCGAGCGCATCCGCCGCTGGCGCGACATCTGCCCCGATCTGACGATCCGCTCCACCTTCATCACCGGCTTCCCCGGCGAGACCGACGCCGACTTCGAAGAACTGCTGCAGTTCCTCGAAGAAGCCAAGCTCGACCGCGTTGGCGCCTTTGCCTACTCGCCGGTCGAGGGCGCGGCGGCCAACGAACTGCCGGACCCGGTGCCCGACGAAATCCGCGAAGAGCGCCGCATCCAGCTGATGGAGTTCCAGGAAGACATCTCCACCGAGCGCCTGGAGCGCTTCATCGGCCGCGAGATGACCGTGCTGGTCGACGAGATCGACGAGGAGGGCGCCCTGGCCCGCTCGCCCGGCGACGCACCCGAGATCGACGGGCTGGTGATCATCCCCGCCGGCGAAGACCTCGAACCGGGCGAGTTCGCGCGCGTGCGCATCACCGACTGCGACGTGCACGACCTCTACGCCGAGCCGCTGTCCTAATCGCAGTAAATCCCCGCCAATCCAATCCCCGCCCGCGTGAAGCGAGCTCCCTGCATCGGCATTGCCCTGGGCAGCGGCGCAGCCCGCGGCTGGGCGCACATCGGTGTGCTGCGCGCGCTGGCGCGCGAAGGCATCGAGCCGCAGGTCATCAGCGGCTGCTCGATCGGCGCCTTCGTCGGCGCGGTGGCGGCGGCCAACGATCTGGAAAAACTGGGTGCCTGGGTCGAAGCCCTGGGCTGGCAGGAGGTCGTCGGCCTGATGGACATGGGCCTGCGCGGCGGGCTCATCAAGGGCGACAAGCTGATCAGCTTCTTCGAGCGCAATTTCGTCGATCGCGACTTCACCGCGCTGACGCACAACTTTGCCTGCGTCGCCACCGACCTGCAGAACGGCCACGAAGTCTGGTTGCGCGAGGGCAGTGTGTCCGCCGCGGTGCGGGCCTCCATTGCGATGCCCGGCCTGATGCGGCCCAGCTGGCAGGACGGGCGGCTGCTCGTCGATGGCGGCCTCGTCAATCCCGTGCCGGTGTCCCTCGCCCGGGCAATGGGCGCCGACATCGTGATCGCCGTCGACCTCAACTCCGACCTGGTCGGTGCCGCGCTGCGCAGGCGCGACGAAGCCGAGCCCCGGCCCGAGCCGGGGACGGGCGGCTGGTCGCGCAAGCTGCTGTCGCGCTTCGGACGCACCGGCGCGGGCAGCGCGGAGGACTCGCCTTCGGCGGACGAGCCCGCGGGCCTGCCGTCCATGCTCAGCGTGATGCACGGCAGCATCACCATCATGTCGGTGCGCATCGCGCGCAGCCGCCTGGCCGGCGACCCCGCCGACGTGCTGATTTCGCCGCGCCTCGCGCAGATCGGCATCATGGACTTCCACCGCGGCGCCGAAGCCATCGCCGAAGGCGAAGCCGCGGTGGAACTGATGATGCCGGCCATCCGTCGCGCGCTGGGGCGCTGACCGCCGCCCGGCAGGCCGGGCTGATCGAATCGGGCCGCTGCGGCATACTGCAGCCCCGTTCTGTCGCCCCGGAGTCTTCCCCATGCCCGATCTGCTTTTCACCCTCGCCGGCATCGTCGGCGCAGCCCACTGCCTGGTGGACGCAGCGGCCAAGGCGCCTTATCTCACCGACTGGCGCGGGCGCTACACCGGCACCGCGCTGGCCGTCGTGCTGCCGGCCGACACCGCCCAGGTCGCCGCCGTGGTCGCCGCCTGTGCGCAGGCCGGCTGCGCCATCGTGCCCCAGGGCGGCAACACCGGTCTGAGCGGCGGGGCAACGCCGCTGGCGGGCAGCCTGCCGGTCGTGCTCAATCTGTCGCGGCTGCGCCGGGTGCGCCAGGTCGATGCCGCCAACAACGCGATCACCGTCGACGCCGGCGTCACGCTGGCGGCGGTGCAGGCCGCGGCGGAGGAGGCCGACCGGCTGTTCCCGCTGTCGCTGGCCAGCGAAGGCAGTTGCGAAGTCGGCGGCTTCGTATCCACCAACGCCGGCGGCGTGCAGGTGCTGCGCTATGGCAACACCCGCGAACTGGTGCTCGGCCTCGAGGTCGTGCTGCCCGACGGCACCGTCTGGAACGGGCTGCGTGCGCTGCGCAAGGACAATACCGGCTACGACCTCAAGCAACTCTTCATCGGCGCCGAGGGCAGCCTCGGTGTCGTCACCGCCGCAACCCTGAAGCTCTTTCCGCGCCCGCGCTGCACCGTCACGGCCTGGCTCGCGCTCGCCGATCCGGCCGCCGCGGTCGGCCTGCTCGGCCGCCTGCGGGCCGTGGTCGGCGACCGGGTGACCGCCTTCGAACTGATCAGCCGGCAGTCCCTCGACCTGGTGCTGCAGCACATCCCCGGCGCCCGCGACCCGCTGGCAACGCTGCGGCCGTGGTACGTGCTCGTCGAACTCACCGACACCCGCACCGATGCGGCCCTCGGCGAACGCCTCGAAAGCGAACTCGCCCAAGCGATCGACGACGGCGCCGTGCTCGACGCAACCGTCGCCGCCACCGCGGCCCAGGCCGCCGCGCTGTGGCAGCTGCGCGAAAACATCTCCGAAGCGCAGAAGCGCGAGGGCATCAGCATCAAGCACGACATCGCGGTGCCGGTCAGCGCGATTCCCGCCTTCATCGAGCAGGCCGGCGCAGCGCTCGACGCGGCCTGTCCCGGCGTGCGCGTCGTGTGCTTCGGCCACCTCGGCGACGGCAACCTGCATTACAACCTGTCCCGACCGCAGCACGGCGACAACGCCGCGCTGATCGCCCGCAGCGACGAGATCAACCGCATCGTCTACGACCTCGTCAGCGCGTCGGGCGGCTCGATCTCGGCCGAGCACGGCATCGGCCAGCTCAAACGCGACATCCTGCCCCGCTACAAGGCGGCGATCGAGATCGATCTGATGCGGCGCATCAAGCACGCCTTCGATCCGCTCGGACTGATGAACCCCGGAAAGGTCGTCTAGGCCGCCGCCGTTGATGCGGACGGATGCCCGTGGGTCGGCTGTCGGATTTTTTTACAGCCCGGATCGTGAATTTTATTGAAATGTTTTAGTTGCCTGATTATTAATGAAAAAAAATATTGGCACAGTAACTGCTAGCGAATTCAACGAAACCGGCTTCGGTTTGAAATGTTTGCGTACCCCGTCGTCGAGGAGCGGTTGTAGTGCCACGTTGGCGGGGTAAATCCTGAAAGCCCCTGGAGGACTTGTGTAATGAAGAAAATTGCGATGATTGCAGCCGCCGCTGCGCTCACTGCTGCCAGCACCGGCGCTTCCGCCTATGCGATCAGCACCACCAACAGCCTGTCCGGCTACGCCGCCGTCACCGGCTTTGCCGACGGCGACTCCACGACCTTCTCGCTGAACCTGCGCGACCTGAATGGCGACGTGCTGGTGGCGATCAAGCCGAACGGCAACTACAACGTCGACGTCAGCGGCAACCTGCTGCTGGATTACAAGTCGGGCGGCACTCCCTGGGATCTCGGCATCAGCATCACCAACCCGCTGGCGATTTTCAGTGGCGCCATCTCCGCCACCGGCCTGACCTCCGGCACCTACGGCCTGCACTTCACGCCGGGCGTGCTGAACGTCAATGACCTGCCCGGTCTGCCCTTCGGCTTCACCGTCAATTACGACGGCGCCACCACCCCGCAGGCGCTCGGCCTGATCAACACCATCCTCGGCACCAGCTTCGCCACCCTCACCGGCAAGGGCACGCTGGCCGTCAGCGGCTTCGTTTATAGCGATGGCGCTACGGTGGACTTCGCCGAGTCCAACCTCGACTGGGGTGGCTTCGGCAACCTGCTGGCGCTGGCGGATGCGAAGTTTGGCCCGTCCTCGGTGAACTTCGCCGACGCCAACTTCCTGATGACCAACGTCGTCGTGCGTGTGCCGGAACCCGCTTCCATGGCCCTGGTGGGCCTTGGTCTGGCTGGTCTGGCCGCCGTGCGTCGCCGCAAGGCCGCGTAAGCGCGTCTTTCCCCGCTTCAGCAAAAACGGCGACGCAAGTCGCCGTTTTTGTTTCCTGATTAGCAACGAAGGTCAGCCCACTGTAGGTGCGAACTTGTTCGCACACGGAGTCCCATAGGCCGGGTTTAGCGCAGCGGGCGAACCGATTCGCCCCCCACCCCAACACCGCACATCGCCGATCCCGCCGCCGTGCGAACAAGTTCGCACCTACAAAAGACACCGCGCGGCCCGTGAGCGCACCGCTGAGAGTCATTGCTAATCAGCTTTTGTTTTGATGCCCCTGACCCATCAAAATTGCAGAAAGGGGTTTACAGGGGCAGGGGACGTGCCTATAATGCGGGCTTCGTTGGACGGGGGTATAGCTCAGCTGGGAGAGCGCTTGCATGGCATGCAAGAGGTCAGCGGTTCGATCCCGCTTACCTCCACCAACCAAAAAGTTGTACCGGGTCCCCATCGTCTAGAGGCCTAGGACACCGCCCTTTCACGGCGATAACCGGGGTTCGAATCCCCGTGGGGACGCCAGGATTCCAGTCCTGTCGAAGCAAGACAGGCAGTTTCAACCGAGACCCGGTTGAAGCAGCAGCTTAGCGCGGAGTGGTAGTTCAGTCGGTTAGAATACCGGCCTGTCACGCCGGGGGTCGCGGGTTCGAGTCCCGTCCACTCCGCCACAAAAGAAGTAAAGGGAGCGATGGCTCCCTTTTTCTTCCGAAGTTTCAAGCGCCAGGTCCCCATCGTCTAGAGGCCTAGGACACCGCCCTTTCACGGCGATAACCGGGGTTCGAATCCCCGTGGGGACGCCAGTTTCAGGGCAGGCAGCGCAGCAGTAGAGGCCCGGTCATCACCAGCAGGGTGGCCCGGCAGGAAAGAATTTGGGGGGTATAGCTCAGCTGGGAGAGCGCTTGCATGGCATGCAAGAGGTCAGCGGTTCGATCCCGCTTACCTCCACCAATTAAAGTTGTACCGGGTCCCCATCGTCTAGAGGCCTAGGACACCGCCCTTTCACGGCGATAACCGGGGTTCGAATCCCCGTGGGGACGCCAGGATTTCAGTCCTGTCGAAGCAAGGCAGGATGTTTCAACCACGGTCCGGTTGAAACGGCAGCTTAGTGCGGAGTGGTAGTTCAGTTGGTTAGAATACCGGCCTGTCACGCCGGGGGTCGCGGGTTCGAGTCCCGTCCACTCCGCCACCAACAAAAACGGGAGCGCAAGCTCCCGTTTTTGCGTTCACGTCTTTTGTAGGTGCGAACTTGTTCGCACGGCGGCCGGATCGGCGATGTGCGGTGTTGGGGTGGGGGCGAATCGGTTCGCCCGCTGCGCTGAACCCGGCCTACGGGGCTCCGTGTGCGAACAAGTTCGCACCTACATCAGGGCAGCGAATTCAAGGGCTTCGTTATCAAGGAGGTTCTTGGCGTGGATTCCCGCCGGAGATAATTCCCATTTGTCAAGCCGACGCCATCTGCGGCCTGTCGGAAAACTTTACACTTTCTGCAAAACAAGGTTTCCGCACCGCTTAGAGGCTTGTTTTATTTCGTGAAATATAGCCTGGCGCAGTAATTGCTAAGAATATTCCCGGATTAACGCCGCGGAGCCGCGCGGGGCTGAGCACGCTATCAGGCCGACCGTCGTGTAACGATCATTTTGCAATATTTAATCAAAAGATCGTCGGTATACTGCGCGCAGTGCGCGGATGTGGCCCGATGTTTGCTGGCAACGCATCCGCCCCCCGAATTGTTTTCAAGAATATTGGCTGCCCGAGCGTCTCGTAAGAAAAGCGCGCTCCTGCACCCAAAACGAGGTGGTCAATGTTTTCGCTGATGCTGTTCCTGCTGGGTTTCTTCGTGTCGGCGGTGGCCATCCGCTACGCGATCGTGCTGGCACGGCGCTTTGGCATCGTCGACAAGCCGGGCGGGCACAAGGCTCACGACACCGTCACGCCCTTTGTCGGCGGTGTCGGCGTGTTTGCCGCCGTGCTGTGTGGCCTGGTGGTGGTGGGTCAGCTCCCCGTGCCGATCGACGGGCGCGCCCAGGCCTTCCTGGTCGGTGTGGTGGCGATGTTCGTCACCGGTTTCATCGACGACATCGTGCATCTCAACTTCAAGCTCCGTCTCGTCGTGCAGATTACCGTGGCCCTGGTGATGGTTTACCTCGGCGGCGTGGTGCTCTCCGACCTCGGCTACCTGTTCACCGACCAGCCGGTCCAGGTCGGCCTCGGCGCGGTGGCGCTCACCGTGGTGGCAACGGTTGGCGCGATCAACGCCCTCAACATGATCGACGGCATCGACGGCCTCTCCGGCTCGCTGTCCCTCGTCAGCCTGCTGTCCATCGCCACGGCCGTGTATGTGGCCGGCGACGTGGCCTATTTCTCGCAGATCGTGATCCTGGCCGGTGGCGTCGCCGGCTTCCTGTACTTCAACCTGCGCTACCTCAAGCAGCGCCGCGCCCGCTGCTTCCTGGGCGACAACGGCAGCATGCTGCTGGGCTTCGTGTTCGCCTGGCTGCTGTCCGACCTCTCCCAGGCCAGCGACGGCTCGCCGCGGGCCATCGCCCCGGTCACCACGTTGTGGCTGTTTGCGGTGCCGCTGATCGACACCCTCTGCGTGATGTTGCGCCGCGTCTGGATGGGGCGTTCCCCCTTCCATGCCGACCGCAACCACCTGCACCACCTCTTCCTGCGCGCCGGTTTCCGGGTTCAGGACACCGTTGTCGTGCTGGCCTGCGTGCAGGCGCTGTTCAGCGCCGTCGGCCTGCTCGGCCTGCACCTCGGCGTCGGCGCCGGCGTCATGCTCGTCGCCTTCGCCTTCATGTCCATGCTGTGCTT
>Ga0213919_1000808_pt1 | contig 12748 bp, 16 predicted proteins | sample McNCre317MG_FD_161056 | JGI IMG/M metagenome (GOLD analysis project Ga0213919, IMG submission 161056) | Freshwater microbial communities from McNutts Creek, Athens, Georgia, United States - 3-17 MG | ecosystem: Environmental > Aquatic > Freshwater > Creek | place: USA: Georgia | collected... | reverse complement strand
GAGGCTATATAGTGTAGTAAATTGTCTATACAATTCACCTTTTTGTCAGACAATTCACCACACAGCGGCTGCCCCTCTGCCGACTCACTCCGGCACAGCCCATGCATCCGCCTCTGATCCTCATCCGGCCGGAGTCACCAGGCAACCACCGGGCAACTCCTGGGCAAGTGCTGGGCAACTCCTGGGCAAGTCCTGGGCAACTCCCAGGCAACAAAAAGGCAGAGCCCCTTGACTCTGCCTATAACTTACTTTACCAATCGGTTAACCTCTTAACCAATCGGTTAACCTGACTTATCCATCCGTTCTGGTTCCTAAACTATGCCTTCTCTCCTGTCCTTCTACCAACAGCTCATAATACCTCTTATCGGTGATCAGACTGAACGGTATCTCATACAATGCGACCGAGCTATCTTCCTCCATGACTTCACCATCTACCCAGTCCCAGCTTGGCTCGTCAATGTATGCTGTGGTCAGCTTCTCGCTTCGGCCTGCTTCAATCTTCATGCCGTTGATGCTGAATGCATCAAAAGGATCCTTTCCCATTGCCTTCACTGCGCTCTTTGGGAAGCCGGCAATAGTTGCCTCTATCTTCTCACCGTCAAGCTCCATCAGATACCTCTTGGCGCCCAGAGTCTTGAACCGTGTGACCGTGTGCCCTGCTGCTTCATTGGTGAACATACCGAGGTCATAGAATGCCGGATCCGTGAGCCCTGCCTGCTTCAGCTGCTCTGCTATCCGGTCATTATAAACCTTGAAGCAGTCCTCAAGCTCCGGATGAGGCAGACACTTAATTGAGTCGGTGTCACAATAAACAACCACATTTCCACATCTTTCTGTTATATAAGCCACCTGCTGCATCAGATTATGTCTGGCCTGTGCTGCCACCCATATGCCCCACTGCGGAAGCAGAATCTGTTTGGCTGCTTCCTTCTCATATTCAAGCGGTACCTCAGCCAAGTGCCAGCCGAGTTCCTGCGAGTATGCCACTTCATCAAGCTGCATCTTGGTCACTGTGAGCCCGTATATTGAGTTAACAGAGCTCTTGGTGATTGCGTACTCCGGAGTATGATTGAGCCCTGCTCTCTTGAGCTCTGACTTCTTCACATAATGCTTCTTGAGCACTTTCCGAAGGAATCCAGGGAACCTCATACGGTCAGCCACCCACATTCTGCGGATATGCATCCGCTCCCACTTGTAGAACTTATCATAGTTATCCAGATCCAGCTCCGTGAGCATGACTGTGATATGGTCTGCCCTATATATTCGGCCATTATCCAGGCGGTAACCGTCAGCCTCTATGCACTTACTGAGTGACTCAAGCGAGTGTGTGCCGGTATTCTGCAGGCCGTAGAAGTCAGCCAGGAAGATGCAGCACTTCTTCTCTGCATACTTCCGGAAGTTCTGGAAGTCATGCACTTCAATGAACTCAGAGCCGGGGCAGTACGTCAGGAATATGACTGTCGGATATGATGAAGTTATATCTTCAGGGTTTATGTTCTCAAGGATCCTGTTTGTGTGAGGACAGTTTGAGTGCACATAACCACCACGGAAGAGCCACCTGAACCACTGCTTATAGGTCAGTTCATCCGGATAACAGCGGTTCATCATCTGCATATATCCTATCTTATCATTGCAGGTCCGACTCCACTCCTGCTTTGTTTCGGATCTCAACAGGCCTGTCTTGGTGAGCGGAACCTTCTTATTTGTTTTGAGCCAGTTTTCAAAAACGAACTTTGACCATTCTGCCAGTATAACAACATCATTGATGCAGTAATCAAGCTCCTGTTCCGTCAGTGCCGTTTTATGGTTTCGAATAACCGAATAATCCAAGTCACCTTTGAGCTTCTGAGTCGTTGTATAGTCCTTTGCTAATTGTCCGAGTGATCCTCCGGAGATAGTCAGGCACTCATGGAACTGTATACCTTTCCATGTGGCTGTGAGCGGCTTCCTTTCCTCTTTTGCGAAGAAAGCAAAGGGAGCTTCATCCCATTCAAGCTTCTTTCGGATGAACTGGAACTCAAAGCCAAAGTTTGCATCCCACATGATGAGCTGCTCCATCTCGGATGTCTGCCATTCTTTCTGCAGACGATCCAGCAAATAGAGAAAGTCATCCCATGTCCTGCCAAGGTACACTATGCCTTCCGAATCCGTACAGATAGCCATCTGCCATATATACATGTATGCTCTCTTGCGGTCCGGCTTGATAATGTTAGTAGTTTCAATATCAAAGCCACAGTATCCTTTCAGATAACCATGCTTACTTCTGCCCTGCTTCCTGCACCAGAACACCTGTGGCCGCTTCGGCAGTACAACAGGAAGCCCACGACAGCACCAGCAGACAGGCACCGTGAGCGGCCTTTCCTTGTCAATATAAACTTGTGTCTGTTTGATTTCTTTGAGTAAATAAGACTTGCGCACTTTCAATCACCTCATTCAAAAGGATTTCTGTTGCGAAAGAACTCTTCCTCTTCTTCAGATCTGCTTCCTGTCACTTCTTTCTTCAGATCATCAATGAGCAGTTTGAGCTCTTCCCAGCTATACACACCATCAAAGCCTTCAGGATCAGCGGCTTTCTGATCGGAAAGAACTGACTGAAGTGTTCCATCCTCTGAAGCTTCCTGAACCTGATCTTTAATCTGGTTAAACTCTGAAAGCTCTTCCTGAGTTCCCGACTCTCCATATTCTTTCTTGAAGGATCGCCGGAGTTCTTTCTGATATTCTCCAAAGCTCGGAAGAGTCTGCACCTTTTCTTCCAGTTCCTCTCCGGCTTCCTCAATGGCTTTCTGTGTTGCCTTATTATTTCTTAACCGCAGCACTCCATTCTTTTCATATGTAATATCCTGCCCAAGGATCATCTCAAAAGACTTCCTATAATCCTGCACGATTCTGGAATCGTTGCCGTATTCTTCAGAAAGCCTCTTGAGATTTCGATTGACAGACTTAATGGATGTGCTCGGAAGTTCCGAACTAAAGAACATATATTATCCCTCCATTAAACTGTCTACAATTCCCTGAACTTTTTCGTAGTTATAACCTGCGGCTTCAATCCATTCCTTTCTTTCCGGATAATTGGACCATTTACCTTGAATTACTTCCTTGGCAATAGTGGCGGCTCTCTTGTTGCTGAGCTTAGCATCAACACACTGCTGCACTACAGAATAGTCATAACCGGCATTGGCAAGCGCTGCCTTTCTGTCCTCACCATTGCCAAAGTCGCCACGGATGACAGCATCAACCACTTCTGCAAGTGTATAGCTTTCCACCGGTTCAGGATCCACTTCGCCGGCCAGAATCCTGTCAAAGAACTCCAGATCATACAGCTTCACCACATTCCAGCAGAGTGGAGCATAGCTTGAACTGGTTGCATATCCGTCTGCTTTAATCATGCAGAGATAATCATAGGAACTGGTGGCATAATGCAAGTTTTCATACAAGCTCCAATCAATGAAGTCAAAGTAACCTTCTACACCGTCTTCCATGGAGTCATAAGCCCGGAAGTCATCAGCTTGCGGCACTAACTCACCATTGACCTCTTCAAAGGTGTCCATTGTGACTCTGCGACCTTCCCAGGAACCGCCACACTTCATTCCGAAGTAGTTGTGGAACTCGCTGCCGAGCTTGCTAATTCCATAGTTAGACTCAACACAAGCCTGTGCTATGATGGCAGAAGGCCACTTGTAGCCGTGTTTCTTACAGCCTGCAATCACCAGGCCGCCGATCTCGTCAATAAAATCCTTATGTGACATTATAATCCTCACTTTCTGCGCACTTAAAATTATAGCCGGCAAGCAGTGCGCTGACTTACCGGCTTATTAAAATAAAGGAAGAATCATGAAAAATATGATTCAAGAGCGCCGGAAGGACTCGAACCTTCCCACCGTGCACAACGTGTCACCTGCGGCGCTCCTCACTGGGGAGGTGCTTACTTATTCAACACATCTCTATTATAGACAGAGCAGCAGGTATAAGTCAATAGCTGCATAGAGATTAGGTGAACGGAAGCTCGAAGTCATCTTCATCAAAGCAGTCACCAAAGTGGCTGACTTTGATTTCAGCAAATGCCACACATCTGGGATATATCACTCCCTTCTCAGCTACCAGCGGCAGAGCCACCGAAACAGTAGAACCGTGAAGGACACCCATGTCTGCTGTCATGTCTGCCAGAGTGCTTTCAACTCTCTTGCCATCTTCCAGATATACAGTTCTGATGTCATAAGAAGATGCAAGGTTGACATAAACCTGATCACTTACAACAGAAGGCTTCTTGTACCAGGTAGGCTGGAAGCTCTCGCTGATTCCATCAAATACACCTTCTTCATCAATCGCATCGAGGAGTCTGTCATACTCATCCTTGTGGACTCTGATGCCGAGGCGGTGCTTCTTCTTTCCGGACTTGTCAGCCGGTGATGCACCGTACTCATAGGATGCAATAACACCCTTCAACTTGAAGATATTCTCATCCTTCTTAACTTCTTCTTTCTTGTTCTTGGCCATAATCTCATGACCTCCTTTCATTAATATATTTCCTAAGCCATTGCGGCAAATTAGGCTGATTTAGTGGACACTTCACAAAAAAGTTGTTCCTGTATCCCTTAGGTCTTTTGCCTTCCGGCAGTTCTCTGTATTCTTCCGGCATATACATCAAGCAGTTGTAGCATGGTCTGCCGACTTCCTGCCTGATTTCGCATATCTCAAACGCATCTTTCAACCATGCCGGAGTCTGAAGCATACAGCCGCATTTCTTGCACTTCAGGTTGATTGCTTTAACCTTGGCACCGCAGTCAGGGCACTTGTTAGGTTCCTGCTTCAGATCACCGCTGAACTTGACTGCATTCATTCTTCCACCTTCTTTCCGGCTTCTGCCATAACGGCTCTTACAAGTTCGGTTATTTCTTCATCCGACGGCGAGAACCCGAAACCGCTGCATACTTCGTCAATCGGGCAATTATGGCAGCCATTCTGCTTTCCGCATATTTTTCTCCATGTTCTCATGAACTCAATAGCACCTGTCATTCCTATTCCTCCTCTTCCAACAATCCGAGATCTTCAAACATACCCACAACACCTCTGATGCAGAGTGCTATGAGTACAACATAACCAATCACAGCCATGTCTTCACCTCCGCAGCTTCCAGTCTGAATCCGAGCAGTAAGCCCATCATGAAGATATGATACTCTTCAAAAGAACCGATATTCTGACTGAACTGATGGTCATTGATCCAGCCGGATACATTCCAATAGGTATAGGGATTGTAGTTGCTCATCTGCTTGGAATAATCAAGTCCGGGCATATACTGAGTCATTCCATCAAGCTCCTTCAGGAACTGTTCTGTAGTTTCCGGAAGTATTCTAACCGGATCTATAGCCTCATACTGGCCACCTGTGAACACATACTTCGTGATAACAATCCCGAACTTTCCCATTATTCCTCACCTCCCTCATACTTCAACCATGTACCGTCAACCGGGCTTCTGAACCACAGCAGCTTCCAGTTGCCGCTGTATATTTCCATCTCGTAACAATCCGGATAACCTTCGCCTACATGCTTCGCACATTTCAGGTCCGGAGTTCTCATGATAATGTGTCTTCTGCCATTCTTTCTTCTGGGTGTGCCTGTTAAAATGTACATCATAGTTTTTTTCCTCCTGTCGATAAAATAATAACTGTAGATGATGTCCTCTACAGTTACTATCTTAAAACATATTTATGAACAAACTATGAACGTAATTGTAAACATTCTATGAACTCTGTCTTGCCTGCCTGATAAATGAATCCACTATGTTTCCAACTTCATTGGTAGAGTAATACCATTTACCTCTCTGGTAAAGAGTCCACACATAACCATCCAGTTTAGTATGTCCGAATCGGCGCCGCTGCTTCCAGTGCGTAATCTCATCCAGCTGATATACTATGGACTCATCATGCAGCTTATTGATCCGGTGCGCCTTCACGAAGTTTCCGAGTCTGTCATTGTGGCAGACTTCCAAGCCAACCAGTGCATTATTATAGGAAATAACTCGATTCTTCAGCAGGACAATGCAATCTTCCTTCTGGATGTGTGGGTAAGAGTCAATAGCCCAGTCGCCGCCGGTGATAGATGCAAGCCTGGGATTCTTAAACTTGAAGAAAAGGCTGTTCAGATGAGCCCTTGCTTCATTCTTATTTCCGACCAGCTCGCAGTACAATGGAGTGCTGCCACCAATATTCTTCCTGAAGGACTCACCAATCTTACAGCCGAGTATTTCCTGCTGGATGTCAAGTTCCTGGAAGTAAGTGTTGTATCTGTCTGTCGTATTCGCCAGCATGACGATAATAGGGCTTAATCTGTCACGGATGATTGTCTTAACAAGGTCACAGAACGTCACAAACTCATTCAACCTATACCGCTGTGCAATGAACTCATCAAAGATAATGAGGTCGCCTCTGGGAGAATTGTAAGAACTCTTCAGGGTTTCATTATGGTCCAGATCCATGCAGAACATGACAGAATCCGACTCCTCCAAAACTTCACCATCTTCTCCTGTCCTTGCATATCTCCAGTGTCGGTTCTTATACCGGAGCATGTTATACTTGCCATCTGTGAGCTTCTCAACATAACCGAAGGAATTGATAACACTCATCATCTGGCCTATGTTCTTAGGAAGGATCATGGCTTCAGACTGTCTTACATACTGGATCTGTGTGCCATAGAGCTTGTTCATAACTAATCCAAGCAGGATCCAGTTAGTAGTCTTTCCGGTACTTCTTTCCGAAACACTGACATAATACTTACAGTTATTCTTCAGCGCAGGAACCGGAGAATATACATTCTTCGGAATCTTAAGCTTCTCAAACTCCTTAATAATCAGCTTCCAGTCATAATCAATGCCAAGCTGTTCCTTTCCGTCAATGTATTTCATCTTCGTCATCAAACTCATTTATATCACCATCCTCTGTCAGCTGTTCCAGAATCTTCCTTAATTTATCCGGCACTTTCAATCCGATCCGGACCACATTTTCCAGGATACTTATGCCTTCATTCGAGATATACCACATGCAGCATCCTGATCTGATGATACTGCCCTGCTTAAATACAGCCACATCCAGCCAATGTCCGACCGAAACAAGCAGAAGAATCAGCCCTTTCTTGACCAAGCCCCAGAAGCCGACCTCAGACGAGAGCCGGCGCTCTTTAATGGCGGCCAGGACTCCGGTGATATAGTCGGCGCACATGAATAGAAGCAAAGCTATCAATATGCCATCTAAGCCGCCGATAATGGCGCCGAGTATAGCGCCGATTACCGCCGAGATAGTGTTAATGTCGTAGTCTTTCATAAGATCACCCCGCTTGCCAGAAGTGCTGCTATTTCGTTGAGTTCGGAATCTGTTGCATCAATGCCGGATAATATAAGGTCTGAAGCTTCTGTGTAGCCGCTTAAGGATGACAGTGTGGCAGTTACATTGGAAGGAAGACCGTTCTCAGTGGCATAGTTCTCGGAGAAGGATGAAACAGACCTCTCTATTAATAGGTAGGGAGTCCTCACTCCAAGGAAGGAAGTAGTGGAGTTGTATCCGTTCGACTGCTGCACATTGGGTCTGCTCTGTGCCACGTTGACAGCTGAGGATACTGCAGCACTAACCTTTGCCGCCGCTCCGGCTCCTGAAGTGAGCACTGCCGCCGCTCCGGATACAAGTCCGGAAACCATGTTTGAATAATTGGCTCCTGTGAGCGGAATGTGTACACAGCAGTTTCCACCATACTGACCTATTACGGTGTCAGATAACTTGGACTTTGATGAAGTAGACTTCACGAAGGCAACGAATGAACCATCAATTACATTGAAGCGGTAAGTGACCGACAATGTGCCACTCTGCCAGTATTCCGGAAGCATGTCCACGAAGCCAACAAAGGGCAGGAACAGCTTTGCAGAAGTGAAGGGAGCATAGTCAATGTAATTGGCATAATACTCGCCCACGTTAAGACTTCCGCAGTCAAAATCTATGTAGTCACTTGTGACTTCCGGAGCTGTCTGTGAGAAGGTTCTGAAGCCGACCTTTATGCCGGCGGCAGAGCCGACTGCAGGAGCAACCGGGATAATGTGGCAGTCCAGTACATACTGAATAAGGTTGGAATTGATATACATGTCAATAATGTTGGGAATCTGGTTTCCAAAGTCGGTCAGGACTGTTGCTATGTTCTCAAGAGCAGTCTGCACATCTGTCGGCGCAGGTAACGAGCTGACCGGAGTGAAGGACAGATTCGGAAACAGTTCGGAACCAAAACCGGTGAGAGCAGAAGGCGAAGGGTTGTACACGTTAACGAAGCCGGCACTTGATACTCCGATAGTAGGCGCCGTTGGAATTGAGATGGTATCACTGCTGTCGTCAAAAGTGCCGCCGGAATATCCTTCCGGAGTGGAAGCATCACCGAAGGCATCAGATGAGATTGTTACCTTCATGCTGAACTTTGAGAGAGTGACACCGAGCTGCTGGCTCCAGTACCACAGGAACTGATCAGGCGAAATCTCGTATGACTTAATATCTGACCTGACATTGTAGGCATAATTCCAGTCATATATGTTGTTGGCACAGCACCAAACAATGTCAGAGCCTCTCTTGTATATGCCCAGATAATAGGCACCGTCTTTGATGGCACCCATATTGCCCCATGCACCACTAAATACAAAACCGTTAGATAATTCCGTCTTGGTTGCTACATCATAAAACCACACACTAAGGCCGTCATTGTTAGTGTTTCGGAACCAGCCGAGACCGTATCCTGTCGGGTTGCCGTCCTCGTCATTGATTTCAATACCCATTAGATACTGATCAGGACCCAGAACATATCCGGGCCTGACATACTTAAGTATATCGGTGATGTAGAATGTCTGCTGGAGATCTGAATCAATAGCAAACAGGTTAGCCTGCTGATCAATGTTAACAGTGCCGTTAGGATTCGGCGGATTAATATTGGAGGGGTAGTGATTGGGGTAGTCGGTCAAATTGACAGTCTGCCAATCTGAAAAGTTTAATAACTCATATCTTGTCCATTCGTGTGACATGTTAAAGCCTCCTTATCCTACAGTCATAAGTATAATGTTGTCGGCATTCATACTGTTCGGAAATGCCTTGGCAGTTATCTGGCGGTATACCTTGGAGATATACTTTCCATCTGCCAGGTAAGCATCTGCAAGGTCCTCATTACGGTTAATAGTTCCGGTCAGTGCCGTGATGTCTGATGCAAAGCTCATGAGCACATCAACACGCAGGCTGATGCTCCAGAGTCCTTCCCTCACTGCTGTGATCTGGTCAATGAAGTAGTATCTGTTGAAGTCCGAGATGTAAGCATAGTTACAGCCTGCCAGAGATGTGGCAGACTCCACTGTCACGGTACCACCCATGACAGTGACCGAAGCCCTGGGAACGTCTGCGAAAGATGCCACAGCTGTTCCGACTGTCTTAGAAACAACTCTCGGATCATCTGCAATGGTATAAAGTTCTAAGTTCATGTTGTACCTCCTTAAAGCAGTATAGCATATGTATTGATGAAGTCCTGCAGAGCCATACTGATTATATGCCTCTTGGCCAGCTCAATGGATTCCTGGATCATCTCCTGCGACGACTTCACACCTATGTTTCCATGTCGGCTGTATGTTTCGGTATCAGATCCGGATGCATCTCTGTCAACATGTTCCTTCTTAGAATATGATGTCTTTCTGACTTCGGAATCAACTCCACCTGCACCGGAGCCGAGTCCATAGATATTGGTGTCGTAAGTGATCTCAGGTCTGTCAATGTCTTCATCCACTTTCTTTCCGAAAGTAGTTTTTCTCTCGGAATACTCTGAAACGTTTTCTATTGGGTTGTACTTCTGCATCATGGCATACATAGCCATAATATAATCATGACCTCTGTTGTTCTGCCAGTCAGCATACAGTCTTCCCAGTTCTGCCATCGGAGTGGTCGGAGTCGGCCAAGGCATCACAGGAGAAGTGTCCGAGTTAATAGGCTCGTTATTGGTTGCGCACATGATCCCCCATGAAGGATACATATAACGGAGATAACGGCAGAAGTCCTGAGAGCCCCAGAGTGCCACAAGTGTGCTGTTACCGTCTGCATCTGTTATGGTTTCAATAAGGTCAAAGGTAGCTGTCTTATATACAACGAACTCACCGAACTTCCAGTATTCAAACTCAACCGGTGAAGGTGTTCCTAAAACTCTACTCATTAGCTTCTTCCTCCTGTTCTTCTTTCTTCTCTTCAGGTTCTTCCGCAGGTTCGTCTTCAGCTTCTGCCGGATCTTCTTCCTGCATCTCTTCCCTCACTTCTGTGTCCTCAATATCTTCCGTGTACTTCTCTACTTCCACGGCCCAAGGCTTGTTATAGCTCACGGTCACACCGTCAAGCCCTATGAGCTTGAGCTCTTCACAGAACTGCTGGCGCCATCTCCAGCCGAGTTCCGGAAGGATGAAGGATGCCGAAGTGCTGCCGTTGACTTCATCAACAGTCTGCTGTGCAAGCTTACCATTGCCCTGAACCGCCTGACCGTTAATGGTGCAGTACCATCTGATAATATCATCAATGGCTTTTGATATGTACTGAATGAACTGCTGCTTATCAACGTCAGTGAGCGGAACCGGTTCACATGCTTTGAGTCCGGATTCTAACTCCTGCAGCAGATTCTGTGAAGCCACTACTACAGTCTTTCCGGCTATGATATCATTCATGGCTTTCTCAACTGCTCGCTTAACATTTTCATCCGAAACCGCCAGCATTGGGCTGTATCTTGAATGGATAATATTCTGAACTAATGATGTAAGTGATTCGGTCAGAAGGTTAGCTCCAATCTGCCAGAATGGATCCGGGCTCTGCGTGTTGTTGCCCTGGCATATGATGGCGATTGGGTTATCATATCCATCATATACAATGTTATCAACGGCAGTGCCGAGCTGCTGCGCATATCCGTTCAACGTTATGAAAATAGGAGCAGTTCCTTCACCGTATACATCCGGAGCGCCGCCTCTGTCAAGCTGTGTGAGGCAGTATTCCCAATCAGCAGGAATCTTGTCCGCACTGGCGCCTACCATGGCATCCCTTTTGATGATTGCGCAGCTTCCGGTGGTCCTGAGATACAGCTCAATATATTCCGGTCGGATATACTTTGGAAGTCCTTCCCATTTGAACATGGCAGTGCTGACATCCAGCAGAGTAAGCTGCATTGATCTGTTAAGATTTATTTTTGCGATTTTGTCAACATTCATATTTATCTCCTTTTAGAAATGCCCCGGCAGGGGATACCGGGGCTAAAGCGAAGGTTTATGTATGCAATATGGCTTAGGTTGCAAGGATGAACACAAGACCATTCATGCCGAGATTGTTGCAGTAACTATCACGGAACTGATAGAAGTACTCTGTACATGCTTCAGGATCGAATCTCTGAACGGCCACACGGTGGCTTCTGATAGTGTGGATGATCGCCCACTTATCAACTACGAGTGCCACAATACCAGCCTGAGAAACATGATCCGGGTTGTTAGGATCATTGACATTCACATCAATGCTGGAAACGTCAGTCCAGCTGATAGATGAGCCGAAGCCCTGCCAGAAGGGAATCTCTTCATATCCGGGGAGCTCAACATACTGAGCATTGAAAGCGCCGGAAAGAGATACTTCCTGGATTGCCTTTGCGAACTTCTTGAGGACCTGAACCACTTTCCTCTCATCCGGAGTAAAGCGGGGCTTTGCTTCCGTGTTGAACATGGAGCTCATCTTGCGGAAGTATGTGCTATACTCATCAATAGTAGATGCCGCAAATCTGAGTGCATCAGGATCAGCAAGGAAGTCTGCGACAGTTGCAATGGATCCGCTTCTGTCGCTGTTGTACTTAGTCAACAGGTTGATGACATGCACACCGGGGACAGCCGGATCAGCTTCAGCCAGAAGCTTTTCTGCGATGAAGTTGTTTCTGTTCATCTCGTTCATGTTTTCGATGTGGCAGGTGATTGCGTTGTCGACACAAACGAAGAGATAAGAAACGAACTTTGCAAGGTCGTCAGCTGTGCGGAATGCATCATCCCACTGCTCATCTGTTACCGTGATCGGAAGCTCCCAGCTCACCGAGCGGCCAAACAGCTTGGATTCAACGGTCGGCAGGTAGAGAGTATAAGATCCGGCGGTTGAAGTTCCAGAAACGAAGGTCTGCCATGCATGCGATTCCTGAACAGCAGGAACCTCAGCAGAAATGACCTGCAAGATTGCACCCATCTCTCTTTCATCTTCGAAGAACGGATCATTATAGTAGGTTCTATATGAAGTGTCGGCGAACCAGTTGCGAGCAATGGCAGCAATGAGTGCGGAAGTGAACTGCTCTTTTTCGGCTGCAATGGCGCCGGTGATGTCACCATTATCCACGAAGGATGTGAGGTTCTCGGCTGTGAATGCAGCGCCGCCCAGAGTGGCAGTGTAGGCCTGATTTACCAGAGTATAGATCTGGTTGTTATTTAATCCCATGATTTTTTCTCCTTATTATAGTAGTCACCTGTTCAGGTGCTATCTTAAATGTAACATATGTTACGGAAGAATGCAAGTGTAAGTTGTCTGACAGTTTCCCATGAGTTGCCCGGTGGTTGCCCGGTGACTCCGGCCGGAGCTGATCAGGTGCGGATGCCTGGGCTGTGCCGGAGTGAGTCGGCAGAGGTACGGCCGCTGTGTGGTAAATTGTCTGACAAAAAGGTGAATTGTATAGACAATTTACTACACTATATAGCCTC